>Ga0335075_10001424_pt1 | contig 39553 bp, 39 predicted proteins | sample Lox_Sample_24_FD_206723 | JGI IMG/M metagenome (GOLD analysis project Ga0335075, IMG submission 206723) | Soil microbial communities from Loxahatchee National Wildlife Refuge, Florida, United States - Lox_Sample_2.4 | ecosystem: Environmental > Terrestrial > Soil > Wetlands | place: USA... | reverse complement strand
TGGTAAAGTTCTTCTTATCCAAGATTGAGGAGCGAAGCATGAGCGAGCGCAGTGGCGGCCGTGAAGTGGTTGTCGTTGAGGCCGCACGGACGCCGATTGGGCGCGGGCACAAGGAGAAGGGCATCTTCAAGGACATCCATCCTGCTCAACTGCTCGCTAGGACGCTTGAAGAGCTGATGTCCCGCGTCGGTATTGATCCACTCGAGGTGGGCGACGTGCTGGCCGGCTGCGTGATGATGTATGGCGAGCAGAGTTACAACATCGCCCGGACAGGTTGGCTGCTGGCCAATCTTCCCGAAGAGGTCCCTGCCACGACCATGGATCGCCAGTGCGGCTCGGCGCAGCAGGCGTTCAATTTCGGGGCGGCACTCATCGCATCTGGCGTCAACGACGTTGTTGTCGCCGCGGGCGTCGAGCATATGGGCCACAACCCGCTGACTAACCCGTTCGATGGCCCGGGCGTCGCATGGACCCAGGAACTGCGAGACCTCCGCGATGTTCGCCTCCAAGGTGACGCCGCCGAGATGATCGCCGACGAGTACGGCGTGAGCCGTGCGGACATGGACGAGTTCAGCGTGCTGTCGCACCAGCGCGCGGCCGCCGCCACTAGCGAGGGTCGCTTCAAGCGTGAGATCGTCCCCATGACCGTCGACGGGCAAACGATCACTGCCGACCAGGGAATCCGGCCGGGGACTACCTTCGAGGCCCTGAGCAACCTCAAGCCGGCGTTCATCGCGGACGGCCGCATCACTGCAGGTAACGCCTCACAGATATCTGACGGCGCTGCAGCCCTCATGCTGATGTCGCGCGAGAACGCCAGGGAGCTCGGCCTCACCCCGCGCGCACGCGTCATCGACCAGGTTGCCGTCGGAGTCTCGCCCACCTCGATGCTCCGGGGGCCGATCCCCGCCTCGCATAAGCTGCTCGCCCGCAACAAGATGACCATCGAAGACATCGATCTGTGGGAGGTCAACGAAGCCTTCGCATCGGTGACCTTGGGCTGGCAGCGGGCGCTGGGTGCCGACATCGAAAAGGTCAATGTCAACGGCGGCGCGGTCGCACTGGGGCACCCTGTGGGTGCCACGGGTGCTCGCCTGCTCACCACGTTGCTGCACGAGCTCGAGCGCTCGGACAAGAGCACGGGCATTGTGACGATGTGCTGCGGCGGTGGCCTGGGCACCGGCACGCTGCTCGAGCGCATCTGAGAACTGGGGGCGAGTGGACCTCAACGACAGCCCCGAGGAGGCTGCGTTCCGAGCCGAGGTACGAACATGGTTGGAGGATAACGCGCCCGCCGACCTTCGCGAGCTTTCCTCGCCCGCGGCGCTGCGTGACCTGCCCGATGCCGGCCCTGCCAAGGAGTGGAGCGCCAAACTAGCGAACGCTGGATACGCGGGCCTCACCTGGCCGGCTGAGCACGGCGGTCGTGGGGCGCCGCTGACGTTCCAGGGCATCTACCTCGAAGAGACGGCGGCCGCTCAGGCACCGTCCCACCTCGGCGTCATCGGCCTGGGCATGATCGGGCCGACGATTATCGAGCACGGAACGGACAAGCAGAAGCAGCACCTCGCCAAGATCCTCAGGGCCGAGGAGGTCTGGTGTCAGGGCTTCTCTGAGCCCGGGGCGGGTTCCGACCTGGCCGGCATTCGCACCCATGCCGAGCACCGGGGTAATGTCTTTATTGTAAACGGACAGAAGGTGTGGTCCTCGTTCGCCCACATTTCTGACTATTGCATGCTGCTGGTGCGCACCGGTACGAGCAGTGACCGGCACCGCGGCCTGACGATGCTGCTGGTCGATCTGCGCTCGTCGGGTGTCGACATCCGCCCTATCCGCGAGATGACCGGCGACGCGGTTTTCGACGAGGTCTTCTACACCAATGTCGAGGTGCCGGCTGAGAACGTCCTCGGTGAGGTTGGTGCCGGCTGGTCGGTCGCGATGACAACGCTGGGGCACGAGCGGGCGACCCTCGGCTTCTCCCTCGTAGGTGCGCTGGAGGCGCAACTGCAGCGCGTGATCGAGTTCGCGAGGAAGAGGGGCGTCGCAGACCCGATCTTGCTCGACCGGCTTGCCCGCGAGGCCATCGAGGTCGAGGCGCTTAAGCTGACCAACCGCCGCATGCTCGCGGCGCTGTCAAATGGTGGGACGCCGGGGCCTGAGGGGTCCGCGATCAAGCTGCGGTGGTCACTGTCCAACCAGAGACTGACCGGGCTCGCCCTGGAGCTGACGGGGGCTGCTGCAGTGGCCCCTGACGAGGAGTGGCGCTATCAGCTGCTGCGCAGCCGCGCGAACACCATCGAAGCGGGTACGTCCGAGGTGCTCCGCAACGTCGTCGCCGAGCGTGTGCTCGGCCTGCCGAGGAGCCGCTGATGAACTTCGCGTTCACCGACGAGCAGCGCGAGTTCCGCGACCTTGCGCGCCGCTTCCTCCAGGACACCCTGCCGCTGGACCGGGTTGCCGCCATCGCGGACTCGGCCGAGGGCTGGGACCCGTCGTCTTGGACGGACCTTGCCGACATGGGATGGCTCGGCGCGACCGTGGCTGAGGACCTGGGCGGGACCGGGCTCGGATACATCGAGCAGGCCATTCTGCTCGAGGAGCTTGGGCGGGCGTTGTACGCTGGTCCGTACCTCTCTACGATCCTCGCGCTGCCCGCGCTGGGCCCGGACCAGCAGGCAAGCGTCGCCGTTGGCGAGGCGCGCTGGTCGATCGAGGTCGACGGGTTGGTGCCCGATCTCGACCGGGTCGACTGCGTTGTGACGGCCGACGGTGCGACGACGGCCGAGGGTGAGATGCTGGCCAGCATTGACCCGACGCGCCCTGTCGGCCGCCTGCAGGTTGGAGGACACACGCCTCTGCCGGGCACGACCGACCGCGCCGTCGTGCTGTCGGGGCTGGCCAGTGAGGCGCTCGGCGTGGCCTGTCGCGCGCTTGAGATCGGCGTCGAATACGTCAAGGAGCGTAAGCAGTTCGGGAAGGCGATAGGCACCTACCAGGGGATCTCTCACCCGCTGGCCGACACCTTCAGTGACATCGAGCTCGCACACTCGCTGGTGTACGCCGCGGCTTGGACGCTGTCTGCCGAGCCCGCTGGTGCATTGCGTGCTGCGAGCATCGCGAAAGCGTTTGCCACCGAGGTGGCGGTGGCCGCGACTGAGCGGGCGATCCAGGTGCACGGCGGCATCGGTTTCACTTGGGAGCACCCGTTGCACCGCTTCTACAAGCGGGCGCTGTGGCTGCAGGCATTCGCCGGCTACCCCTCTGAGTTGCGGGGGATCGTCCGCGACGCTCTTCTCCCGCAAACGGGCCCTCACCAGGCAAAAGGCGCCTAAAGTGGCTCCGCATCGGACCGCCGACATCCTTGGCACCGTCCAGACAGTGGAAGGACCGGATTCCGATGTGATCGTCGTCGGCTCGGGCGTGGCCGACCCGGGTCCGCCGCCCTCATAGCTCATGAGCAGGGTGCGAGCGTGATCGTGGATGCCGAGGCAGTCGTTGGCGCGCGTCGCGACTGTCGGCCGACATGATGATGGCCGCCGAGACGAGCATCCACCGGGCAGCAGGGCTGAGCGACCACGCCGACTCGCTCTACATCTAGTACATGCTCGCCAACCAGTCGCTGACCAAGCCCGTGATCGCGCGGCGCAGCCACCGACAGCGGCCCGGGTGTCCGGCCTCGGCGTCAAGTACTTTCCCCTTCGTCGTGCAGGGGCCGCCGAACGAATAGCGCGCACGCACGTCCCTGACGGCGGCAGTGACCGAACGGGCTGGCAGTACCTCATCGAGGTTCTGCACCAGGCCCGCAAGAAGCGCGGCATGGGCATCGCCCGGGGTAACCGGGTCAACCAGCTCCTGACGCGCGACGGCGCCGCCCCCGGCGTCCCGGCAGGCGGGGATGCCCAGTCATTGACTAGCTAACTAGATCAGTGTCATTCGTTACCGTAGCGCTGGGCGGTTGCGGTTGGCGTCATGGTGGCGCTGATGAATGGGACAGGCTTCTGACGGCTTGGCCGGCTGGCCTGCCGGGGAGATGCCAGGCCGTCCCCGATGAGCAGGGCAAAAGCCGCTTCCCTGTGGTGGGCGGCCCGGTCGGCGAGATATGGGAGGACGCCGCCGCCCGCGACGAGCATGGCCCCCAGCCCAGTCAGGAGATCGGCAGTCCCCGCCGTCGGGCCCACGGCACCGATTGCCACGGCCGCCGTGGCTGCGATTCCCCCGGCTGCGCCTGCTACGCCGGGGACTGCGAGCTTCCAGCGGCGGGCATGCGATATCTCCTTGGCGAGGTCGTCTGCCCTTGACTGGAGCTTCCTGCCGAGTTCCGCGACCGCCTCACGCTGGTCGGCAGGCGGGAGGGACCGCATCGCGTGCAGCGACTCGCCAGTAGTCTCCCTCAGCGCGTGCACCGCTTCGTCCTCGGCAGCCACCCGCGCCAGCGCCCTGGCACTGGCACCGCTGAGCTGCGGCACGTCGGCGCGGATCAGCGCCTGGGCGCTGGCAGGCTTCCCGCCCCGGCGCATCAGGAGCCGCTGCTTGAACGGGGAGGTGGTCACCCAGTCGGCACCGAACGCGCCCGCGACCGTCACCTGCTTGTTGACACCGTGCACGACGTGCTCGATGTACTCGCGGCGGGTCTGGGCGATCCACGGCCCGTAGTCGAACCCGGGATCGTACGGGCTGAGCATCCGCTGCAGGACGTGCCTGGTGGTCTCATCGGCGGCGATGATCCGGCCATACGCGCGGAAGTACACATCTTGCTCGTCGTATCGATCATGGAGCAGAGGAGGCACTCGCGCGCAGTCGGTCCTTCCATGACCACCTGCGCGTCGATCCACTCGATCAGGCTCGGCGTGTGAAGGTCTGCCTCTGTCCCGGCCCGCAGGGCGTCTGCGGCGGCCAGCGCAGCCGCGTCCTCCAGGACCGGGACTACCATGCCGGTCTCGATGAGCGGGCGGAGGGCGAGCAGGTCGCGTAGTTCCCCGGCGAGCGCGGCAGGCCGCGGGCTGGACATCATCAGCTCGGCGACCCGGTCGGTTACGAGGTAGTGGTGGGCCCAGAGCAGCGTGGCGCCGACCATCGAGGCGGGATCGGCATCCCCAGCCCAGATGACAGTCTTCTTCTCGAGCGCTTGGTCCTCAGGCCCCTGCGCAGCAGCGGGTACAAGCCCTGCTCGGCGATGACCCTCCCGGCCTCGCTGACGCTGGCGGCAAGGTCGGGCTCGATCCGCTCCCATTCCCGTTCGAACGCGTCCTGCCAGTAGGAGCCGAGCAGCGCGATGAACCGCTCCAGCAACCCCCGCGGATCATCCAGAAGCTGCCCCGCGAGCGTCTCATCGCCGAGCGCGGCCGCGCTCTCCTGCAGCCAGCGCCGGACCTGTGGCGTTTCCAGCTCTGCTGGGTCACGAGGGACGACCCGGCCGGCCTGCGAGCCGATCAGCGGCGCCGCGAACTCAAGCCGCACCAGCTGCTCATCCAGGCTGCGCAGCCGCTGCAGTTCGTTCTCGAAGTCTGACAGCCCTCCGGTCGGGGCGGGAAGAAGAACTCAGGAAAATAGGTGCGATAGGCGAAGCCGAACAGGTCGATCTCGCGTTTGAGCGCGGGGGAGAGCCGGCGCATCGCCCGTACCCACTCGTACTGCACTGGATGATGCTTAGGCTCTATCAGCACATGCAGGCTCAGCACCGCTTCCATCGCAGGCGAGTACGAGAACGCGAGCCGCTCGGCCGCATGAGGCGCCAGCCGGAACTCGATCGTCACGCGACGATCATCGCGGACCTGGCCGGTGAGCGCGAGGCTTCAGCCGGCGGCCAATCGCCGTGCTGAGGCTCGTCTGCCAGTTCTGGACCATGACGGCACGTGCGGCTCGAGGGCTACGGCGAGGTCGTGGCGCCCTTCAGGCGCCTAGCCTCGCTTGGCGAGGACCCGCTCGAGCTCGGCCAGGCAGGTCCGGAAGATCCCGGTGCGGACCCAGTCGGCTACTGCGCTGGCGTCGCCCGTGGTGTCGAAGGTCGCTGACCAGGCGACGAAGGAGCGATTGTCCTCGCTCACTTCGTGCACGGTGAGGACGGCGGTGAAGCCGGCAACCGGCGGGTCGCCACCTGTGATGTCGTAGACCACGCGCCGGTCGCGGTCGGATAGCTCGGTGAGTTTCTCTATGCCGACGGTGCCGTCGGTGAAGTGGTTGGTGCGGACGGTGCCGACCTGCTTCGGGCCGCCGCCTTCGCTGAGGTCGCTGCTGTCGATGAACGGGCACCAGCGGGGCAGCGACGCGAAGTCGCTGACTACCTCCCACACGTCGCCGGCGGGAGCGTCCAGGACCCTGCTGTAATGAACGTGAACCACCACTACCTCCTCACAGCGAGTGATCGGTAATTCCGTGTGCGGGCTGTCGGGTTGCCGGGCGTCGGAGAAACGGTGCAGCAGGCGGGCCGCGTTGCGGGAGGTCAGCGTGCGCCAGTCCGGGCCGCCGGAGGTGTCACCGGGTCGGCCGGCGGACGCGGCGTCGATCGAGGCCACCTGCGCGGTGACGCCGGCCGCGGGTGTCCAGTCGTCGTCGCTGCCGTACAGCACCCGGTCACTGCCGAACGCGTCTACCAGGGCGGGCACCTGGTGCGGGAAGGGAGTTCCCGCCATGTCGAACCACAGGCGCCGCAGCTGCGGCTGCACAGCCGTCGTGTCAGGGGACCCGGACCCGGATCCGCCTGGGAAGACCGTCCGGAACATTTCCAGGCGATCGGCCAGCAGCGGGAGGGCTCCGCCGCCGTGGGTGAAAATCCACTCGATATCCGGGTGGCGGGTGAACACTCCGCGGAACAGCAGGTCACCGACCGTTCGTGCGGTATCAAAAATGTATTCCATCATCGGAGCGGGCCTGCCGAGGCGGAGGGCCTCGGCACAGGGCGGTGAGGTTGGATGGACGAAGACGACGGCATGCCGCCGGCTGAGTTCTGCCCACAGCGGCTCGAACAAGTCGTCGCCGAGATAGGTGCCGTGCGCGTTGGTCAGGACAATGACGCCGTCGCTGCCCAGATCGTCGAGCGCGTACCGCAGCTCATCGAGGCAGCCCGGCACGTCGGGCAGCGGGAGCGACGCGAAGTGGCCGAACCGGCCCGGGTACTTCCGCGTCACAGCCGCGCCGAACTCGTTGACCTGCCGCGACAGCGCCCGGGCGGAGGTGTTGTCGCCGAAGTGGGTTCCCGGCGACGAGACCGACAGCACCGCCGTGCCCACGCCCCACTGATCCATCAGCTTCAGGTTCTGGCCGGCGTCCCAGACCGGCCATGGCATGCCGTCTGGCTCGGGGTGACCCGCCGCGGTCGCGGCAGCTACATAGTCATCTGTCACGAAATGAGCGTGCACGTCAACCAGCGGCGTCCGCGATCGCGTCATCGTGTCCCCCCGTTGCCGTCACGCGTGGTGGTTCCCAGGCAGGCGGGCTGCTAAGACACCCGACGCGCTCCGGTCACCAACGCGGCGAGGTCGTCCGGTGCGGGAACGACGGCGGCGGGAGACCCCCGGCGTACAGGCCGTGCGCTCGCTCGTCCGTCGTCGGTGATATCAATCGTCGCCGCATCGTCCGGAACTTGAGGCTGCGGAATAACGCGTTGTCTTACTCAGGCGTCGAACATTGCGAAGAGGGTGTTGAGGCCTTCTGCCAGGAGCGGGTGTGTGAAGATCGCGTCCGCCATGGCGGTGTAAGGGAGATTGCCCAGCATGGCGACCTGGATCATGGTCATGATCTCGCCGCCTTCACTGCCCAGGACCGCGCAGCCCAGGATCTGCCCGCTGCCGGCGTCGACGACGGCCTTCATGAAGCCGCGCGTCTCCCCGGTCTCGAGGGCCCGGATGACGGCGCTCATCGGAAGCTTGGCCACCCGGACCGCGCGTCCTTGCGCCCTGGCCTCGCGCTCGGTCATGCCGGCGCGGCCAAGCTGCGGGTCGATGAACACCGTGTACGGGACGACCCGGTCCCGTGTGCTCGCCTTTTCATGCCTGATGAGGCTGGCGTGCAGGATGCGGTAATCGTCGTAGGAAAGGTGGGTAAAGGCCGGTCCGCCCTTGACGTCCCCCATCGCGTAGACACCGAGGGCAGTGGTTTCCAGGTACTCGTCAACCTCGATGAAGCCGCGGCCATCCAGATGGATGCCGGCTGCCTCTGGGGTGAGCGCGTCGGTGTTCGGGATGCGGCCGATGGCCGACAGCAGGTGCGAGCCTTCTATCTGCCGCTCACCGTCCGCCGTGCGAACGGTCAGCCGCAGGTGGCCGCCGCCGGCCGGCTCAGCCCGGACCGGCGTCGAGGAGGTCAGGACCGTGATCCCGTCATCGCGCAAGATAGCGGCGACCTCGTCCGAGACGTCCTCGTCCTCGATCATCATCAGGCGCGCGGCTCTTTGGATGATGGTGACCTGGCTGCCGAACCGGCGGAACATCTGCCCGAACTCGAGCCCGATGTAGCCGCCGCCCAGGATGATCAGGTGTTCCGGGAGCTCGTCCAGCTCCATGATCGACGTTGAGTCGAGCACGGGCACGTCGCCCGCGCCGGTGATCGCCAGCGGCCTGGGCCGGGTGCCCGCGTCGATGACGATCACTGGCGCGCTGATCTGCCGCGCCCCGCCGCCGGTCAATGCGATCTCGACCGTGTTCGGCCCGGTGAAGTGGGCCTCGCCCTCGATCAGGTCAAGCCCGTCCTGCGCCAGGCGGCTCGCGTAGTTCTGCCGCGCGCCGGCGACCATGGCCCGTTTGCGCTCGCGCACGGCGGCCAGGTCCACCGATACCGGGCCAAGACGCACGCCGTACTCCGCGCCCCGGCGCGCCTGGTAGGCGAGGCGCGCGCTTGCGACCATCGTCTTGGTCGGCGTGCACCCCCGGTTAACGCAGACGCCGCCAAGTTGGTCGCGCTCGACCAGCGCCACCTTCTGGCTCGCCTTGGCCAGCTCGACGGGGAGGAACCGGCCGCCCTGGCTGGTCCCGATCACGATCGCGTCGTAGTGCTCATCGGCCATTGCGTTTCTCCCCAAGTCCTGGTGGGTGCATTGGCCACCGCGTCTAGCCAATCGTAGCTAGCGGGTCGGCACCTGGCATCGCCTGTGCGGCCTTACAGAGCTGGGCGCCACACTCCGGCGTCACCCTGTTCGGGTGATGTAACGCAGGCTGTGCTGACGCTACGTTCGCGCTGAAACACAAACGTGGACGCAATTGCAGAGACTGGAGTGCGGTGATCATGGCGGGCAGCGGCGAACCTACGAGGGAAGAAAAGATCGCGGATGCACTTCGGGCTGCGCCGGACTATATAGCTGACTCGGCGACGGTCGTCGACTGGGATATGACAACGGTCCTCCGAGAAGGGTCACCCGACTGGATCTGTGTGCCAACCCCTCCCGGTAAGCCCCAGTCGGCGCCGATGTGTGGCGACCCGACCATGATTCAGTGGTTCATGGAGCTGGCAAAGGGCAAAACACCGACGATCGACCGGATAGGGATCTCCTACATGCTGATGGGAGAAGTCGGCGCAGACTTCGACGATCCCCAGGCCACGCAACCCCCTGAGGGCAAGAATTGGTATCACGCCGGGCCGCACGTGATGTTCGTCTTCCCTCAGAGCATTGGCCGTATCCTGAAGGGGTTGGGACACGATACGGCTTCGGGACTGCCGTATGTGAGGCCGATTCCAGGCGCTGAGCCGCTGCTCGTCGTTCCGATTGCCAAGCCGGGCGAGAGATCTCGTGGATGTTCAAACGAATGAGTCAGGAGAAGCACCCTGCGGAGACGCCCAATGAAGGTTATCGCGCTGGAGGAACACTACGGGCTTCCGGCCATATACGAAGCCGCCGGCCGGGCGGCCGATTCACCTGCCGCTCGGGTCGAGCAGGCGTACGACACGATCGGTGCTGCCGGGGGATACTTCGGCCGCGACCCGCAGACCGGGTTTCCGGCAGGCATCTATGATCTGGGTGATGGGCGCATCGCTGCCATGGACGACGCCGGTATCGATGTGTCGGTCCTCTCGTACGCTACGCCGAGCGCTGAGGCCCTCGAGCCATCGGTGGCGAAGGATCTGACCAGGCAGGCGAACGACACTTTGGCGGTGGCTGTCTCTAAGCACCCGGACCGGCTCCTTGGATTTGCCACGCTGCCGATGCTCGACCCTGCGGCTGCGGCCCGCGAGCTCGAGCGCACTGTTCGCGACCTGCACTTTGTGGGCGCCCTGATCAATGGCCACGTCAACGGGCGTTACCTGGACGACAAATTCTTCTGGCCGGTGTTTGAAAGTGCTGAAGCGCTGGGCGTACCTGTTTACCTGCATCCCCAGATTCCGCCCAAGCCGGTGGTTGACATCTACTACAGTGGCTTCGCTCCTGATATATCGGCGTTTCTGTCACTGGCCGGAGTCGGCTGGCACATCGACGTGGGAGTGCATGCCATCCGCCTGATCCTGGGCGGGGTGTTCGACCGGTTCCCTGAGCTCCAGGTCATTGTCGGCCATCACCTCGAAATACTGGCTTGGTCGGCCTGGCGGATGGACTACTCTTTTCCGCTTTCGAGGAATGGCGGACTGAAGCGGACGATCAAGGAGTATCTTCGGGAGAACTTCTACGGTGGCATCCTCGCTGGCGAGTATGCAGGCCAGGAGCCTGGCGCGATAGACAGCAGCTGGAGTTTGTCTTACCAGGCCTATCTGAGCATGGTGAACACGGTCGGTATCGACCGTGTCCTGTTCACCTCGGACTATCCGTACGGCAGCATGAAAGCCGCCCGGCAATTCTTTGACCAGATGCCCATCAACGTGAACGATAAGAAGAAGATCGCGCACCTCAACGCGGAGCGCCTGTTTGGGTCTCGTTCAGCATGAATGAAGACCAGCTGCAGCTCTAGGCCGGCGGCCAACTCCCGGGTCGTAGCCTGGCCAGGCCACTGGCATACCGGCAGGTCAGTGGCTTCCCGGCGACGAGATTGCCAAATCAACGGAGTCTGGTGATGACGACCTTCACGACCGTCTCAGTCCCAGTAGACGGCGGCAGTCTGACGGTCCGTCATCGCCACGGCTCGGCGCCGACGGCGGTGTTCTTGCACTACTGGGGCGGTTCCGCCGGTACCTGGCATCAGGTCATCGAGCACCTTGGCGGCCAGGACGTGATCTCCTATGATCAGCGCGGCTGGGGGACGGCCGCGTCGGTCGACGGGCCGTACTCGCTTGGGCAGATGGCCACAGACGTCGACGCCATCGCCGCTCACGAGGGCCTGGAGCACGTCGTCCTCGTCGGGCACTCGATGGGCGGGAAGGTCGCCCAGATCGTCGCGGGCACCCAGCCGGGCTACCTGTCCGCCCTGGTCCTGGTCGCGCCAGCCCCGCCGCGACCGCCCGCCCACGTCACTCCGGAATATCAGGAGCAACTCGCACACGCCTACGACAGAGCCGACTCAGTCAGGTTCTCCCTGGACAATGTCCTCAGCTACGCCCCGCTCAGCGAGGACCTGCGCCAGCAGGTGATCCACGACAGCCTCGACAGCGCGCCCACCGCGCGAACTGTCTGGCCGCTCCACGAGATCACCGCCGACGTCTGGCCGTCAGCCAGCGCGATCACCGTCCCGACCCTCGTCCTGGCCGGCGAACACGACCAAGTGGAGCCGCCTGCGGTGTTGCAGGAGCTGCTGCTACCGGCAATTCCTCAAGCCCGGATGGTCATCCTGCCTGGCACCGGCCACCTGCTACCGCTCGAAGCTCCAGCAGAGGTCGCCGAGGAAATCCGCCGCTTCCTGGAGTACGTAACGTAGGGGCCTGATTTGGATGATCTCCCGCAGGTGCCATGACAGATGCCATCACCGAGCCCGGCTGCCGACTCATACGATTGTGTTATGACACACCACGAAGACGTTGAAGGACTGCCGTCTCCGTCATCCGCGCTCCTGCAGCTGGCCCGGCTGAAGGCCGACATGAGCCAGCGGGAACTGGCCGAGCGTGCTGGGGTCCCAGTCACAATGATCTCTGCATACGAGCGTGACCAGCGGCAGCCGACACTGTCTACGCTGCTTAGGCTGCTGCACGCCGCGGGATTCGACCTCCGCCTGCACTTGGCCGCCTACGATCCGCATGACGAGACACTCGCTGCCTTGGAGGCTGGCCGCTCCGAATCCGAGCGGCGTCATCGCGACCGGCAGCTTCAGGCATGGCGCGACGCGGTGCCCGTGGACGGTGCGGCTTGAGCGGTCAAGGCGAGCCCGCCGGACCAAGCCTGAACCCTGCGGCCATAGTGGCATCGCTGAACCGGTATCAGGTTCGTTACGTCATCATCGGCGCCTTCGCGGCCATCGCTCAGCAGGCCCCGATACCGGCGACAAGAGATATCGATGTCACGCCGGAGGCCAGCCAAGAGAATCTGGTCCGGCTGTCGCAGGCCCTCATCGACCTTGGCGCGCGGATCCGCACCGAGGCGGTGCCGGACGGCCTGCCGTTCAGCCATGATGCCTCGTCGCTGGCGGCAGCCGAGGTGTGGAATCTGGTCTGCGCCGACGGCGAGTTCGATATCTGCTTCCATCCGTCCGGCTTTCCCGGCGGATACGCGCAGCTTGCGGTGAACGCCCGTCGCCTTCGCGTCGGGGAGGTGGAGGTCAACGTCGCGGACCTCGCTGATGTGATCCGGTCCAAGGAGTCAGCAGGCCGACCGAAAGATCTGCGGGTGCTCCCGTTGCTGTACCGCCATCTGTCCACCCGCCGAGCAGGGCGCGAAGCAGAGCGAGGGTAAGCCGTCCGCTTCCCAGGCTCAAGCTGCAGAGCCGAGGAACGCCTGCCGTCTGGCCCTGCTGCTCCGGTGAGCCAGCGCAACCCGGTGCTTGTTCCCTGCGCTCCTGGACCAGAGCCAGAAGGGGGAGCCAAAGTGGGAGCCAGCGTGCACAGTCATCAGGCGACGCGGGGCGGCGTCCAGCCAGCATCATTCCAGGTGAACGCGATATTGGGCGACGTAGGGCTACGCCAGGAGACTGGGCAGAGCTGGTTTGGGAGCAGGAGGCCGCGGGTTCGAATCCCGCCATCCCGACCAAACATGCAGGTCGTAGGGCCTGCTGTCGACCGTCCAGGCCGAAGAACAGCGCGGCTCGCGCCCGGACGAACTGCAGGTACACATGCCGGCCCAGCCGATCGGCGGCCTTGCACTGGCGCGACAGGGCGACCGCGGTGACGTTGAGGCACTCCCACATCTCGCCCGAGATCAGGCCACACAGCTGGTGTAAGCACGCGCAGGATCCTCCGGCCCGGTCATGCCGCCAGCCCCGATGAACCCCCGCGTAGCGCGTCATGAGCGGTCTGCCTGCTGTGGGCCTGGCCGCCAGTCCTCGTTGACCTGCTTTGGGTGCCGGTAGATGTGTGAGTACTGGTAGCCGCCACTAGCCGGGCTGGGCGCCGTTCCGCTGGCCGCCGCCCACCACCCGATCAGCTCGTCCTCGAAGGCGTAGTCGAACGGGTCGGCTAGCTGGCGCTCGATCTCGGCGATGGCGTCCGGTGTGGCCAGCAGCCAATCGACGGTGGCCGCCAGGGCCACCGCGGTGTCGTACCGGTCGTCATAGCCGAGTTCAGTCCGAACCCGGTCGGCCAGGCCAACCCGATGCTGGCCACCGAGCCGGTAGAACGGATGAGCCGGAGTGGCCAGGGCGTAAGGCATATCGACGATCTCCAGCTCACGACCCATCTGGCTGGCGATGAACTCCACCCGCTGCCGCGTCGTGTAGATGTCGCGCTCGGTGACCACATAGGTCTTGCCGTCTGAAACGTCAGGCCGATCGAGGGCCAGGAGCGGGGCGAGCGCCACGTTCCCGACGTAGCCGCGCGATTCCAGCCGCAGCCCGCCGTCGGGCAGCACCAGTCGCGTTCTGCCATCCCGCAGCCGCCGCACCACGTGCCACTCGGAGCATCCTGGCTGGCGGGGGCCATACAGGGTCGGATACACGATGTAGGTCGCCCGGAAATCGCCCGCTTCGCGCAGCTCGAACAGCCGTCGCGAGGCCTCCGCGATCTTGAAGCCGAGCTTGCTCGGCTCATCAGGCTCGTCGAGCAGGATGCGGTCCTCCTCGCGCAGCACGGCGGGCCGGCCGAGCGCACCCCATCGCTTATCCGCCGGACCCGCCAGCGGGCTGTTCATGCCACCGATCGCCACCACGTGACCCGCCCGGCCCCGCAGGTGTTCGGCGAGGTGGCGCAGCCGGCCGTACTGCAGGATCACCACGTCGAACGCCCGGCTGCCGAGCGCGTCGGCGATCGTCTCCGGGAAGTGCGGGTCCCCGTGGATGTGCTCGACGTCGCCCGGCAGCGGGACCTCATGCTTGCCGCTGTGAAAGATCGTCGTGCGGTAGCCGCGATCCAGAAGGCCCGCCACGACGTCCGGCCCGGTCGGCCCGGTCCCCCCCACAACCATCGCCTGGCGGCCGGAACCAGACTCACCCATGGCGCCTCCTCGATAATACAGCCTAGAATATATAGTAGCTTAAACAGGATCGGCCATACTGTTCCTGCCCTGTCCGGCGGTCTTCTGAGATCGGAATGGTCGTAGCGACCGCATCGAGTTCGCGCAGCTCACACCAGCGGTGAGTTTGACGTCGGTCGCGGCCAGGTTCTCCGCCAGCCGCAACCCGCACGACCGCGTGCTGTCCGGGCCGATCGGTGAGCTGTCCACGCAGAGCGAGGCCTTCCGCCAGTGATGGGCCGCGCAACGTGCGCTTCCACCGCACCGGGGTCAAGGGGCTGCACCTGACCAGGTCCGACGGCCATTGACGGCCATCCCTCTACAGTATACTGTCTAGCGAGGCTGTTGCGAGGAGGCCGCTGAGCGATGACCCATGTGGAGCCGGACCTGGAGCGCGGCGCGCTGGATCCAGCCGCCGAGGACGCACTGGCCCGGCTCCGCGAGCGCATCGACGTGACGGTCCCCATCGAGGAGCCGTACCTGCGCTTCGCCAATCCCGACAGCATCGCCCATGTGGCTCGCGGCCTGGGTGACGCCAATCCCCTCTATCTCGACCCGGGCTACGCGCGCCGTTCCCGCTACGGCGCCTTGGTCGCCCCGCCGGCCTGGCTGTACGGAGCCGCCTGGGGCAGCTGGGACCTGCGGCGCGGCCAGTACGTCCCGGGCCTGACTGCCCTGCACTCCGGGGACCACTGGCAGTTCGTGCGGCCGGTACTCGACGGCGACTGCATCCGCGCCAGCAAGGCGCTGGTGCGGCTCGCGCCGCTGGGCAAGGCGGGCGGCCCGCTGCGCATCCTGCAGTCCGAGCAGATCCGGTTCGTCAACCAGCGCGAGGAACTGGTCGCAATCCAGGTCATGTCCACTATCCGGGTCGCCCGCGCCGGGTCCGGCCCGGCCGGGCACTACGCCGGAGCGGTCAAGGCGAGCTACTCCGCCGACCAGATCGCCGCCATCGACGATAGCCTGCTGCGCGAGGCGCCGCGTGGCGCGGAGCCGCGGTACTGGGAAGATGTCGCCGTCGGTGACCCGCTGGAGCCCGTCCTGAAGGGCCCGCTGACTGCGACGGACATGATTGCCTGGATCCAGGCGATCGGCTCTCCGCACGTGCGGACTGGCCGCCACTGGCTGGACTGCCGTGAGCAGTACCCCGGCGTGTCCGCCCCCGACACGCACGGGATACCGCAGCCTCTGGAACGCGTGCACTGGGACGAGGGCCACGCTCGGACTGAGGGCGGCCTGCCGTCGGCATTCGACTATGGGGCTCAGCGCGGCGGTTACGCGACCTATTTCGCCACCTTGTGGGCCGGGGACGACGGCTGGGTGTGCGACCTGGACGTCCAGTACCGGGGGATGGTCTTCTACGGCGACGTCTTCCGGATTACCGGCGAGGTCACCGGCACGTGGCGCGGCCCGCACGGGACGGGGTTCGTGCGGGCCGCGATCAAGGCCGTCAACGACCGGCGCGAGAACGTCATGCCCGGGACCGTGACCTTCGCGCTGCCCAGCAGGCAAACGGGGCCGGTGCGGTTCCCCGTCGAGACAGCGGAGGATCTCCGGTGAACAGCGGAACCGATCTGCCGCTGAGCGGCGTGTGTGTGGTCGACCTCTCCCAGGTGGCCGCGGGCCCTTACGCCACCTCCCTGCTGGGCGACTTCGGCGCCGACGTGATCAAGGTGGAGCCGCCCGAGGGTGACACCATGCGCTACGTCGATGAGGGTTTCGGCCGCGGCCAGAGCGGCTATTTCTTCGGCGTCAATCGGAGCAAGCGCGCCATGGTGCTCGATCTCAAGGCGACCGAATCCTACGAGGTCCTCACCCGGCTGGTCGCGCAGGCCGACGTCTTCGTCGTCGCGTTCCGCCCCGAGGCCCTGGAGCGGATGCGCATCGACTACCAGTCTCTCAGCGCCATCAACCCACGGCTGATCTATGTCTCGATCACGGCCTTCGGTGAGTCCGGGCCGCGTGCCCACCAGCCTGGCATGGACATCCTCGCCCAGGCCCTCAGCGGCATGATGGGCGTGACCGGCGAGGTCGGCGGCGGCCCGGTCAAGGTGGGCGCGCCGGTCGGTGACTTCATTGCCTCGTTCCTGGTCGGGTTCGGGGTGTCTGCCGCGCTACGGATGCGTGACCGCACCGGCCTCGGTGACCACATCAGCGTCAACTTGCTGGACGGGCTGGTGTCGGCATTCGCGAACATCATCACCCCCTTTGACGTCACCAGGAAGCCGGTGGTCCGCCAGGGTGGCGGCCACCCGCAACTCGTGCCGTACCAGCCGTTCCTCGACAGCGAGGGTAAGTACTTCATCCTCGCCTGCATGAACGACAAGTTCTGGGAGCGGCTCCTGCCCATCCTGGATGAGTACGAGGACTTCCGGGGCGAGCGCTACCTGACCAACACCGACCGGGTCAACCGCCGGGAGGAACTGTGCGCCCGGCTGCAGGAGATCCTGCGTAAGCGCCCGGCCGAGTACTGGCTGGAACGGCTCGAAGCCGCAGGCGTCCCGTGCAGCCCGATCCACGACCTGCCGGACATGCTCAACGACCCCCAGGTCGCGGCCAACCAGTCCGTCACCCGGCTGGAGCATCCGGTACACGGCTCCTACCTCATCCCAAACAACCCGATCCGGTTCGAGCGCACCCCGGTCGGTCCCCGCGGGTACGCGCCCGGTTTGGGCCAGCACACCGCCGAGATCCTGGCCGAGGTCGGGTACAGCGCCCACGACATCGACCGTCTGCGTGCCGAGGGCACCGTTAACTCCTGACTGCGGCCCGCGCAGCTACTGACTACCCCGTTAACAACCCGGCAATGCAGCCTTGACCCGACTGAAATCTATAGTATACGATTCTATCTACAGTATACGATTCGAGCTCTCTCAGACCGCGGTGCCTTACCCAACCGTCCGGGCTTGCAGGCATTCCGTCCATCAGGTGAAAGGACACTGCCGCATGCATTTCTTCGTCACCGCCGTGGTGCTCGGTGTCCTGGTCGGCGCCATTTACGGCCTGTTCAGCATCGGCCTGGGCCTGAGCTTCGGCGTGCTGCGCATGGTCAACTTCGCCTACGGCGACTTCATCGCGGTCGCGATGTACATCGCGGCGGAGATCATCCTGGCCACCCACGTCTCGCTGTACGTGGCCATCCCGCTAGTCGCGCTGTCCTTCATCCCGATCGGGTACTTCACCTACGTCGTGTTCTTCCGTGGCACCGGCCGGCGTGCCGAGCACGACCAGCTCGTCATCTCGCTGGGGCTGTCGCTGCTGCTGGAGACGATCCTCACCAACGTCTTCGGCACGCAGCCCTACGCGCTGTATCCCACCAGCATCCCGTCGGTCCACCTGTCCTGGCTCTACCTGCCCAGGCCCCAGCTGATCGCCGGACTCATCGCGCTCGTGCTCACTGTGGGCATCGACCTGTACCTGCGGCGCAGCCGGATCGGCCGCGCCGTGCGCGCGGTGGTGGCCGACCGCGAGGTCGCCACCACGCTTGGGATCGATGACCGGAAAGTGTTCACCGGGGCGTTCGTCGCCTCGATGGTGGTGGCCGGCATCGCTGGTGCGGCCATGTACGGGTACCTTCCGGTCACGCCGGACGTCGGTGTCAACTTCGTGCTGCTCGGCTTCATCATCGTCGTGCTCGGCGGGATCGGTGACCTGCGGGGCGCGTTCCTGGCGGGCATCTGCGTCGGCCTGGCAGAGACGCTCACCGCTTCGTACTGGTCCACCAACGTGCAGGACATCGTGCCCTACGCCCTGTTCATCGTGGGCGCGACGATGCTGCCGCGCGGCGTCCTCGGAAAGGCGGTGGCCTGAATGCGGACGCGGCTGCGGGTCCTGACCCCTTACGTCCTGCTCGCGTTGGCCGAGATCATCGCCTACCGCAGCAGCGTGGCCAGCTCGTACTGGGCCAACGTCACCCTGCAGTGGACCTTGTTCGCGACGATGGCGGTGGCCTTCAACGTCATCTCCGGCTTCGCCGGGCGGCTCGCCTTCGGCAACACGATCTTCTTCGGCGTGGCCGCCTATGTCGTGGTCGCCGGCGACGTCAACAAGTGGTACCCGCCGCTGGCCGGGCTGGCCATCGCGGTCCCGGCCTGCGCCGTGCTCGCCTACGGGATGAGCTACGCGTTCCGACGCCTCAACGGGCTGATGTTCGCCCTGGCCACCTTCGCCGTGGCACTCATCCTGCAGCAGGTCGTCACGATCTCCGGGGTGCTCGGCAGTGCCGCCGGCCTGCAGGAGCCGCTAAGCGTTAACAACTCCCTGCTGGATCTGGCCTTCAGCCAGCCGGTCAACTACGTCATCGCCGGGCTGGTCCTGCTGCTGCTCGCCGTGGTGGTCAGCCATCTCATCGCGCGCAGCAACTGGGGGCTGATGCTCAAGGCCGGCCGCGACGACCCCGTCGCGGCCACGACCTCGGGCGTCAACGTACGGAGAAATATGGCACTGGCCTGGGCGGTCAGTGCCGCGATCACGGCGCTGGCCGGGGTGTTCTACGCCCAGTTCAACCTGTTCGTCGAGCCAGTGTCGTCGTTCGGCCTGGTCACCGTCAACTCCATCGCGATCCCGGCCATCATCGGTGGCCTGGGCTACGTCTGGGGCCCCGTGCTGGGATCGGCGATCGTCCCGCTCGGCCTGTACATGAACAACCTGTCCACCGGGCAGGGCGGCATCTCCTCGCCCAACGACCTGCTCTACGGCGCGGTGCTCATCGTCGTCCTGCGGCTGTGGCCCGGCGGGCTCATCTCGGTGCGGGATACCGCCTGGGTCAGCCGGCACCTGCGCTGGCTGGCCCGGCGGACGCCTCAGGACACGGCTCACCGCCCGCTGGCGGCACAGACCGCCGGCCTCGCACCGGCTCCCGTCGTCACAGCCGAAGACCGGGTGGCCCCCGAAGCTGACAGACCGTCCCGGCCGCTGCTGCAGGTAACCGATGTGGCCAAGCGGTTCGGAGGGCTGCAGGCCCTGCAGGGGGTGACGCTCGACGTCGACGCCGGCGAGATCCTCGGGCTGGTCGGGCCGAACGGGGCAGGTAAGAGCACCCTGTTCGATTGCATCACCGGCGTCGAGCGCCCCGACTCCGGCCGGGTGCTGCTGAACGGCCAGCAGATCTCCGGGCTCCCGGCCCACGCCGTGGCCAAGCGCGGCATCACGCGGACCTACCAGACCCCACGGCTGTTCGACCGGCTCACCGCGATGGAGAACGTGCAGTGCGCCGCCGTCGCCCGCGCCCGCGGTGACGGCACCGCGCGGGCTGAGGCGGCGCTGGCCGCGGTCGGCCTGGCCGGGCACGCGCACGTGCCTGCGGCCAAGCTGACCCTGATCGAACGGCGCATGGTCGAACTGGCCCGCGCCCTGGTGACCGAGCCCGGCATCGTGCTGCTGGACGAGGTCATGACCGGCCTGGAGGAATCGGAAGCCGCCCGCATCCAGGAGCTCATCCGCCAACTGCACGGCCGCGGCATCTCATTCGTGATCGTCGAACATGTCATGGGCTACCTGCTGCCGCTGACCCACCGGGTCGCGGTGCTGCATCAGGGCGCAATCCTCGCCTCCGGGCCGCCCAGGGAAGTGCTGCGCCACCCCGAGGTCCTAGAGGCCTACTTCGGGCACGTCGATGCCCACACCGAACCCAGTGACCAGCCGGTCATGGCAGAAGCGAGGCCCGAGCATGCCGACCAGTGACGCCCCCGTCCTCGAACTGCACGCGGTCAGCGCGGGCTACGGCGACGTGCGGATCATCCACGACGTGTCGCTGTCGATACCGGCCGGCCACGTGATAGGCATCGGCGGCGCCAACGGCGCCGGGAAGACCACGCTGCTCAAGACGATCTCCCGGCTGACCCGGCTCTACCAGGGCGAGATCCGGATCGACGGCCGGGACGTCAGCCGGGCCCGGCCCGCCGCGGTCAGCAGGCTCGGCGTCGGCCACGTGCCAGAAGGCCGGCGCGTGTTCCGTGGCATGTCGGTCCGGGAGAACCTGCTAGTCGGCGGGCACACGGCCGGAGCCGACCTGGGCACGCGGCTAGACGGCGTGCTGGAGATTTTCCCGCGCCTGCGCGAGCGCATGGCGCAGCGCGCCGAGACGCTGTCCGGCGGCGAGCAGCAGATGCTCGCCATCGGCCGCACGCTGATGATGCAGCCGCGGCTCATCATGCTCGACGAACCGTCACAAGGGCTGAGCCCGGCCATGGTCGACGTCGTCGTCGAGGGCATCAGGGCCATCACCCGGTCCGGCGCGACCGTGCTCATCGTCGAGCAGAACATCTCGGTGCTCGCCGGGCTCGCCGACACGGCGCTGACCATTTCCCACGGCACGGTCGCCTCGATGCCCGTCGGCGAACTGCGCTCCCGGGACCTGCTGTCCACGCTGCTCGGCGTGGAGTGAAAGTACCTAAGGAGACGGAATGAAAAACAAGTTCTGGCCCTGCGCGGCCGCGTCGGTTGTGCTCGCGCTCGGCGCCGCCGCGTGCGGTAACGCCAACGCGGGCGAAGCCGGGTCCGCGAGCACGATCACAGTCGGTGTGCTGGCGCCCTTCAGCGGCGGGTACGAGCAGACCGGGGCCGAAACCCTGAACGCGGTCAAGGTCGCAGTCAACGAGGTCAACGCGGCAGGCGGGATCAAGGCCCTCGACGGGGCCAAGCTGCGCATTGTCACCGCGGACAGCACCACCGACGATGAGACCCAGGCGGCGACCGGAGCGGCCCAGTTGCTGCAGGATAAGCCGGACTTCATCATCGGGCCACCGATCAGCACCGTCCTGCTGCCCGCCAGCACGGTGACCGAGCGGGCCCAGGTCCCGATGTGCACCGGCGCCTTCGCCGACCAGATCACCCAGCGCGGCTACAAGTACATCTTCCAGGTCTCGCCGACCGACACCGAGATCGGCGATTACGCCGTCACGGCGTTCAAGACCGTGGTGAGCCTGATCCACCCCAAGGGGCGCAACGCCGCGGTGTTCTACGACTCCAACCCGGCCAACGCCGGCGTGGTCACCTTCGCCGACGCGATGGCCAAGCGGACCAGTTTCCACGTCGCGCTCAACGACGAGTTCTCCGACGACGCGACCAACCTGGAACCGGTGGCGGCGAAGATCAAAGCGGCCAACCCCGACATCCTGCTGCCCGACGCCACGGTGCCGGAACTGGAGCAGATCCTCGGCTCGCTGTCGTCACTGGGCGTGAGCAACGTGCCGATGTTCTGGCCGGACGGCGGATCCTCCACCTTCGAGAGCTACGTCAAGGACCTGGGCCACTTCGTCAACGGCCAGTTCGTCGTGTCCACCTTCGACTACGACATGAAGCTGCCGGGCGCCCAGGCCAGGCTGCTGGCTCAGGCCAATGCCGACTACACCAAGCTGACCCACCTGCCGTTCATGAGCGAGCTGGCCGGTGCCGCCTACGTGTGCACCAATGACTTCGTGCAGGCCATCGAGAAGGCCAAGTCGGACACCGCGTCGGCCATCAGGTCGGCGATGCTCGACACCGACTTCGGCTCCGGGCCCGGTTCCCTGATGCCTCCGGGCAAGGTCCAGTTCAACCAGGCCGGCCGCAATATTGACGCGGTGCCGGTTGTGGGTGAGTGGTGCCACGGCCTGCTGCAGACGGTCGCGCCCGACAGCCTCGCCGCCATCAGCGCCGCCTCACCCAAGGGCTGTGGCGCCTGATCACGAGCGCAGGCTCCGGCTGGATCGACCCGTCGCGCGTCGCCCGTCCGGGCGAGCGACGCGCACGTGGTCATCAAGGCTCTGCCAACATCTTGTTCGCGATAGATAGTAGAGAGTATATTTTCGGTTCGAGAGGAGCCTAATGAACCAAGACCACGCAGGACTTCCCCTCGCCGGGATACGCGTCCTCGACTTCACGCACGCCGCGGCGGGCCCGTACGCGACCATGCTGCTCGCCGACCTCGGCGCCGAGGTCATCAAGATCGAGAAGCCCGGCCGCGGTGACGGCGCCCGCTTCATGGGCGAGCCGATGCTGGGCCCGCGCGAGAGCGACTATTACGTCTCGCTCAACCGCAACAAGCGCAACTTGCTGCTGGATCTGCGCACCCCGCAGGGCCGCGACCTCGCCCTCGACCTGGCTGGGAAGTGCGACGTGGTGATGGAGAACTTCCGGCCCGGCGTGATGGACCGGCTGGGCCTGGGCTACGCCGACATCAGCGCACGCCGGCCGGGGATCGTCTACGGGTCGATCTCCGCCTTCGGTGCCACTGGGCCGATGAGCGGCCGGCCGGCCAACGACATCATCATGCAGGCGGTGTCCGGGCTGATGGGCGTCACCGGGGAACAGGGCGGCGGCCCGGTCCGGATCGGCGCGCCGCTCACCGACTTCGCCACCGGCTTGTTCTGCCTGAGCGGGGTCCTGGCCGCGCTGCTGGCCCGAGACCGCCACCCCGAGGGGCAGCACGTCGAGGTGGCCATGCTGGACGCCAGCATCGCCATGATGGCGAACTACGTCCCGTCCGTCGTCGCGCTGGGTAAGCGGGTGCCGCGGCTGGGGCGCGCCCACGCGCAGATCGTGCCCTACCAGGCCTTCGAATGCTCCGACGGTACCTATGTCATGGTCGGGGCGTTCACCAACGGGTTCTGGCGGCGGCTGTGCGAGGCGGTCGGGCAGCCCGGGTGGATCGACGACGAGCGGTTCGCCTCCAACGTCGGTCGGCTGGCGCACCGGGAGGAGTTGCTGCCGCCACTGTGCGCGATCTTCCGCCAGCGCACCCGCGAGGAGTGGCAGGCTGTCCTGGACGAGGCCGACGTTCCGAACTCCCCGGTCCTCGAGCTCGACGAAACGCTGCGCCTCGACCAGATCACTCATAACCACACGGTGCAGGACGTCGGGACGGTCGGCCAGCCCTGCCCCACGGCCCGCTGTCCGGTGCACTCCGACGGCTGGCCGTCAGTTGCCGCGGCCATGCCGCCCCGGATGGGCGAGCACTCCGCGGAGGTCCTGCGGGACCTGCTCGGCAAGTCCGAGGCGGAGATCGGAGAACTCGTCGCGGCCGGTGTCACCGACGTGCTCGAGACATCCGGGGCAGGCACATGAGCCTGGTCCGGTACGACATCCACGACACCACGGCCGTTCTCACCCTGGATGACCCCGCTCGCCGCAACGCGATCAGCCTGGCCATGGTCGAGGAGTTCATCGCCGCGCTGGAGAAGGCGGAGGCCGACGACAGCGTCAGCGCGGTGGTGGTCACCGGAGCAGGCCCGGCGTTCTGTGCCGGAGCCGAGCTCGGGCACCTGGCCCAGGCCTCGGACGAAGGTGAGGCCGCCGCGCAGGCCCTGCTGTCGGTATACCGGGTGTTCCTGCGGCTGGACGCCTGCCCGCTGCCCACGATCGCGGTCGTCAACGGGCCCGCAGTCGGGGCGGGCATGAACATGGCCTTGGCCTGCGATATCCGCCTCGCGGGGGAGTCGGCCAGGTTCGCCACCCGGTTCCTGGCCCTAGGGCTTCATCCCGGCGGCGGGCATACCTGGATGCTCCGCCGCGCCGCCGGGCCCCAGGCGGCCATGGCGGCCGTGCTGTTGGGTGAGGAGCTGTCCGGTGAGCAGGCGGCCCGCACGGGGCTGGCCTGGCGCTGCGTCCCCGACGGGCAGTTGCTCACGGAGGCGGTCACGCTCGCCGCGCGGGCCGCCGCCGCGCCCCGCGACGTCCTCATCCAGGCCAAGCACTCCATCCGGGATATGGCCGGGGTGGCCAGCTACGACGACGCCGTGGAGCGCGAGCTGCCCCGCCAGCTGTGGTCTGCGCAGCAGGATGAGTTCCGCCGCCGGATCGCCAAGCTGACTGCGAGCACCTAGATGGACGTGATCCGCCAGACCACCCCGCTCCAGGTCGGGGACTCACCCGAGGCGCTGCGCGCCGCCGTGCAGGCGCTGCATGACCAGGCCGCCATCCGCGACCTGGTGGCGATGTACGCCGTCGCCCGCGACGACCACGACCTCGAGTCCGTGCTGGACTGCTACGCGCCCGACGGGACGTTCATGCACGGCACGACGCCGGTGACCGGCCACGCCGCGCTGCGTGAGTACTACCTGGCCAACATGCGGCGCAACGCCTTCAGCCTGCACATCCCGCATTCCCATGTCGTCAGCCTGGAGTCGCCGGCTGAAGGCTCCGGGCTGGTGACGGGGCATGGCGAGTTCGCCCACCCGGACACCCTCGTCATGTGCGCCTACCGTTACACCGATCGCTACGTGAAGCTCGACGGGCGCTGGGTGTTCGCCTCCCGCGGGCACGACTTCGTCTACGCCCTGCCGGTCGGCGAGATGGCCGGCGTCGGCCGGGATCTGCTGCGCCTGCGCTGGCCGCACCGGCCGCCTGCCGAAGCGGAGTGGCGCCCCCGTCCCGTGTAAACGCGGCGCCCATTCAGCTGCGGTGCCGTTATCTTGGCTAATCTATAATATATTATCTATTAAATTCTCAGCAGAGAACTGGAGGATTCGGGCGATGACCGAGGCAACCACTAGCGATGTGGCGGCGAGCCACGCGAACGGGCACAGCCATGAGTACGGGAAGATGACCGACGCCGCCGTGGCGAAGCTGCGCAGCCGCCTGGGCAAGGTCATCCCGATCGATCAGCCTTACATCCGGCACGTCAACATCGACAGCATCACCCACATCGTGCGCTGCCTGGGCGACATGAACCCGCTGTACACCGATCCCGCCTACGCCGGCACGACCCATTACGGCAAGCTGCCCGCACCGCCGGCCATCTTCTACGCGGTCGCCTGGGGCAGCTGGGACATGCGCCGCGGCCAGGGCCTGCCCGGCGTCCACGGCCTGCACTCCGGTGACACCTGGCGCTACCTGCGTCCCGTGCTCGACGGTGACGTGCTGCACGCCACCAAGTCCCTGGTCAGGGCGGAGCCGATGAAGAAGGGCCGGGTGGCGGACAAGCTGCTGATGCAGGCCGAGGAGCTGTGCTTCTACAACCAGGACGACGAACTGCTGGCCATCCAGACGATGCCGATCATCCGGTTCGAGCGCGAGGACTCCAAGGGCAGCGGGAAGAACGCCGCCCGCGGCAAGGCAACCTACAGCGCCGAGGACATCGCCCAGATCGACGCCGAGATGAAGGCCGAGGCCCCGCGTGGCGGCACGCCGCGCTACTGGGAGCACGTCGAGATCGGCGAAGCCCTCGATCCGGTGGTCAAAGGCCCGCTGACGGTGGCCGATATGATCAGCTGGCTGCAAGGCGTGGGCTCGCCGCATGTCCGCTCGGGCAAGTACTGGCTGGCCTACCGCGAGCAGTCACCCAAGATCGCCGTCACCGACCCTGAGACCGGCGTCCCGGAGGCGGTCGAGCGGGTGCACTGGGACTCCTACCTCGCCTCCGAGGTCGGCATGCCGGCCGCCTACGACTACGGCTCCCAGCGCGGCGGGTACGCCACCTACTTCGGCACCCAGTGGGCCGGGGACGACGGCTGGCTGGCCGAGGTCGACGTACAGTACCGGGGCATGGTCTTCATTGGCGACGTGTTCCGCATCTCCGGCACCGTGACCGGTAAGTGGCGTGGCGCCACCACAGGCAACTCCTACGTGCAGGCCGAGCTCCGGTCGATCAACACCTTCGGCGAGAACGTGATGCGCGGTTCGGTGACCTTCGCCCTGCCCAGCACCGAGCACGGCCCGGTGCGCTTCCCCGTGTCGGTGGATGAGGACGGCCGGGCCTGACCTGCCGGTCGGCTAGCGTGCCGCTATCAACCGCATCCCGCGAGGAGACGATGCCCATGACTGTCGTCGCGCCCGTGCTCGCCGAGCTCACCGAGGCGGTCGCGGTGGTGACGCTCAACGACCCCGACCGCCGCAACCCGCTCGGGCCAGCGCTGGTGGCCCGCCTGAACCAGGTGCTGGCCGACCTGGCAGCCGACCCCGCCTGCCGGGCCGTCGTCCTCACCGGCGCCGGGCGCGGCTTCTGCGCCGGGGCCGACCTCAGCCGGCTGGCCGTCACCACCATCGCTGAGGATCGCGCGGAATACGACGCTATCATCGCGCTCAACCAGCTGGTGTGGGGCTATCCCAAGCCAACTGTGGCCGCAGTGCACGGCTTCGCCCTCGGCGGCGGCTGCGGCTTGATGAGCTGGTGCGACTTCGCCATCGTCGAGGAGGGAACCCGGCTGGGTTACTCCGAGCTGGTGGCCGGGCTCCCGGCCACCACGGTCATCCCGGCCCTGCTGCGCCTGGTCGGCCGCCGGGCCACGCTGGAACTGGTGCTGACCGGCCGCGACATCGAGGTCGCCCGGGCCGTCGAGATCGGCCTGGCCAGCCGGGCGGTGCCCGCAGGCACCGCGCTGGAGGCCGCGACCGAGCTGGCCGCCACCCTGGCTGTTCACGACCCGGCCGCAGTCCGGATGACCAAGGAGATCCTGCGCACGGTCGAGGACACCGCCTTTGACGAGAGCATCAGCTACGCCAAGGAGATACGGGTCCTGGCCCGGGCCATGAAGCAGCCCGGCGGTCCGGCATGACCATGCCATCCTTCCAGCACGTCGCGCCCGCCCTGCGCATCTTCTGCGGCCCAGACGCGCTGGCGGCACTGCCCCGCGAGCTGGACCGGGCCGACGTCGGCCGCGCCGTGCTGTTCTGCGGCGCATCGGTCAGCCGCGACGCAGCGGCGCTCGGCCGGGTCCGCGACGCGCTCGGCGGCCGGCTCGCCGCGGTCTTCGACGGCGTGCGCGCGCACAGCCCGGTGCCCGCCGTGGAAGCCGGGCGAGACGCCCTGGCCCGGGCCGGGGCCGACGCGGTGATCGCCTTCGGCGGCGGGTCGGCGGTCGTCACCGCTCGCGCCGCGGCGATCCTGCTCGCCGAAGGCAAGCCGGCCGCCGAACTGTGCACCCGGCGCGAGCCCGGCGGCCGCCTGGCCAGCCCGCGGCTGCTGGCACCGAAGCTGCCCCAGTGGGTGCTGCCCACCACCCCCACCACCGCCTACGCCAAGGCCGGCAGCGCGGTGCGCGACCCAGCCACCGGAGACCGGCTGGCCCTGTTCGACCCCAAAACCCGCGCCCAGGGCATCTTCCTCGATCCAGCGCTCGCCCTCACCGCCCCACCCGACTTGGCCCTGTCGTCCGGGCTGAACGCCTTCGCCATGGCGGTCGAGGGACTGCAGTCGCCGCTCGACGACCCGCTGGCCGAAGCACTGCTGGCACACGCGGCGCGGATGCTAGCCGAGTCGCTGCCCCGGCTGCGCCAGGCACCTCGTGACGCCGGACCACGCCTGCGGCTGATGCTCGCCGCGCTGCTGTCGGGCCAGGGCAGCGACTACACCGGCGGCGGGCTGGCCCAGGCCATCTCGCATGCAGCCGGCCCTCGTTCATCGACGGCGAACGGGGTGGTCGAGGCGCTTCTGCTGCCGCACGCCATGCGCTGGAACGCCCCGGTGACCGAGGCAGGCCTGCGCCGGGTCGCGTCCACGCTGGTCGCGGCACCACCGGATGGTGCATCCCTGGCCGGCATCGCTGTCGCGGCGGTCGAGCGTGTGCTGGCTGAGGCCGAGGTCCCGGCGCGACTGCGCGACACCGGCCTGGCCCGTGACGCGCTGCCGGAGGTGGTCGGCCACACGCTGAACGACTGGGCACTGACCCGGGTCCCCCGGCAGGTCGGCCACGACGACCTGATGGACTTGCTGAACGCGGCCTGGTGAGGCGGTCAGTTCTGGCGGCTGAATCGGCTGGCCGGTGCGGACCGCTTGGCCCCCTTCGGGGCCTTCTTCGGTAAGGACTTCTTGGCCTTGGCGGTCGGCTCGCCGACCGCCTCGGGCTCGTCCAGTGCCGCCTGCTGGGCGGCTTCCCACTGGACAACCCGCTTCACCCGCACGTTGCGGTGGCCCACCATCGCCGCGATCACGGCGTCGGCGTCCCGCGCGGCGAACACCGGCAGCAACGCGACGTGTTCGGCGTGACTGATGCTGCTGTCGGTCATCTCCAGCACCGAGTACGGGGCGGCGGCATCCCACAGCGAGTTCAGGAAGCGCAGCAGCCGCTCCGAGCCGGCTCGGCGAAACGCCACGAAGTGGAACTCCCGGTTGAGCTGGACATACTCAAGCCGGTCGGCGCTGCTGGTGAGCGTGCTCATCCGGTCCACCAAGCGCGTCATCTCGGCGATGTCAGCGTCGGTGAGCTTGGGCACACCCATCAGGTAGGCCTCGCGCTCCAGCACCTGCCGCCAGTGGTAGATGTCGGTCAGGTCTTCCGAGGAGAGCTGACGGGCCATGTAACCGCGGCCCGGCCTATGGTCGACGTACCCGGCCGCGGCTAGCGAGGCCAGCGCCTCCCGGACCGGAATATGGGACAGCCCGAACTCCGATGCGAGAAGATGCGGCGACAGCCGCCCGCCCGGCGGGATTGACCCGTCGGCGATCGCGGTCTTGATCCGGCGCTCGGCGTAGGGCAGCAGGCCCTCCGGGCGCCCATCCTCAGTCGCAGGTGCCACGGCGTCAACCCCCGGCAGTAAAGAAGAGACTACAGTAGACACTATAGTGTGCCTTCCCGTATCCGGGCAACTACGCCAACGGCTGACCGGCACTAAGGAGCGTCAGATGAAAGCAACCCTGATGTACGGCGCCGGTGATGTACGCGTGCAGGACGTGCCCGATCCCGTCCTGCGTGAACCCGCCGATGCAGTGGTGCGGGTGCTGCGGGCCGCCATCTGCGGCAGCGACCTATGGCCGTATGCGTCGATGCCCCCGGCTAAGCAAGGCCGGGCGATGGGGCACGAATTCCTGGGCGTCATCGAAGACCCCGGCGCGGAGTCTCCCGGGCTGGCGGCCGGGGATCTGGTCGTTGCGTCGTTCCTGTGGCAGGACAACACCTGCGATTTCTGCCGAGAGGGCCTGCAGACTTCCTGCCGGCACGGCGGCCGGTACGGCTTCGGCGGTGTGGGCGGGGGCCAGGCCGAAGCCATTACGGTGCCTCAGGCCCAGGGCACGCTGGTCAAGCTGCCCGTTGCCGCGGATTCGGCGCTGCTGCCCTCGTTGCTCACTCTGGCCGACGTGCTGCCCACTGGCCATCACTGTGCGGTCAAGGCGGGGACCGGCCCGCACACCACCGTCACGGTGATCGGCGACGGCGCCGTCGGCCTGTGCGCCGTGCTAGCCGCCCGCCGGCTGGGCGCGGAACGAATTGTGCTGATGGGCAGCCACGCCGAGCGCACCGACCTGGGCCGTGAGTTCGGCGCGACCGACATCGTGGCGGAGCGCGGCACCGAGGGGGTCGAGCGGGTGCGCGAGTTGACCGGAGGCGACGGCACCCACGTCGTGCTGGACTGCGTCGGCACCCTGGTAGTGCTCGAAACCGCCTACGGGGTGGTCCGGGACGGCGGCGTCATCAGCCGGGCGGGAGTGCCGCAGTACGCCGAGGGCCCGATCGGGATGGACATGCTGATGCGCAACCTCACCCTCACCGGGGGTGCCACTCCTGCCCGGGCCTACATCGAGGAGCTCATGCCCGCCATCCTGGACGGCACTATCGAGCCCGGTCGCGTATTCGACCGCACCGTCAGCCTCGATGAGGTGCCCGGGGGTTACCAGTCCATGGCCAGCCGCCAGACGCTGAAAGCCCTCGTGCGTCCCTAGGTCATGCGTGCGACGTACATCTCGGATCCACCGTGGTGAACGCGCTCGCCCTGGCGGAGCAGGCGTGGCCACGGGGGGGCGCGCAAATCTGAATCTTGCTCAGTAGAGATCTAGCCGCTTCCCAGGCATCTCCTGGCCCGGGGTCTGGGTTCTGACCCCGGGAGCGAAGGCATCATTGTCCTCCTGGTCCAGCGTGGCGGCCCAGCTGGCCAGCAGCCTCAGCCGCTCGTGCGTGGCGGAGTTCGGCTCGGCGGTATAGGCGAACATGTGCCAGCCAGGATCGGCGGGCAGGTCCAGGGCTTCATATGTGAGTTCCAGGTCACCGACGACGGGATGGTGAACCCGCTTCAGCCCCGTGCGATGGAATCGCACGTTATGCGCCGCCCAGCGGGCACGGAAGGGCTCGGAGCGGGTCACCAGTTCGCCGATGAGGTCGGTGAGTCCCTTGTCATGAGGGTGTCGGCCAGCGTAGCCGCGCAGCGTGGCGACGATGTCGTCGGCCCCTTGCTCCCAGTCGGTGTAGAACGCGCGGGAGGCCTCCTCATCCAGGAAGACGAAGCGGGCGTTGTTCGGCGGCCGCTGTCCCCCGCCGAAAACCGGCGCGTACAGGGCGCGGGCCAGGCGGTTGACCGCGATGAAGTCCATCCGCTCGTTGCGTACCCAGGCCGGAGCGTCGCTCACCGCGTCCAGGAAACGCTGGAGGCTCGGGCGCACCTGCCGCACCGTGCTACTGGCCCGCTTGCGGCGGACGGCACGCGGCTGCGCGGACCGGGCCAGGTCCAGCAGGTGCCCGGTTTCGGCCTCATCCAAGCGCAAGGCGCGGGCCAGAGCATGGAGTACTTCGTCGGAAACGCCGCCGAGGTCCCCGCGCTCGAGCTGGGCGTAGTAATCGACGCTCACGCCGGCCAGCAGGGCGACCTCCTCGCGGCGCAGCCCGGGCACGCGCCGGTTACCACCCGGGATCAGGTTCGCCTGCTCGGGTGTGACCTTGGCGCGGCGAGTTCGCAGGAACTCGCGGACCTCACTTCGGTGATCCATGTATCCACGGTAGATCGGTATCAGCAGGCCTGGGTGGTCCTGCCAGCCCACCCTTGGAGGCATAGGTCAGGCCGCGAGCGGTGGGCTGCCAGTACGTGGGTCAGCAGCGCCTCCCCTGTCCGTGCGAGCTGCGCCAACCTGGACAGGAAGGCGGCGGTCAGGCCGCCTGGAGCCAGTGAGGAAGACTCAGATGACTACCACGCAAACCCGGTTCACGCTGAACAACAGCGTCCAGATGCCCGCCCTCGGCTTCGGCGTCTTCCAGGCCGCCCCACGGGACACCGTAACCGCCGTCCGCACGGCGATCGAGACCGGCTACCGGCTAATAGACACCGCCGCTTCTTACGACAACGAGCGCGAGGTCGGAGAAGGCATCCGTGCCTCCGGCATCACCCGCTCCGAGCTGTTTGTCACCACCAAGCTGTGGATCAGCGACTATGGCGCCGAGAAGACCCCAGTGGCCTTCCAGGCGAGCCTGCGCCGCCTCGGCCTCGACTACCTCGACCTGTATCTGCTGCACCAGCCTGTGCCCGCTGACTTCGACGACACGGTCGCCGCTTACCAGGCGGCTGAGAAATTGCTCGCCGACGGGAAGGTCCGGGCGATCGGCGTTTCCAATTTCAGTCCTGACCACCTCAAGCGGCTGCTCGACCAGGTCAGCATCGTGCCCACGGTGAACCAGGTCGAAGTGCATCCGTTCTTCACCAACGCCACCGTGCAGGCCGCGGACAAGACTTTCGGCATCCTCACCCAGGCGTGGTCACCGATTGGCGGCATTCACCGTTACCGGCCCGCCGACCCTGGGCACGTCGCCGACGCCCTGCAGCACCTAGTGATCACGGGCCTGGCGGCCCGGTACGGCAAGACTCCCGCTCAGGTCATCCTGCGCTGGCACCTCGATGAGGGACGTTCGGCGCTGCCCAAGTCAGTCACCCCGTCCCGCATCGCGGAGAACTTCGGAGTCTTCGACTTCGCTCTCGCCGCAGGCGAACTCGCCGCAATCGACGCCCTCGACACCGGCATGCGGGGCGGTCCTGACCCCGAGCTCATCAATACCCGCTCCTTCACCAAGACCATCGACAATTCCTGACCGGACATGACCGAAACAAGCGCACGCACCGCCCCAGCACAAACATCTCTCCAGCGCACTCGTCACCCATCCGCTGCCCTAGGGGCGGCCATGCTCGGATTCTTCGGCGTGGCGCTCGACTCTCAGGTCGTGAACGTCGCGCTGCCGAGCATCCGCCACGACCTCGGCGGCGGCCTGTCGGGGCTGCAGTGGATCGTCACCGGATACACGCTGATGTTCTCGGCGTTGATCCTGTTCGCCGGCACCTTCTCCGAGCGCATCGGCGCCAAGCGCGCCTATGGCGTCGGTATGGTCCTTTTCGTCCTCGCCTCCGCTGCCTGTGGGCTCGCGCCGAGCCTCGGCGTGCTGATCGGTGCCCGGTTCGTCCAGGGTCTCGGCGCGGCGATGATCACACCGACCGCTCTGTCGCTCATCCGTGAGGCCTATGAGGATGCTGATAAGCGTGCCCGCGCTGTCGCGTACTGGGCCATGGGCGGTTCCATCGCCGCGGCAGCCGGGCCGATCGTCGGGGGAGCGCTCACCCAAGTCGACTGGCGGATCATCTTCTACCTCAACCTGCCGGTCGGCCTCCTCGCTCTGCTGATCCTCGGACGCGTCGGAGCCTCACCCCGGCAGAACCGTCCCTTCGACTGGATCGGCCAGACTGCGGCCGTCGCCGGGCTCGCGGCGCTCACCTACGCCATCATCGAAGGCCGCAACGGCGGTTACGGGCGACCAGTGATCCTGACCGCGTGCGCGGTATTCGTGATCGCGCTGGTCGTGTTTCTTCTCGCCCAGCGGCATGGCGCGCACCCAATGGTGCCGCTGGACCTGTTCCGATCCGTGCGCGTGGTCGTCGCACTCGCTGCGGCGTTCATCGGAATGGTCGGCTTCTACGGGGTGGTATTCACCCAGAGCCTGTACTTCCAGCAGTTGCGCGGGCAGTCTCCGCTTGTCTCCGGGCTGCTGTTCCTGCCGATGACCGCGCTCGTGGCCGGGTTTAGCCCTCTCGTGCCGCGCGTGTCCCGCTGGTTCGGGCTCCGCGTGCCGATCGTCGGCGGGCAGGCCCTCATGGCCCTCGGGCTCATCGCCCTCGCCTGCCTGCCTGAGTCCACGCCCACCTGGGCCGTCGCCCTGCTGATGATCCCCGTCGGCGTGGGTGGCTCATTCACCGTGCCGCCGCTGACCTCGCTGCTGATCGACGTCCTGCCCGCCCAGCGGGCCGGAACGGCTAGCGGCGTGCTCAACATGTTCCGCCAGATGGGTGCCTCGCTCGGCGTGGCAGCAGTCGGCGCCTTGCTCGCCGCCCAGATGGGCTTCATGACCGGACTCCGGATCGGCTTCGTCACCATCGCCGTGCTCGTCACCATCACCGCCCTCGCCAGCCTCGTCTTGCGTCCAGTCCATCAGGAATGACGACGCCACTCCAGCGGGAGAGGAAGGGGAACTGCCGCGTGCCCACCTGGCCCTTTGCCTTGCTGCGGGGTGGTGGGCTTGCCGTTCTTGTCGCAGATGACGTAGGGCGTGCCGCGGTGCAGCCTGGTCCAGGCGCGTTCCGCAAGATGTCCGGCGACGACAGGCTTTGAGGTGGGTGGCGCCGCGCTCGGTCATCTGCAGGTAATAGATCTGGGCGAGCTGCGGGTCCTGGCGGCGGACGGTGTGAGCGGCGGGGACGAGCTCCCCCAGCGCACTGCTGCCCGCCTGGCAGCTGCCGTCAGTGGACTCGAGCAGCGGCCAGACCTGAGTGAACTACGAGCATCCTGGCACCGGACGGTCCGACGTGAGCCGTCCGCGCCGGTAACGGACAGAGAGGCCTGCCATGCCCGCACCAGCCCGGATCCTGCTGGCCTATTTCTCGCGCGCTGGGGTGAACTACTACTACGGTGACCGCCGTACGCTGATTGTTGGCAATACCGAAGTTCTCGCCATGATGATCAGCGACCGCCTCGGGTGCGACGTCTACCGAATCGAGGCCGCTGATCTATACGCAGACGACTACGACGACACCGTCGCACGGAACGTCCGCGAGCAGGAGGCCAACGCGCGCCCGCACATCGCCAGCCCATTGCCTTCACTCGATGGATATGACACAGTTCTGCTCGGCAGCCCGATCTGGAATGTACGCGCCCCGATGATCATGCTGACCTTCATTGAGAGCCTTGATTTCGCAGGGAAGACAATCTTCCCTTTCGCCACCAACGCCATGAGCGGCCTGGGAACCGTGCCACGCGATTACGCTGCATCGGCCCCGCGGGCAACGGTTGGCTCCGGACTAGCCGTGCAAGGCGAAGAGGTCCGTTCGGCCGCACCCCAGATCGAAAGCTGGCTCCATCAGGTGGGACTGCTTTCAGCTTGAGCTCTCTTGGTTAGGTCCACGATCCGTGTACTGACAGCACGCTGGTTGCGGCCGGTCTCAAACTTACGCTGTTCACAAGCCTCTCATTGAGGGCTATCAGGTGGCAGGGAATTTGTTTTTGCCGCCCGAGTTCGACAGGACCAAGACCTGCCCGTCAGTGGTGGCCACGCACCCGTTCGGCGGGGTCAAGGAGCAGACGTCGGGCCTGTACACCGAGAAGCTGGCCGAGCAGGGCTATATCGCATCGAACGCGGCGGCGCCCACGGCTTCCAAGACCCGGCGGATAGTGGCCTCACCCGGGCGGCTCGAACCGACGGGTCAGCGGATCACGCCTAGTCTCCAGCGAGCCCAGAACCTGCAGCGGCGCGTCCGCGACCCACTCGCTGACCGTGGTAAGCGACTGCGCCCGGCCAGCACCGCCGCCACCGCCGCCAGTAACAACGACGTCAGCGTGTGCCGAACGCCACGCGGGTCTCGCGGATCGGGCACCTGCTGCAGGCATTCGGCCGGGACGCTCGCCAGCCAGCAGCACGCGGTCACCGGCAGGCAGGTCCCGAAGCTGCTCCAGGGCAGTAACGATCGGGATGATGATAAGACAGGCACGGTCTTGCAGCAGTGATCATAGGATTCGACAGTCACATGATCCTGGAAACCGTGCCTGCCTGACCTCCAGACGGCAGAACGCGCACCGAGGCCATCAACCGGGCCTCACGCCGCGTTGCCGGAGTCTTGCCCCATCATGACCCCGCGGGACGCCGCGGGCTTTCGCTAGCCGGTGCGCGGGGCCGGCCAGGTTGATTCTTGATTCTTTTCACCGGGTTCTCAGTGAGATAATTCGGTGATGATCAGCTCTCGGCAGCTTGAGTGCTTCCGGACGGTGGCCAGGGAACTGCACTTCACCCGGGCGGCCGGGGTGCTGCGTGTCGCCCAGCCAGCGCTGTCCCAGCAGATTCGCAAGCTCGAACGGCAGCTGGGCCTTGAGCTGTTCGAGCGCGACAATCACCGGGTGGCGCTCACCCCGGCCGGGGCCGCCCTGCTGGAACACGCCGAGCGGGTCCTCGCCGATCTGGCGGCGGTCGAGGAGGAGATGGCTGGCTGGTCGGAGGGCACTCGCGGCCGGATCCGGCTGGGCGTCGCCCGCGGCCTGGCCGCCCGGCTGGCAAGGCTGCTGGTCGAGTTCAGCGCGGCAAACCCGGGGGTGGAGGCAGAGTTGCGCGAGGAGAGCAATGAGGCGATGGTGGCGGACCTGTACGCGGGCCGGCTGGATGTTGCTACCCTGGCGGCGCTGCCCTGGCCAGATGACGGCCGCCTGGCCACTCACCCGCTGGGGCAGGAGCCGCTGGTGCTGATCACCAGCGCCACCGGGCCGCTGGCTCGCAGGCGGCGGGTTCCGGTCACTGCACTCGACGGACTGGCTCTGGTGCTGTACAGCAAGGGATCGGCGGTGCGCGAGATCATCGTGTCCGCACTGGCGGCGGCCGGCGCCGCGCCGGCGGTGCGGTTCGAAACCCGCGAATACGGTACGGCGCGGGCCCTGGCCAGCGCCGGCCTGGCCGCGGCGATCTTGCCCCGCTCGGTCGCCGAGGAAGCGGGCCCACCGGTGCACGTCGTGCGGCTGGACCCCGAGCCGGCCTGGGCACCCTCGCTGGCCTGGTCCGCGATGCGCCGGCCAGGCCCGGCGCTGGCCGCCTTCATCAGCTTCGCGGCCAGCCGCCAGGAACTCGCCCTTGGGTAGTGAGAACAATTCCCGTCATCGTGGGCCTGACCAGGTTTCGGACCCGGTGGACGTGCATAGCAGGCCCGGATCACCCGGCGAAGCGTTCGTACCTCGCGAGGATCGCTGGCCCACTGGCCTCGGCACACAGCAGACGGAGCTGGACCGGGGCTGCCTTAGGGGAGAACAGGGGGGTACCGCTGCCGAGCGCGGTGGGGAAGAACAGGATGCGGTATTCATCCACCTTGCCGTGCTCGGCGAGGGCGTGCACGATGCTGGCACTCCCGGCGATGATGACATCCCGGTCGGCCTTGGTCTTCTCGACCGTGTCGAGAAGCTCGCCGCTGATCAATGACGAGTTCTGCCATGCGCTGAGGTCTGGCCGGGTGCGCGAGGCAACCAGTTTGGGCATGCGATTCATGGCCATGGAGAAGTCATCGGTGCGGCGAGGCCAGATGTGGCTGAACAGATCCCAGGTCTTGCGGCCCAGCAGCAGGACGCCGGTGTCGAGCCAAGGGCCCAGCCGGAAATGGTCGGGAGCCACCGGGCCGTCGCGGAAGGCCCAGCCGCCGTGGGACGTTCCCCCGTGTCCGTCGGGGTCTTCGATGATGCCGTCGAGGGTCGAGAAGGCAATGACGATGGTCTGAGGCATGGAACTGCTCCTTTGATCTGGGACTCGCATGACCTCTTTCCTCCATCTGGGGGGCTGGTCGTGCAGGTGCCGGCTGGTTCAGGTTCTGGCTGCTGGCCCGGCAGCCGGCTTCGCCGGGAGAAACTGGCCAAGGGCCTCGGCTGCCAGCGCCGGTTGCTCGAGGGTCTGCATATGCGGGGTGCCGGGGAGTTCCTGGTAGAGCGAGCCGGGAATGCGCTTGGCGATCGCGGCCATGATCTCGGGGGTGGTGGACCCATCGCGTTCGCCGGCCAGGACCAGGGTGGGCAATTCGAGCGTGCCGAGCCGGTCTTGCACATCGATGCCCTTCATGGCGCGCCACGATGCCGCCCAGTCCCTCGGGTCGGCACGGCGGATACTCTCCCGCGCATACCGCACGCCCCAGCCGTTCTCGGCGAGCGCTCCCTGAGTGAACCAGCGGGTCAGCGTGGGCGCGACCTGGGCGGCCATGCCATCCCTCTCGCCCGAACGCGCCCGGTCCTCGAAGGCGGCGAAAGGGTGGTCGGTGGTGGCCATCAGGGCCAGCGACAAGAACCGCCCGGGATGGCCGAGGGCAGCGGTCTGCGCGATCGAGCCTCCGTAGGACAAGCCGGCGACGTGCGCCTGGTCAAGCCCTAGAGCGTCGAGTACACCGATGAGGTCGGCCGCGGTGCCGGCCATGGTGAACGGGACCGGGGCGCCGGCGGCCCAGCCGTGGCCGCGGATGTCGTAGGCGAACACCCGCCGGCCCTCCGCCAGCTGGCCCATCACCGGTTCCCACATGCGCCAGTCCAGGCCGAGGGCGTGAGCCAGGATCACGGCGGGCCCGGCATCGCCCATCTGTGCCACCACGGTCTCGTGGTCAGCCAGCCGGATCCGGCGCATCGCGGCAGGCTGCGCGATCCCTTCCTCGGCCAGCACCTCGTCGATCACGGCCAGTGCATTCAGCGCCCGGGGGAAGCCCGCATAAACGGCCACGTGCTCGCACAAGGCGCGAAGCTCCGATGCTGATACACCCGCCCGCAGCGCCGCGCTGGCATGGGTAGTGAGCTGGCGGTCAGCACCCCCGGCGGCGGCCAGGATCGCAACCGTCGCCACCTGACGGGCAGCGCGGTCAAGCTCGGTGCGGGCCAGCGGCCCGCCGAACGCCCCTTCGATGACGGTGTCATACAGCTGCGGCGAACGGCGCATGACCTCGGCCAGAGCGCGCTCAGCCGGCACCCCTGTCAGGGCCTGGTATTCGCGCTGGCCCCGTGCTCGGCGGTCCATGTCTCCTCCTGTGCTTGGTCCTGACTCCACAATGCGCGAAGCGTGGGTCAGACGTCCAAGACCTTGTAGGACTCGGCATCAGTCGCCATGCTTATCACCGGAGGAGCGGCGCCGGCCGCAGCCCCAAGCAGCCCCCAGGCTGCCCGGATCACAACGGGCGGACGGTGAGCTGCGTTCCGTCCGGCAGCTCAGCTCGGCGGCAAGCCAAACGTGCTCAACTTGAATACAACTTCAACCAGCCCGCCTGACCAGGCCAACAGGAAATCCGGGCCATCCAGACCCGCAGCAGAAGGAGAGCAGCGTGACCACCATCGTGCACATGCCGCGCCGCCAGCTCGATGACCCGAAGGAACTGCTGCTGGGCTTCCTGGACTACTACCGGTCGGTGATCTAGAAGGAAACGTCGGCGGGACCGGCCATCAGGGGAGGATTCGTGACTTTGCCGCGACCCTGCCCTTGGAGGTGGTCAGTATCTGTCGCCTTAGGGGCTGTCGCGTTTTTGATCTGGCGCGGGTTTTGGGCTGGTCGTCGGGTGGTTTGCTGCGGGTCTTGTGTGCCTGGGTCAGGCCTGGGCTGGCACCCAGCCGGTGGCGTGGATCTTGAGCAGGTTGATGACGGTGTTCTGGAAGGCCCATTCGCCTTGGGCGCGGGGGAGGCCTTGCATCGAGAACCGGCGGAATCCGTGGTTGTGCTTGATGTTGCCGAACGGCCCTTCGGCGAGCGGGCCGCGGCGGCGGTAGCAGGCGATGCCCGGGGGTGTGGCCAGCCGGGTGGCCATGGCTGCCAGCGGGCTGTCGCGGGCGGGCAGGGCCTGGCCGCCGTCGCGGGCAGCTTGTTCCAGGTCACGTCCTTTGCCAGTGGCGATCAGCCGGTCCGGGCCGGCGAGCGTGAGGTTGGCGGCTGAGCAGTACCCGGCGTCGGCGAGCATGATCCCGATCTTCGCCCGCAGCCGGTGCAGGGGTCCGCGGGCGTGGGCTCGCAGCAGCCCGGCGGCGGCCTGGGCGCCGCGCATCATGGGCTCGAAGCTGGCGTAATCGGTGGTGTCCTGGGTGACCATGCTGGCCAGGCACAGCCCGTCGGCGCTGTGCACGGCCTGGGCGTTGTATCCCTGGATGAATCCCCCGCCACGCACCGGCATCAGCCGCGAACCGGGGCCGGTGATGTTGCGCACCGGCCCGGTGTGCGCGGCGGCCTTGTCCGCGGCGGCACGTTCGCCGTCAGCGGCCCGGGCCTGCGCCTTAGCCAGCCTGGCCTGGGCCTGGCGGACCCGCACGTAGCGGTCCGGCTCAGCCGGCGGGCTGCCGCGCAGCGGCCGGCTGGTGGCCGCCAGCGACGCGGTGTTGCGGGCCTGCCAGTCCTCGATCTTGGCCTGCTGGGCGGCCCGGGCCCGCTCCACGGCCCGGCGGGCGGTCTCCACGGCCGCCCCGGCCGGGGGCTT
>Ga0335075_10001422_pt1 | contig 39674 bp, 30 predicted proteins | sample Lox_Sample_24_FD_206723 | JGI IMG/M metagenome (GOLD analysis project Ga0335075, IMG submission 206723) | Soil microbial communities from Loxahatchee National Wildlife Refuge, Florida, United States - Lox_Sample_2.4 | ecosystem: Environmental > Terrestrial > Soil > Wetlands | place: USA... | reverse complement strand
GGTCAGGAGGGCACCGACAAGGTCGGCGTTCACCTGGCTGTGCGCACCAGGGAGATCCAGGACCCGGGCGGTGAATGCCAGCAGTTCGGTCGCCGCCACAACCAGATCCCAGGTTCCTTCGGGGGCTCCGCCTGCCCGGACGGCCGACGTGACGTCACGTGCCCATACATCAAGCCGTGCAGTAAGGCGGCGCAGCCTTTCGTCGCCGCGATCAAATGCCCAGTGAGAATAGTGCTGGTAGAGCACGAGACCACGGAGAAGAGCCGCGGATTCCGCAGTCGCCGGGAGGTTGATCGTTACCGCGGAGGATGTCCTCACCCCGCCGCCACGCGCATTTTCGATATGGATGGACGACAGCCGGAAGAACTTCCCCATTCGGCCGACACTGTCGTCAGACTGAAGCAGCAGTTCGTCGTTCCAGTCGATGTGGGCCACGACAGCGGCGTGCAAGAACCGGCGCAGCTCGCCGGCGAGGTCCTGATCGAGTTCTGCTGTCCCGTCACTCCACTGGTCGATGTCGTTGAGGTTGCGCTGAACCTGGTGTGGCAGTTGCGGCTGACCGTCTGTGTTCGCCGCGCCAGGTGGCAGAGTGCCCCCGATCCGGCGGGGCGGCAACTGAAGCTCGGCGTCCGTCAGCGCAGGAATAGAGAACGCCTCGTGGATGCCGGCCGGGAGATTCACGATCTTGGAGGGCCGGCCGCCCCAGAACGTAAGCAGCACGACACGGCGCTCGAAGTCCTCGGGATCCGCAAACCGGAGATCCTCGACAAGGTCGGGACCAAGGGGCGGTAGACGACTGGAAGCAAAGTGCCGAGCAAACGCGCTGGATGGGAAGTCGCCCCGGCCGATGTCAGCCCGGTGCTGATCGAGCGTGTAGCGCACGACCGTTCCGAGGATCCGCCGTGGGTCAAAATTCGTCGGCGATTTGGACTCAACCGCGCGATCGAGGGCGGCCGCGTTAAAGGGGTACAGCCCGAATCCATCCCGCGAGGTACGGAACGCCTCATGGCAGGTGTCTTCATAGGGACAGCCCTCGCAGGCGTTCGGGACCCAGCGCCGATGCGTCACACGGTCCGGCCCCGCGTCCTGCAATGCCTCCTCAAGTCGCGCCTGGCCGAGTCGTGCGGCATTCAGGTATCCAGCGACGAAGTCGTCAACATCCTCGAGCGCGATCCCGAGACCCGCCTGCGACAAGGGCACGTCCAGGCTGTATACATGCCCGGCGAACTCGCCACGAGTGCTGAACGTCCGGGCGATCGCCGCGAAAGGACCAGTCGTGACCGCCATCGCAACGCGGATGGGACAGAGTACCTGCTGGCCATCGCGGACGGGTGGCTCGGTCAGGGCGTCCAACAACTCGCCCTGGATTCCCTGCAGGATGGTGAAGTCCTCGATGAGAAGGCACAGTTCTGCGCCCTGCGCGAGGAGTTCCAGGCGAACCGAGAGCATGACGTCAGAGAGGCGTGTTCCGCCCATCCCGAACAGCCTTCGTATGGCAGGGCCAAGGTTCTCGTCAAGGAGTTCGACAGCGACTTCACGCAGCGTCGATGAATCGATGAGCTGGGTGAAGAGAGCGTGGACATCTTTGTTGGCGCGTGCTGCGTCGGTGACGGAAAGAGGCAGGTCGCTGATCGTGAAGGCAAAAGGCTCCGACGTGTCGTCGTCCTGCTTGCCCTGGAGCGCTTCGCGGACAAGACGGTTGATGACCCCCGCAGGCTCGAGGAGTTTCGAGCGGAAAACGCCGTCGAGCAGGAGTTTCGGGAGCTCTATCTCAAGCCACTGCCGGTATTCGTCATTGGGGCGCGTCGGCGACGGGCGGGGCTCACGGGAGCGGTCCTCAATGCTTGCAGCCAGTTCATTCAGGAGTCGCGAGGGTGCACCAGCCTCATCCAGAGAGTCTGCGGCTTTGCCCAGTTCACTGCGCAGGTCATTGACGGCACCCCCGGTCATGCCGGCAAGGATCAGTTCGATCACACGCCGCAGATTTGTTCCATACTTAGGGATGTAGACGACCTTGCGGCTGTCGTCGTGGGGCAGGCGCAGGTGGAGCCAACGCACGAGGTGCGATTTGCCGGTACCTGACTCCCCGATGATCGGCAGGAAGAGTAGTCCTGGATTCGGTGCCAGGAAGTCCAGGAGGAGTTGCTCCTCGTCAATGAGGGTTCCGCCATGGGTGGCCGAGAAGTCCCGGCGGAGCATCTGGCTTGGGCGGTGGGTGGCGAGGAAGACGGCTGGCGAAGAGTTGACGGCGTCAACAACGACCGTGTCGTTGACGTCGACTGGCGTCCAGCAGGTATAGCCCCTGAATGGATCTGTCACCGTCTTGGCCTCTGTATCGCGCTGGTTGAAGCAAGGGACGCATGTGTGACCGTGCGCTCCGGCCCGAAGTGCTCTGGGAGTCGGACCTTCAGTGAAGCATCGGGCAGGTCCTCAAGAATGATGATCCGCTCGTCGCGCAGCCTGAGCAGGGCATGTGCGAGCGAAGGCGATAGCAGGGCATCCCCGCTCAGGACGGCCTCTGGTTTCATGCGGGCCTCAACGTCGCGCCGGTAGGTGCCGCCGTCGAGGACCGGGATGCGATGAGCGAGTTCCTCGATCACCACGCCAATCTCCAGTCGTTGGGTGGTCAGCACCGAAGGGACCGCGTGCCGGATGACTTCAGTCGGATCAGGAACCAGGACCGTTTTCCCGGCTCGCGGTAGGGAGCGTCCGAAGCCGAGGAACGTCGCCCACCTGTCGAAGGCGCCCCAGCGCGTGTCATTAGAGAAGATGCGTTCACCCGGGGGGAACTGTCTTTCCTGTGCTATGTCTACCCCACCTGGTTCATTCCAGGATGCTGGGGGCTGGAGCGGATCCTGGGCGAGATACCACGCGAGCGCACGCGTAAGATCACGGGCGCCTTCGGTCGAGTCCCACAGGCCGTAGTTCAATACATCCCGCAGGATGAGATCACGGATCAACGGCCGGAGGTGGTGATCGCGCTGCCGCCGGTCACGGGTGTAGCCGGGGAGTTCCGGGTGCAGGCGGATCGTGTCACCGTCACGGTCGAAAAGGCCGATCGTGACACACGCGGCCAAGGTGTCGTCGAAACCCTTCGACCCGTCGCCGGGGGTTGAGTCAGTCCCGCGCGGCAAGGTGGCGGGCGCCACAGACTTGGCCAGTTCCGCCCGCGGCAATCCAAAGCCGTCTGCTGCCTGCAGTGCACGGAAAAGTACACGGGCGACGGCGGGCAGGATTTGGGGTGGGTTGAGGAGAGCCATCAGAGAACCGCCAGGAGCGTCTCGGCGTCAAGGTTAGGGTGACGTGTCTCGGCGACCATGCGGTCTGGGCGCTCCGGATCCCGCGCGTCTGGTGGAATAAGCACGACCCGCAGATAGGGAGTACTGGGCGACCGGAAGTACGACTCCCGCACGACGGGTTGGTCGGGCAACGGGTCATGGACGATAAGCGTGGGAACCTTCGGGGCGAATATGTGAGCGGGATTGTGTTCTAGGAACAGAAATCCGTCCCGGGTTGCGCGATGCGCCGTCGCGACGGCAGTCAGATCGAGGACCGTCGGGGGGGCGCTGAGCAGTCGGACGCCATGACGCACGAGTGCCATGAGCAACTCGGCGAACTCTGGCCAGCGACGACGTCGGCGCATCGGCCGAGGGTCGATCATGACAATCAGAGTTCCTGTTGGGCCGCCGGTGATCTCGCTGAGGATCGGGGTGACCAGCGACTGGGGTTCGGTGACAGGTTCGGGGGTGGCCGCCTGCCCCGCATAGGGACACCGGCCGATTTTCCTGCAGTGAGGGCAGCCTCCGCAACCCCGTTGCGGGGTGGTCTCAGCTAGGGCTCCCAGCGGGGAGCTGGGGCCGATCCGATAGGCCTCTGTAAAAATATCGGCAAGGTCGCGCTCACCACGCAGGGCTTGGAGCATGAGGGAGTGCGCGGATGCAGTAGCACGGATGGTCTGCTGGCGCGCTGGCTCAACCACTTGCTTCCATACCTCCGGATCAAGGTGCCCCGGATTGGTGACCTCTATGAGAGCAGACGTGATGTAGCGGCGGAATGCCTCGCTGGCCTCGTCCTCGGTCGTGTCATCGACGGCAGGGGGGGCCTCGGAGTCGGCGTGAATCAGCCCTGCTCGAATCATCAGCGAGAGCGTGCGCAGGTTCCACGCCTCGTTCTCCCGGCTATTGCGGACGACCGTCCTACGCTGGGTCTCCAGCGAGACTCGGTAACGATTGGCGCCAAGAGACTGCGCGCTGGTCACCATCGCGGCCCATCGCTCGAGGCCAAGTTCCACGCCGATGACGCGCTTGGTGCTGAGGTCTTCAGCTACGTCAAAATCTGATGGGGCGTGAAGCATGACAGCCGCGGATGCCAGCCCGTCGCGGCCTCCGCGGCCCACTTCCTGGTAGTAGCGGTCGATCGATTCCGGGACGCAGGCGTGCAGGACGGAGCGCACGTCGGATTGGTCGACGCCGAGGCCGAAGGCGCTAGTGCCGACGACGATGTCGATGTCACTGACCAGGCCGCTGAGCTCAGGTGCGTAAGATTCTCCACGCCATTGCCCGATAATCCGGCCACGCTGACCCGGGGGGGTGTCACCAGTCACCACCCCGATCCGCATGTTCCCGTCAGCACGCAGGTGGTCTGCCACGAGGCTGGCGTCTTCTCGTCGGCTTACGTAAACGACAGCCGGACGAGGCAAGTGCCTGGCCGCCTCGACCACGAGGGCAAGTCGTTCGCCGACCGATCCGCACGCGTGTACCCAGTACTCGGGCTCGGGGCGCACAAATACCGATGCGACGTATTCAACGGGCCCTGGCTCGCCGAACAGTGCGGCCAGCGTCTCCAGAGCGTCTTCTGTGATTGTGGCCGACATGAGGATTGTTTTGAACCCGGACCGCCTTGCCGCCGTGGCCACCCGCAGCAGGTCGCGCCGGAAACCGCTCAGGGCCTGGAACTCAGGGCGGAACTCGACACCCCAACTGGTCACTATGTGCGCTTCATCAACAACGAAGTACCGCAGATGGCCGGCCGCGGCAGCGGCGTAGAGGCTCGGGGCAAGCGATGTCAGCAGCGACTCTGGCGACACGAAGATGATCCGCTGCGTTCCTTCCCGGATCGCAGCGCGGATCTCAGCTCGCTCGGGATCGGCCTGACCGCCGAAGTAGGCAAACCGTGCCGGATGATCACGGCCTGGTTCACTGCTCGCCAGATGCTCTCTGACAGCCCGTTCCTGATCGAGCGCCAGGCTGGTCGTAGGGACGACGACAACGGAGACTCCCCCGGCGGCCGACTGCAGGAGTGCCGGGGCGATCGCTACCGCGCTTTTCCCGGTGCCGGTGGGGAGATTGACGACAATTGTTGCTGAGTCTTGCGCCGCGAGTACCGTCCGGATTGCCTGGCGTTGGCCAGGCGAGGAATAGCTAGCGAAGGCCGGCCCGAGGACGTCGGCGAGGAAGGGGTCGCCTGGGACCCGCAAGTCTGGCCGCCGGGCGAGTGCCGCCTCAGCAGGAGCGATGGCGGACCGGTCAGGACTCCACCTCGGGATCCAGTCGGACGCGCTCACAATGAGCTTTCCAGCCTCCGCTGGCAGCGCCGAGCAGTCAGCGTCTTGCCAATGCTCGATCGTGGGCCATCCGGCACTGCATGGAACGAGGAGGTGCTGGTCCGCACCCTGAGCCAGCGTCTCATGCCGGAGAACCTGGCGGACCAAGGCGGCAAGATCTCGCTCTCCCACGCTCTCGGGCCTCACCGCGCTGAGGCAGACCGCGTCGAGAAGACGCTGGTATGGCGCAGGCAGAATTCCGCTGAGCGGGGGCAGTTCAGGCCACGCGTCCAGGGCGTCCGCGATTTCAATGAAACTGCTGTCCGTCATATCCGTGGCCTCGCGAAGCCCGGCCCCTCGGGCCTGAGGGGCGACAGCACAATCGTGCCGACTGCGTCGAGGCGGACGTACGGTTCCCGCATCCCGAGAGCCAGTGCGGTGTCGATGTCGATGTCGGCCGCCAATTCGGATTCTTCGGCTGCCCGCTGGCGTGCCGGCAGAAAGGTGAGCCGGACCCGCCGCTGCGTGACTGCCGTCCGAGATGCGGCCTCGAACCGCACCACGGCGTCCTCGCAGGCCGCGGTGAAGGATGGCTGGTGGCGCAGAATTTTCTCCGAGCGAGCCCGCGCATTACGGCAGCGCCACTCCCAGTCAGACTCGCCAATGAGTTCGTCCAGCGCCCAGTGTCTCTCAAGATTGAGGTTGATATCCCCGCGTTTCGGCTCGTACGGCGCCCGAAGGAGGCCGCTGAGTTTACCGTCGCCTACGTCTGTGCCGTCGATCGCGGACCACAATGTCACGATTCGTGGGGGCAGAAACGCGTCGGCGCGGCGCTGGAGTGCCCGACGGTCGAACTTACCGCCCCTGGTTTCCAGGACGCGTTTTGCTGGCTCGGTGTCGGCTTCGACGACGTAGTCGAAGCGGAAGTACACAGATTCGTCAGCTATGTGTTGCGACGTCCGCCAGAAGGCGAAGGTCTGGCCCCGGTCGTCCCATCGAATGTAGTCGGCCAGTGAGTCGATAAGCGGTTCGCCGATCCGGAAGAGTCGTGCGTCTGCGCGCGCGACTGCTGCTGCCCGCTGATATGTTCCTGTCCGCTTCACTACGGGCATGAACCTTGCGCGGAGGACATCCCACGCCACCAGAGGCATCGAGTTGAGGTGGGGTCTCTTGCCTGGTGCCGTCAGCTTGTAGGAGCGGTAGCGGTCATCCCTCTGGTCTGCTGCCAGGTGGAACTGGAGATTCCCCGGCCCGTCGCAGAGCAGGCCTTCGGTGGAATGCTGGATCCGCAACCACCCGTCCTCGACGTCCCTCATGGCGGAAGCGAGTTCCCCCGTCCGGTCCCCCGCTTCGATGGCGTCGAGGGCATCCTGTTCCGCAATGGCCTCGCGTTCTGCGCCGAGTCGCCCGGGCAGGATCTCGGTCATCCGGGTCAGACCGGCCGTACCATCGTCGAGCAGGGCGTCGTAAAGATCGGGTAGCAAAGCGTCGATGGCGAACTGGAGCGATGCGATGGAGGTGTCGAAGACACCGAAGCCTTCGGTGAGGCAGTCCTTCCAGGCGGCTGTGATCATGCCAGGGACGGATTCGACTGCGTAGGTTGGGATGGCGCTCCCGCGACCGTACCTGTCAAGGCGCCCGATACGTTGTTCCAGCCGATTCGGCGCGAATGGCAGGTCGAAGTTAATGGCCTGGTCGGCGAACTGGAAGTTCCGTCCCTCCTCAGCTGAACGGTCACACACCAGGATCCAGCAATTATCTGCAGTGTCGCGGAATCGGTCGACCTCCTCCTCCACTACGGCAGGATCTTCGTCCGCAAGGTGAGCGGCGATCGCGTGCGGCCCGAACTCACTAGCCAGCGTGTCACGGACATGCCGGGCGGTCATCGTGAAGGACGTAAAAACGACGGTCTTCCTGCGTGCATCCTTCAGGAATCTGACGAGAGCCGGGAGGATCTCGGGATCCATTTCGAGGCGGGTTCCCCTTTCGAGGATTTCCTGTTCGATGTCATCGGCAGCCCAGGATGACAGGGCGTCCTGTTCCTCCGTGGTCAGTTCCGCGTGACGAGCGTGGCTGGCGCTCGGTTCCAGTCGGTAGCGGGCGGCGGCAGCCGCGAGGCCTGGATGGGACCCGACGCGCTCCGCCATGGCGATGAAAGCACGGCGCGTTCCAGCGTGGGCAGCCGGAGAGGAGTCGAGTGTCGAGTGGACGTAATCCCTCCAGTCGTCCAGCCATTCCTGGGTCGTTTCATCGGGGTCTGACAGCGGGATGGCGACCGGGCGTTGTCTGCCGCGCACTGGGAAATCGTCCAGGATCGCGTCGTTTCGGCGGGTGCGCAGCAGGCGCCTGTGGACGCGGTATGTCTCCGAAACGTGGATCCGGGCGGCCATTACGGCATCGGACAGCGCTGACGGGTTGCCCAATGCCGCCGATACACGGTCCAGCAAAGCTGCAAGTTGCTCATCTCCTGGGAACATGGCGCGCAGGGCAGACACCTTGTCGCGGAGCAAGAAGCGCGGGATATCCGACCGGAAGGTGAAGAAGGCCGTCCCGAGCGCTTGCCGCTCTCGTATCCGCCGCCGGAAACCGTCAATGTCGCTCAAACGGTAGATGTCCGGGTCGAGCAGGTGCAGCATCGCCAGGAACGTACGTTCGTTGTTCAGCAAAGGTGTCGCCGACAACAACAGCAGCCTCGGGACTCCCGCAGTTAGCCCCGCAAGCACGGAATACCGATTCCCGGCGTCACCACTAGCACCCGCCAAGGCAGCAAGATGATGGGCTTCATCGACCACGACGAGGCCCGCCTTGCTGTGCCAACTGAACCGGCCAAGTCCATCCCTGGCGCCCTCCAGCCACGACTCTGGTTTGTCGTGTGCCAGCACTGACACGACAGCACGATCGAAGTCGTCGATCAGGAATTTCTGACGGAGCTCTGACACCCACTGCCGCCGCAGCAGGGGCGGGGTGATGATGACGACATGACCTTCAGGGTGGTCGAGGAGGTACTGGCGGATGATGATGCCGGCCTCGATGGTCTTGCCCAGCCCGACCTCATCAGCGAGGAGATAGCGCTGCTTCGGGTCCTCGAGCACGCGCCGCGCCACCTCGATCTGGTGGTCATACAGATCGATGACTGAAGAGATGACGCCATGCATCCCGTAGCTGGCAGAGCGTTGTCTGGTGGTCGTCGCCAGAAACGGGTACCGGCGCAGATGGAAGTAGGGTGACTCGTTACCGCGTGCGACAAGCACGTCAGTTGGGTCGTCGATGGGTTTGTCCCATCTGACGTACAGTTCTTCCTCCGGGATCTTGATGTCGAAGTCAGAGTTTGGAGGCCGGACGCCGTACTCGCCGTCGCCCTGCCAGACGACGCGGCCGACACGCCAGCCGGTCTTGTCCTCCCAGTAGCAGCGGCGCTGGGGACTCACCTGAACGGGCTTCACCTGGCTACGGCGGGCAGTGGCCCTGTGGCGCCCGGTCGCGCTGATCGAGTCGAAGTACTCGATCTCGACCTCTCCACCCGATACGCCCAGGCACTTGCCGATGCCGAGTTGCTGCCCGGCAGCCCGTACGAATTGCCCAACCTTTAGCTCGATCACTGCACTTCCTTGTGCCACTGCGACGTTCCGCTTGGCTTGCGGCCAGCGGGAATGCCGATCTTGCTTCCGTGCCTTCTCGACAACAGGACCGCCTTTGTCATAGACGGCTCAGATGACCCACAGGGCGTCGAGCACATCTGGCAATCGCGAGCGAGGTCTTGCCCGCCGACATGTTCTGGTCCCCGTTGCGGCCGAGACGAATGTTCTCGCCAGCAGTTGAAGTGCGTGTGACCAAAGCCCGTGTCCCTCTGCTGACGTCTGGCAGATCAGCCTGACGCCCAGCATGTTTCCCAGCATAGGCATCTGGTAGCGGAGCCACGGATTCTTTGCGTGATAGCACGGCGCAGTCCCGCCTGCGCGGCGTCTCCAGAAGGCGTTATATCCGTAGCACAGATCTGAATACTGCGTGCCGCACAAAAGGCTGCCCAGTCTGCTGAGCACCCAGTTGCCGAGTCGGCGCAACTGCGTGATGTCGCTGCTACCGCCACCTGCGGCGAACCTGATGCCCTTCGCCAAGTCTACGAGGCCCAGGAGTGCCGTGACGAACTGCGGAATCTCCGCCGGATCGGCCGAGCCGTCCGCATCGACCATAACGATGATGTCGCCAGTCGCGGCGGCAAACCCGCAGGCGAGGGCATTGCTCTTACCAGAGCGACTCTGCGTGATGATCCTGACGTCGGGACGCAAGCGACGGGCGACAGCGATAGTGTCGTCTTCCGAATGCCCATTGACAATGATCACTTCATGAAGTGCGGGTGGAAGCAGCGAAAATACATGAGGCAGGTTACGAGCCTCGTTAAGCCCAGGAATGACAACGCTTACTTTCGGCCAGGGTATGGCAGAGGAAGAATTAAGCGGCGTCACCTCCTCTTCAGCGCCCCCAGGATCAAATTCAAAACCCGCAAATCGTGAACTACTTGCTGATGAGGATCGTCCAGGGTTTTGGGTCGCCGCCGCTTCCCCACCAACCATGGTTGCCCCTCCCAAGTGCCCCTGTCGAAGCGAAGAGTTACCTTCCCAAAGGGCGGCTAACGGCAGCAGCGATACGCCTCTCTTGATAGTATCTCTCCTAAGAGGACGTTTGCATACCAAAGTAGGTTTACATGGTAGCGCCGAGCGCAGCGCCAGATCGCTTGAACTTCTCGACCGCCCCGATGGGCACTGGCCATGAGCGCGTCCCTACCAGACGGGCAACTGCCTTGGCAAGCTCGTCAATCCAAGCAGCTAACCAAGATGAACTCGTAGAGATCAGGTCGTAAACGGGAGCTGGCTGGCGGCGCGAGAGTGAGTCACCCCGCCAGGGCAGGGCGTCAGGTGGTGCGGTGGTGGTCGGCGATGACTCCAGCTATCGCACGTTGGCCGATGGCGGCCAGGACCGGGTTGGTGACCCGGTAGAAGTGCACGGCTCCAAGCCCCAGGCCTAGTGCTCCGCTGCACCCGCGCGCCCAGGTGGCATCGTCGGCCTGGGCTTCGGCGCGGAGCAGGTCGCGGCTGTGGGTGGTCAGCCAGGCCAAGGCAGGCAGCATGTCGATAGCCGGTCGCTGACGCCCCAGCCCGCCGAGGTCGATGACCACGGCCAGCCGGCATCTCGTTCAACCTGGCACCGAAGACTTTCCTCCAGCACCGACAGTTCAAGCCCCTCTTGGCCCAGCAGTATCGGGCCGCTGACCGGACCCAGGTCGTGCTGCGGCCAGGGGCTTCTCACCGCCACCGCGCTGAGGAAAAGGTAAGACGCTTCTGGCCAAACTCCAGGTTTGCCGTATCCCGGGATCTACAAGCAAGCCGCCTGACATGGGTGCACGTCGCTCAGTGATTGGTTCTTTACTTACACCACGTGTTAGACTGGTTGCGCACGGCGAAACAGGCCGAACGGCCAGCGCGGCCAGCAGCCCGGCAGCCCGGCAGCCTATAGAGCGTAAGTCCCAAATTGCGGCGAATGCGCGACCGCCTACTCCGTTGTGCACGGACCTCATAGCGGCGCCGCTGTGATCCGGGTCTGCTGGAACAGGCGATCTATCAGATTTGCTCCGCCTGCACACCAGAAGGCCTTAGTTCGCGTCCATTAGATGTAGAAGATGCAGCGGGTATGGCGAAGGTCCCCGCTGCCGCACCCAACCGTGGCTATGTCGCGGGCTCACTCGAACCTGAGTTTGGTCACCTCAGCTCCTTAGCGAGGATCGCGAACAGCTGACCTGGAACGATGTCGGTGCCTGGGGCTGGTTTGAGGCACTAATTGGTGCCCTAGGCTCGGTGCCGTGGCGTGGATTCGGCGGGTGCGGACGGGATCCGGGGCGACGGCCGTGCAGATCGCCGAGTACGACGGCGGCCGGCGGAAGATCGTGGCGCACGTGGGGTCTGCGCATACCGAGGCCGAGCTGGGGATCGTGCTGGAGCGTGCGCGGGAGATGCTGGCCGATCCCGCCCAGGGGTCGTTCGACCTGGGCATCGAGCCTGTCGCGCCGCGGGCGCGGCTCGTGACGCGGGAGGCCGCGCCAGCACTGTTCGACGCGGGTTCCCCTGGCGAGACCCCGGCGGCTGCGGGGCCGGCGCGGGTGGTGTCGACGGACTCGCGGGTGCTGTTCCAGGTCCTGGACGGCGTCTTCGGTGACCTGGGATTCGACGTCCTGGGCGATGAGGTGTTCCGGGACCTGGTCCTTGCCCGGGTCGTCGAGCCGACCTCGATTCTGGACACCGGCAGGGTCCTGGCGGAACTGGGCCGCAAGGCGGCCAGCGACAAGACCATGCGCCGGACCCTGGCCCGCTGCGCGGACCGCGGCTACCGGGACAAGATCGCCGAACTGTGCTTTGCGCACGCGCTGGCCAGCGGAAACGTCTCCCTGATCTTGTATGACGTGACGACGCTGTACTTCGAGGCCGAGCACGAGGACGCCCTGCGGAAGGTCGGCTACAGCAAGGAACGGCGGGTCGACCCTCAGATCGTGGTCGGGCTGCTCGTCGACCGGCACGGGTTTCCCCTGGAGATCGGCTGCTTCGAGGGGAACCAGGCGGAGAAGCTCACGATCTTGCCGGTCATCCGGCAGTTCCAGGCCCGGCACGGGCTGGAGGCCATGGTCGTGGTCGCCGACGCCGGCATGCTCTCGGCCGCCAACCTGGCCGACCTCGACGACTCCGGGCTGGGGTTCATCGTCGGGTCGCGGGTCACCAAGGCTCCCGTCGACCTGGAGTCGCACTTCCGCTGGCACGGCGACGCGTTCAGCGACGGGCAGGTCATCGACACCGTCACCCCGAAGACCGGGAAGAACAAGGACAACGACCCGGCCCTGCGGGCCGAGCCCGCCTGGGGCCGCGAGGACCACCCGAAGTCCTGGCGGGCGGTCTGGGCGTTTTCCGCGAAGCGGTTCGCGCGGGACAACCGGACCCTCACCGCGCAGGAGAACCGCGCCCGCGACGTCATCAGCGGCGCGAAGTCCACCCGCACGCCCCGGTTCGTCAAGAACGCCGGCGGGACCCCGGCCCTGGACGAGAAGGCCCTCGCCCGCGCGAGGAAGCTGGCCGGCCTGAAGGGCTACGTCACGAACATCCCCGCCTCCGTCATGCCCCCAGCCGAGGTCATCAGCTGCTACCACGACCTCTGGCACGTGGAGCAGTCCTTCAGGATGAGCAAGACTGACCTGGCCGCCCGGCCCATGTTCGCCCGCAAGCGCGACGCGATCGAGGCGCACCTGACCATCGTGTTCACCGCCCTGGCCGTCGCCCGCGAGGCCCAGGACCGCACCGGCCTGGCCATCCGCAACGTCATCCGCCAGCTCCGCCCGCTGCGCTCGGCGACCATCGCGGTCAACGGCGCCGTCCAGGCCTTCCCGCCAGCCATCCACCCCGAACAGCAGAAGATCCTCGACGACCTCAAGAACGGGCGAGATCTCAGGCACTGAGGAAATCACCAAACTCAGGTTCCTGCACCTCGGCGAGCAGACAGCTCACCGGGAAGCTGCGAGCACCTCGCCGATGGCGTGCCGCGCGTAGTTCGCGAGCGCCGGACCGGTGTCCCTGTAGTCCCGCAAATAGCCTAGGGCCTGGGACAGCACGCGCCCGCGTCCGCGGAGCCACGTCACGTCGTCCACGTCCAGCGCCGCACGGAACTCGTCGCGGACGTTCGCGGGCAGCAGGTACCACACGGGGAACAGGTCGCACGCCGGATCGCCGACACCGCACGTCTCGAAGTCGATCACCGCGGTCAGCCTGCCCTCCGCCGATACGAGCAAGTTGTTCGGCTTCAGATCCGAGTGCACCCACACCTCGCGCCCGTCGTAGGGCGCCGCGAGCGACTCCTCCCACGACGCCAGCGCTGCGCGAGTGTCGATCAGGCCAGCTAGCTCGCCGATCGCCTTCCGCGTCGAGGAGTCCATCGAGACCATCGAAGCTCGCGTCCGGCGCTCGCCCGGATACGCCGGCGGCCGGTCTGGCAGGTCGATCCGCCGGAACGCACCGACGAACGCCGCGAGGTCCGTCGCCAGCCGGCGCGGGTCGGCGAGCGCGCCGGGAGAGGGGTTCGTACCGGTGAGCCAGCGGTGGACGGACCACTCGCCCGGGAACGCGCCGGTGGGTGAGCCGATCGCCTCGACAGAAGGGATGGCCACAGGCAGGAACGGCGCCAGTGCCGCGAGTTTCGCCTGCTCCCGTCGGACTTCGTCGGTGATCGTGGGCCGGAGCGGCAGCCGTACGGACAGGTCGGTACCGAGGCGGTAGACCGCGTTCACCAATCCGCTGGAGTCGACCGGCTCCAGCGGCAACGCGGCCCACTGCGGGAACTGCGCGGCCACCAGCTCGCGGACGAGCGGTGTGTCGATGTCGACCTGGCCGGCGCGGACCTTGCGGGGACTCACGAGCCCATTCGATCGGGTCTGTCAAGTTGTATTTACAGTCCCTCCCAGGCACTAAGGAAATGACCAAACTCAGGTCCGGAACCGGATGCCACGGGCGGAGCGGAGCGTAGCGTTCTTGGGAGGGCGCCGATCGGTCAATCGGCTGAGATTGCCGATCAGCTGGGGATCACCCGTCCGCTGTCTGGGTATATCAGGAATGCTTGTGATGCGCTGATTGACTGGATCGGTCCAAAAGCGGCGTCTGCCGATTCCGGGTGATGCAGGAGATGAGGATGTGAGGCAATGGCTGGCGAGCCTGATCAGGCGACCGGATCTGATGGCGTCACCGTCCGCGATGTATGCCGCCAGGCGCGGCAAGACGCAGCTGCCCAAACGGAGTGCAACGTTCAGGATGGCCGGGACCGCTTCGCGGAATGGGTGCGTGGAGCGGATGCTGCTGACCAGTCCAGTGTTCTAGCTGCTGCGGCCGGTCTCGCGGGTCAGGGTGCAAGGCGGGCATCACAAGCTTGCTCGCAGGTGGGCGCGGAGTCGGCAGCGGCGCAGCGGGCCTTGCCGGGCCGTGCTCTTGGCGCGCCCACCATCCGCCGCCGCCGTCTGGGCAGTGAGCTGCGGCGGTTGCGTGAAGCGCAGGCGATGAAGCTGGAGGAGGTCGCCGGGCGGCTGGGCCTGGCTGCCTCGACGTTGTCGCGAATTGAGACGGGTAAGGCGCCGACCCGTATTGCTTACCTGCGATCGATGCTTGATTTCTACGGTGTTGATGATCCGGGCCAGCGGCAGGTACTGGTGGATATGGCCAGGGAGAGCCATCGCAAGGGCTGGTGGGCTGCCTGGGAGGACGTGCTGCCGGCCGGTTTTGATATCTACGTTGGTCTGGAGGCGGAGGCGGCGTCGCTGCGGGTTTATGAGGCTCAGGTGGTGCACGGGCTGTTGCAGACCGCGGAGTACGCACGCGCGGTGCTGACCGTGCGTGGGCGGCAGGCCCCGGCCGAGATCGACCGCCTGGTCGCATTGCGGATGCAGCGCCAGCAGGTGCTGGTGCGTGAGGACCCGCTGGCGCTGTCGATCATCTTGGATGAGGCCGTAATCCGGCGAGTCATGGGACCACCCGGCCTGATGCACCGCCAGCTGGTCGCTCTGGCCCAGGCCGCCCAGATGTCCAACGTCACTGTTCAGGTTCTCGAGTTCGCTAGCGGCCTCCACCCCGCGCTGAACGGGTCGTTCGCCATCATCGAGTTCCCCGGGCGGTCCGACCCCGACGTCGTCTACGCCGAGGGTGTCGGGGGGCAGAGCTACATCGAAAAGCACGAGGAGGTCCAAGCCCGGGTGTACGCCTTCGGCCTGCTGCGCGCGAGCGCTTTGCCGCCCGCAGAATCAGCCGAGCTGATCCTGTCGATCGCCAGAGATCTCTAACATCGAACCCGAGGCCAGCAATGCCGACCGGTAGTCGGCGGATGCGCGGGCTGGCCAGCTCGGGGGGAGCGTGCGCCGCATTCACATGACCAGGCGTGAACGTGCCGGTGCCGGAGGTGGATGGGGCCGCCCCGAGCCGGGTGGCACGGAAGGGCGCGTCGCGACGTTGGCACCGAGATGGACAGGAAACCGATCGGCTCCACGGTCACCGGCGCGCTAGTCGCCGTGCCGATGGTGGCCTTGACCATGCCCATATATGCGGTCCCGACGGCCAGGCCGGTGATCGAGAAACGGGCACTCATGATGCTCGCCCTCGCTGCGCGAGTAGCCGGTCAGCCGGCAGAATGTTCCGTTCACCGCGATGTACGCACTCGGCCGCTCAGCGGCCAGGCGGGTCACGACCATTCCGTAGGGCGCGGGTCCAAACTCGCGCTCGAACCGGAGTTCGCTGGCCCGCACCGCCTCACCGCCGTCAGGATCAGCCGTTGGCCACTCGTCCAGCGGAGCGTTGTCTTCCTGCGTCACCAATGCCCCTCTGGTCGGCACTTCGGCCCGGCGCCCAAGCGATATCGGTTTAGCGGCCGGAACCTTGACGCGCCGGAAAGTAATCGAATACTATCGCCGTGTAATTGCAATCTCAAGCGTGCCCGGCGGTCATTAAGAAAAGCCGCGGCGGCCGGTCGTGCGCTCGCGCAATATAGGGGTGTCCTAATTTTGGGTCAGCTATATGTCTAGACGTCGGGCGAGCCGCGGATAGTTTTCGATAGCTCAAGAACTTGGGGAGTAGCGGTGCAGAATAGCGCCGACCAGAGGTTCCTGGGGCTGCTGGAAGCGGCACCGGACGCGATGCTGTGCGTCGAACGGGACGGCCGCATCGCGCTGGTAAACGCGCAGGCGGAGCGCCTGTTCGGGTACGACAGGGAGGATCTGCTCGGCCAGCCGGTAGAGATTCTGGTGCCGGATGGGTCACGGAAGCTTCATCCCCGGCACCGGGCCGGGTACGCTGCCGATCCTCGGCCGCGGCCGATGGGGATCGGGATGGAGCTGGCCGGCCAACGCCGGGACGGCAGCACATTCCCGGCCGAGATCTCCCTGTCGGCCATCGATACCGAGCAGGGCATGCTGGTGACCGCGGCCGTCCGGGACGTGACCGACCGGATGGAGGAGCAGGCCGAGCGGCAGCGGCAGAGGACCCAGGTCGAGCGTGAACGCCTCGAGCGCCAGCTCCAGCAGTCGCAGCGGCTGGAGAGCCTGGGCCAGCTCGCAGGGGGCGTGGCCCACGATTTCAACAACCTCCTCGGCGTCATCTCGAGCTACGCGGCGTTCGTCGCCGAGGAGCTGGAGAAGCAGGAACCCGCCAGCGCCTGGCAAACCGTCAGGGACGACATCAAGCAGGTCCAGCGGGCCGCCGACCGGGCGGCCGACCTGACCCATCAGCTGCTGGCCTTCGCCCGGCGCGAGGTGGTACAGCCGCGCGTGATGAGTGTGAACGACGTGGTCACCGGCGTCAGGCAGTTGCTGGTGCGGACGCTCGGCGAGCATGTCCAGCTGGTCACCGCGCTCACCGAGGACCTGGGCCTCGTCGTCGCCGATCCTGGGCAGGTCGAGCAGGTCCTGGTCAACCTGGCGGTCAACGCACGCGACGCGATGCCCAACGGCGGCACGCTGACCATAGAGACCACCAACACGGTGGTCGACGAAGAATACGCGGCCAGCCGGGCGGAGATCTCCCCGGGCCCGTATGTCTGCGTGAAGGTCAGCGACACCGGCGCGGGCATGCCCACCGACGTGATCGATCGCGCCTTCGAGCCGTTCTTCACCACCAAGCCCAAGGGCGAGGGATCGGGCCTGGGTCTGGCCACCGTGTACGGGATTGTCACTCAGGCCGGCGGCAACGTGCGCATCTATTCCGAGTCCGGCCTGGGCACCACCGTCACGGTGCTGTTCCCGGTCACCGAGCAGCCTGCGGGTGGCCCGCCGCCGTCGGCGGGCCAGGCTCGGGGCGGCGGCGGGGAGACGGTGCTCGTCGTGGAGGACGAGGCCGCGCTGCGTGAGGTGACCCGGCGGATCCTGTCCCGCAACGGCTACGAGGTCATCGTGGCCGCCAACGGGCCGGAGGCGATCGACATCGGCGCCGGCCGCCCCGGTCAGATCGACATCCTGCTCACCGACGTGGTGATGCCGCATATGCAGGGAAAGGAGGTCGCCGAGCGCGTTCGCGCCGCGCAGCCGGGGCTCCGTGTCCTGTTCATGTCCGGTTACACCCAGGGGCTCCTCGGCGCTCAGGGAGTTCTCGAACCGGGGATCAACCTCATCGAGAAGCCGTTCTCCGAGGCCTCTCTGCTCGCTAAGCTGCGCGCAATGCTGGCTGTCTCGGCCTGAATGAGTAGGCGGACATCGTTCCGAGGGTTGGCCCGCCGGTTCATGCAGGGTACGGAGGCGCACGTCCGGATGTTGAGCCGCGGAGGTAAGTGGCGGAAGCCGCTCCGAGCTGGTCTTTACTTACCCCCGGGGGCGTGCGCCGGACCACGGGCCTGGCTCGGTCGTCGGGCTGCGCTCCAGAATCGTCTCCACGAGATAGCCGGGACGTGTAGTGCTCACCGCGTACTCGATCGCGAGATTCGAGCTGTCGAAGCTGGTCCTGACGACCTGTAGTACGGGATCTCCCGGCTGCAGGCCCAGTAGCTTCGCGTCCGCCTCGGCCGCACGCGCGGCGGTCAGTGTCTGTCGCGCCCTGGCAACTCGCGCTCCGTAACGCTCCTCGATCATCGCGTATAGCGAACCCGGACAATCAAGGGCAGGGTCGCTGTCGAGCCCGGCGAAACGGGTGTAAGGCAGCCATGAATTCTTCACTTCGGTTGGGCAGTTGTCTACGATGCGCAGCCGCCGGACGAGGATGGCGTTGGTGTGGTCGCCGAGCTGGAGTGCCTGGCGGACGGGCGCCGGAGGCACTTCGACCGCCGAGCGCACCAGCTTCCTCCGGATGTCATGGGCATGTCCCCACATCTCCTCGGAGTAGCTTTGCAGCCAGTCGCTGTGGGCAGACCGCCGCTCAGCCGCGAACGTGCCCAGGCCCTGGCGGCGGACGAGGACGCCCTCGGACGCTAGCGCCCCGATGGCCTGCCGGATCGTCATGCGTGCTACGCCGTACCACGCGGCGAGGTCCGTCTCGGAAGGCAGGCGCTGCCCGGCGGGCCATTCGCCTCCCGTGATCCTTATCCGCAGGTCATCGCGGATGCTCAGGTGAGCTGGCTTGCTCATGGGTGGGTGTCCGGTGTCGTTGTTCTAAGCGCCGTCGCATGTTGCGCTCGCTCGGGCGCAACTCAGGGAGAAACTCAGAGCGGACCGGAGGGACGATAGGGGGTGCAGCGCACGCGGAGCGGCTCCTAGGACCCGGTCGGCGCCAAGTAGGTCGGCAGCGGGGGAGGCCGGCCCACAGCACGCGCCGGCCGCGGACACGCCGAAGATTAGCAAGTAGTTAAGGACTGAGAAACTTAAGAAGGAGTTAAGGTGCCCTTCCCCAGCAGCAATCCGAAACATCAACTCCCAGTCCTTAGTGTCAGGCGGTTCGGTGCGGCACTCATCAATAAATACTCATAAAGGCGGATTTCACATCCTGCGCACCCAGCCGCGCGGGCAGTCCGTGTGGCGACCGCGGCCACCTGCGGATCCCGGTACGCGACATCCAATATGCATCAGCATATCATCGGCCGAGCCAGCAGGCTGCTCTTACCCGCCTCCCATCCGCCCACCAGGGCCCAGGCCGCGTCGATGACGCTGTGCCGGTAATCGGCGTCCGCAGCGTATTGTATATACAGCGCCCGGCGGCCGTCGGTGACAACGAGATTGTCGGCCAGCACCGGCACCCGCCGTTCGGACAGCACCGCTCAGTTCCGAGCTCTCTATCGATTCACGCGCCACGCCCGTAACATCGAATACCCTACTGTGCAACTGGGTTTAAACTAGAGGACTAGCTGTATATACAATACGCTGCGGACGCCGATTACCGGCACAGCGTCATCGAGTCGGCCGACGAATCACGGTCTGATCACAGGGCGACCGAGAGACGTCATTTTCGCCGGTGCTCCGCGAGCAGCGGCCAGGATGGTCCCATGCCCCGCGCCGACGGCAGCTCACTGGTGCCCGCCGTCCAGGTAACTTCGGCGGGCGGCGGGTACCGCCACAGCTCCAGGAATCGCGGATTCACCGGGTCGCCGTCGAGCCAGGCGTGTGCGCGGAAGCCGTCGGCCCGGCCCGGACGGCCTTGGCCTGCTGCCCGCGCCGACCGGCGACTGGCCACGTTTCGCCGTGCGCTAGGCGCCGCATCACCAAGCGCGCCCACGTCGGCACCGAGAGCGCCACCCTTGACCTGCCTGGCGGCCGCCAGCTTGTGCTCTGGCGGGCCGAGGGCACCGCGACGTCCACCGGGCCGCTGCTCAGCCACGATGAGCTGGTGCATCCGTACCTGGGCGCGGCCGCGGCGGTCTTCAGCCGCTGGGCGGGCCGTGAGGTCTTCCACGCCGGCGCGTTCGTTCACGCGGCCTGGGCCCTGGTGGGCGGATGGGAGGCGGGTAAGAGCAGCCTGCTGGCGGTGCTGTCCGAACGGCGGGTGCCGGTGCTGGCCGACAATCTCGTTGTCACCGACGGCCGCCGGGCCTGCCTGCGCCCTCCGGCGAGACGCCAGAGGCGCAGATGGCCAGGAACTCGGGAGCGAGGAGCGGGTGCACCACATCGGTGCCTGCGTCGCAGCCCAGCCGGGCCAGGCTCAGTCTCGTGAGCTCAAGGTCACGTCGTCCCAGAGCCCATGCGGACCGGCCCTCGTACCGGACCGGCCTGGCCGTTCCTCGCGCAGCAGACCATTGCGGACGCGGCACGCTGCGCGCGGCCTGAGCCAGCCGAACTGGGCCGCCGACCCAGCCCGGCGAGGCCACCACCACGACCGCCGCGGGCGGCGCAACCGGCCGAAGCACTTAGTCTCCGCCCACACCGGTCAGCAGCGTCCCACCTGCGGCTTGCCTCAGCAGCGAGCGCCGGTCACCTGCCACGTCACCGGGACGGGCAACGGCAGCCGCTCGCGTCATGCCGTCCGCGCGGCGGCGGCCAGCACCGGCGACGAGTCATGGCCACCGAGAAGCCCACCAGACATGGTGGCCGCCGGAGTGCACGGGGAAAAGACGCGCTCAAGCACCGCCACCGGGTCGGCGGGAGGCGTTAAGCGGGGATAGCGGACGGAGAACGCGCCCGTCCTACAACGGCGCAGCTAGCGATCTCGAAGCGACGTCAGACGGGCTTCGTGACCTCCTCCCCGCCCCCTCAGCGCCTCGTTGCTGGCGGACCCATCTCTGAAGAGCGGCCCCTGGCCACTCAGGATAAAACGCTGATGCCTCGGCGAGCACTCTATTACTATTCGTTCGGTGGTTGAATTCTGGGTACCGTAAGCGGCCGTCCCGAACCCGGCCGGGTGTCATTTATAAAGGGACTACACGTCTAGATGATTAAGGCCGCCGGTCGTAACGATGAATCTGAACAGTTGACAGGGCCGAATTGGTTGAATGCGCAACAGGATGGGAGATTCGACGACCGCAGATTATCGGGCTGCAGGAGACGGTGCCCGCATCTGCGTTCCGGGAGGTCGGGCGGACTGCACTGGAGAGATGATCCAGAATCTTCGCGAGGAATCGGATGAGCAAATCCGTTCACATCAGTATTCGCGATGACCTTAGATCCCGGCTCCTAGCCGGAGAATGGGGTGCCGGAGGGAAGCTGCCATCCGAGGCCGAGTTAGCTGCAACTTATGGCGTCGCCCGTATGACGATCCGGCAGGCAATCGCGGCCCTCGCTTTGGAGGGAGCCGTTGTCCGGCGGCAGGGCCTTGGGACTTTTGCCCTCGACCAGCGTCCGATGGGCAGGACACGTAGACCCTTCAGCTTCCCTGCGGAAATGCGCCTGCAGGGTCACCAGGTCACGGCAAAGCTGATAAGGGCAGCGGTCGAGCAGCCGCCCTCGGCTGCCCATGACGCTCTGCAACTCCGCCCGTCTGCATCATCCGTGCTCGTGCGGCGCGCGCGGCTGGTGGACGACTGCCCGATCATCGTGGAGAGTTCCTGGCTATCGAATGCGCGTTTCGCCGGACTTGCTGCGGATCCTCTGCTCGATGGGTCTCTGTACGCCATGCTGGAAAAGCACTACGGAGTATCCATTGTGCGAGTGACGCAGGTGTTTACCGTCGGCGTTGCGGCTCAGCCAGACGCGACCGAGCTTGACCTGCAGGTCGGCGCGCCGGTGCTGCTCGTCACCCGGACTGCATACGACACCACGGGTCGTCCCGTCGAATACGCGATTAGCGTCGCGCGCACGGCCTATCTCGTGGAGACGTTCATGGAAGGCTCGCAGCAGACCGCGCAAGCGGAGCCGCAGCGATCTCGTCCGCATGCACCCAAACGCACCCGTTCTGAGGGCTGATCTGGTCTTTTTTGGTGTGAGTTGTGGTTGGGGTGGTTTAGTAGGCTCCGCGTCCGTGCAGGACGGCTGATGTTGTTTTCCAGATGATTTGGAGGTCGAGGGCGAAGGACCAGTTTTCTACGTATCGGACGTCGAGCCGTATTGCATCTTCCCAGGGCAGGTCTGAGCGGCCACTGACCTGCCATAGGCCGGTCATGCCGGGTTTGACGACGAGCCTGCGCCGTGTCTGGCTGGCGTAGCTGGCTGTTTCTTCTGGGAGGGCGGGTCTGGGGCCGACCAGGGACATGTCGCCGCGCAGGACGTTGAGCAGTTGCGGTAGTTCGTCGAGGGACCAGCGGCGCAGCAGTGCGCCGATTGGTGTGACGCGTGGGTCGTGGTGGATTTTGAACAGTGCTCCGTCGGCCTGGTTGTACGCGGCGAGCAGCGCTTTTTGCTGTTCTGCACCGACGATCATGGTGCGGAACTTGCAGAGGGTGAACGTGCGGCCGTCTTTGCCGACTCTGGTCTGGCGGAACAGGGCGGGGCCAGGGCTAGTGCATCTGATGGTCAGGGCTATGGCGGCGAACACGGGAGTGAGCATGGCCAGGGCCAGGGCGGCGGTCAGCTTGTCGAACAGGGTTTTGACGGCTCGTTTGGCTCCGGCCAGTTGTGGGTGCTCGAGGTGCAGCAGGGGCAGGCCGGCGACTGGGCGGATGGTCGTGCGCGGCCCGGCGACGTCGAGCAGGGCTGGCGCGACGCATAGGTCGGTGTTGGTCTTTTCCAGGTCCCAGGCCAGTTCCCGCAGCCGGGTGCTGTCGATTTCGGGGCAGGCCAGGACGGCGACGGTGTCGGCGCCGAGCCGCAGGACCGCGTCTGGGATGCTGTCGATTCCGCCGGCTACTTGCAGGCCGGCGATGGTGTCTGGGGTCATTTGGTCGGTGACGCACGCGGCCACCACCCAGAACCCGTGGTAGGGCTGTTTGCGCAAGGTGGTCACCAGTTCGGCGACGGCTGTGGCTTGACCGGCGGCGATGACCCGCCGGGTGCAGCTGCCGCGGCGCCATTTGCGGTGGAGGTGCTTGCGCAGGGCGTACCTCGCGCCGAGATCGAGGATCGCGGCCGCTGGAAGGGCTATCGCGATGTAGCCACGGGCGAGGTTGAGCTTGGCCGCATAGGACACGACCGCGACGGCGGCAGTCAGGCTGGCGGCGGCATTCAGCAGCCGCCGGAATTCCTCGGGGCCGGTGCCGATGAAGCGTGCGTCGTAGCAGCCTGCGAGCCGGATCGCGGTTGTCCACAGGACCGGCAGCGAGCAGGTCAGGGCCAGGTAGCTGGTGGGCAGATAGCCCTGGCTGGTGAAGCGCGCCTGGGTTGCCAGCAGGCCGGCGGCCAGGGCGCACGCGCAGTCGGTGATGGCGGCGCGGCGCAGGTAGGCGCTGATCCAGCGCGAGGGATTGGCCGCGACTTGCCGTGGCGGGGCATTGGTGACCGCGGTCGTGCCGCTCACGGTCGCCGCCCGCCTGTGGTCCAGCCAGCACTCATCCACTGCTCCGTCACCTGCGCTGCGCCAGCGCGCCGTCGGCAGGCCGGCCATGGCCGGCCTGCTGGATCGTCTTTGGCCCCGGTAAAGATAGGCACCCGGCCATTAACGTATTCGGCGTTGCGTCGCCAGCTTCGCCGGGTGGCTATCAGGCAGACTAACAGCGCCCGGTAGCCCCGGCATCGTTTTCCGCTAATGGCGCTCGCGGGATTATGAGCCACGATGGGAATGCTGAGCTAGTTATCTATATAACCGGCGCTGGCGTCTAGACGTCTTTCGGGTAAGGGATGACTCCCTGGATTCCACCCGTTATTTACTGGCACTGCCTCGCGCCACGATTAACCTCTAGACGTCTTACGCCGGCCCACCGGGCCCACCCCCAGATAACCGGGCAGGCCGACATCGGCGGGAATTGACGCGCGCTCGACGTCTCGGCATGCCTCGATGTCGCGCCGAAGGGAACCAGGACCGGGTTGCGGTCACGGCTCCGCCATGCTCCGGCGACGACGGGACCAGCTCGCCGCAACTGGCCATATACGCAGCCTGACATCCTGCAGTCAATGGCGATGGACGGTCTAGACTACTAGGCTAAAGCCGAGACCTCAGTCCGTCTGAGGAAGCGGGACTTCGCTGGATCATGATATTGAATAGTCAATAGGCCAATCGGATGACTCGGGTGCCTACTCTTCCAGGAAATTCTTTAGATGCTATTTACATTGCACAATAAGAGCGTATGCCGTGCCCTTACGTTTGCGCCTCCATGGGCCTGGTAGCGCGGTCGCCACTAAGCCGTTAAGCTGCGAGAACGATCCAGGTCACCGGGTCACGGCCAAAGCAAAATCGCTCAGGGCTGGCTCACGGGCGCCTCATCGCAAAGGAGATCGGATTATCGCCTCGCAGTACCCGCCCGGCAGCAAGTACCTTGCCCCGATCAATTTAGGAACAAGCGAGTATGCCCGATATAGTGACAACTGAGGCGTGGTACGAAGCAGTGGCGAGCTTGGCCGACAGGGCCGAGGACATAACTAACCCGACCGCCACATACGTCGACACAGCCTTTCTTGCGGCGCTGCAGAGCAAACGCAATCAGATCATTTTCGGACGTCGCGGAACTGGGAAAACCCATCTGCTCCGCCGCCTGCAGGATGAGCTTTACGCGCGGTTCAGCGAGCTGCGTATGGTCCCGGCGTACGTCGATGGGGCCACGCTCGAGGGATCCATATCCTCCTACAACGATCCCGCCGCCATCGCCCTGGCTCTGTACGTAGATCTCGTGCGGCGCACCGTGCGCGAGCTTTCCCTCTTCATAAACGGTCAGCTCCACCCCGGCTTACTAGATCGCATCCTCCCGAATACGAAGCGAGATCAGCTTGGGCAAATGCGTGAAATGGCCAGTCGCCTCGATAGCTTACTGGCCCAGGGACAGGTGAGGATGCTGCCCATGGGCGAGGCTATCGCAGAGTTTGAGAATCTCGATGAGGCGGTGTCGCGGCGCCGCCTGGCCGCGGGCGGGAGCGCGGCAGCCTCGTTGTCGGATCCGAGGACTGTCGGAATCAAGCTTGAGGCATCGGCCGAGAGGGATCTCAGAAGGACTGCCACACATGTGACGACCCGCAAGGTCGCAGGCGAGACCTATCTTCCGTTTGCCGATGTCACCCGGCTCATACGGCGCATGCTGGCTACGCTCGGTGATTCAAGTCTCGTCATCTTGATAGATGAGTGGTCATCGCTTGGCGACGACGAGGTTCAGCTCTTGCTCGCTCAGCTTCTCCGCCTGACAGCGCGAGGCGGGATCTGCCTCAAGCTGGCCTGCGTCTCGGGGCGCACCAAGCTTTTCCTGTCAGGCGCCGCCGGGAAAAAGCGCAACCCCATCGGGCTTGAGATCGGCGATGACATCACCGCGGACGTCGATCTTGATTCCGTCGTATTCGTTGACAACGATATTCAGCAGCTTGCCGGGTTCTTCATGTCATTGCTCCAGCGCCACCTTGGATCCGTGGTCCCGGAAATCTCTCACGCCAGCTTCGATACTTTCTCCAGGTATGTACTGGAAGAAAGAATGGCAGACTTCCGCGTCTTCGCCGAGTTGTGCCATGCCTCAAGTGCCGTTCCCCGCGACTTCATCAGCATTTTCCGCCAAGCGACGATGATGCAGCAAGCATTGAGATCGCACCAGATGACCGTGGCTAATGTCCGGACCGCTGCGCGCAATGTGTATGAGGGCAAGCGCTCCAACCTGGCGGGCACGCGGTCGGGCGAGTTGCGGCTGCTGGATCGCATATACCGAAAGGCGGTTATCGGGCAGAGCAGTTACTTCTTTCTGCTTGAGGCATCGCTTGTGGACAACCCAAAGATAATGGAACTATTCACGGCGCGGCTGATACACAGGACGTCAGCGACATGGCTCGACCCCTCGAGTCTCAAATCTTACGTCTACTACATGGTGGACTATGGGACCAGCATCGAGCTCTTGCGCAAAGCCGGCGCCAAAGCTTGGGATGATCTTACTCATGGCACGATGGGGCTGATATCGGCAGAATATTTCACGCCCACGGCGAGCTCGGGCCTGTTAAATCTAGTGCTGGAAGAGCTGGTCGCGTCCTTCGCTCAGGCACGATTCGATGCCGATCCTGCCAAGCTGATCATAGATAAGGAACTTATTGACGAAGAGCGGAACTAGGGATGTCCTGGCTGAGAGATTTAGCGAAGAGGTACTGACGTGAACGCTACACCGACGATGCAGCATCGGCAGCTGATGGTCGACGACTGCGAGTGGGCCATCCAACACCGGGCCGAGATCTCATACGGCCAGGTGCGGCCGATCCCGGTCAATCTGCCGAAGTTCCACCTGCCATTCACCACGGACTGCTCGGGTTTCGTTACCCTCATGGCGAAGTGGAGCGGAAATCCGGACCCGAACGGCAACAATTTTGACGGCCAGGGCTACACCGGCACCATGCTTACGCACCTTCCGCACATCCCGTTCAGCCGGACATGGCGCGGTGACCTCGCGGTTTTCGGTGAATACCCGGGTCTGCATGTCGTGGTCCTGCTCGAGGGTGGCTCACACCACGCCGATCCTCCGGTGGCATCGCATGGCGGCCCCGGCGATCCGCAAAGCTACCCGCTGTCCCAGGAGATAGCGTTCTTCGGCCCGGGCTGTCCAGTGACCTATCTCCGTCTGCGACGTAACGACTAACAGCTGTGGCAGGCTCCTCCGCTGCGTCCTCGAGCAGGCCGGATGCCGCGAGGCGGCCGTCCCAGCACCGGGGCGCCGTCGGCAAGGTGGGCAAGGTGGCCCAGGACAGGAGCAGTCAGCGATGTTGACGAAGCGGCCATGCCCGCCGGGCCTCGAAACTGGCCGGGTCGACGCCGGCACCGAAGACGAGGCCTGCCGCCACCTATCGCAGCTTCTTCGCAGCGATCAGGTAACACGCATCCACCTTGTCGTGGGGCCGCTGCCGGCGCGGAAGCAGACGCGGCGTTCCAAACCCCCCAGATCAGGTAGCGGGAATTGCGGCAGCTATATTAGGGCCGTCGCGCCACACGTTGTTGGACCACTCGTTACCTGTGTTTCCAGCGGTGAAGTCAGCCACCGGCCCGAAGGCGCCGCCATTGGGGTAGTACATGGTGCTTATCACGTTATTGGTGATGGCGATGTTGGTGGCCGGCAGCCCTGCATATTCGGTCCCGCTCTGGCCGCCGTAGATGCAATAACCACCGCCAGCGAGCAGATTGTTGTTGATAGTTTTGTTCGCTATGGCAGGCGGTGAGTTATCCTGGAAGAGCGCTATGCAGTCAGTTTGGCCCCAGCTGTTCAGGATAGTGTTGCCCTGTATAAGCATGAACGTGGTGCCACCGGTGGCCATGACACCATTGACATGGTCGCCGTAGGTGACGTTGCACGCCAGGTCATGTATATAGTTATTTAGTATCTTCCCCGCATGTACCTGGATGCCGGTTGCGCACCAGTAAAGGTTGCATGCCTCTATGAGCAGCCCGGTGGCGTTGCCGTAGATATCTTTGATACACGACGTAGCGCGGTTCATGTCGTTATCGGCACCTGAGATGGTACAATTCTTGATGGTGAATGACGTGATCGGCTCGCCGTTGTTATTCTCGTCAGTCTCGATGCTCACCGGGAAGGTACGCTGCCCGCCGACGACTATGGCGCAGTTCAAGATCGTCACATTATTGGCGTAGATGGCGACGCCGAAGCCATTCAGGCTGAACCCGTTGAAGATGGTTCCTGCTCCAGTGATGCGAACGAGGCCGCCGGAATATTCCCATCCTGGTCCTCTGGAAACCTGTCCGGTACCAGAACCAATCTGCTGGAGGCTGACTCCGGCTGCGGGCCCTGTGCTTGACGCGCTTGGATAGGGCGGCGAGCTTACCGGCAGCATGATGGATGTAGAGGCGCTCTGGCTTATTGCGTCGGTTACCGTGACAGTAAAACTAAAAGTGCCAGAGGCGGAAGGAGTCCCTGCCAGCGCGCCTGTTTCGGAATTAAGGCTGAGCCCTTCTGGGAGAACTCCTGCGCTAACGCTCCAGGTTAGCGGAAGAGCAAGCCGCGGCACGGGAAGCTGGTTTCTGTAGGTAACTCCAACTGTTGCGTTTGGTTGCGTCACGGGCATCTTCTGCTCACTTTCTGCGCCACCATAGAATTCTCTCAGGCGTCACCGCCCCTCTATTCCTAGTGCAGGTACCATCCGCGTCATGGGACGTTGCGTCAGATGCGAGCGCAGGATTCGAGTCGGCAGCCTCTGGCGATTGTGGCGAGTGAATTTCTGCCAAGCATGTGTCTTCCGAGTTACCCTAGCACAGGTCGAAATTGATCATGGATGCAGAAACGGAAAATATGCTTATGTCTATTTTCTGGAAATTGCTCAAGCCATAGCGAACTTAGGTGGTTAACCTAGAGGGTGTATGTGTTTGGGCTTCGCGAACGAGAATGCCACCGCTCACCTCGCGCCGTGCGTAATGCGCGATCGGTTGGGTTTTGGCCGGTCAGACTTTATTGCCGCTGCTAAGCCACCGTTAATTGGCTAGACAACCAGGAGAGATGGATGTGCCACCCTGGAAGAAGTCCGGCACCCAGGTGCTGGACCGCTCCCAGCCGGTGCTGCCGATGAAGGCCGGCGTGCCGGAGCGGCGCGGCCACGTCTACGTCAGAGGTGCGCCTCGAAACCGACGCGCGGTCAGCGACCGACCGCTCGGGCCAGCTGGGCCTTGGTCATCGACGAACGGCCCTTCACACCGCGTCGCCGCGCCTCGGCGTAGAGCTGCTCCTTGGTCGGGCCGCCGGCCCCGCGATGCGAGCGCAGTCCGCCACGCCGGGATGAAGACATGTCCTTGGTGGAGGTGCGGCTGGCGGTGCGTGCCTCTCCCGACCGGGCGCGTTCCTTGTTCACCGTGCGGGCCGCGATCTCCTCGGCCCGGCCGGTGCTTTCACCGCGCTGCTTCGCGCTCTGCTTGATGTGCTCGTACTGCCGCTCGCGCTTCGGACTGGAACCCCGAGGCATATCAGCCACCTCCGGTCGGGACTGCTCGGATGCGTGGCCCGCCCCCTACCCACGCCGGCGCGGTCCATGCGCGCCCGCGACCCGCCCGGCGCCGGTATCACCCAGAGGCTGATGGAGGGCCGCGGCGGCACGGGTGCTCCTGTCCGCGCCTGGGAGGCACCGGGAGGGCCATCGGGGGGTGAGGCGATGCACCCTCTCCCGTTCCACGCGTTCAATCCGTGCCGTCGCAGCCGTCACCCTGTCTACCTGTCGAAACTGACAGTTTCGTAACGACGAATAGGGCGAACAGGCTATAGCGACTGTGAGATCCGTCTCAGCGCATACATCATCTACCGCCGGCTCACTGGGCAACAGGACCCAGTGGCGCCGATGGCCAGGCTTCTGCAGGCGAGCTCGTGCTACTTCCTAGCATCCCGGCCGTGGCGGCCGACCCGCGGTTCAAAGGGTGATCAGGACAACGGCCCATGCAATGTGCTAATCGATCTTGTAAGCCTCTGCTGGTGCTGGCCTGCCTGCGCAAGGTGTCTCGCGCATCATGGCTGCACCGCTGGTATTGAAACGGCCGCGAGAAATTCTGGCTCTGACACGGCATAGCTGCAGGGGGCGCCGAGCGTCTTCTGGGGCAGGGAAGGCAGGAGGCCCGTGTGAACGAGCGTGACCGGCAGGAGTTCGCCAAGTTCGCCGCGGCCAGGTCCGGGACCCTGATCCGGCTGGCCTATGTGCTCACCGGTGACCAGCACGCCGCCGAGGACCTGCTGCAGACCGCGCTGACTAGGGCCGCAGCCCGCTGGGGGCGGATTCACGCTGCTCCGGAGGCCTACGTGCGCCAGATCATGTACCGCGAGCAGGTCAGCTCGTGGCGCCGTCGCGCCCGCCGCCGGGAAGTAACCATGTCTGACCCGCCAGACCAGGCGGCAGGTCCGGTTGCCAGCGCCGAAGCGCGGCTGGACTTGCGGGAGGCGCTGCGGGCTCTGCCCGCCGGCAAGCGAGCGGTGCTCGTGCTGCGGTACCTGGAGGACCTGCCCGAGGCCCAGGTGGCCGACATCCTGGGATGTTCGGTCGGCACCGTGCGCAGCCAGACACACAAGGCCATCACCCAGCTGAGGTCGGTATTGGCTTCGGCTGACCTGAGCAGTAACGAGGTAGGACCATGACTGAGCTGGATGACCCCATCACCACCGCGTTGCGCGATCTCGCCGAGCAAGCCGCCCCGCCCCGCCTCAACGCCGATGCGCTCTGGCGGGCAGGCCGGCGGCGGCGCTGGGCAGCCATCACCGCCCCGGTCGCAGCGGTAGCCGCGGTCGCCGTCCTGGTCCCGCTCGCCGTGCTCAGCGCGCCCGCCCACCCAGCACCCGGACCAGCCTCGACCGGATCAGGGAGCATGCACCGGCCGCCGCCGATCCAGTTCCGGCAGGTGGCCAGGACCACCGGCCACAGCTGCCCGTCCCGCTCGCACGGATTGCCCGGCACCTCGAAGGACGAATGCTTCTACTTCACCCATACCGCGATGACCATCAGCAGGTTCGCCTCCGTGACGATCACCCAGCCCTCGCCTGGTACCAGCGGTTACTGGCTCAGCTTCCGCCTCGAGCCAGCCGACACACACCGATATGGGGACCTCACCCAGAAGCTCCAGAACCTGCCCAGCCCGCGTGACCAGCTAGCAATCATCGCCAACGGGGTGGTCCTGCTTCACCCACAGATCGTCGCGGCACTAGATCTCGGCGTCTTTCAGATTTACGCAGGGCACACCAGGGCCCAAGCACAGCAACTCCTGCACAGGCTGCAACACCGCTGACAGACCGCAAATCACCGGCCATTTCTTATTTATCATTTAGATGTTCAGGATATTGCTGCCGCCGCGAGCCTGGCAGCGGCTGTCGGCCGGGCCGGGCGCCAAGGGCCACCGCAGTGGAGGAGGATTTCCAGGCTGGCAAGGGCCTGGCCGCCCGCGACGAGCACCAGGTACGGCGCTGCGTTTGCTGGTACCGGTGGGTTACCCTGGCATGCTCGCGCTGGCGTTCCTCACCGTGACCGCGCTGGCGGAGTACGCCCAGGCCACCGCCACCCGGGATGGTCCCGCTGACCCGCAACGAGATCGCGCGCCTGGCCGGCGCCGTGATCATCCAGCCTGGCCGCGATGCCCGCGGCCGGCTGCGCTGGCCGCGCCTGGTGCCGACGTCACCAGCACACCGCCCAGGCCTGCCACTACCGGCGGCAAGCCGCCCGGGACCCGTGAAAGCCCGGTGCCGTAGGGTCTGGCTGTGCGCCCCCCACCACAGGTCGTCAGGGTCGCCGGCCGCCGAGTCGCCATCGAGGACGCGGGACCGGCTTCGGGGTTCCCTGTCGTCGTGCATCACGGGGGAACCCGGCATCTGTTCCCCCGCGCAGTGCGTGACGCCCAGGCCCACGGCCTGCGGCTGATCAGCTACGACCGTCCCGGCCAGGGGATGTCGGCCCCGCAGCCAGGCCGTATCGTCGCTGACAGCGCCGAGGACGTGCGGGCGATCCTCGCGCACCTGGGCATCTCCCGGGCGGCCGCCTGGGGGTCATCGGTCGGAGGCCCGTACGCCCTGGCGACCGCCGCGTTGCTGCCAGAGGTGATCACCTCGCTATGCGTGTTCGCCTCGCTGGGCCCCTACGGGGCGCCCGGCCTGGACTTCACCGAAGGCTTGTCAGACGGCTTTGGGGAAGAGATCCGCGTCTTTATCGACGACCCCGGCCGGGCCCGGGCCGAATTCCAGCCCCGGGCAGCGGAGTTCGCACGGCTGTCCTCCTCACCCGCCTGGTGGATGGACAAGTGGGGTGACCGCGCCGGCCAAGACCCCGCCCACAGCCAGGAGCGGGCCGAGTACCTCGCCCTGGTGAACCGTGACGGGTACGCGGGCGGCGATGAAGGCTGGTGGGAAGACTGGAGCGCATCGTTCCTGCCGTGGGGTTTCGACCTGGCCTCCATCCAGGCACCAGTCGCCCTGTGGCACGGGCTGCGCGACACCGCAGCCCCGCCGGGCCACTCTCGCTGGCTCGCCCGCCAAATCCCGCACGCCACCGCGCACTTCCCCGCCGATCAAGACCACACCAACGTTGAGGAGAACAACCGCAGCGCTGCCATCGCCTGGGTACGCAGTCACATCTAGCGCACTGCCCGTCAGCAGAAGGTAACGATCTACTGCCGGAGTATTAGCCTGCGTTGGTCTTGATTGTGGCGTGCCGATGACGGGGGTGTTGCGGCTGGCGGTCGGCAAGATCACCAGGCATGGCAGACAATGGCATGGCCTGCGGGCGGCTGGCGGACGGCGCGGCTGAGGCCACCCGGCGGCAGGTAGGCGCAGTGCGTCGCGATCCGGTCAGCAGTTGCCGTTTCCGGACACGGATGACGCGATCTGGCTCGCCTGCGCCAGAATTCCCGACGCCTGGTTATCAGCCCAGTTCACGGCCTTGGCGGAGTCCTTCAGCGTCTTCTGGCCGAGCGCCAGCGCCGCGCTGGCCGATGTCAGGCTGACACTCGTGCCATCGTTCTGGAGCGCTGTCTCGTCGGCCTGGACGGCGTTCATGTCCTGCTGGATCTGCGGCATCGTCGTGTCCTGCAGGGTCTGCACATCGTCCTGCAACTGGCTGTCGTCGTCCTGGACGGTCGCCTCATCATCGCCGACCACTCCTGGGTCCGGGTTACTCGCGTTGCAGCTCGAAGCGTCGCTCTGCTCTTGTGCCAGGTCGGTCTGCATCTGCTGGACGTCCTGAGCGAGCGCCTTGCTGTTCTGCTGGGTCGTGGCGTCGCTGTTCAGCGTTCCCACGTCGGTGGCTAGCTGGTTTTCGTCCTGCTGGGTTTGCTGGGCCTGCTGTTGCGCTTGCTGCTGTGCCGCCTGGGCGTTGGCCTGCTGCTGGGCGACGGCCTGCTGGTGAGCCTGCTGCGCGGCTGCGGCTTGTGCCTGCGCGGCTGCAGCGTCAGATGCCAGCTTGGATGCTGTGGCCGAGCCAGCTACACCCAGCCCGATCGTCATCACGATGGCGAGCCCCAGGGCGAGCAGGCAGCGGACAGCCGGATCGGTGACGGACAGCCACGACTGCCGCCACGCCAGGACTCCAGTCGCGGCGGCGAACAGGATCACGAACGCTGCGCCAGCGCTGTGAATGGCGGTTGCGGCCTGGCACTGGCCCGCTGCGCCCTGGTTAACCGCCTGCGCGACCTGACCGAGTATCGAACTGCATAGGCCTGCGGGCTCGCTGGTGAACCCCCACGCGAACGCTGCGATTCCGGCCAGCCCTGCCGTGATCCAGGGCCATATGCCGGTGGTGTCGCGTAGCCTCCCCGGCGGCTCGGACCGCTGTGGCGGTCCCCAGCCCTGCAGCTCGGTCATGATCGCTCCCCTCGATCCTTCCCTCTGCGAACTGTTTGACGTGCCTATGAACCTCGGGGTTTACGTCGTTCGAAATGCGTAGGGTTATCCCTGGTCGGCGATGCATTACCAGCGACGCATAGCGTGTTCAACGGTTGACATGTAAGTGCCTCCCTTGATCCCGGCTGATCACAAACTTTGGGGCGCAGACAGAGCTGGCCGGGGGACTGCACGTCGGCCGGGGCACGACGATCCGGGCCTACGACTCGCCGCAGAGATGGGCCTGGTCGTGTTCGTGAAGGGCCGGGGGACCGCACTACACCATTACGGCTGCTGCGGGACGCCTTCACCTGCTGGGATTCGGGCTGAACGCTCGTTTGATCTGCCCAGGGCGTTTTGGTGCCTGAGCCTGAAGTCACCGGCCACCGACGCGGTCAGCTTCGCCTCTCCTATGACGTACACGCTCGCCGCCAGCGCGTTCGTCCTCGTCGCGTCCACCTCAGTTGAGCTGTTAGGCCGCGAGGCCTCGCAACGTGCGCCAGCACCTCTGCTCAGGCTTCGTGTGCCAGAGGTCGCGCACGATGTGCCAGACCGTAGGCGCACCGCGAATGCGGTCCGAAACAGGACATGAAGAAGCCCGGCACCGAAGCGCCGGGGCAGCGGGACGTCGCGGTACTCACCAGGTTTGCGCTGCTGCTGGTCTTGCTGACCGCCAGGGCCTCGCCCATCCGCAGTCCGCGGCCACGCATCAGCCATACAGACAGTTGAGCTGCGGCTTCTGCTATGAGTACTTACATCTGCCGCATCTTCTGGTAGCGCATCACGTCATCGCGGTTGACGAACAAGATCACGCCCACGGCCACTATGCCGAGCGTGGCCGCCCACTTCAGGGACTTCATGGGTTTCCTCCGGATTCTCCAGGCATCCAACGCTTCCTACCCGTACCGGCGTCACCTAACGCCCACCAGCGCCCAGGCTCCGGCTCCGCGCTGGCCTGCCATCGGCACAGCGGAAGCGACGGCCTAAGCCGAGCCGGGGGTGGCTGCGAGCTCGGTTAGGCGGCGTTCGAGGAAGCGCCGTTCGGCGCCGTCGTCGGTGAGCTGCCTGGCCCGCCGGTAGGCGTCACGCGCCTGGCCGGTCCGCCCGAGACGCCGCAAGAGCTCGGCCCTGGTCGAGTGCAGGTAGCGGAAGTCGTCGAGACCGAGCTGGTCGACGATGCGCAGCCCGGCCTCGGGGCCTTCGGTCTCGGCGATGGCGATGGCGCGGTTGAGCTCCACGACGGGCGAGCCGGTCATGCGGGTGAGCTCGCCGTACAGCGCCGCGATCTGCGCCCAGTCGCACGGCACCTCGGCGTGCAGCGAAGCGATAGCGGCCTGCAGGACATAGGGCCCGCGGCCGCGCAGGGCGAGCGCGCGGTCGAGTTCGGCACGTCCGGCGGCGATCTGCTCCGTGTTCCAGCGCGACCGGTCCTGATCGCCAAGCAGCACGAGCTCGCCGTCGCCGAACCGCGCTTCGCGACGGGAGTCGTGCAAGAGCATCATGGCCAGCAGCCCGTGGACCTCGGGCTCGCCGGGAAGCAGTTCGGCCAGCGCGCGCCCCAGCCAGATTGCCTCGGCCGCCAGCTCGTCGCGACCGCCGTAGCCCTCGTTGAAGATCAGGTAAACGACGGCGAGAACGGCGTCGAGACGCTCGTGGAGCAGGTGAACCGGCGGCACCCGGAACGGGATCCCCGCCGCTTTGATTTTTCGCTTGGCCCGCACCAGCCGCTGCGCCATCGTGCGCTCCGGTACCAGGAAGGCACGGGCGATCTCGTCGGTGCTGAGCCCGCCGACCGTGCGCAAGGTGAGCGCGACCTGCGCCTCGACCGCGAGCGCCGGGTGACAGCAGGTGAAGATGAGCTCCAGGCGCTCGTCCGGGAACGGCGTCGTCTTCATCGGCACCTCAGCAGGATTGCCCGCCACGAGCAAGCCGAACTTGGCCACGAGGGCCCGGTCGCGGCGGATGCGATCTGTCGCCCGGTTCCGGGCCGTCCGCATCAGCCAGGCGCGCGGGTTACTGGGAACGCCGTCCCGTGGCCATCGGTCGGCGGCCATCGCGAACGCCTCCTGCGCGGCTTCCTCGGCGAGGTCAAAGTCGCCGAGGAAGCCGATCAGAGTGGCCAGGACGCGGCCCCACTCCTCGCGGAAGACCTGTTCGGGCGTTGCTACCAATACACCTCCGAGGGGCGGATCTCGATGGCGCCACCATAGCGGGCGGCCGGGACGCGGGCGGCCACCTCGATGGCCGCGTCGAGGTCGTCGGCCTCGAGGATGAAGAAACCGCCGACGGCCTCCTTCATCCCGACGAACGGGCCGTCCGTGGTCAGGGTCTTGCCGCCTTCGACCCGCACGGTGGTCGCGTTCTCGGGCAGGCCCAGCGGCGGCCCGGAGGTGACGCCCGGCGTCTGATTGATGCCCTGGTAGTCGGCGTAGACCTGCTTCTGCTCCTCCTCGGGCAGCGCGGCCTGCCGCTCCAGCGCGTCGCCTTGATAGATCAGCATGACGTACTTCATCGCTTCCTCCTCGTCACTACCGGATGGTCACGCACTAAGACGAACGACGACCCAGGAAATCGACAGCTCGTCACCGGCAATCTTGACCTCCCCTGTGCGTGAGTTTGCCCAACCCTCGGTCAAGTGCCCAGGTCACGACGCTGGCCCCGCGCTCCGGTGCGGCGCTGGCCGGCCGTCGGCCGGATCGATCGGCCCGTCCCGGCGCGAACGGCGGTTGTGGTTGCCCGCGGCCTTGTCATAGCTCTACGCTCATGTGCACCTACTTAGAGTGACAATCTCAGCTCACCGCACCCGGGAGTCCGCAAGCTGTGCAGCGCGACCTGAACCTGTCAGGGTCGTCAAGACTGCCCAGGCCACGCGGGCCGCGACGGGCTCTGTGGTCACGGGGCAGGCACGGCTCGGGCCGTCAGCCACCGGGGCTCATGGTTCGGGTTACCGCGATCGGGGTGCTCGCCGGGGTCGCGCTCGTGCTGATCGTCTTGCAGTACCAGGTCCGCGGCCTGGAAGCCGATGCCACGGCGCACCTCTACAACCTGGTCACGCCGACCGCGGCGGCGTCCAATTCGCCGGTCATCTGGTTCGGGCCCAAGACTCCCGAGGGGTTCGGCCTGATGATTACACCCGACTGCAGCTCGGCGCTGCTGATCGCGCCGCTCTGCGGGCTGGGCATGGTGCTGATCCGCCCGCACCACCCTCCGGTGCGCCGCGCTGCCAAGGCCATCGCCGCGGCGGCCGCGGTGATGGTCGTCGGGAATCTGGTCCGGATTGGGGTAATCGCGCTGGTCATCCGGGTCGATGGCATTGGGGCCGGCTACCAGATCAGCCAGCTGGTCCTCGGCTCCCTGATCAGCGTGGTGTGCATCGCCCTGAGTCTGGCGCTGCTCATAGTTATCCTGCGCGCCGTCACTTAGCGCGGCTGCCGGTCGCTGCCGCGGCATGGCGTGGCTACTGCCTGTCCTGGCGTCGTTACCGTCCCGTTCCGGTCTCGCTACCGGGCCGTCCCGGTCTGGCCGCCATCCCGTCCCCGCGTGTCTACCGCCCCGACCCGGCCTGGCCATCGCCCCGACCGCTTCCTGACTACTTAAAGTAATTCGGCTCGGGTATAACTGTGACGCTCTGTAATCGAAGGGAACGGAAGTCATGCCGTGAACGGTTCGGCATCACCCGGTAAGCCGGCGCAGATCGCCCTCGGCGCCGTGGGCCTGGTTCTGCTTTTCAGTCTGGGATACGGGATCAGCCTGCGGCGGCTGCGGACACTTAGCGCCCGGTGAATTCGGGCGGGCGCTTTTCAGCAAAGGCGCGCTGGCCCTCGCGGTAGTCGTCGGACTGGAAGCAGGCCTCGATCATCGCCTTGACCCGGGCCATTTCCCGCTGGTCGGCGGGCCGGTCTGCCTCGCGGATCGCCGCTTTGCACGCGGCAACGGTGAGCGGCGCGTTGCCAGCGATGCTCCGGGCCAGGCTCATCGTCTCATCTCGCAGGCTGGCGGCCGGGACGACGCGGTTGACCAAGCCCATCTGGAGGGCTTCCGCGGCCGGGAATCGCCGGGCGGAGAACAGGATCTCCGACGTCCAGGCCGGGCCGATCAGGTTAATCAGGGTTTTCACGCTGGCGAAGCCGGGGCCGAGGCCGAGCCGGGCGGCCGGGACACCGAACTGACTGTCATCCGAAGCGATGCGGATATCGGCCTGCAGCGCGGTGAACAGGCCGCCGCCGATGCAGAAGCCACGGATCATGGCAATGAGCGGCTTGCCCAGGCTGGCCCAGGACCGGTTGAGCGCCTCGGCCACGCGGTCGTACTCGGCCCGGGCGCCGGGGGAGGTGCGCATCTCGGCGAACTCGGAGATGTCGGCGCCCGAGGCGAAGGCCTTGTCCCCGGCACCGGTGAGGACCACGACCCGGACGTCCGCATCAGCCTGAAGTGCCTCCAGCAAGCCCGGCAGCGCGGCGCGCATGTCACTGGACAGCGCGTTGCGCTTGGCCGGGTTGTTGAGGGTCACGACCGCGACGGCGTCGGCTACGTCGACGAGCAGCCGGTCGGTGCCGGTCTCGTGCCGGGCGGGCGAACTCGGTGACGTCATGCGGATCCTCTCAGATCACTCCCTGCGCGCGGAGCTGGTCGATCTCCTCGCGCGCAAAGCCCAAATCGGTCAGCACTGCGTCGGTGTCGGCGCCGATCTCGGGACTCGGTGTGCGGACGGTGGCCGGGCCATCGGTCATCCGCACCGCGTTGCGCAGGATGTCCAGCCGCCCGAGCGCCGGGTGCTCGACCGGCTCGGTCATGCCCAGGTGCTCGACCTGCGGGTCGGCGAACACCTCATCCATCCGGTAGACCGGCCCGCACGGCACCCCGGCCTGGTTCAGCGCCTCGACCCATTCGGCCGTGGTCCTGGCCCGCAGCCGCTCGGCGATCAGCGCGTTGAGCTCGGCCCGGTTGGCCGACCTCTTGGCCGCCGAGTCGAAGCGGGGGTCGGCCGGCAGTCCGGGAAGGCCGATCACCTGGCACAGGCTATCCAGCAGGCGGCCGCCGGCGGCACCGATGTTGACGTATCCGTCGGCCGAGGCGAAGCAGCCCATCGGCACGCTGGTCGGGTGGTGGTTGCCCTCTTGCGGCGGGATCTGCCGGTCGATGGTCCAGCGCGCGGCCTGGAAGTCCATCATCGCGATCATCGATTCCAGCAGCGAGGTCTGCACCCAGCGCCCCACCCCGGTGCGGTCCCGGTCGTGCAGGGCGACCAGCACCCCGACCGCCAGGTAGAGGCCGGACGCCAGGTCGGCCACGGGGATCCCGGCGCGCACCGGCCCGCCGCCCGGCAGCCCGGTGACGCTCATCAGGCCGCCCATGCCCTGGGCGATCTGGTCGACGCCACCCCGGCCGGCATAGGGGCCGTCCTGGCCGAAGCCGGAGATCGACCCGTAGACCAGCCGCGGGTTGCGTTCATGGACAGTGGCGAAGTCAAAGCCCAGGCGGTCCTTGACCGGGGCTCGCATGTTCTCGATCAGCACGTCGGCCGTGTCGACCAGGCGCATCAGCACCTCGCGCCCGCCCGGCGCCTTGAGGTTCAGCGACAGCGACCGCTTGTTCCGGTGCAGGTGCTGGAAGTCGCAGCCGTGCCGGCTGCCGGTCAGGCCGGGATCGGCCGGGTCGGGCGGCGGCTCCACGCGGATGACGTCGGCTCCCCAGTCGGCGAGCTGCCGGACGCAGGTCGGGCCGGCGCGCGCGATCGTCAGGTCGATGACGCGGATGTCGTCAAGCGGAAGATGCGTGGTCACGGCGTATCAACGCTATATCGGAGGCGGGCCATCGGCCAGGCTCAAGTCCGGGTGACGCGAGATCCCCGGCCGTCAGGCGAAAACGTCCGGAGGCGGCGCCGGAGACGGCTGGGCGTCCGCGTCGGTGATCGGCCGGGAGCCGGCCACAAACTGATCCAGCGCCGCGCCCGCGGCCAGCCGGGCCGGGAACGGGTCGGCCGCGGCTCTCCTGGTCAGCCCCTCGATGGGGAGCTCACGATTGGCCGCCGCGACCACCAGGTTCCCGAACCGGCGGCCCCGCAGCACCCCAGGTTCGGCGATCACGCAGGCGTGCCGGAACACCGAGCGCACGGCGGCCACCCGGCCCCGGGCGTGGGCGAGCGGCGGGCCGTCGCCGATGTTGGCCGCGTAGATGCCCGATGGGCCAAGCACCCGGGCGGCCGCCTCCGTGAACTCCACCGACGTCAGGTGGGCCGGGGTCTGCCCCCCGGCGAACACGTCGGCGACCACCACGTCAAACGAGCCGGCCGCGACCTGCTCCAGGACGGCGCGGGCATCGGCCACGCGAACGGTGATCCGGCCGGTCCTGGTCCGCGACCGGCTGGGCTGGTCCAGCGGCAGCTGCCGCCGGACCACCA
>Ga0335075_10001421_pt1 | contig 39675 bp, 32 predicted proteins | sample Lox_Sample_24_FD_206723 | JGI IMG/M metagenome (GOLD analysis project Ga0335075, IMG submission 206723) | Soil microbial communities from Loxahatchee National Wildlife Refuge, Florida, United States - Lox_Sample_2.4 | ecosystem: Environmental > Terrestrial > Soil > Wetlands | place: USA... | reverse complement strand
GGTCGACGCCGTCGGAGCGGTAGCTGTTGGCGGTGCCGTTGGTGGAGGTGACGTTGTAGGCCACGCCCTGCCCGCCGGTGTCGTAGTTCGCCGCGTACACGGTGCCCGGCACCGCCGCAGCGGTCCCGCCAAAGGGGGCACTGGCGGCGTAGGCCACGGAGTGCGTGGTCACGGCCGTCCCCGTCAGGGCGGCGACGGCGACCGCTAGGACCGCGGGGAATAGCCATCTGCCGCCTGGCCTGCCGCGCCGGGACCCGGCCGGCCTTGGGAGGTGATTCGATCCCACTTCCTTACTCCCTTTCCTCATTCCTGGGCAGGATGGGGATCTTTGTCCTGTTGGTGAGCAGGCACCCCATGAGCCGGCGGAATTGATCCAGAAGGACAACAGCGTGGTAGTCGGGGGCGCGGAGGCTGGCTGTGCTCGACGGGACGGCATTCGCTCCCACAGCTGAGGGGTCTCACTTGCCCAGTGGCTTAATTTAATGCTTAGAGTAAGTACTACTTTAACGGGGCATTTGTGATCGTCAAGGGAAACCAGCAAGGTCGAACAACCGCCCCTACCACCGAGGGCAAGCACCGCCGAGTTCCGGGGGTGTAGGTACACGCAGTGCTCTGGCCCACTTATGGGACGTCGGCTCCGATGACGCGGACACCGCGGGCCCGGTGAGCGGCCGGAACGGACATAACACCCGCATGATCGGCGATTTCGACTATCGTGTGCAGTTGTACCCCTCCTAGGGGGTACAACTGCACACGTTCATTCGATTAACGGCTCCATTGATATGGCATAGATGCATCCTTGGGCCAGCGCACCGGTACCGGAACGCGGCAGCATGCCGCAGACCGAGTCAAGCCGCCGACCGCACGGTCGCAGGCTGAAGGGAACGACGGCGGTGCCGCGACTGAGACCGCGCAAGCGGGGTTTCCGCGCGGGAGCAGCCAGGTCGCGGCTGGGGGGGAGAACCGCGTCAAGCGGCACCGCCGCGCACCGCAACCATACAGTCCGGGCCTGTATGCATACAAGACGTGACAGATCGCCGCCTGGCTTGCCGGGCAGCGGGGAGTGGGACGTGCGACGGACTAGCTGGTTTGGCTCCCAGCCGCCGGGTGCCAAGTCCACGCGGCGAGTATAGCGACGTGAACTTCACCGTCGGAGGCATAGCAAGCCCGTGGCGTTTGGGCGTGCGCTTGGTCATGATCGCGGCGGTGCCGCAGCTGAGATTCCGCGCGGGCGGGGTATCCGCGGGGCGAACAGCTGGACCACGCGGCCGGGGGGGAGGACCGTGTGAAACGGCACCACCGCGTACCGTCACGATACCGAAAGCGCTGCCTCATGCACAAGTTGAGATATTTCAGATATCAGGTGGACTTAGTGGGTGATTCCATGCATTCGTCCGGTCCGCGCTCACGCAACCGTGTGGTTGTGACGATGTCCAGGGGCTCATGGCGTCGGCTAGCTCGGCCTGAGTGATGCGACCTGCGAGGCAGGTGCCTCATACATGGTCAAAACGGGGCGCCCGGCTGTTGATCATTCGCTTACTGCCTTCTGGCAGCAGGAGATGCCCCGGATCCGCCGGCGGCGGCCAACACACCATCGGCAGGTAAAAGCGCAGGTGACAGGTTAAAACATAAGCTTAAAGGGGCAGCCGTATTCCCGCTATTGTCCACCAGCAGAGCCTTGCCCAGTCGTTAAGCAGAGCAGTAGGGTGGCACGGGCGTAGGGGAGTGCGATCCACCAGTACTGCGTGGCGCTGGAGGGTGTATCGTGACGGTTCGAGTCGAGTTCGGCCTCCTCGGCCCTCTTGTCGTACGCAATCAAGGTGTAACGGTTCCTGTCGCTCGGGGTAAGCAGCGTGCGTTGCTTGCGGCTCTGCTACTGGACGCAGGTCACTTGCTGACCACCGGACAACTGGTCGACGTTTTGTGGGGGGCCGCGCCACCGGTCTCGGCCAGGGCCGCCCTGCATAATCAGGTCAAACGCCTTCGTGACGCCTTGGGCGAGACGGCCGGCGGCTTGGTCCGTACCCTGCCGGGTGGTTACCTGATCCATCTGGATCATGGCGAGCTGGACGTGACGAGGATGCAGGATCTGCTGACATCGGCGCTGAGGGCCGCTCGCTGCGGCGCCTGGGACCAGGCATGCGCTGCAGCATCCGGAGCCGTGTTGCTGTGGCGCGGAGAACCCTTGGCTGATGTCGATTCGCAGGTGCTGGCATACAGGATCCCTCAGCTCACCGAGGTCTACCTCCAAGCGGTTGAGACCCGCCTAGAAGCCGAAGTGAACCTGGGGCGCCACGCCGAAGCGATCAGCGAACTGCGTCGGCTCACCGCTGACCAGCCGTTCCGGGAGCATGTGCACGCGTTGCTCATGCTCGCGCTGTACCGGTGTGGTCGCCAGGGTGAGGCGCTGGCCGCTTTCCATGCGGTCCGCACGGTCCTGATCGAGGAACTCGGCAGCGAGCCCGGGTCGGATCTCAAGGATCTCCACCGTCGCATCCTCGCTGCAGATCCTGGGCTCACGATGTCAGGGGCGGAGCATGGACTGCTCTTGTCGGTGCGGTCCGTTGCGACGCTGCCGGAGACGGCTGGGCGCGCCAATGAGGATGGAGCGCAGGAACATGTGGCGTGGGCAGGATCAGGGCGGGTCCAGGCGGAGGTGCCGCATCAACTGCCGACCGGGATACGGCATTTTGTCGGCCGGGAAGAACATCTGGTCACGCTGGCTGCCCTGCTCGGAGAGATTGGCGAGCCGGGCCCGGCGGTGGTGATCTCGGTCATCGGCGGAACTGCGGGGGTGGGCAAGACCGCGCTGGCAGTGCACTGGGCACATCAGGTGGCGGAGGCGTTCCCTGACGGGCAACTGTATGCGAACTTGCGCGGCTTCGACTCGTCAGGCTTGCCGGTGGCCGCGGCGGTGGTCGTCCGCGACTTCCTCGGTGCCCTCGGCGTCCCGCCTGCCCGGATTCCAGCCGATGCCGAGGCGCAGGCCGCGCTGTACCGGACCGTGTTGGCATCTAGGCGGGTTCTGATCGTGCTCGATAACGCGCGTGATGCCGATCAGGTGCGCTTGCTGCTCCCGGGTTCGCCTGGCTGCTTCGTGCTGGTGACGAGTCGCGCTCGGCTGGTCAGCCTGGGCGCATGCGAAGGCGCGCACCTGCTCACTTTGGACCTGCCTAGTATGAGCGAGGCGCGTGAGCTGCTGAGTCGCAGGTTGGGGGCCGAGATGACGGCGGCCGAGCCGGAGGCGGTCGATGAATTGATCAGGCTGTGTGCCCGGCTGCCGCTGGCGCTCGGCATTGTGGCTGCGCGTGCTGCGGCCAGCCCAGGTATCAGTCTGGTTATGCTGGCCGCAGAGCTGGGCGATACGGCTGGACGGCTGGACATGCTGGAGGCGGGGACTCGGGACAGCGGGGTGCGCGCGGCGTTCTCCTGGTCCTGCCGGGCACTGTCCGCCGCTGCGGCACGGCTGTTCCAGTTGCTCGGCGTGCACCCTGGGCCGGATATCTCGGTCGCGGTCGCCGCCAGCCTGGCTGCCATGCCTCGGTCGGCGGTCCGGTCGGCGTTGCATGAGCTGGCTCAGGCCGGGCTGATTGCCGAGCACATGCCCGGTCGTTTTGCCCTGCACGACCTCCTCCGGATCTACGCGGCGGAGCAGGCCCAGGCGGATCGGGAAGTGATCGGCGACGGCTCATCCGGTGTCGCATTCAGTCGGCTACTCAGTCATTATCTGGTTACCGGGTATGCCGCCGCGCTTGTCATTAACAGGAACCGGTTGCCGATTACTTTGCCATCGGCTCCGCCTGGTGTCGTCGCCGAGGAGATAAAGGAGCATAGCCAGGCTCTGGCCTGGTACGAGGCAGAGCGGCAAGGGATCGAGGCCGTGATCTTCGCTGCGGCTGCCGCCGGGCAGGATCTCTATGCCTGGCAGATTGCGTGGACCATGGTTGATTTCCTGGATTGGCGAGGGTACGGGCGCAATAACGTTGCCGTCCAGGAGATCGCGCTGGCTGCGGTGCAGCGACTGGGCGACTCAGTCGGTGAAGCCGTCGCCCGTCAGACCCTGAGCCGCGCGTACGCGAACCTTGGTCAACTGGATGAGGCCCGCGAACACCTGTACCGGTCGCTGGCGATTTACCGTGAGCTGGATAACCGTATCGGTCAAGGACATGCGCACATGGGCCTGAGCGTGACCCTGGAAAATCAGGGTCGCGTTTTCGAAGCACTCTGTCAATCCCGGCTGGCCTTGGACATGTACCGGTCGGGCAAAGATCAGCCGGGAGAAGCCGCGGCCCTCAACGCGACTGGCTGGTGTCACGCGTTGCTCGGGAACTATGAAGAGGCACTTAACCATTCTCAGCAGGCTCTTCCGCTGCACCAGACTCTAGGCAATCAGCTCGGTGCAGCGTATACGTGGGATACTCTCGGTTACATCCATCACCATCTCGGCGAATACGCAAGGGCCGAGGTGTGTTACCGGTCGGCGGTCAAGCTGTATCGGGACGTTGGGGTCTACTACTCGACCGCCGAAACCCTGGTGCGCCTCGGCGATACCTACGGCGAAGCCGGTGCCATCGACGCGGCCCGGAACGCCTGGGAACAAGCCCTGGCCATTCTGCGCGACCTCGATCAAGCAGATACGGCAGAAGTCCAGGCCAAGCTGGCCGACCGGCTGCTGAGGCACACGAGTTTATGCGTGCTCGGTTACTCTAGCGGAACGTGCTGGCCGCCAGGCGGTCTTGACCATGCTCGACAACGCGCGCCGTTGCCCAGCATTTCATGCCTCATCTTGTCAGCCTAGTGCTGCGCTAATAGATCCGCCCCCTGCCGTGACAGCACGGTGACACCGATCTGTTAGCGGTCCGGGCCACGCTGAGGGTGGCATCGAATCAGCCCGGCTCCCGAGAGTTCGCAATGTCTCAGTAGCCAGAACCCCTGCATCAGCGAAAGGAACGACGACTAATTAGGAGTAACGTGATAAAAAGGAACAGCCCGGTCTGGCGCCTCCCGCGGCTGGCGCGCTCCCCGGATGCGGCGGAAGCGCCGTCCGCTGCCGCACAATCCGAGTCATCTGCTGTAGCCTGTGTCTTAGTGAAGACGCTATGATGATACAGGAGTTCGCTGGAAATGATTTGTCGCTAGATGCTTCTCGCATCCATGCTGGGCCAATGGCTCTGCTCACAGAGCCTTACACCCGATGCATCACGCTCGTTTCCGTGGATTCTCTTATCCCCGGTGACAGTCCCCGAATTAAAGGTCTTAATGTCACCTACGCGGAAATGCTAGCCGATCTGGAAAGTGACCTCCCGCCTATTTTGGTGCAGCGCAGCAGCATGCGCGTGATAGATGGGATGCACCGTCTCCATGCGGCCCAGATGCGCGGGAAAGAGAGGATTGGAGTTCAGTTTTTCGATTGCGACGAGGATGACGCATTTCTCCTTGCTGTGGCCGCTAACATTACACACGGTATGCCACTCACAATCACCGAAAAGCGCGCTGCCGCTGCTCGCATTGTCCGCATGCGTCCGGATGCCTCGAACCGGTGGATCGCCGAGGTCTCCGGGCTTGCCGCTGCGACCGTTGCTGCTATCCGGCAGGCAAATACAGGCTCACTGCCTGTCCCCGCCCACAGGGTGGGCCGGGACGGCCGGATTAGGCCGCTGAACGCGACGGGTGGACGTCGGCTTGCCCGTGATATCCTCACCCGAAAGCCAGATGCATCACTTCGACAGGTCGCTCGGGAGGCCGGGATCTCTGTCGGGACCGTTCGGGATGTGAAAGAGAAGATACGGCTCGGTATCGACCCGGTTCAGACAAGACGGCGGATATCCTGGAAATCCCGAGGACGTGACCTCGTCAAGGCCAAAGACGAAAGCAACCAAGCTGATTTCGGTCCGGTCTTGGAACGGCTCCGACGGGATCCGTCTTTGCGGTACACGGATACCGGAAAATCCTTCTTGCGCTGGCTATTCCCGCGGCTCCTGCAGATCCCAGACTGGGAAAGCGTCATAGACTATATCCCGCCACGCTGGATATGCGAAATTATGCATATCGCATACAGTTGCGCCGAAGCATGGGCTGCTTTTGCGGAGCAACTCGAGCAGCGTAGCGATGATCTTCCAGCAAGCAGTCCTGCGGCAAGCGGTAACAACCGGTTAACAGTATCTCTTAATCTGCAGGTTCGGGTTCAGGTTCAAGTCCCTGGCGGCGCTGTGAGGTGGGTGCGATGCCCGATGATCACCCCAGACCTCGACGAACTTCCGGAGCGGACTGACGGCAACAGGCTGCCGCCGGGCACTCGGTAGCGAAGCCACGGGATGACTGCCGTTCAACTGATCAAGATGACCGATTGCACACCGTCGAGGCAATTGGCTCAATGGCGTTTCGTTAAGCGCCCGAACACACAGCTGATGTGACAAGCGTCAGCACGTGCTCTGTATTGTGCCTACAGCTTGACGGCGTCCAACAAGCTTTGCTATGTATCTACAATTATCCGCCGTTGATTGTTGGAGAAACCCCATCCATGCAGTTGTCAAGGCTTCGGGAGTCCACATGAAATCGATTCGGGTGGCACTGGCCGGCGTCGGCGGATGCGCCTCCAGCCTGATCCAGGTGATCGAATCGGCCCGCCAGCACGCGACGACGGCAGGGATCATGTATGAGACGATCGGTGGCTACCGAGTGGCCGACATGGAGGTCGTCCTCGCGTTCGAGGTCGACAGGAACAAGGTTGGTCTCGATCTGGCGAAGGCCATCGTGACCCCTCCCACCGCGGCCGTGGCACATACCTATGTCCCGTCGCACGCGGTGATCGCCGAGGCTGGCCCGGTTCTCGACGGCATCGACGGCACTCTCACGGGCGTGATCGAGCCCCATGCCATGTGCGGCAGCATATCGCTCGGCGATGTGGCCCGTCGGCTCACCGAGACTAGGAGCGATGTCCTGGTATGCGTGGTACCGGCCGGCGCAACCATGGCGGTCCAGATGTATGCGCGAGCTGCGGCGCGAGCGGCGGTGGCATTCATCAACGCGACACCCGAACCGGTCGTCCACGAGCCCGAACTGGTCCGGCTGTTCAGCGACAGCGGTACGCCGTTGCTTGGGGATGACTTGCGAAGTCACTTGGGCGCGACGACGCTGCATACGGCGCTTATCGAGCTGATGCACTCGCGCGGTCTGATCATCGAGAACACCTACCAGCTCAACGTCGGCGGCAACACTGACTTCATGAATCTGTCCGATCCGCAGCGCGCGGCCAGCAAGCTGCGGAGCAAGCGAAGCGCGCTCCAGGCATCGGGTATCGACGCGCACGACATCTCGGCCGGGCCCAACGGCTATGTACAGTTCCTTGGAGATACCAAGACCTGCTTCATTCGGATCGAGGCTAGATCCGTGCTCGACTCGCTCCTGGTATTCGACATCAGGATGCAGACCGAGGACAGTCCGAACGCGGCCGGGGTCCTGGTGACCGCCATCCGCCTGGCGAAGGCGGCCAAGGACCAGCGGCAGGGCGGCGTTATCGACGCGCCGTGCCCGTTCCTGTTCAAGCACCCCTCGCGCGGTGCGCCTGAGTCGGTCGGCCTGCGGATGCTCGACGAGTATGTGAACAGCATGGCGGCGGCCACGTGAGCCAGCGGCGGGGCACGGCCCGAATAGTCCGAGAGGATGAGCCCGGTCTTGAGTCCTTCGGCGGGACGAGGAACGGGGCCGTGCGTTGAGTCAACTGGCGCTGCTCGGGGGCAAGCCGGTGCTGTCCGAGCCGATCCCGCACACATGGCCGGTCATCACGGATGCGGACCTCGCCAGGGTGACGGACTTGGTGCGGCGGGGCGAGATCTCCTACGACGCCAGCGAGGGGTTCGTCGCCGAACTTGAGGGAGGTTTCAAGGCGCGGCTCCACCGCCGCCACGCCCTGGCGACGAGTTCGGGCACAGCGGCCTTGCATTCGGCCTTCTTCGGTCTCGGCCTTGAGCCGGGCGACGAGGTCATCGCTCCTACCTACACTTTCCTCGCAACCGTGATGCCCATCGTCGCCTGCAACTCCACGCCCGTGCTGGTCGATGTCGAGCCCGACACGGGGAATATCGATCTCGCCGCCGCCGAGCAGGCGGTGACGAGCCGGACACGCGCCATGGTGGTCACCCACCTCAACGGACACCCGGTCGACATGCGACGTGCCCTCGACATCGCGCACCGGCACGGGATCCGGCTGGTCGAGGACTGCTCGCAGGCGCACGGCGCCGTCTGCGGCGGCGCCGAGGTGGGAACGCTCGGCGATGTCGCGGCCTATAGCCTGCAGGCCCGCAAGACGGTCGCGGCCGGGGAGGGCGGCGTGCTCGTAACCTCGGATCGGGGCGTGTACGAGCGCGCAGTGTTGCTGGGTCACTTCGCCGCGCGTGCGACACAAGAGGTGCTCTCCGACGAACTCGCGCCCTTCGCCCCGCTGGGATTCGGGCTGAACTACAGGATGCACCCGCTCGGTGCCGCACTGGCGATCGGTCAGCTCGCCCGGCTCGACGAGGTGCTCGCCAAGCGGGCCGTGAACTTCGCAGCGTTCGACGAGTTGCTGCGCGATGTACGCGGTGTCCGACCCGCGCCCCGGCAGGACCACGTGACGCGGCACGGATGCTACAGCTACCAGCCCCTGTACGAGCCCGAGGCGCTCGGCGGCCTGCCGCGGGCGACCTTCGTAGCGGCGCTGCGAGCGGAAGGCGTTCCCGTGACGGCGCCGACGTCGCCCCCGCTGCATCTCGAACCGTTCTTCACCGCCGAGCGGACGGCGCTCAGAACGTTCGTCGTCGACCCCCGCCGCCCGATCTACTCGCCTGGGCAGTTGCCCAGCAGCGAGGTGTATGTCGCTTCGGCGCTTCGGTTGCCCGCCTACTCCGAGCCGCTGGCCGCGGACGTCATCGAGGCCTTGCAGGAGGCGTTCGACAAGGTGTCGCGCCACGCCAAGCAGTTGCATGAATATGCGCGCCGGTCGCTTGAGGCCGGTCACTGAGAGGAAGCCGCTGATGCGACGACGGCATAACGCCCTTGACGACACCGCCCTGCGGCACGTGGACAACCGGTACTACGACGGCGTCCACTACGACCGGCGCTACCGCAACTACGTACACGACATCGGCTTCTGGTGCGGTCTCGCCGCGTCGGTCGGTCACGACGTCCTTGAGCTTGCGGCGGGAACCGGCCGATTGAGCTTCCCGATGGCCCAGCGTGGCGCCGAGGTGGTCGGCCTGGACATCTCGCCCGCGATGCTTACCAGGGCCGCCGCCAAGGCGGGCTTGGCGTCCAACCCTGCGTTCCTTCACGGCGACATGCGCGATTTCGACCTCGACCGGCGCTTCGATCTCGTCATGATCGCGTGTAGCAGCATCTGCCATCTGCTTTCCGACGCGGACCTCCGGCGCTGCCTCGCGGCTGTCGCACGCCATCTGCGCGCGGGCGGCACGTTCGCCTTCGACCTCGTGACGGCCTGCCGCGAAAGTCAGATCGCCGACGGAACATGGCGGCTCCGCTTCTCCTATCCTGACCCGGCAGGCGACGGCGATGTCGTGGTCCGGGGCCGGAGGACCTACGACTCCCCTACACGCATGCTGTCCGACGATCTCGAATACACGTTCACTTCCGATGGGCGCGTCGAGAAGGTGAGCAGGTTGAGCCGCATGTATGCGGAGGCCGACCTGTGCCCCTTCCTCGCCGGAGCCGGCTTCGAGGTCGTCCAGTGCTACGGCGGCTTCGACCGGGAGCCGTTGACCCCGCAGTCGGACACGCAGGTGTTCGTCTGCAAACAGCAGAGAAGGATGTTTTAAATGCTCACCGAGATCGAGCGATACAGCGTCGATTGGGGCGACCTCAACAAGGCGCATCTGCAGAACTCCCGATTCCTGCGGGACCTGGCAGCGGACAAGGCGACACTGGGGGTCCTGCTCGATCGGGTCAAGGCCGATCCTGGCCTGTGGGACATGTGCGAGCACAACCGCCTCTTCGACAAGCTGGTGCTGCACGACGCGCCGGATCGCGGCTTCCGCATCCGCATGCATCGTTGGTCGGACGTCGAGATGGCAGCCGCCCATGACCATCGCTGGTCTTTCACCACGCTGCTGCTCACCGGCGGCTACGAGCACGCCTGCTACGACGTCATCGAGGCACCCGATGACACCGACCAGCCCGGTCCGGAGTTCTCAGGCGCGAGAATGGAGGTAACCGAGAAGTTCCGGACGACACAGCGGGCCGGCGACTCCTATACCATCCATCACACCGTGGTGCACGCCACATTCACCCTGGCTCACACAATTACGCTGTTGCTACGCGGACCGGCGGAGAAGAGCCGGTCACGGCGCACCCAGCCCGAGACCGGCAAGATCTGGTATGGCTTCGGCCGCGAGGACCAGACCGCCGAGCAGATCGCCAAGCGTCGGCTGTCGACCGACCAGTACGACGTGATCCGCGCGGAGATATCGGAATACGGCTTGATCTAGGGCACACCGCCTCGCGCTATGGCTGGAACGATGCCAGGAACCTCCCAAGCGGCTCGGCGAGGTGGAGGTCCGCCGCGGCGACTGCCCGAGGTGAGCCGGTCGTCACCGCCACGCCGAGTCCGCTCGCCGACAGCAGCGAGACGTCGTTGTCGGCGTCGCCGATCGCCATGACGTCCGTCAGGCGGACACCGCCGGGCCGTGCGTCAAGCCATCTCGCGAGGCCGGCGGACTTGCCGCCGTCGGTGGGACGGAGCACTACAGCGGAGAACGACCTGATTGTCTCAGCGGTGACGCCGTTGACGGCGGGCGGCGGCGATCCGAAGACCGTGATCCGGGACGCCGCACCGTCCGGCGTTCCGATATCGATCCGAGACGGGGACAGCCGATGCGCCAGCGCGTACGCGCGTAGCGCCAGTCTGCTCGACGCGATCAGCCGGTCCGGCTGCCCCACCACGAAGTCGCTCGCGCGTGCGCCGACCGCCTCCACCGTGCCGGCCGGGAGCAGCGTGAGCGCACGACATTCCGCAGTGCGCCGGTCGAACACGGTATCACCGTCATCGACGAGAACCTCCGGCTCGCACTGCGACAGGAGATCACCCACGTCCGTCAGCGCCCGAAAGGCGATCGCTGAGCGGCCCGTCAGCACGACTGCGGCCATGCCGAGCCCGCGAAGCCGCCGGACCCCGTCGGCCACGTTGTCGATCAGCCGTCCGGACGCGTCGAGCACCGTGCCATCCAGATCGAGGGCCACTATCCGGAGTCTCATCTCATCCCCGATCGTACCCAGCCCCTGCTCGATCGCCACCTCGCGGAATCGGGCCAGAAGTGAAAACATTTCCATATACGGAGGTCTGTCTGTCGTGGAACTACCAGAGAACCTTGCGGTACTCATTCGGTCACGGTGCCGTTTTCTGCCGGACGACGCGCCGTTGAATCCGGATGCCCCGTTGTCCACCCTTGGTGTCGACTCGCTGGAAATAGTCGACCTTATCATCGAAATCGAGGACAGCTTCGGCATGGAGATTCCGCAGGAGCTGTTGACGCCCGAGGTCTTCAAATGTGCGCGCACCATATGGCAGGCGGTTGACCAGGTCCTCGCCGAGCAGGGAGACCGTCTCCCGATCGATTCGTAAGGCGGTGGGATATGCCGATCGTGGACGGGAACCGTGGCGTGGCGGGTATCGATGTGGACGGCTGGAAGGAACTCCAGGACGTCGCCGGCCGACTCAGCAGGGTGTCACGGGAACAGCGCTACGACGTCTACGAACTCTTCGACTGGCCGGTCTCACTGCCCACGGACGCCTACTGGATGAGCCCGGAGCTGACTACGTGCCATGGCACGGAGGTGTGGGAGAAACTGGATGAGCGGCATCGCGTCGTGCTTAGCCGGTACGAGGCCGTCAGCTTCTTCAGCCTCAACGTTCACCTGATCCGTGACCTGATAGGAGAGGTTGCCTACCGTATCCACACGACGCGGTTCCCGGGCCTGTCTGAGTTCTTCCATGACTTCATTCATGAGGAAAATGAGCACATGTGGTTCTTCGCGCAGTTCTGTGAGCGTTACGGCGGAAAGGTTTACTCGGCGAGGGATGTCATCATGCGCTCGGCAACCAGGCCGGATGTCATTCAGGATCTCATGGTGTTCGGGCGCATCCTCATCGCCGAGGAGCTTTGCGATGTATTCAATGCCAGGATGGCGAAAGACAAGAGACTTCCGCCGATAGTGCAGCAGATCAACGCGGTTCACCATGGCGACGAATCCCGCCACATCGCGTTCGGGCGACAGATGTTGCGGGCGTTGCGTGAGGAGGCCGCCCGGCGTGTTCCGCCTGACGAACTGCGGGGCGCGGGCGAATACCTGGCCCGTTATATATCGGTCTGCCTCCGCTCTTTCTATAACACCGCTATGTACACCGACGCCGGACTTTCCGGCGCCCGCTCGGTCCGTGCGCGGCTGATCGCCGACCCGGCCCGTCATGCCGCGCACCGGGAGATCATGGGCCGGACGGTCGCGTACCTCGACCGCATCGGCATCCTCCACCCGGCCATGGTCCGCTGGTTATGGCACCCGCCACGGTGGATTTGATCGCGTCCGTCCGGTGCCGAACTCCGCGGCCGGACCGGTCGGCATGATCGATGCCAGCCCTTCGCGCACTGCCGCGCTGAGTCGGTTGCGGGAAGCCGACCTTGACGCGTTGCTGCTCATCCGCCACTTCGAATTGCGCGTTCTAGACCTTGTCGTGTCCGGTGAGGTGGGTGGGACAACGCACGTATGTCTCGGGCAAGAGTACGTGCCAGTCGCGCTGAGCCCGCTGCTCGACACTCGCGACATGGTGTTCAGCAACCATCGGGGACACGGTCACTACCTGGCGCGATATCAGGAGCCCGGTAGTCTGCTCGCGGAGATCATGGGCAGGACGGGCGCCGTCTGCGGCGGCGTCGGCGGCAGCCAGCACGTGTACCGGGACGGCTTTCTCGCCACCGGTGTGCAGGGCGAGAGCCTTCCGGCCGCCGTCGGAGTCGGCTTGGACCTGCGACGCCGCGGGTCCGGTGGCATCGCGGCGGTCTACGTCGGCGACGGCACATGGGGGGAGGGCGCGGTGTATGAGGCGCTCAATATGGCACAGCTCTGGCAGGTTCCGTTGCTGGTCGTGGTGGAGAACAACGGGATCGCGCAATCGACGCCGACGCGGCGGCATCTCGCCGGCAGTGTCGCCGATCGAGCCCGGGCGTTCGGGATACCGCATCTGCTGCTGGAATCCGATGACATCAACGACATCAGGTCATACCTGGCGGAGCCCATCGGTGCGCTGCGCCGCACGCCCCGGCCGCTGGTCGTCGAGTTCATGACCGTACGGCTCGGACCGCACAGCAAGGGCGACGACACCAGGGACACCGAAACACTGGACCGGCTGCGGGCGCGGGATTGGTATCGCCGTTACGCAGCGGCGTTCCCCGAGCAATTCGCGGTCGCGGACCGCCGGGCACGGCTGCGGATAGACGAGGTCGTACGCGAGGTCAGATCCCGTGCTCTGGCACCGGGAAGTGCGCGATGAGCCCGGCGCGCATGAGCGGCGACCTCAACCAGGCCCTTCTCGACATCGCCGACGCCGACGAGCGGCTGTACTTCCTTGGCGAAGACATCGCCGATCCCTACGGCGGCGCCTTCAAGGTCTCGCGCGGTCTGTCCACGCGGCATCCTGGCCGGGTCCTGAGCACTCCCATCAGCGAGGGCGCGATCGTAGGCGTCGCTGGCGGTCTCGCGCTCCGCGGCAATCGGGTTGTCCTGGAGATTATGTTCGGCGACTTCATCGGCCTGTGCTTCGACCCGCTGTTCAACTTCGTCAGCAAGTCGGTGAGCATGTACGGGCAGCACATCGAGATGCCCATTGTGGTCCGCTGCCCAGTAGGGGGGCAGCGCGGCTATGGCCCCACGCACAGCCAGAATCCGCAGAAGCACCTTGTCGGCATACCGCACCTGTCGCTGTTTGAGATGAGCCCGTTCCACGACAACCGGAGCGCCTTCGAGACGATGCTAGCGTTGCGCGAGCCGTGCGTGTTCTTCGAAGACAAGGGCCTCTATGCCCACACCCGCTACAGCGGCGGGCGCATCGACGACGTGCTGCGTTACGACTACGTCGATCCCGGGCGCAACTGGGCGCGGACCTTCATCGATGGCCTGTCCGGGCCTGATTGCGTGCTCATCGCTCCTGGTGGCCTTACCGCTCGGGCGGTAGCGGCGATGCGCGCCGCTATGTTGGAGCGCGAGGTCGTGAGTCAGCTCCTCACGCCCGCGCGGCTGTATCCGCTGGACGTCGAACCGGTCTTGCCCCTCGTCCGCGACGCGGGGACCGTGTGCGTCGCCGAGGACGGTGTCGCTGGCGGCAACTGGGGCCGGGAGATCGCCGGCCTGCTCTACGAGAGCGCGTGGGGGCACCTGCGCGGTCCGGTCCGGCTGATTCATCCCGCCTGCGGGGTCATACCCGCCGCGAGGCATCTGGAGACGGAGTTTTCGGTGACCGCCGAGACGATTCGCGATGCGCTTGTGAGGTCGGTTCGTGCGTGAGATCACGATCCCGGTACTTAACACCAACGATGTCGACTACGTGCTCGTAGAGTGGTATGCCCGAACCGGCGACGTGGTGACGGCAGGACAGCCGGTCGCGATGATCGAGACCTCGAAGGCGACCGAGGACCTCGAGGCCGACGTTTCAGGTACCCTCGACCAACTACTCGCGGTCGGCTCGCAGTGCCGTCCCGGCACAGTCATCGGTCGCGTATACGACGCCGACGCGGGCGGCGAGGAAGCCGGCCGCCAGTCGGCCGCCGGCTCTCCCTTCGGTGCCGGTACCGGCGGCGGCGATTCGTCCGGGCCGCTGTTGACCGACGCGGCCAGGTCGCTGGTCGCGGAGCACGGCGTCTCGGCCGATAGCATCCGCCGGCTCGGCAAACGCGTTGTTCGCAGTGCCGATATTCTCGACCTGGTAGCGGAGCACGGGGAAGACGAGATCCTGCCGCTGTCCAGCGTGCAGCGAGCCGTGGCGGCGACTGTCAACGCGTCGCTCTCGACACCCACGGCGTTCACGGTCGTCAAGGTGTACCTCGGTAACGCCGACGCTGGGCATGCCGACCTGGTGATCGCCGCTGTCGCGGCGGAGCGGAAGAGCCGGCCCGTATTCTTCGGCAGCCTGGACGGCGATGCGGTCCGCGTCGTTGCGGGGGCGCATATCGCCGTCACCGTCGATACCGGTGACGGCCTCTACTTGCCGGTGATCCGGAACGCCCAGGATCTTGCCCCCCCGGCGATTGCCGCCGCGCTGCTTCGCTTCCGCGTCAAGGCGCGCAAGAAAACATTCACCGCCGATGAGCTGCGCGGCGGCAACATCGGGGTCACCCTGCATACCGAGTCGGATATCGTGGTCGCTCAGCCGCTGATCCACCGCGGTCACACCTGTTCCCTCGCGGTCTGCTCGGTGCAGGCGGAACTCGCGATGAGCCCCGGCGCACTACCGCGAGTGCGGCACTATTTCCATCTCGGCCTCGCCTACGACCACCGAGTGGTAAACGGCCGGGACGCAATTTTGTTCCTCGACGCGATCAAGCGTTGCATCGAGCGCGGGGACGCCTCGTCGGATGCGGCTGGCGGTCCAGTGCCTGCCTGATCGGCGCATCGGTCGGCGAAGGGAGAAGTCTCCCGCCCGCCGCCTGGCATCCCGGGTCGGTAAACACTCCCGTCCCGTGGCGCCCAGGTACCCATGGACGCCACGGGGTTCCAGAGCCGATTCGGCGGCTGCGACACGAACTCAATGTGCTCGAACTAGGGAGAGGATTTCAGCAAACCCTCTTTTCGAGTTCATTGGTTAGCATCCGTGCAACATATTGGAAGTAATATGACCGACACTCCCGCCAACGAGGTCGTCGAGCTCGGCATCCGGTATTCCACGGAAGTCAACCTGCTCGAATCGGCTTTCTCTATTCCGCACTAAATTCACCTCCCCTCAAAGAGCATTGCGAGGTAACGCTATAGAATTCCTGCATATGATGCAACGGACTCGAGAACGCCGACCGGTCAGCATATGAACTTCCTTGCCGTTCCGTGGAGCCAGTTGTATTATCCGCCGAGCAGATCCGGATGTTGGCGCGGGAGGCTGGCGGGCAGGGCGGCTCAAAGTATGCAGGCTCTGCTTGCCCGTCTTCGTGAGTTAGGCAAGACTCGTACGTATGAGCAGGTCGGTCTCGAAGAGCAACGAAAGCTCGCCGTTGATAATCTGAGAGGGTACGTGGTTAAGTCAAATCACTTTCCATTGAACAGTGCGCAAACTATTTATTGCGCAAATGTTCAAAGTCAGAAATATTGGTATCCCCCGCAATTCTTCTCTTATCGAATCTCCGGACGACTCGACGTCGAGGCTATGATCCGTGCGGTACAAGAGCTAGTAGAAAGGCATGACGCGCTTCGGGTGCTTCTGCTCGAAACATCAGGGTCATATTCCAGCCAGCAGGTCCAGAACAGCCCATCGTCGGAAAGACTGATCACCTGCAAAGAGATTCGCAATGCTACCGAACAGCAATTTGATAAATACGTGCAAACTGCTTTTATTCGGGACATCAAAGATCCTTTCGATCACGTCTGTGACTATCCATTCCGCTTTCAATTGCTGCGTTATTCAGGTGAACACCACGCGTTCATCGGCGCAGTTTCACGGCTGATCCTGGACGGGGTTGGCAGGTCTATGCTGATGCACGATCTATGGTGGTTCTATGAACGATATGCGCGCAATAATCCGTCAAGCTGGAATGAGATAACGGAAGCGAAGCGCGCAAAAGGTGTTCTAACCTTCGCCGAGGCATGCCGACGGCGAGCACAAGATCGGCGGCTAAGCAAACCCACGGACTTCTGGGCCCGGCAAGCAGCGAAGTTCCCGGAACCCTGGCAGTTCGACCAGGCACTGAGGCAGACGACGCACACGGAGCAAGGCGCGCCATACACTGAGTCGCTTGACATAACGGCGACCGAAAGGCTAAAGCGACTGGCGAAAGCCAGCGGCACCTCTCCCTTTCAGTGGGCAATCGTCGCGCTTAGCGCTGCAGCATTCCGTATTTCGGATGCCTCCAGAATTGCGATTCACGTCACCATGGACACGCGCATTGCACCAGAACGCAATACTGCCGGTGCATTCGCCGTAGCACTGCCGTTGATAATTTCACGAGCGGAAAATCCAGCTATGCTGCTACATGAAGTCGGCACTGCGACGCTGCGAGCAGCCGCATACCGCAATGCGCCTGCAGAGCAGATAATCGCGATGTACGGGGCCATAAGCAACAGGCCATCTGACTCTACCATTGCCGCGATCGAACAGCACTTGACCGGCGAAAGAACGACTGATATCTGCGGCCTGCGGATTCGTCAAGGAACGTATAGCCCTGCCGTTGATTTCAAAACCATCGGAATTCTCATATATGTCATTTATCGCGAAACCGGATTCTGGGTCAAATTCAGCTTCAGCCGCAATCTGTTTTCTGAGGGCGCCAGCCAAAAGGTAAAGGTTATAATTCAATCTTTTCTCCAGGCGGCCGAAGAGGGAACTTCCTGGTCGAACGCTTACCGCTAGCGTCATATATGTGACGCCTTATTAAGGATGATGCATAATCTAAATGAAAGGCCAACCGTCTGACGATGCCCTTGATGGGACGTCCGAGTATGCATCCGAGTCGGATAGATTCCGTCGCGCAGCAATTGAACAGCACCGTGCAACCCGGGACGTTGGGGTAGTCATTGACAGCTCATGGATTCCGCGCTTCAGCGCAGTGGTACGCAGAATAAGTGGAGTTAGTTGGTCGCCTTCGCATCTGCGACGACGTGTTCCTGTCAGGATACAAGCTCAGACAACGGACTGCGGCCCCGCATGCCTCGCTATGGTGCTTGCTTATCATGGGCTAGATATCGGTGTCGACAGAATCCGTGACGAGCTAGACGTCGGCCGCGACGGGGTTTCGGCTCGTGCCCTTCTGGAAGCCGCGCGCCGTTATGGTGTATCTGGCCGCGGCATTCGAGTCGGTATACATGACCTCCGCAAGGTCTCTCCAGCCAGCATACTATTCTGGAACTTTCGTCATTTTGTAGTCCTAGAGCGCGGCTCCAACCGTCACGTAGATGTGGTTGACCCTGAATCTGGTCGCCGTCGGGTTCCTATAGAGGCCGTTAGCGCTGCATTCACGGGTATTGCGCTGGAATTTCAGCCACCGATAGCCCTGCCTGTCTCAGGAAAGTCTCGTTTGCGGACCCGTATTGCGGCGAGCCCATGGCGCTACCTGGGCAAGTTCTTCCCTAATGACCGCTCTTGGATACCGCTTATCTTTGCTTCTTTGCTTCTGCTTCTGTTCAATTTTGTAACGCCCTTCTTTTCGGATTATGTCGTAGATCGTAGCCAGTCGATCAGGCCGGTCCCCGAATCCTTGAAACTGCTGACAGTCATCGCTGTGCTGGTGGTAGCGTTTCTTTCGCTGCAAACAGCCCGTGCTCTTGCGATCGCGGCCCTGCAGACAGTCGCGGAGAAGAGGGTAACACTTGGTGTTCTCAATCACCTCTTGTCGCTCCCCTTCGACTTCTTTGCCAGGCGGAGTGCGGGCGATCTGGCTATGCGCGTGCGAACGAGCCTCGATGTAAGGCGTGTGCTTACTGGTTCTGCACTTTCGACACTATTCGATGGATTGCTGATCTTTGTCTATCTAGTGCTGCTTATCGCCATTGACGTCAAACTATCAATCATAGTTATTACACTTGCTTTCTTGCAGGTAGCGATACTAGTGATTTCCTGGCGACATCAGCATAATTTGATGGCGAATACCCTGGAATTTCAGTCACAGTCGATGGCTGAACTCGTGGAAATGCTAGATGGCATTGCGACGCTGAAAGCCGGCGGCCTTGACGGCATAGCTGGAGAGCGATGGAGCCATACCTTCGCCGAAGAGGTGAATGCCCGAGTGCGGAGCAGTCGCAATCTTGCGGTTACATCCGCCGTAACATCCAGTATTCAATTCATAGCTCCCTTGGGAGTGCTAGCGTTCGGCCTAATGCAGGTAGCCAACGGGCATACATCGCTCGGCAAAGTTATCGGTTTTTCTGCGCTAGCCATGGAGATGTTTGTTCCGCTTGGCAATCTTGTTCTAACGGGCGTTCAAGTCGCCGGACTTGGCCGTAACTTTACCCGACTTGGGGACATTCTCGAAGCGGAGCCCGAGAGTCGTGGGCATATCGCTCTTCCGGTCGGAGATGTGGGTGGTGCTCTTGAGCTTCGTGACGTTGGTTTCCGCTATCCTGGGACCAACAGGGAAGCGCTATCAGGAATTAGCTTCTTTGCGCGGCCGGGTGACTTCATCGCGGTGCTCGGACCGTCCGGATCTGGAAAGAGCACACTTGCCGCCATCCTGGCTGGTCTTTACGCGCCGACCAATGGTTGTGCCGTCATCGATGGCGTGAACATCAGCCAACTCGACCGATCGGCCTTGCGGCGATCAATTTCGTTCGTAAACCAGGATTCTAGATTGTTCGCCGGGACGATCCGCGATAATATTACGATTGCGAAACGGGGCGCGAGCTATGACGATATTGTCGCTGCCGCTGACATGGCGAAAATCCACTATGACGTTCAGGCTCTACCCATGCGGTACGAAACAATTCTCGGACCTGGGGGCATTGGTCTCTCGGGAGGCCAACGGCAACGGATCGCACTTGCGCGGGCGCTGATCAGGCAACCCCGCTTGCTAATACTGGATGAGGCTACGAGCGCTCTCGATCGCCGTACAGAGGGAGAGATCCTGGAGCGGCTACTTGCCCTCGATTGCACCCTTATCATTATTACGCATCGCCTTCCGATGGCCTGCTCTGCAGACGAGATTCTCGTCATCAGTGATGGAATTGTCGCAGAACGTGGACGACACGAGGAACTGGTACGGGGAGATGGGCTTTACAGAGCGCTTGCTGCACCGGGTTGCTGATTGAAGGACCGTCGGTGAAAGGATGGGAATGGTGTTCTACGAGCGGATCGCCGACGCGGCGGGCAGTGGATCGGTTGTCATCGACTGGTTCACCACGGGCGTGTGCGTCCGAGCTGATTCACAGCGGACACTCGACTATGTGGCTAGCCAGCACCATCTGGCGGGTTGCCCGATGCGCTCCCCTTCTGGCGATCGCATCAATCTGAACGTCGCCACGGACGCAGGGCTCGTGGCCGGGATCCGCGCTTGGGCGCGCGCTGAGACGATCGATCGCCGGGAGTCGTTCAGGGGCGAGTGGTATGGCTGCCTGCGCATCGCGTCCGACGAGTACGCTCTCGTCGTTGACCATGGGCACCCGAACCCGCACGCCCTCATCACCAGGGACTTCCGCTCGTGGTCGGTGGTCGGGGAACGCGCGTCTGGGCTGGGGCTGGTCGTCAGCCGTACGATCCGCGAGCTCGTGAGGGAAGACCTGCTCGCCCGGGGCGCGGTGATGCTGCACGCCGCCGCCGCCGAGCGACCCTCGGGAGTGGGCATCCTGCTAGTCGGGGCCGGCTCGGCGGGCAAGACGTCGTCCGCCATCCGGATCGCGCTCGGCGGCGGCCGGGTAGTCGGCACCGACCGGACGTTCTTGCTGGCCGAAGATGGCAGCTGGCTCGCCGTCGGCCTGCCTATGTCGACACGCCTGGGTGCTGGATCCGTGCGAAGCCTGGGCCTGGCGGAACCACTGCGATCGCGTTCACCCATCCGCGCGCTCAACCCCTTCAAGGACGGTGCGGCGGACCAGCCGATCGATGGCGTTGTCATCTCCGGCCTGGACAAGGTCTCGCTCGGGAACGGCGAGGTATGGGACCTGCTGGGGTGCGGGTTCACCGCCGCGACCGCTGCCGGGCACGTTGTGGTGCTGGAGTCGGCGCCGGTGGCGACCCCGCAGTTCGAGCGGCTCGATCCCGACGACGCGGTCGCCGCGATGCGGGCACACGTCCTGTCGCCGGACCCCGACTACCTGAGCCTGTGGCTGGCCGCGGATCCGACGCCGGAGACGGCCGAGGCGGCGTTCGACCGGGTCGCCGCGCTCGTGGCCGAGCGGACGGTAATGCGCGTGGTCTGGGACCCGGCACGCCACTGCGACGCGAAAACCGCACGACTGCTGTTCTCCCCGTACAGGCTTGACCACGACAAGGAACTGGTGGGCCGTCGACGGCGCGCCAATCGCTACTAGGCCGGTTACGTCGCGAGGCCGACGGCGGTAAGGGCGGGGCGCATCACATCGCGTACGGTCGCGGCTCCCCCCGCGGACCACGCCAGGTACCACTCAAGAGTCTCGGGACTCCGGGCGGCGAGTTGAGCCACGTACCGGGCAGTCGGCACACAGTAGAGTTCGAGGATCGGTGTGATCGCGGCGAGTTCGGGTGGACTGGGATAGCTGCCACCGCTCGCACTTCGCAGCAGTTCGAGCACGAGGTCGTGGTCGACGGTAAACGCTCCGCGTGCCGTCCGGGCGAGAAAGAGGCTGGCGCGAGCTAGATCGTAGACCCGAGGACGCACGTCGACGCCGTCCCAGTCCAGCACACCGACCAGGGTGCCGTCCGGGCCGAATACGAGGTTCGAGCCGGCCAGCTCGCCATGGGTCAGCACTTTGGGCAGTGCGTCATACAACGGCCAATCGAGCTCACCGCGTGCCCGGCGATAGGCGTCCCGGTAGGCCGTGCCCAGCCGCTCCCAGGTCTCGATCGAGGTGCACCGCACGACGGTGGCGGCGAGCTCGTCCAGTCCGGGCTCATCCGCGGCGAGCCAGTATTCCATGTCCTGAACCGGGTTGCCGCCGGCTAGCAGGCCGTCGAGTGGTACGGCGTGCAAGGCCGCGATGAACGCGCCCGCGGCACGAAGATCTGGCAGAGCGCCATCAGTCATCGAACGTCCGGGAACATAGCGACGAAGCTGCCACTGCTCGTTCCCTGCCTCGATCGTGGTCCTGCCGTCGACGGAGCTGACCAGCCGCTCGACTGGGATACCGCAGATGGCGGCCCGGTCGGTGGCGGCGCGCTGGAAGTCCAGCCACGTCGGCGCCGCCTCCCGGCCGAGCCGCTTCAGCGCGAACTCGCCTTCGTCCGCCCGCACCCGCCATACGGCGTTCGGGCTGCTGCGAATGAGGCGTTCCACGCGCCGCGGGTGGAGGCCGTAACACGAGCGCAAGAACTGCTCGATGCCTTCTGCCGACATGTCCATCCGATGCACGCCTTGCACGGAATCGACACCCGGGGGGAACATGTGTCACACCGTAATTCGCGACTGGATGTGCCGCAAGCACCGATTGGACATCCCGATATTCGCGCCGTTCCCTTGCAGATCAAAATGGCGCACGATCGTCACCAAAGACTCGTCACCATGGATGACAGGGGCCTGATGGAGTACACCAAACTGGGGCGGACCGGTCTCAGCGTCAGTCGTATCGTGCTCGGGACGATGAACTTCGGATCGCACACGAACGAAGCGGACAGCCATGCCCTCATGGACGAGGCCCTGGCGGCCGGCGTCAATTTCTTCGACACAGCGGACGTCTACGGCCGCCGAGCCGAGTCTGGCGGCTCAGAGCAGATCATCGGACGCTGGTTCGGGCGGGGCGGCGGTCGTCGCGACAAGATCGTTCTCGCCACCAAGGTGTATGGCAAGCATAGCGACTGGCCGAATGACCGTGGCCTCTCCGCGCGCCACATCGCCCAGGCGTGCGAACGCTCGCTGCGGCGGCTCGGCACGGACTGGATTGACCTCTACCAAATCCACCACGTCGACCGGTCGACGCCGTGGGAGGAGATCTGGCAGGCGATGGAACTGCTGGTGGCACAGGGCAAGGTCCGCTACGTCGGCTCCTCGAACCTCGCTGGCTGGCATATCGCGACCGCGCAGGCGACCGCAGAGCGACGCCACTTCCTCGGCATCGTCTCGGAGCAATGCCTATACAACCTCATGACACGCCACGTCGAGCTGGAGGTGATCCCTGCCGCAGTCGCACACGGCATCGGCATCCTGCCCTGGTCCCCGCTGCACGGGGGCCTGCTATCCGGGGCGCTGCGGAAGCAGCGGGAGGGTATCGCCCGCAGATCGGGCACCGGCCGGTCCGCCGCGGTGCTGGAACATAAGGCCGAACTCGTCGTCGCGTACGAGGAACTGTGCGCCAAGACCGGCCGCGATCCTGTCGGCGTGGGCCTCGCGTGGCTGTTGTCGCGCCCGGGCGTGACCGCTCCGATCGTCGGGCCCCGGACGGCCGAGCAGCTTTACGGCGTGTTGCGCTCGCTGGAGGTTGTCCTGGACGAGCCGTTCACGGCGCGGCTGGAGGAGCTGTTCCCGCCGGTCGGCGCGGGCGGTGCCGCGCCGGAGGCATGGGCGTGGTGAGACGCGATCGCGGTGTCCCTCGAACGGCTGATAAGGAGTTGGTGTCATGTCGGGGATTACGACGGCCGCAGCGGTGATTCCCGCCATCAGTCGGCAGCGTCTCGATGACGCCGTGATAGCCGCGGCAGCTGATTGCTTCGCCGGGTTCCGGCCGACGGACTGGCAGGTGCTGGAACGCGAGGCGGTAAAACACCGCGTCGCGCCGCTCCTGCACCGCAACGTCGGCGACGTGATGGCGCGGTTCGCGGACGCATCGGCGGAGTCAGCCGCGCGGACCATCGCGGCCTACTCGGCCCGGCACGCCGAGCGGAACTCGATCCTGGGCAGCGTGGTCCAGGAGGTGCTCTCGGCCGCCGCAGTGGCCGACGTTCCCATCGTCGTCCGCAAGGGCGCGCACCTGGCGCTCGCCGTCTACGAGGAACCGGGTCTTCGCCCGATGGGAGACCTCGACTTCCTGGTGCCTGCGGAGGGCGCTGGGAGCCTCACCGAGCGGCTTATGGCGACGGGCTTCATGGAGGGCACGTCGGTCCGCGGCGGCCCCATCGAGCCGCTGACCCGCGCCAAACGGCTGTTCTTCCACCTCTACGGTGCGGACGTGCCCCAACTCCACAGGCCGCGGCCCGCACCGCAGCAGGGAGTCGTGACACTCGACATCAGCACGTCGGTCTTCATCCCCCACAAGGGATTCCATGTCCCGCTGGATGACCTGCTCGAACGCGTGACCTGGGCCGACACGCAGGCGGGGCCGCTGCCGGTGCTCGGTGCAGAGGACGTAGTACTCGACTTGTGCGTGAACATTCACCGCAACCTCACCACTCTCCGGGCGATGAAACAAGGGAAGCACCGCAGGCTCATCAACTTCGTCGACGTGGTCGAGTTCATCGCGCGATCGGCGTTCGCCTGGCCGCTCTTCCTGCGCCGGGTCAAGCAGTACGATGTCGTTCCTCCTGTCTTCGTCGCACTGGCGCACATCGGAGAGATGTTCCCCGATGTCGTTCCCGTTGAAGTTCTCGAGGGCCTCGCCGCCACGTCTCCCGACCCGGACCGCTTGCTACGGCAGTACGGGCAGTGGGAGCTGCCGGAGCCACTCGAGTGGCCGGACAGTTACCGCTCCCGTTGCTTCGACCCCGAGCGAGACGTCGAGATCCCCGTTTCGCGCTCGCTCGTCTGAATCGGCGTCGAGACCCGTGAGACTGCCCCGTCGAAGAGGGCCAGATCACTCAACCGTGGGCTCCTTCCTCATGACAGCCGCCCGCAGGTCACCGACCAGAACGTCCACGTCCGGCCGCCGGACGCGGATAAGTTTGACGCCGAGTGGCGACAGGCGGCGGAACAATTCCTCGTTCGCCCGGCGCTGTTCGCGATGAACTGAGATCGTGTACCAGATGATCGAGTCCGGACCGACCGCGTGCCACCAGGTCTCGACGTTGCCGGCCGACCACATGGCTTGCCGGCGCCACGCGCGTACCATCGTCCGGCTCACCAGCCGAGGCAGGCTCACCCGCAACGGCGTGTCCACCCATATGACTGCGTGGGCTCGGACCGCGTAGGCCGCAACCGCGCTGGCGTACTGGCCGTCGATTATCCATCCGGGCTCATCGATTAGCTCGCCGACCACGCCGAGGAACGTGTTGGCGTCCACCGGTATCCAGCCCGGCGCCCAGAACAGGTCGTCGAGCTCGACGTACCGCAGACCCAGCGCGGCCGCCAACCTGCGGGCCAGAGTCGACTTGCCGGCAGCCGGCGTACCGACCACCCAGTAGCACCCGGGACCCGTCATGACCTGTCCAGCGCTGCCACGAACCTGACCGCATCCGTCCAGTCCATGTCCTCGGTCAGCTCGAACAGCGAGCCCGCGTGATCCTCGGTCTCGATGTACGGGTCACTCCCCGCCCAGGCCACCGTGTCGGTGGAAAGACCAGCCTCCACTAGACGCCGGCCGAATGCGGTCTCCTCAAGGCGGATCGGAGAGTCATCGGCCGAGAAGTAGCGGACGATAGTGGCCATTCCCTCGACCGCTCCCGGGGACATATGGACCCCGTTGCGGCGGGTCGAGACGCGGCCCAGTCCGAGCGACTCGCGCTCCCGGCGCAGGATGCCCTTGATCGAATTCGGGTCCGCATCCATCGGATCGGTCGCTCCGATGAGGTCGCGCCGGATCGTCGGCAGTGCCAGATCCGACCTGCACTCGAGCAGCGCGACAGCTACACCCGACGCGGTAAAGTGCGCGACCTGCTGGGGATGGAATGGATTCAGGATAACCAAGTCTTCGCCGTCGACCGACGCCTGGATCGCATATGTGCCGGTGCCGAGCTTGGCGACTGCGGTATTTCGGGTCAATAGCTCCAGTGCGAATGGTGTCATTTCGGCGATCTCGCTGAGCAGCTCGAATGCCCCTACCACGCGACCGCCTGCGGCCCGGAACCCGGAGTAGGTGTCGTCCAGCCGCGCGATGGCGGCCGGCGACATGCCGGCAAGCCCGGTGCGGGCGATGCGGTTCAACGCTGGGTAGTGCGATTCGACGACCGCGTGCCGCGCCACGAAGGAGCCCGAGAGCACCCGGACCGCGCCGATCCCGACGCCCTGAACCGCCAGGACATCCAACACGCGGGTGAGCGGCCGGCGGCCGTCCCCGACCGGCGGGAGCACCAGTTCGGGCTTCAGCATCAAGAGAAACTGATGCCGGTCCGGCGAGACGGTCGGCGCGTACGGCCGGATCCACAGATCGATCTCCGCCGACGGCTCCGCAGCGCATCGCTGTACGGCGGCAGAGATTGTTGAGGCGAGCGCCATCACCACATCGTGATCCCATCGAACACAAGTTCGTGAGTCAGGTCACTCATGTTGGCCAGTCGCCTCGCGACGATCGCGCTCGCGATAGCGCGCTGCCCGTCATCCGGTTCGCCGTGCGCCTCGACCACTACCTCGTCCGGCTGGTCGAGACGAGCCTCCTTCGAGGTGAAAATGTGCGTGTCTACCGGCAGGCCGATGGCCTCGCTGATGTTCTGGGCAAGCCGGTGAGCCAGCACGCCATACAGCTTGCCGGTGTGGTCGAGCGGGTTCTTGCCCGCCGGTGCCTCAATGCTCATCGACCGCATCGGCGTAATGAGGCCGTTCAGCCGGTTGCCGCGACCGACGACGCCGACATCCCCGGTGTCCGCCACCGAGCCGAGCGCGGTGAGGTACGGCCGCTTGTTCCGGTCCGTTGGGTTGAAAAGGAGGTCGGGTACCAGGCCAAAGGCATCACCGAGGTATTCCGCCACCTGGTTGTGGCACTCGGCCTTGCGCCGCAGGTAGGTCTCCATCGAGTCGATGTCGCGCGCGAGGAACGGCATGTTGACGATCAGCCGGTAGTCGTCACCGCGCCGCCTGCCGAAGACCTTTACATCCCAGCCGGTGTCGGGGTTCGCCGCCTTGAATGCTGGCCCGTTGATGAGCTGTTCGGTACCGTGCACCATCGCTTCTATCGTGCTCATCGGGTAGTAGCCGTGCAACAAGTTGCAGTCATTGGACACCAAGCTGGTGTCACCGATCTGGATCAGGTCGTCGATAGTCTGCGGGCGGTAGCGGGACTGACCGCGCCCAGATCCCTGGTGATCCACCACCTCGCAACGGACGGTCAGATGACGCCCTGGGTCGAACCCGGTGGTGACCTCGGCGAGCCTGTCCGCAGCTGCCTGGAAAAGGATGTCCTCAAGTGGGATCGGGTGGTTGGCATAGCGGCAGGCCGCCTTGCCGGCGTACAGCACGGTGTAGGGCTTCGTTAGATCACCCTCGCCGAAGTCGATCGTAGCCTCGCCACCGAAGAGCATGACCTTGTCGAACCAGTGATGCGCGACCCGGCCGAAGTGCTCGACACAGTACTGTGCGTAGTAGCGTGATGCGCGCTCGGCGATCGCGTCGCAAATCGTGTCCGGATGGCCGACGCCCTTCCGCTCGACGAGTTCATAGGTGAGATCCCCGCCGCTGCCATATTGAGCGGAAACGATAGAGACAAAAGTCTGGGTCACCGGGTTTCCTCCGTGAGTGAATAGGTCTGAACAGGCCACCACGGGTCGACCGGCCGACCAGGTCGCAGTACTTCTCCTTTGCCCGCTTCTGGCCATACCCTGCGGCGTCCTGCAGCGCTCCGGATTACATCGCGGTGTAACCACCGTCGATCATCAGGTTCTCCCCGGTGATGAAGCTGGCGTCATCGGACAGAAGGAACGCGATCGGCCCTGCGATCTCCGCTGGATTCGCTACCCGTTTCAGCATGTGCCGACCTCCGATCTCGGGATCCTTCTCGGCCTGCTCACGCGTCATTCCCAGCACCTCACGATGAAAGCGCTCGTTGTTCGCGTTCCACACCGTTCCTGGGTTGACGGCGTTGACCCGGATCCTGCGGTCGGCCAGGTCCAGAGCCATGCAGCGGGTCATGTTGGCGACCGCGGCTTTCGCCGCGTTGTACACGAGATAGCCCGGCTGGGCGATATGTCCGGAGATCGATGCGATGTTCACGATCGCGCCGCCGCGTTCGGTCATGTGCGGCACCACATGCTTGACGCACAGCGCCTGACCCATGATGTTGACGTCATTGCTGCGACGCCACTCGGCGACAGTAGCCTCCACACCCCGCATGATGAACACGGCGGCGCAGTTCACTAGATAGTCGATCCGGCCGAAACGCACGGCCGTCGCTTCGACTGCGGCGGCGACCTGGCTCTCCTCGGACACGTCGACGAGGGCATGCCACGCGGTACCGCCCGCGGCGGATACCTCAGCCGCAGCGGCGGGGCCGAAGTCCGGGTGTATGTCGGCGATCGTTACCGCGACGCGCTCATGTACCAGGCGATCGACGACCGCTCGACCGATGCCCTGTGCTCCGCCCGTCACGATTGCGACCTTCCCATCCAACCCTCGCATGACAAAGTCTTCTTTTCAGATAACGGTGGCTCACTGCAGATGCCAATTATGCCTTGGCTGATAGCCGCTATCCAGTGCGTAACACAGACGTCAGCCACCGCGCGAGTCCCCCCGCCGTGCTCAATGCTGGATCAGGCCGCCAACCTGGACGGGCGCGACATGGCCGGTTGCTGGAACGGTCTGCGCCAGGGCGATGCCTATGTCTATCAGCGATGACCGACGCAGGCCAGTGACGTCGGGGATCGGTGTCCAGACCGACTCGGCGGTTTCGCCGTTCGGCTCAGGCCGGAGCTGGCCGCCGGTGATGCGGGCCTGGTAGAAGATGCCGACATTCTGGTGATCGGGCAGGCCAGGCATGCGATCGGCCGCGGGGACTACCCTGGAGTCAACGCCTAGCAGGCGTTCGACCACCGCGTCGCAGCCAGTTTCCTCGGCGACCTCCCGGATCACCGCATCGAACGGATCCTCTCCGTGCTCGACCCTGCCGCCCGGGAGGGTCCAGGTACTCTTGCCCGTCGGCGATACATGACGAGCGAGCAGCACCCGCCCGTCCTCGATGCACACGGCGTACGCCGCCAGCCGGAAACTCATCCGGACACTCTATCCCTACAGCAAAGGCCCCGACGGGTTCCCGACAGCTACGGCCTGGACTACCATCCACCGACATCGGGCAGACTCTCCAAATGGCAAAATGAAAGGTACGTCGGTTGATTCCGGTGGAAAAGATTATCGTCCGTTGTATCGGCATCGCCGCAGGAGCGGTCGAGGTCGAGGTGCCGGTCGGCATCTGGCCGGCTGTCGAGGAGTGCTTGTCCGGATTTGCTGGTATCGGGCGGGCGGATTTCGCGCAGGGGCCATGGCGAGTCGTGCTCGCCACCTGCGTGGATGACGAGGTGGACTCGTCGGCCTCGCACTATGGTGACTATGACGACACTCACGTCTGGCGCCAGATCGACGGTGCGCGCCGCGTCGTCCGGCTCACCGCCGCCGCCGCATCAGCCTACGCGCCGATACACGTGGTGCGAATCGTTCGGACGCTGCTCCGCCTCGACGCGTCTCAGCGTGACCCCTCGGCCCTGTTCCTCCACGCCGGCATGGTCTCGTGGCAGGGGCAAGGCATCGCCCTGGTCGGCGGCAAACGCAGTGGGAAGACGTCAGTGGCGATCGCCGCCACCGCGGCCGGCGCGGGTTTCGTCAGCAACGACGACCTGTCACTGCATCGGGGTCCGGATGGTCTGGTCGGAGTCGGCTGGCCGCGGTCGGTGTCGATTCGCCTCGACACGCTGGAGCCGCTCGGACTTACGCTTCCCGCTAAGTCCGCGCATCCGGCGAACACACACCGCGACGAAGCGCAGCTGTTGATGCCGTATGAGATCGGCCGCATGCTCGGCAGCCGGGTCACGCCGGACGCCCCGCTCCGAGCCGTGTTGTTTCCGTCGTTCGGCGCGGACGATACGTCCACGCTGCGCCGACTCGACCCGGACGAGGCGGCCGAGCGGCTCCTCGCCAACCTCCTAACACCACCGGTTAAGGACGACGAGCTCGCCACTTGGTTCGAGCTGCCGTCGGCGGAGGAGCTGAGCACTCGGGCGCGTCAGGTCGCCGCAGTGGTCCCGGCCTTCGAACTATGCCAGACCCTCGCCCAGCTGGCCTGCCGTCCGGAACTCGCACGGATCTGCGATCAGGCGGTTGCGGGGCGATGAGAGTCGGTCAGGTCATTTTGGGTCAGGCCAGCGGTGGAACGGCGGAGGGTGTGCGAGATGCGCCTGCGCCGACGAGCCTCCACGAGATCAATCGGATGGCTGTCGTCCCACTCGATCGCCTTGCTCATAAGCACGGCGAGTGCCGGATCGACGGTATCCAGGTAGCCTGGTTCACGCATGAATGAGTACGATGTCTGGCCACCGGTTTGTTCGTTCATGGACTGGACATTCATATGCAATGTCCTGCGGAACTGCTGCGACTCCTGCGTACACGATCCCCGGTGAAGCGTGTGATAATTCATGTAAATTACGTCACCGGCCCTGCACTCGACTTGAACAGCACCAGCCAAGGACTCGATGCTGTCCCCGTAGACGGCTGCGCGTTCGGCATCGGTCATCGGCCGACGGTGGGATCCAGGGATCGCCCGGAATGATTTGTCATCGGCCAGACAGACATTGAACTGCACATGTCGTGTCTTACCGGTCGGATCGTAGTGCTCCTGCTCGTGGTTGTCCTTGTGCCAGCCGAGTTCGTAGGGCGTCACCTGCGGCGACCACAGCAAGTGGGCGGCCCAGAATCGCAGGTCTGGACCGAGCACGGCGTGGCTGAAAGCCATAAACTTCTTGTGACCGAAGGCCGCACCCAACGCCGGCTCGTACAGCCTCGGTGCGAACATATTGTCAACGCCCCATGTGTCAACGGCTCCCTCGGTCCGGTTGGTGTAGCGGGCAATGTAAGCCGACGGATCCGCACGGACCTTACTGACGACTCGCTCGCTCGCGGCGAGCATGCCCGAAACCTCGTCGGGGGTGAACACACCCCGAACAACCGTGAATCCCTGGGCGAAAAACCGCTCCACATGAGATCCGAGGGTATCTGCCGTAGGTGCCGCAACCATTTGGGCCGCCACCTTCCGCATTGTAACGGTCTGGATCAACACCGACGCTACCAATTCTCATCGCGATTGTTGAGCTTGTAGCTTTACTACCCCCGCGGCGCGCTCAGGCGATTCGAATGGGAGCTGCGGGAGGGCCGTCGGCGACCACCGCGCGCACGAGGTCCACGAATCCGGGTGGGCGGAACAATTCCGGAGATGTGGCCAGTTCGTCGAGCCGCCACCACCGGGTCTCCTTGATGATCCCGCGCTCGTTCTCGGTCATGAACTCTCTGGACGTCCTGGTCCCGCGGCTCCGGCAAAGGAAGTAGCGCTCGCTACTGCGCACTCGCCCGTGCTTGGGAAGATCTAGCTCAAGTTCACGTAGCCACAGCTCCGCACCGATCTGTACGTCAATCAGCCCGGTCTCCTCACGCAACTCGCGGGCGAGCGCCGCCTCGGCGGTCTCGCCTTCCTTCACGCCGCCCCCCGGCGTCACCCAGTAACGCAAGATATGTGGATTGGCCGGATCGACCGGTGCCGGGTCTTCGGCACGCAACAGCAGGATCTTGCCGGCATAGTTGAAAACCAAGCCTCGGGCCGAGGGCCGTACGCGCATGTTTGTCGCCATCCTCACGCCGCCGCGGTGCGCATGTTGGCGGAGTTGTACTGCGTTTGCCGCTAGCTTATGCACCGACACCGCCGGGATCGGCGGTCGCCTAGTCCGCTGGGGGCGTGGCCGTGCCACGGGCTCGGCCACGGCGCGTTCGGCCTAACGTGGGGCTGGACCCTGCACGCACCGGTCCCGCGCCATCGCCATCAGCGCGGCGCGGTCGACCTTGCGGTTGGTGTTAAGGGGCAACTCCGCGAGATGCCAGATCCAGTAGGGCACCATGAACTCTGGGACGTGGTAAACCAGGTGCTCGCGTATTCGTTCCGCCAGGTCGGCGGAGCCGGTATACCAGGCGGCTAGCCGCTGGTTCCCCTCGGTGCGGACGCCTACGACGGCGGCAGCGGTAACACCAGGCAGCGCGCGAATGTGCTGTTCGATTTCGGCCAGCTCGACCCGGTAGCCCCTAATCTTGGTCTGATGGTCCAACCGCCCGAGGTACACGAACCCCGACGCGTCCGTGCTGCGTACAAGGTCGCCCGTCCGGTACCAGCGGACACCGTCGTGCGTAACGAACCGCCCGACGTCATCACTGGCCGATAGGTACCCGGGGAACATCTGCGGCCCAGCGACGCACAGTTCGCCTTCGTCGGTCGTCGGCCTTCCATGGTCGTCCAAGAGCAGGGCGCGCAACCCTCGGAAGAGGGATCCGATGGGCACGATCCCCTGGATGCACTGCTGCGGCGAGCGTTCGTCCGTCCAGCGGTAGGCGCTGCACGCGATCGTCAGCTCGGTGGGACCGTACAGGTTCTCCACGAGACTGCGGGGGGCGGCCTGCTGCCACCAGCGCGCATCATGATCGAGCAGCGGTTCACCGCAGAAGAGGCTCCAGCGCAGCGACGGGAACGCACCAGGCTGCGCCTTCCTGCGACGTACAAGAGAAATCGCGCTGGGCACCGAGAACCATACGGTGATTCCGTTGCGCGCGACGAACTCCGGCAGGTTCGCGAAGACCTGCGGAGGCGTCGAAACCAGTGTCGCGCCGCTGCTCCACGCCATGAACAGGTCGAACATGACCAGGTCGAAGGTGCTGTCGAACGTCTGCGAGAAGACATCGGCCGGCGTGAGGTCGTAACGCCGCTGGCTGGTCTCGATGAAGTGGGCCATGTTCGCGTGGGTGATGGGCACGCCCTTGGGCGTACCCGTCGATCCCGAGGTGAACAGGATGTAGGCGGGCTGCGCCGGGTCCACCCGTACGCGTGCCGGACCGGTCACCGCCTCGGTCTCGCTGACCGGACACCGTGCCGCGCCTGGTACGTCGACCCCGGGATCCGGCGCGAGCACCCGCAGGTCCGGCAGTTCGGCCGCGAGTGCGACGGCGGCATCGGCACCATGCCGGTCCACGATCACGCTTGTAACGCTGGCCGCCTCGATCATCGTGCGGGTACGGCTGACAGGGAAGGCAGGGCTGAGCGGCACGACGACCGCACCCGCGTAGCATGCGGCTAGGATGCCCGCATAACACTCGATGCTCCGCGTGGCAAGCACGCCGACACGTCGGCCGCGCGCGTCGCCCGCCACACCCAGTGCGCCTGCCAGTCGTACCGCCTCGCCGCGCAGTTCCGTGTAGGTCCAGGTCCGCTCGGCTATCCGCAGTGCCGCGCTCTCCGGCGACAACCGCAGACCGCGTTCGAACCAGTCAGAAAGGAGGAACCCGCCGCTGTCCGAGCCGGTATCGGCCGGGTCGCGGTCCTGCAGCAGTCCAGGGTTTGGTGTGCTCATTTCTGTATCCGTTAGCGAATGCCTGGCTATATGGCGACCGGGTTTAGCCGCCTGTTAGGGCATCAACCTGATGTTAATACCGTGTCCGAGGAAAAGCCGGTGTGGTATCCGGGAGCGTGGAACGTCAGGGCATCGGGTGAGAAATCACTGGTTACGTTCGGCGCGAGGTCACCGTACGTGTGCAAATGCGCAAGGTGAGCAGTTGCACAACGGCGGATTGGATGGTTTATTCTGTGGACTGGGCGCGGCAGGTCATCCAGGATCTCTTCGAAGCAGGTTGTCCACTGGTGCCGATATCCACACCAACGGCGGGCACATCCGGACCAGGGCGGCCTCGCCGAGCGCCCGCTGATATACGTTGCCTGGGCCGAGCACCCGCTCCAGCTGGGCGGCCAGATCACGCAGCGGAATCCGCCATTCGGCCCGGTACGTGCCGGCTAGCAGGTTCGCCAGCACAGCAGTGAACCCGCCCGCCGGGCCGGTGGCGTCGCCGGGGACCGCGACCAGCATCAGCCTGGCCGGGGCGTCCGGACCGTGCAGCGCCGCCATGACCGCGTCGGCGATCTGGGTAGCGTGGGTGGTCTCCACGATGACCATCGCCCACCCTCCGGAATCGCCTGCCTGCTCCGGTGCCCCGGCATCAGCCTGCCTCGCGCGGATTGCCTGCGCCAGCTGCCGCGGCTCCAGCCCGGAACCGCCGACAGCGGCCGGGCTCTGCGCATGAGCCAGCGCCGTGTGGGTGCCATCTGACCAGCCATGGCCGGCCCAGTACAGCACCGAAGACCCGGCTAGCGCATCCACCGCGGAGCCAGCTAGCTCACTGGGACCAGCGGCGGAAGACCGCGAACCGGGCCACTCTCGCAGTCGGCGCTGGACCGCGTCGGCGCCGCGGTCACGGGCGGGATGCTTCCACGGCCGGTAGCGGCCACCGAAGGGGGCCAGCAAGTCGACAAGCCGCCGCACCGGTGTCTCCACGTCCAAGTCGGTCAGATCCGCATCGGCGTAGTGGCCGATCGTCACCGGGAACACATCCACCACCGGCTCCAGGCGCCCGGACAGGTCAGCCAGGTCATGGGCGAGGCCCGGCGGGCCAGGTTCCGCTCCCTGAACCCGCGTCCTGGCCTCCCCGGCGGATGCCGCGAGTATGCCCGGACCAGTTCCAAGGCGCCCCTGCGTCGGCGCTGGAGCGCATGCCGTCCCCAGCGCTGTCTCCGGCATCATGAGCGCCGGATCGCCGGTCAGGATCTGCTGGTGTACCCGGCTCAGCGCGGCGCCCGGTTCGGTGCCGAGTTCCTCGACCAGCATGGCGCGGGCCTGCTGGTAAACCGCCAGCGCTTCGCCCTGGCGGCCGTCCTGGTACATAGCCAGCATCAGCAGGCCGTGCAACCGCTCACGCAGCGGATGAGCCGCAGTGAGCTGCCGCAGCTCGGTGATCGCCTCGGCGTGATGGCCCAGGTGCAGATCCGCGTCGATGCGGGTCTCCAAAGTCTGCAACCGCATCTCGGCCAGCCGGGGAACCTCCCGCAGCGCCAGTGCCTCCGATCCCACATCAGCCAGGGGCTCACCCCGCCACAACGCCAGCGCCGCGTCCGCCTGCGCCGCCGCGGACTCCCAGGCGCGATCCCGGGCCGCTGCCCGCGCGGCGTCCGCGTGCGCCTCGAACCGGGCCACATCTACCTCACCGGCTTCGACGCGGATCAGGTAACCCGGCGGGTGCGTGCGGATCCGGGAACTGGCACCGGACAGGCTATGGCGCAGCCGCATCACATGGTTCTGGACAGCAACCCGGGCCGTCGGCGGCGGCTGGGCTCCCCACAGCGCCACCGCGAGCTCGTCTAGTGGCACCACCTGCCCCGCGCTCAGCAGCAGCGCCGCCAGCACCGCCCTCTGCTTTCCCCGCGGAACGGGCACCACAGCCGTCCCGCTGCGCACCGTTAAGGGGCCGAGCAGGCAGAAGTCCATCCCCATTTATTCCGTCCCTATGTCTATAAGATTCCCAGAGCCATGCCGTAACCCTCCGCCACCCTATGATGGTTGGATGTTAACCGGCTATTAGCGCCGCGAGCAAGACTCTGCCCATGACCACTGCGCCCATGACCACTGCGCAGCGCGCTTCCCCGCTCAATTCAACGGCCAAAAAAGGATCGCGTGATAGCTATGTGAGCTGCTTGGCGAACCTGAGCAGGGTTCATAAGGTTCGGTGCTGACCATGGGCCGGGCCGGTGGGGAGGGGCGTGAAGTATAGGGTCTTGGGACCGCTTGAGGCCTGTGCTGTTACCGGAGAAAGAATTTCGATCGCCAGGCCCAAGCACCGGCAGCTTCTTGCAACTTTGCTGCTTTCTCACAACGCGGTCGTGACCACGGATCATCTCATAGGCAACTTGTGGGAAGACGGGCAGCCGAGCACGGCCCGCGGTCTGCTGAAGACCTACATATGGGGAGTGCGTAGACTACTGTCGCCGCGCGACCCCGCCGTTTCTCCAATAGAAACACTTATCGGTGGATATCGGATGCTGGTAGATACCGACGACCTGGATCTCCTGGTGTTCTCTGAACTCGCCAGAGAAGGCCGGAATCTGCTCAGAGGCGGTCACCTGGACGCCGCTGACGATGCGCTGCGGCTTGCGCTGAGCTTGTGGCGAGGCCCCGTGCTCCAGGGGGTGCCAAAGTCCTGGTCGCTGAGTGATGCCGCCGCGAACCTCGACGAGGAACGGCTGAACGCGGTTGAGGACTGGGCCGAGGTGCGGTTGACGCTGGGCCGTCATGTTGACGTGGCCGGCCAACTGCGGCCGTGGGTGCGCGCGAACCCTTTCAGGGAACGGCTGTGGGGCGAGTTCATGCTTGCCTTGTACCGTGGCGGCAGGCGGGGGGAGGCACTACAGGTGTTCCATGAGCTGCGGCGGGGGCTGGATGACGAACTCGGCATAGCGCCGAGTGCTCAAGTGCAGCACTTGCACGAACAGATACTGCGCGGTGACCCCGTACTGCTCGTCCCGGACTCCGCGGGCCTCTACTCGCGTGCTGACAGCCGCTAAGCAGCCGGTACGAACAGTCATTGTGATTGCCTCTTTCGCGGGCCGGAATGTCTCTTGGCCTCGGCCCCGCGCCAGCTCGCGCTCTAGATGATGCAGAGCGCGAGCAAGCGCGTTGCCGCCCGTTCGAGATCGGCCACCGCAGTTATGCCGGCGAGGCGCGCCCGGTCAAGACCGCGCCTCGGTGTCCATCCGTTCGCGCAGACTGCGCGGCCGCATGTCCGTCCATACCTCGTCGACGTACGCCGAGCATTCGTCTTTGGTGCCCTGTTTGCCTACCTGGTACCAGCCGGCCGGGACGTCGTGACCAGCTAGCCACAGTGAGTACTGGTCCTCGTCATTACGCAGCACCTCGTACGTGGCGTCGTCATCCATATCGCTCTCTCCTTTCGCGATGAACTGGGAGTTCGGGTTGAGTCATGTTTCGGCCACGGCAATCGGGGCTCGGTTGTCATCTGCGCTCTCGAGCCGGGGAAAGTGACGCAGCGTGGGACTTGCTGTGACCACGAGCGTGATAGCAGCGATGCCGGCCGCGCAGACCAGCACCGCCTGGGTGCCGGGCAGTAGTTCTATCAGGATGCCGCCAAGCATCGGGCCCACGGCAGCGGCGGCCCCGACGATCAGCCCGATCACACCACTGAGCCTGCCACGCAGGTGGTCCGGCGTGATCAGGAGCTGCCGGGTCAGGATCGTGGTGTTCGCTGTCGGCGGCGGCAGCGCGATACCGAAGAACAGCGCGCCCATCAGATAGCCGCTGTGGATGAAGATGGCCGTGGGGACAAGCGCCGTGAGAACCCAGAACACCGAGGCGATCGAGGTGAACGGGCTCAACTTGTTGTGCAGGTAGGGCGCGAGCAGAGAGCCTGCCACACCGCCCGCGCCCAGCATGGCTGCCATCACGCCGATTTCGCCGGATGGAATGCCCCTGCGCCGTGCCAGCACGATGATGACAAGGTAAAAAGCGGTGAAGAAGAGGTTCAGTACCAGCGCGCATATCGCCAGGATCCGGATGAGACGCTGCTGCCATACCCAGCGCAGGCCGTCGAGCATCTCACGGCGGAGGTTGCCTGCAGGCTGGGGCCGGGCAGGCGGGGAGGGTATGCGCAGGAACATCAGAGCGGAACACGCCGCGGCGTGGCTGGCCAAGTCGGCGACGAACGGCACGGCTCTGCCGACGGCGAACAGGAACCCGCCCGCCGCGGTACCGGAGAGGCCGCCGAGCGAGCTCCTGGCGTAGTTCATCGCCAGCGCCGTCGATACCTGGCGGTCTTGCACCAGGTTCGGCAGTGACGCGGACTCCGCCGGTTCGAACAATCCTCCGCATATCCCAATCGCGCCTGCTACGATGATCATCTGCGTGATGGTCAGGGCGTGCCGGATGAGCGCGACGACCAGGCTGGCGGACGCCGCGGCCAGCATCGCTTCGCAGCCGACCATAATGTACTTGCGGTTCCAGCGGTCCGCGAGCACGCCGGCGGGGAGCCCGGCTGCGATCTGGGTTGCCGCGATCGTTCCGAGCACGACTCCGGATTCGGCCGCGGACCCAGTGGTGCTGAGCACCAGCAGCGGGAAGGCGATCCCCGCGCTGCTTAAGCCGAATCCGGACAACATCCTGCTGCCCCAGAGGAGCTGATAGTTGCGGTTTCTCGACAGTGGCGGTTGCATCAGATCTCCATGCATTCGCGGGCGATGTGCCGCAATGCATCGGTGAATTCCCCAGCGACACGCTCAACGGTGGATTTATCGTGCACGTCTGGCCGGTAGGACCAGGCGAACTCCAGGCGGCCGGCCTGGGTCGCGCCTAGGACCTGGACCAGGTGCGGGTCGCGATCGGACGGGTCGTGGTCCTGGCCGAGCGAGCCCAGAACGGCCCGGCGCAGTCCGCCGTCGGCATCCGGGGATCGGGCGTCGAACTGGCCGAGGTAGTTGAACACGATCTGGGGTCCGGGTGAGGCTGATAGCCGGTCGCGGTCGGCCAAGGAGCCGAGATAACGTAGCGCGCCGAAGCCGATGCCGTTTCCTGGCACGGCCCGGAGCTGCCGGCGCACCGACTTGATCAGCGGACCCCAGCCAGTCTGATCCTGCCTGGGAACCGTCAGCGCGACGGGGAAGACCGTGGTGAACCAGCCGACGGTCCGGGACAGGTCGACACCGTCCAGGAGATCTTCGCGGCCGTGGCCTTCGAGATCGATGCATGCCCGGCTTGTTCCGGTCCACCGGCACAGTGCCCATGCCAGAGCCGCGAGCAAGACATCGTTGATCCGGGTCCGGTACGCCGTCGGCGCGGCACGCAGCAGCGCGTCGGTTTCCTCGGCGCTGAGCCGGACGCGTACCGTCGCTTCGGGCCTGGCCAGATCGGCGGGCGCGTGGTCTACGGGCGTTTGGTCTACGGGGAGCGGGACGCAGGAGCCCAGTACCTCGGACCAGTACTCCAGCTCACCGTCCAGCTTGCCAGCCGCAACATGAGATCTCAGCCGCTCCGCCCAGTCGGGGAACGACGTGGTCGCGGGCCCGAGATCGACAGGTATCCGATCCACGGCCTGCCGGTACGCGACGTCGAGATCATCGAGCAGAATCCGCCAGGACACGACGTCAATGACAAGGTGATGTGCCACGAGGAAGAGATACGGTCCCTGCTCCGGGCCTCGTGCGAACATCACGGCCTTGAACAACGGGCCGGTCGCGAGGTTGAAACTCGTGTGGACGTCGTTGGCGACCTTCTCTATAACCGCCTCCTGCTCGCGAGGGCCGACCTCGGCGAGGTCATGTCGTTCGAGAGCCGCGGGCTCGACGGACGTGATGCGGGCGCGCCATTCTCCGTCGGCCTCCTCGAACCGCGCCCGTAGGGCGTCGTGATGCGCGAGCAATGCGTCGAGAGCCTGTCGCAAAGCCGCTTCATCCAGATCAGCTGGCAGTTCCATGAGTAGCGACTGGTTAAAGTGCCGCGGGTTTCCCCGTCGCCACTGGAAGAACGATCGCTGGATGGGAGTGAGGGGAGCGGGGCCGGTGAAGGGCTGATCCGCGGCGGGGCGGGTGGTGGCGGGGGTGGTGCGGGGTGCGAGTTCGGCGATTGTCTGGTGGAGGACCAGGTCCTTGACAGTGAACTGGTAACCTGCCCGGCGGGCGCGGGCCACGATCTGGATGGAGAGGATGGAGTCGCCGCCGAGGTCGAAGAAGTTGTCGTGGATGCCGGCCTGGGTGATGCCGAGGACGTCGGCCCAGATGGCGGCGATGGCGTGTTCGGCGGGGGTGCGCGGGGGGGCGTGGGTGGCGGTGGCGGGGGTGGCGGGGCGGGGGAGGGCGCGGCGGTCGAGTTTGCCGTTGGGGGTCAGGGGGAGGGTGTCCAGGGTGGTGTAGGTGGCGGGGATCATGTAGTCGGGCAGGGCGGCGGCCAGGTGG
>Ga0335075_10001420_pt1 | contig 39677 bp, 36 predicted proteins | sample Lox_Sample_24_FD_206723 | JGI IMG/M metagenome (GOLD analysis project Ga0335075, IMG submission 206723) | Soil microbial communities from Loxahatchee National Wildlife Refuge, Florida, United States - Lox_Sample_2.4 | ecosystem: Environmental > Terrestrial > Soil > Wetlands | place: USA... | reverse complement strand
GTTCGCCTTCAGGTTCACGCTGAACGATGCCAGGTCACCGTTGGATGCCGAGTTCTCGCTCACTGAGTACCCGACGCTGCTCGCATCACCCGACCAGGTGTCGTTGCCGTAGTTACACGCCACGTTGCCAGCCGAAACCGAGCTAGTCGGCGACGACACTGGCGGCGGTGACGAGGACGTCGTCGGTGACGACGACGGCGCTGGCGACGAGGACGTCGCTGGTGACGACGACGGCGCTGGCGACGAGGAACTCGTCGGGCTCGAAGGCGATGTGCCTGTCGGGTTGGTGGCCACCGGGGTGGCGCTGTACGTGCTGCCGGCGTCCTGACCGAACGGGCCGGTGCAGGCCCCGCTGGACTGCTCGGCCGACGTGCTGCACTTGTCTCCCTTCGTCACGTTCCCGGTCCAGTCGGCCCAGGTGATCTTGTCACCATTGCCCTGGTTCCAGGCCACGAAGGTCGACGGACCGTTGTAGGTGTTGTCCGCCCACACGTCGTTCTCGAAGAACGTCAGCTGGGTGGGAACTGCCCAGTCCGGCTCCTTGCTGTTCGGGCCGCCGTACTCGCTGAAGATGCCGCCAGCGCCGCAGTCCGCCCAGTCCTTGGAGTTACAGTCCGGGACGTTCGCCGGATTGAAGTCGATCACGTTATTCGTGACGCTGACGTTCGCCGTCTGCCACTGGCAGCCGTCCCACCAGTCCTCAGCGGGCGAGCCGGTCTTGTTGCCCACGTAGGTAGTGGTGCTGACGCTAGCGCTCGGAAGGTTCGCGGCGCAGGCCGCCATGGTGAACGGGCTGTTCGTCCCGCCGACCAGCGTGCAGGCGCCGTCCGAGCCGTCACTGCAATGGCGGTTGGAGTTCTGCCACAGGAAGATGTTGCCGCCGTTGTCGACGAGCGTGTTCCCGTGAATGACCGACTGAGTCGGATACGCGCCCTGGCCTGAGCATGACGCCTCCGGGCAAGCCGGCACGGAGCCGTCGGCGGTGTCGCTGCCGCTCTCGCTGACGTAGATGGCGGACCCGGGGAAATTGGGATTGCTGAGCCCGTCGGTCCAGTTGTTGTCGGCCATGTAGTTATCGGTGATCGAGAAGTTGTAGGAAATCTCTTCGAAGACCGCCTGACCCTCGTTACCGACGAACTTGTTCCCTGTGATCGTGGTGTTGGCATTGTCGGTGTCAACCCAGGCGCCAGGGCCCCAGTTGTTGTGGATGTAGTTGTCCTTGATCGTCACACCATCGGTATGCCAGAGCTTGAAACCGCCCTGGTCGCCATCCGGCGTCACGGTGCCGCAGTTCGGGTTCCTGTCCGCGGCCGCGACCGGATCGTAGCTGCTCCAGCCAACTGCGGAGTTGTTGAGCAAGCCGGAGTAGTCACAGGTGTCGTTGTAGCTGATCTCGTTGTCCGCGACCGTGATGTCGTAGGGACCACCAGTCAGCGAGTCAGCGCCCCAGGAGTCGACGAGCGACGACTGGAAGCCGTACTGCCCGTTCAGGGTGAGGCAGTTGTCCTTGATCGTGTTGTCGGAGCCGGCGAAAATGCCGGCGCCGGGCACATTCAGCGTGACGGTGTTGTTTTGGATCGTCCAGCCGGTGTTTGTGTCCTGGTTGATGGCAGCGGCGTTCTGGCCGGGCGTGAACTTCTCGATCGTCAGGTACTCAATCGTCACGCCAGGCTGGTTGCCGAGCGTGGAGTTGGAGTCGATCGCCCAGGGCTCAGATGCGGAGTAGTTGCCGGACAGGACGGTTGCCGTGCCGTTCGCCAGTCCGCCGACGAACGCGTCGTTCGTGTCTGCCTGGAAGCTGCCAACATGCGTTCCTGGCAGCAGGTAGTAAACGGTGTCCGGGCTGAGCTGATAGGACTCGTAGTCCTTCGTCCCCGCTGGCAGCACCACACCAGCGGTGTCCTTGGGGAAGTCCGAGCCCGCGGTGCCGTAGGTCGGCAGTCCGCCGGTGCCGCTGGAGAAAGCGCCTACCGCTCCGTCGTAGTTATACGGAGAGTTGAGGATCGGCTGGCCGCACACGGCCGCGGTGCCTGATGCAACGCTCGCTGGTGCTGGCGTCTGCGTGGGAGCCGGTGTACTCGGGGCCGGCTTGCTGGGAGCCGGCTTGCTCGGGGCCGGCTTGCTCGGGGCCGGCTTGCTCGGGGCCGGCTTGCTCGGGGCCGGCTTGCTCGGCGCGGGCGAACTCGGGGCCGGCTTGCTCGGTGCGGGCGGCAATGGCGCGCGCCCGATCGGGATCCGCCGGTCCGTGCCGGACCTGGCCACCACAGCATGCCAGGCCTTGATCGAAGCGGGGTCGGTGAGCTCAGTCGCGGGGACTGAGGACCGGCTGGTCAGCACTCCGAACAGCGCGCCGCTGCTCATCAGGTAGTCGCCGACGGTCTTGAGCCACATCGGCCGGCCCTTCGCCCTCGCGAGGGCAAAGCCGGCGAAGCCAAACTGCAGGCCAGCCTGCTTGGCGGCGGCCACAGCCGGGCCCATGAAGACGGCCGGCGGCGTGAGCCGCGGGTTGTTGCCCGTCAGCGTTCCTGTCGGGTACGCGTCCCAGGCGATGGTCCGGACGACGTGCCGGCCAGGCAGGTAGCTCTGCCAGTTCACGCCGGAGTGGGCCTTGAGGTCTGATGCGCGCAGGATCAGGGTCGGAGTCAGCTCGCGGTTCCCGGCCTTGCGCGCAAGCGCCACGACGTGCAGCCATGCGCGCCGGTACTGCGCGACGGTGAACCGATGGCTACTGACGGACGCCTCGGGCTCGCTGTAGTAGGCGTAGTAGATCTTGTGCCCAGACGGGGCGCCGTCGAAGAACCGGGACAGGGCACTGTCGTCAGCACCGGCCAGGACCGCACCAGGCGCGGCCGCGAAGCTGACGATCACCTCCGACTTGTTGATCGCGTCGGGGCCGGTCGTCCAGACGTTGGCCGGCGGCAGTCCGGAGTACGAAGTGCGGATGATGGGCATGTGCCCGAAGTCCCTGGTCGCGACCTTGAGGCCGGCGCGCCCGGAGACGGAGGCTCCGAACTCAGTGCCGATTGGCGTCCTTGATGCCAGCAGAACTGCTGTCTGGCTGGCCGGGCGAGAGGCTAGCACGAGGCCGCCTGCGACGAGAGCCGAAGCAGTCGCCGCGGCGACGGCCCAGGCCATACGCTTCCTCAAAGATGCGGGCCGATGCCGTCGGCCATGCCCGGTCCTCGGATGCCGTGCACTTCGAGGCGGGCCACCACTGGCGGTCCCGTTGTCGTTCCAGCCTGCCGAATGCCTGCCGGTCCAGCCTGCTGAGTGTCTACCGGGCCCCAGGGCGCCCATGCCGTAACCCTTCTCCTCGGCCGCCTACCGGGTTAGCTGACGGGTTCGGGCCGGAGTAGCCCTACGGCAGGCCACAGCCGCTCGGTGCGGATGCAGCCCGCCGATTCACCCCAGGGACTGCGTGATGGGTCCCCGGCTCCCTGGCCTCCAGGGATTCGGCGGGTGCCGCATGAGGCTCCGGGATGGAGTCACATACAGCTAAGAACAGTCCGTGACAGTAACGGAACTCTCGCCGCGGGGTGGTGGATTCAATAGAATTTCCACAGCATTCGCTGTGAATTTGACAACTTCACCGGATCACGGGCGGAACTCCGCAGTCTCCTCATGGAGCGGATCCGACGAACATTCACCGCACGTGCAATTACTGCATCCACGCAGGCCAGAGCCCGGACAACGGATGAAACTGCGAGTTTCGTGATCTGCGCGTGATATTGCATCGCGCGGTCAGGAATTTCGCCGGGTGATCACGCGACGGCATGAACAGCTCACTCACCGTTACGCGTTGGGCGATACACCTGCGACTTCCGAGCGAGTGCCGAAACTGCACGAGCAGGCCCTGCCTTGCCGCGTCATGGGGAAAGTCAGAATTACTCCGCGGGGTGACCGCTTGGCCGGCGGCGAGCTGGTTCCCGGCCTACCGGCTGGCTCGGACGCGGTCGCTGTGGCATTGGCCGAATCGGTCGCTGCTCCGCCTGACCGACGGTGAGCTGGATCGCCTCGCCGTGATGCAGGATCTGCAGCGGCTCGCCCTCAGCCAGCAGGTAGCGTGCCGCCCCGTGAGTTATCTCCACGCGCAGCTTGCGTTGCCGGATCATGATCGTAAATCTCAGCCGGCCGATACTATCGGGCAGCCCCGGCGCGAATTCGACCGCGCCGTCGTGGTGGCGCGTTCCGCCGAATCCACCGACGAGCGCGAACCAGATACCCGCCAGCGAAGCGATGTGCAGTCCGTCCCTGGTGTTGTGCTCCAGGTCATCCAGGTCTATGAGCGCGGTCTCTCCCAGGTAGTCAAAGGCCAGGTCGAGATGGCCGACTTCGGCCGCGATGACCGCCTGAGTCGAGGCCGACAGTGACGAATCACGGACCGTCAGGGCTTCGTAGTAATCAAAGTCGCGTGCCTTCTGCTCTGCCGTGAACGCGTGACCGCACAACTGCAGTGCCAGAACCAGGTCGGCTTGCTTGACTACCTGCTTGCGGTAAAGGTCGAAGTAGGGGTAGTGCAGCATGAGCGGGTAATGATCTGGCGGGGTGCCGCCGAAGTCCCAGACCTGATGACTGGTGTATCCAGCGGCCTGCGGGTGCACGCCGAGCGCTTCGTCGTAGGGGACGAACATGGCAACAGCCGCGTCACGCCAGCTCGCCGACTCCTCAGGGTCGACGTCGAGCTCTTTGGCGCGGTCAGGGTACTTATCTGCCAGGGCCGCGGCGGCCTCGAGATTCTGCTGCGCCATCAGGTTCGTGTAGACGTTGTCATCGGCGATCGCGCCGTACTCGTCGGGCCCGGTTACTCCGTCGATATGGAACCGGCCCTCGCTGTCGTGATGACCCACCGACCGCCACAGCCGCGCGGTGTGCACCAGCAGGTCCATGCCGGGCCCGCGTTCGAAGTCCGCATCACCGGTCGCGTCCACGTAGCTCACGGCGGCGTGGGCAATGTCGGCGTTGATGTGCATAGCCGCCATTCCAGCCGGCCAGTAGGTCGAGCATTCTTGGCCGGCGATCGTGCGCCACGCGAAGGCAGCACCGGCGAACCCCAGTTCGGCCGCCCGCTGCCGCGCGGTCGGCAGGAGGCTGTGCCGCCATCGCAACGCACTGGCGGTCGCTTCCGGAGCCGTGAGCATCAGCGGCGTTAGCACGAAGATCTCGGTATCCCAGAACGCGTGCCCGTCATAACCGGATCCGGTAAGGCCCTTCGCCGGGATCGGACGTTCCTCGCCACGAGCGCCTGCCTGGATCAAGTGGAAGAGCCCGAACCGCACGGCCTGCTGGATTTCGACGTCACCGTCGATCTCCACGTCCGCGCGGTCCCAAAAATCGTCCAGATAGGCACGCTGGTCAGCGACCAGACCTTCCCAGCCAATCTGCTTGGCGCTGATCAGCTCTGCCCATACCTGATCCCTGAGGGCCTCCAGGGACCGCACGCTCGACCATCCGTAGGTGACGAACTTGATCACCCGGAGCCGCTGTCCTGGCTCCAGCGCGGCCGACGCGGTCACCAGGCCGCTGTCCTCGCGAATGTGCGTCTCGGTCAGGATGCTGGCTGGACACTCGATCAGATGATCCATCGCGGCGGCGACGCGCAGTCCGCTGCGTTCCGTTCGGTGTACCAGGACGACCGCATGCGTGTCCTTCGCCTGGTATTCGGCCATCAGCGGATGATCAAGTGCCGCGGAGGCGCGGGGATCACCGCTGGGCGGAGGCAATTGCTCGTTCGCGAGGAGCTCAGACTGCACGGACAGCTGCTGCCTCCCGCCGATCGGCTCCACCTCGTAGCAGATGGCCGCAACCGCCCGGTGCGGGAACGACACAAGCCGCGTAGATGTGACCCGGACCGACCCGCCGACCGGCGAGGTCCATTCGGCGCGCCGAGTCAGCACACCCGCCCGGAAGTCCAGCATCCTTTCGTGAGACTCCAGCTTTCCGTACCTCACATCAAACGGCTCGTCATCGACGAACAGCCTGATCAGCTTGCCGTTGGTGACGTTGATGACCGTCTGGCCCGACTCCGGCCGACCATAGCCAGCCTCCGAGTACGGCAGCGGCCGGATCTCGTAGACGCCGTTGAGGTAGGTACCTGGCAGGCCATGCGGCTCGCCTTCGTCGAGGCAGCCGCGCCAACCCAGATGGCCATTCGACAGTGCGAACACTGATTCGCTCTGGGCTAGGTGGTCGAGGTCAAGCCTGGTCTCGCGCAGCGACCAGGCTTCGACGCTGAATGCATCTTGCTTGATCATGATGGCGTCAGCAACACTGCCAGGTCGGTAACCACGACGTCTGCTCCGTGCTCGCGCAGGGCGCCAGCCTGGCCCAAGCGGTCAACTCCGACCACATAGCCGAACCCGCCAGCCCGGCCTGCCTCAACGCCGGCCAGTGCGTCCTCAAAGACGGCAGCAGCGGCTGGCTCCAGCCCAAGCGCTCGGGCGGCGGCGAGGTAGGTGTCAGGAGCCGGCTTCCCGCGCAGGTGGTCGCGCTTGGCGACGATGCCGTCAATTCGCACCTCGAACAAATCCTCGATGTGCGCGGCGTCGAGCACCTCGCGACAGTTCTCGCTGGAGGAGACCACGGCTCGCCGCAGACCATGGTCACGGACGGCATGCACGTACCTGACGGAGCCTTCGTAGACGTCCACGCCCTTGGTAGCGAGCATGTGGAGCAGGATCTGGTTCTTGCGGTTGCCGAGCCCGTGACTGGTCTGGGCGTCGGGCGGATCGTTGTCGCGGCCGTCGGGCAGGTCAATGCCGCGCGAGGCCAGGAACGACCGCGTTCCGTCGATACGAGACTTGCCGTCAACATACTGCTCGTAATCCTTGACGGAATCGAACGGTACGAAAAGCTCGCCGGTCTGCGCCGCCCGCTTGCGCAGGAATTCGTTGAACATCTCGGTCCAGGCAGCCGCGTGCAGCGTGGCCGTCTTCGTTAGCACTCCGTCCAAGTCGAACAGGCAACCGTGGACGCCATCCGGAAGCCCAAGCACGGCACCAGCCTACGGCCCGCGTCCCGGCGCAAAAGCATCGGTTGGGCCGCCAGGCTCACCTCCGACCACCGATTGCGTACAGGATGGTAACCACCGGTCCGGCGTCGCGGACGCCGGACCGTGGAAAGACAAGCACGCGAGCCTGGCGCCCAGCGCGACCGAGGGTGCCCCGAGCGGAGGTCGACGGATGGCGGAGGGAATCCGGCTCAGCGGAGCCGTCATGTTCGTGCGCAACCTAGACCGATCAGTCACCTTCTACCGGGACCTGCTCGGGCTGCAAGTTACTGACCGCAGCCCGACCGCAGCCCTGCTAATCAACGACGACGGGTCGCAGCTCGTACTGCGCTCTTTCGGGCAGAACGCGCCGCATGCGCTTGGCTCGATCGGCCCTCAGTACCTGACCTGGACCATCCCAACCAAAGATGAACTCGACCAGCTGGCCGACACGTTGCGCCGGCACTCGGCCTACCGGGAGACCCGGACGGACGGGGAGATCACGGTCGTCGAGGGCCGCGACCCCGATGATCTGACAGTCATGCTCGTCCACACTGGGCCAGCAATGTCTCCGATGCGCCACATCCCAGCCCGCATTTACGCCTGGTAGGGCCGAGGAGGGATCATCCGGGTCATACCAGACCAGCACTCTTCTCGCCCAGCATCTACGTCAGCGAACCTGGCATCGCGTCCTCCGCAACAAGCACCGCGTGCACTCGCTCCGGGCTCTGGCGACGGCGGAACTCCAGGTGCGCTCCGCCGCACCTCGTCGGCGAGACCGGTACCTGCGTCTCGCACCACTGCGTGAGTAGCTGAGCGGACCGATGATCATCGCTGTCCACGGCCACCAGGAGCGTAGCGGCCTTCTGCTGGCGCGCCGGCCAGCCAACAAGCAGCAGGATCAGCGACTGCTCATCTGGCTGCGGCACAACCGCCCGGACGTGCAGCTCAGGCCAGTCCAGTGCAGACACTGGATCGGTCGTCCCGGCCTCGGCTGCCAGGGCCAGGTGGTCCAGGCTGCGCGCTTGCAGAAGTCGGGCAGTCCAAGCCAGAAGTCCCGTGGCAACAAGCGAGATCACGGCCGCCAGGAAGGCCGCGACTATCATCTATCGACGATAGGCCGCGGGCCTCCGCGGGCCAGCAGCGGCCCTGGGGTTGCCGAGCCTGGCACCGGGACCGGTGAAACGAGGGAGCCGCTATGACCGCCGTTGAACTTACTGCGGATGGGCGCGCACACCGCCTGGCGGACGGCACCGAGATTCCCATGCTCGGGCTGGGCGTCTGGCAGGTCCCCAACGGGGCTACTTGCGTCAACGCCGTGCGGTGGGCTCTTGAGCTCGGGTACCGGCACATCGACACGGCTCAGGCATACGAAAACGAGGAGAGCGTCGGACAGGCGCTGCGGGCGAGCGGTGTCCAGCGGGACCAGGTCTTTATCACGACGAAGTTTTTTCCTGGACGCAAGGACCCGGTGGCGGGTGCCGAAGAGAGCTTGCGGCGGCTTGGACTCGACTACGTCGACCTGTACCTCATCCACTGGCCCGAGCGCGGCCCAACCTGGGCCTGGCCGGGCATGGCACGGGCTCGCGAGCTCGGTTATGCGCGCTCGATCGGGATCTCCAATTTCAGCGCCGGCGAATTGGAGAAGCTGGCTACCTCAGCCGTCCCTCCGGTGGTCAACCAGGTGGAGTTCAGTCCGGTTAAGTACCGGCGTGCGCTGCTGGAGGCCTGCCAGCAGCGGGACGTCGTCCTCGAGGCGTACAGCCCGCTTGGAACCGGCCGGAACTTGGGCCGCAGGGAGGTTAAGCGGATCGCACAGCGCGTCGGAAGGTCGCCTGCTCAGGTGCTGCTCCGCTGGTGCGTTCAGCACGGCATTCCGGTCATTCCCAAGTCCACGCATCGAGAGCGCATCGCGGAGAACTCAGAGATTTTCGACTTCGTCCTGCCGGCGGACGTGATGGCCGAGCTCGACGCGCTGGATAAGACCGGCGGCACCGACCGATCCAACGAACGTAAGTGGTGGCGGGGCTGAGCAGTCTCGTTGGCTATCGGCCAGGGCGGACGCTTGCGGCGCGGCCGGACCGGAGCCGGAGACCGAACGATATTTCCAGCAAGCCAAACAGAATAAGCCAGACACTCACCACGACCACAAGAGCAACCAGTGAAATGCCGGGAATCGCCAGCAGGATGAGGCCGGCGATGGTGCTCAGGATCCCCATGAATACTCGCCAGCCGCGGCCGCGCATCTCCCGGTGTTGCGCGGCAGTGAAGATCTCGATCACGCCGTTCACAATCCAGAAGATCCCCAGCAGCAGGGCGAGCGCGACAATCGTCAGCAGCACATGGCGCACCGCATACAGGCCGACGACCAGCGACAGGATGCCCAGCAACGCAAACAACACCCGGGTGGCGCCGCTCGTGTCCTCGGAGGCGAAGGCACTAACCAGCCGGTAGATGCCGGCGAAGATCAGCTGAACTCCAAAGACAATCGCGGCCGCGAGCAGCGTGATGGCTGGCCAGACCACCGCGCTGAGGCCCAGCGCTACGGTCAGGATGCCAAAGGCCAGGAACCATCCCCAGTGGCGCCCAACCCTGCCAATAGTCGCGACCGGATCCGTAACGGTCATCGCTGGGCTCCTTACTCTGCGGTCGCATCCCGTCGCAAACCTTCCACGGCGTAACTTACTAGCAGATCGCTTACCGAAACACCGCGGATCTCGGACGCCGCCGGACTGGCGTCATGCCCACAGCCGGTCTGGCAATATCCGGCGTAACGGCGGCCGCACGCCAGGCCCGCCGATCCCCCTAGAGCGGCGACGGAGGAATGTCAGGAGCCGGGCCGAGGAAAGCACCGCGCATTTCGCCCAACCAGTCATCCATGGACCGGGCGCCGGTCCCGGCCAGCTCCCGCACCGAGGAATTGACCGTGTCGAATCCGCCACCGCGTATCCAGTCAAACAGCTCAACCGTCCCGTCAGCTTGCCAGGATGTGAGCCCGCTCGCCAGCATCTGGTCTTTGGCTGCCTGTTCCGGCATGTCCTGGTAGTCCACCTGCCGCGCAAAGACCGCTGAGAACCGCCTGGCGACATCGGCGTAGCTGAGCGCCTCAGGTCCGGTCACGACGTAGGTCTGATCCTCGTGGCCCTCGCTGGTCAGGACGTGCGCTGCCACCTTGCCGACATCAGTGGCGGCGACGAAACCGACCCGGCCCTCGCCGGCAGGCGCGAAGATCGTCCCTTGCTCGCGAATCGTCTCGGCGGCTTCGAGTAGGTTCTCCATGTAAAGGCTGGGAGCTAGGTACGTGGTTGGCAGGCCGGTTGCCTCCAGGTGCACGGCAATCTGCCGGTGGCTCTCCATAAAGCGGACATGGCAGTCAGGATCCTGGAATCCGTCTGCAGCCATCTTCACGATGTGCGGGCGGTGACCTGCCGCGAGCACGGCATCGATGAAGATGAGTTCGAGTTCTACCTGACCCTCATGTGCTGGGCTCAGGAGGAAGATCGGGTCGAAGGCCTGCAGAACATCGGCGGACGGTGGCGCGTCCAGCGTTGCTATCAGGTGCTGCGAGGTTCCAGGCAGATCAGCCGCCCGAGCTCGCACCCGAACCATTGCGGTGGCCGGGGCACGCATGTCTGCAAGCGCTTCCATCAGGTGGTAGCCGACCTGACCAGTGGCTCCCGTGACAAGGATCACGGCCACATTCAAGCACCCGGGCACCGGACCGTACGGCGGTGGTCGGTGCATGAGCCCGGGCCATCACACTAGCGCGAGCCCGCCATCAACCGTGAGCACCTGTCCGGTGATGAAGTCGGACTGAAGGATGCCGAGCACTGCCTCGGCTACATCGACGGGAACGCCACTGCGGCGCAGCGGCGCCCCTGCCCGCACGGCCTCGCGCATGGCGTCCCAGCTAGCGGTCCACGGCGTGTCGATCAGGCCGGGCGCCACCGCGTTCACCCGGATCTGCGGGCCGAGCACTTTCGCGAGCAGCAAGGTCAGGTGATTCAGCCCGGCCTTTGAGACCGCGTACGGTATCGAGCTGCCGACCGGGCGCTCGCCTGCCAGCGAAGTGACGTTCACGATCGATCCGGTCCCGCTGCTGCGCAGGGACGGCACAGCTGCCCTGATCATGTGCCAGGTGCCAAGGACGTTGACGTCGAATATCTCGCGCCACACCTCATCGGTGGCGGCCTCCAGGTCGCCATGCGGGATGACCTTGGTGGTGCCGGCGTTGTTGACGAGAATGTCGAGGCGCCCGAAGTGCAGCATGCCGGCCGCCACCAGCGACCGGCACGCGACATCGTCGGCAATGTCCGCCTGCACGTACACGGCGTTCGGCAGCGAAGCGGCCACCGCCTCGCCAGCATCAACCGACTTCGCGGAGTTCACCACCACCGCCGCTCCCGATCCGGCCAGTGCCCTTGCGACGGCTTCGCCGATCCCGCTGGAGGAACCGGTCACTATCGCGACCTTGCCGTTAAGGTCCATCCGCCCCGCCGCTCCCTTGCTGTGACGACGCCGGTCGCGCCGGATCCACACATTAGTCAATAACCCGGCGGCCCCTCGTTCGCGACGCACGCCAGACGGCTGCCTCATAGTGTTGTGGTGTGCCGCCCGGAACCCGCTTGCGCCAGGTAGCGATCGTCGCGCACGACTGCGACTCGGTCGCCAGAGAACTGCGCCGCGCGTTCGGCTGGCCGCCGCCATTTCACGATCCGGGTGTGGGTCAGTTCGGGCTGACTAACGCAGTGTTCGCGGCTGGCGACACGTTCGTGGAAGTCGTGGCACCTGCGCGCAGCGATACCACGGCAGGCCGGTATCTCGAGCGGCGCGGCGGTGACGGCGGGTACATGGCGATATTCCAGGTCGCGGACATCGCAGCAGCCCGGCGCAGGATTACCGCACTCGGGGTGCGGGTGGTCTGGACAGCCGACATGCCCGACATGGCCGCCACCCATCTGCATCCCAGGGACGTCCCCGGGGCCATCGTCTCAGTCGACTGGGCCGCGCCAGCGGAGGCATGGCGGTGGGCCGGCCCCGCCTGGACGAGGCGAGCGCCCGAGTACGCACCTGGCGGCCTGACCGGACTGACGATCGAGGTAACAGATCCGGTCGCGACCGCCCGTCAGTGGGCTGCCGTACTCGGCACCTCGGCTAGCGGCAGCGAGTACACCGCAATGATCGAGCTTCCTGATCACGGTCAGCGGCTGCGGTTCGTGCCGGCCGCAGGTGGTCGCGGCGAGGGGATCATCGAGGTAACCATTGCCGGTCTGGCCGGTGCGCCGGCTGCGATCGGCGGGGTCCGCTTCGAGGCCGCCGAAGGCTAGCCAGTTTCGCCGTATTTGCGACGCTCGCGGGCTTGACGGGATGGACCGCTGGCCTTCCGGGTATGTGAAAGAGTCGGGCGCGCTTACCGGGCGGAGGGCCCGCCGACGGCATTTCCTCACAGCCGGGAGGCCGTGGATATGGCAGCGACAGAAACCCTGCAGCAGGCTCGCACCGCTCTGACGGTGGTCTCGCCAGACCCGTTCAACGCTGAAGCGCCGCCGGAGGCCTTGGCTGCTGCCGTTACCCCCACCGACCTTCACTATGTCCGATGCAACTTTGCCATTCCGCCGCACGATGGCGTGCTTACCGTGGGCGGGAAGGTCAGCAACCCGATGAACCTGACGCTCGACGACCTGCGAGCGATGCCCGCGGTTGAGCGGACCGTCACGCTTGAGTGCGCTGGCAACGGGCGCCTCGCTCAGACGCCGCTCCCGGCCGGTGAGCCCTGGGGCAAGAATGCCGTTTCAACGGCACGGTGGACCGGCGCTCGGCTGAACGAGGTCCTGGCGCATGTGCGAGCGGACCCGGCCGCCAGGAATGTCGTTTTCGAGGGCGCCGATCACGGCCCGTACGGGCCCTACAAGGACATCGGCTTCGGCCGCGCCCTGGCCCTCGCCCACGCGGCGGATCCGGCTGCCGAGATCCTGCTTGCTTACGAGATGAACGGCTCGCCGCTGCGCCCTGAGCACGGAGCGCCCTTCCGCCTCATTGTTCCCCACTGGTATGGCATGGCATCTGTCAAATGGCTCAAGCGGATCGAGGTCTGCGCCGAAGCCTACGAGGGCGAGTTCCAGACCAGCCATTACATGTACGAGTGGCAAGATCAACGGCGCGAGCCGGTGACCTCGATGCGGGTCCGGGCGCGCATCACCGATCCCGCCCCGCGCTCGAGGATGCCCGCTGGCCGCTACATCGTTCGCGGCAAGGCCTGGACTGGCACCGGCCCCGTCACGAGCGTAGAGGTCAGTGTGACTGGGGGGAACGACTGGCAGCGGGCGAATCTCGACCCGCCGACAAGCCCGTATGCATGGCAGGACTGGTACTTCGACTGGCACGCGAGTCGCATCGGCCGGCATACACTGCGCGCCCGCGCCACCGACGCTGCCGGAAACGTGCAACCCGACGTCCCGCCCTGGAATCGGCTTGGCTACGGCAACAACGCGGTCGAAGTGATCTACGTGGACATCAGCTGATCGGCCGGCTGCGGCTGGCTGTCGGCCACAAGGCTCTGCGCGTGCAGGCTGATGCAAAGGACGAGCGCCCCGATCGCGGCAGCGAACTCGATGGCAGACCCGACGAGGAGCGCCACGCGATAGCCGTCATGCAGAAGCGGCGTGACGATGAGCGGCCCGAGAACCTGGCCGCAGCTGTATCCGGCGGCGAGCAAGGCGACCGCGCGCGGGTAGCGCAGCTTGCCGCCCAGTGATGCAGGAGTTCGTGGCGGCAGCGGTCGCAGCGGCTGGCCTGGCACCCAAACGCTGCGACTAGCGAATGACCGGGCGCCGTGAGGGTAAAGTCTGGGTGTGATGTCCCATATGAGTGGTCTGGTCGCCGGCCGGTACGAGCTGCGGGAGCGGATCGCGGCCGGTGGCATGGGCGAGGTCTGGCGCGCGCTGGACGTCGTCTTGGCCAGGCCGGTGGCGGTCAAGGTGCTGCGGCCCGACTATGCCGACGATGGTGAGACGCTGGCCCGGTTCCGCGCCGAGGCTCGCCATGCGGCGTCGGTGATGCACCCTGGCATCGCTCAGGTCTACGACTATGTCGAGACCGGCGACGCCCACCCGCCCTACCTGGTGATGGAGCTGGTCGACGGGCCGGCGCTGACCGGATTGCTAGCCCGCGGTCTGCTGGATGCTGCCACCACCATGGATGTGATCGCCCAGGCTTCGGCCGCCCTCTCCGCTGCCCATGCGGCCGGGCTGGTGCACCGGGACATTAAGCCGGGGAACCTGCTGATAGGCCCAGGGGGCCAGGTGAAGATCACCGACTTCGGAATCGCGCGCGCGGCCGGGTCGGCTCCGATAACCCGCACTGGAACCCTGATCGGCACGCCCGCCTACCTGGCCCCGGAACGAATCGCTGGCGCTTCAGCGACCCCGGCCAGCGACCTGTACTCGCTCGGCATCCTGGCCTGGGAGTGCCTCGCCGGTGCGACGCCGTTCAGCGGCCGGGAGATTGAGGTGGCGCTCGCCCACCGAGGTCTGCCGCTTCCGCCGCTGCCGGCTAGGGTGCCCGCGCAGGTGGCTGCCCTGATCGGTGAACTGACCGCCAAGGACCCGGCGGCCAGGCCGGCAGCAGCCGACCAGGTCGCACGGCGGGCCGAACTGCTCCGCGACGCTCTCGGCCCCCCCGCGTTCGCGCGCGACTGGCCAGCTACCTGGTCCGCTCCGCTGCACGGGCCGACCGCCCTTGCTCAGGCCGACTCCGGTACCCGCACTCTCACCGACTTGCCGCTGGCTGAACCGCCGCCCGAGTCACTGCGGAGAAGGGCACGGCCCCGGCGCGCCGTTCTGGTCGCCGTTCCGGCTGCTGTCGCAGTGGTACTTGCTGGCTGGCTGGTGACCGACGTGCTCGGCTCGGCCTCCCCTGCCCAGCACGGCCAGGCCAGCCCGCCGGCGCCGGCCGAAGCCCAGAAGTCCCCGGCCATGGTGGCGGTCAGCGCAAGCGCTCTGCTCGGCCAGCCGGTCGATTCCGTAAGCCGCGAGCTGCGCCAGGAAGGCCTGCAGGTCCAGGTCGCGTGGCAGCATAGTGGCGACCAGCAACCCGGCTCTGTGCTTTCCGTGCAGCCCGCGGGCCCGGTGAGCGTCGGCAGCACCATCGTTGTGACTGCCGCGATCCAGCCACCAGGGCATGACAATGGGAACCATGGAGATGGCTACTGGCAAGGGAACGGGAACGGCAACTGGCAAGGGGACGGACGAGGAGGAGGCGGCGGCGGCTAATGCCGCGATGCCGCCGCGGATGGTCCTGCCGTCAGCCGACTTCGGTGCTAGATGATGGCAGATCCGCGAGCTGGTGCAGGATGTGATCGCCTTCGGACATGTAGTCGAGCCCATCGCTGTGCGGGTCGCCAATGAGCCTGGCGATGCTCGCGACGGCGATGCGGGTGCGTGCCTCGAGCAACCTCAGGAAGGCCAGTTCATCCCTAACCTGACCAATAGCTGCCAGGTCTAGTGCCTGATGTAGTGCTGTCAGCAGGTGCCTGACAGCAGAGTCACCCAACGGCGGTGCGGGCGATGGATCGGGAGCCACTGCCATCAGCCGCCTCCTGGCGATGTCGGGGACAGCCTAAGTATCTCACCTTCCGCAGCGATTCGATTACATACGGTAAGGCGTGTCGCACCGCCGGGCTAGCGTTTAGATTGCGGTGGTGAAGAAAACGCAACCCACCGGACAACCCGACTTCTTCGCCCTCGCGGCGGAATTCGCGTCGCTGACGAGCCGGGCGCCAGAGGGGATCTGGTCGGCACCCGGCCGGGTGAACCTCATCGGCGAGCACACTGATTACAACGACGGCTACGTGCTGCCATTCGCGCTTGCGGCGCGTACCGCGGCCGCCGCGGCCCGGCGGACGGACGGGCGACTGACCGTGCGTTCCCTGCAGTGGCCCGGCGTGTCTGTCGACGTCGCGGTTTCCGAACTCCGCGCTGGCTGCCCGTCAGGGCCGGGCGCCTACGTGGCCGGCGTGGTCTGGGCCATGCGGGAGGCCGGATACCGGGTTCCAGGCCTCGACATCGTCATTGACGGCGCGGTCCCGGTCGGCTCTGGTCTGTCCTCGTCCGCCGCACTGGAATGCGCTGCCGCGCTCGCTGTCGCTGAGCTCAGCGCGATCCAGCTTCCCGCTGCCGAGCTGGCGCGGCTGGCGCAGCGCGCCGAGAACGATTTCGTTGGCGTCCCATGCGGAATCATGGATCAGATGGCCTCGATGCTGGCGCGGGCCGGCCATGCGCTGTTCCTGGATACCCGTACCGGCGCTGTCGAGCACGTGCCGTTCGATCCGGCGGACGCCGGCCTCGTGCTGCTGGTGATCGATACGCAGGCTCATCACGACCTGGCCGAGAGCGGGTACGCCGATCGGTTCGCCAGCTGCGCGGAGGCGGCTCGGCTGCTCGGCGTGACGGCGCTACGGGATGTGCAGGAGGCCGATCTGCCGGAGGCGCTCGACCAGCTCGCCGCTTTCGGCGTCCTTGCCAGGCGCGTCAAGCACGTGGTTACCGAGAACGCGCGCGTGCTGGCCACCGCGGAGCTATTGCGAGCTGGCCGCCTCGCAGCCATCGGACCGATCCTGACCGCGTCTCACCGGTCACTGCGGGACGACTTCGAGGTCAGCGCACCCGAACTGGACACCGCGGTGTCGGCTGCGCTCACGGCCGGGGCGCTGGGGGCGCGGATGACCGGCGGTGGCTTCGGCGGCAGTGTGATCGCCCTGACGCCGGTGGCCACTGTCCCGACGCTGTCTGCGGCCGCCACAGCCGCTGCCCGCGAGGCAGGACACCCGTCCCCCACGATCTGGCCGGCAGTTCCCTCTGCCGGAGCCCACCGTGACGCGCTGCCCGCGCTTCGGGCAGCGCACGGCGGCTAATCCGGCTTGCCCCCCATCATCTTCAGCATGTAGCCCGCGCCTGAAGTAAAGAACCGGATCAGCATGGCTGCCGCCAGAATCAGGAAAATGATGTTGAGCACGCTGGTGTAATTCCACTGGATGCCCACTGCGGAGACCTTTGCCGCCCGCTCGGCCGGGATCAGCCCGAGCCCGCCGAACAGGATCTCCACCAGGTAGCCGGCCACGACCATCGAGCCGTAGAAGAAGCCGAGGATGATCAGCGTCATCTTGGCGCCGTAATACTTCTGGTAGATGAACAGGATCGGAATGATGATCAGGTCGGCCAGGATGAAAGCCAGGACTCCCCCGAAGCTGATCCCGCCGTTCCACAAGACCGCTGCCAGGGGCACATTACCGATCGAACAGACGAAGCTGAGCAGCGAGATCACCGGTCCGATAAGCGGACCCCAGATCTTGGCGGCTAGCGGGTGCTGAGTGAGGAACAGGTGCCGCCAGAATGCGTCTGGCACCCACGCCCCGATCGCCCCCGCGATGAGCAGCCCGCCGACAACATCGCGGATGACCGAGGCCCACTCCATCACGAAGATCCGGCTGACCGCCGTACAGCCTTCGCTGCTGGCTAGCCGCCGCCAGAAGCTGCCGCCGGTCCTGATGCTCATGTCCATCGCCGCGTGGCCTTCCATCGACCCGGCCTGCCCCTTATCGGCCTGCTGCCGGGCGGCCCGGATCAGCTTGCCGCGTACGAAAAGCCGGAACGCGACGGCAACTGCCGCGATCATGATCGGGCCGGCGATGAATTCGGCCAGGGTAAATTGCCAGGCGATCAGCAGTGCCAGGATTATGCCTAGCTCGATCACGAGATTGGTGCTCGCGATCTCAAACACCATTGCCGCGGTGAAGCTTGCGCCTTTCCGGAATAGCGCACGGGCGAGCGCGACGGCGGCATAGGAGCACGACGACGAGACGGCGCCCAGCGCGGCAGCCGTGGCGAGGGTCCTGGGCCTGTCGTCGCCGAGCAGGCGAGTGATCGTGTCCCGGCGGACCAGCGCCTGGATCACTGCCGAGAGCGCGAAGCCAAGGATTAGCGACCAGGTGATCTCCCAGGTCATCGTCCCGGCCACGCTCAGGGCATGCCCGATGGCGTCAAGCGCGCGCATGACCAGCGCCTCTCCCGGGACTGGTGGCTGGCAATCGGAACCTCCTCGCCATGCGATTAGTCCCGGACAGGGAAACCATTCCGTTCATCGTTAGCGGGTTACCCTGACCGCAGCCTATGGCTTCCGAGCCGAGCGATGCTGTGATTGACCCGTCAGCGGGCGCGGGGTCGCGGGCGCAGGCGGCGCTGTTCGGCAGGCCTATTTGCATCTGGCCGGAGGCGGGGCATGCTTGCGGTGGGATAACACGGACCTGAATCTGCCTGCTGACGTGCACAGGAGGGTGCCATGACCAACCTCGATTCGTTCCTGGAACGAGCCGCTGCGGAGCACCCAGAGCGCGTTGCGCTGCGGATGGACGATCTCGTGCTCACCTACGCGCAGGTGCGCGAGGCCGCCCGACGCATGAGTACGCTGCTGGCCTCAGTCGGGGTTGAGCCTGGCGACCGGGTCGGGATCATGCTCCCGAACGTGCCAGCGTTCCCGATCGCCTTCTACGGGGCGCTGGCCGCCGGCGCAATCACCGTGCCGATGAATCCGCTGCTCAAGAGCCGTGAGGTCGGCTATTACCTGGGCGACTCTGGGGCAAAGGTGGTCCTGCCCTGGCACACGGCTGCCTCGGAAGCCGCCAAAGGCGCCGCGGACGCGGGGGCGCAGGTTATCCCTGTAGAAACTGCCGACACGGCCGACTTGCTCGACGGGCTCGTTCCGGCCGAAGGGAACTCCGGTCGGCGAGGCGAAGACGACGCGGTGATCCTTTACACCTCAGGGACAACCGGCACGCCGAAAGGCGCCGAGCTCACCCACGCCGGCCTGGTCCGCAATGCGGGGCTCACCGCCCGGACGTTGCTGAAGAACAGCCCGGACGACGTCACGATGGGCTGTCTGCCCCTGTTCCATGTCTTCGGGCTGACCTGCGGGCTCAACGCAACAGTCGCGGCTGCCGGCACGCTGACGCTGCTACCCAGATTCGACGCCGCGAAGGCGCTGGAGGTCATCAAGCGAGACTCGGTCACGATCTTCGAGGGCGTCCCGACCATGTACGCTGCGATGCTGCACCTTCCGGAAGCCGACCCTGCCCAGACCGCGACATTGCGGGTCTGCGTCTCGGGTGGCGCGTCCATGCCGGTGGAGATTCTGCGCGGCTTCGAGCAGAAGTTCGGCTGCGTCATTCTCGAGGGTTACGGACTGTCTGAGACCTCCCCGGTGGCGTCGTTCAATCACCCGCACAAGGCGCGGAAGCCGGGTTCGATCGGAACGCCGATCGAGGGTGTAGAGATGCGGCTCGTTGACGACGCCGGACAGGATGTTGCTGGCGGCGAGATCGGCGAGATCGCTATTCGCGGCCACAACGTAATGAAGGGCTACTGGGGCAAGTCCGAGGCTACGGCCGAGGCAATCAGAGACGGCTGGTTCCACACCGGGGATATGGCACGGGTGGACGAGGACGGCTATTACTACATCGTCGACCGGAAGAAGGACCTGATTATCAGGGGCGGCTACAACGTGTACCCGCGAGAGATCGAGGAGGTCCTGCATGAGCACCCGGCAGTCGCCGAGGTGGCCGTGATCGGAATGCCGCACGCCGAACTTGGCGAGGAGGTTGGCGCGGCCGTTGCCCTGAAGCCGGGCGCGACCGCTACAGCCGAGGAACTACGCACCTTCGCGAGGGACAAGGTCGCCGCCTACAAATACCCCAGGCGCGTGTGGCTTGTCGACTCACTGCCGAAGGGTCCGACCGGAAAGATCCTGCGCCGCGAAGTGCATCCGCCCGAGGCTGGGAGCTAAGCGCCGGTTCAAACGGGCTGCAGTGCCCTGGGCAGGAATTCGCGCATGAGGGCCGCGATCTCGTCTGCCTTGTCTTCGAGCGCGAAGTGACCGGTATCCAGTGCGTGGTACTCGGCTGTCGGGTGGTCACGCAGGATCAGGCGCTCAATCTCCTCCGGAAAGATCTCGTCGTTACCCCCGGTCGCTACCAGTGTCGGCGGCCGCCGGACGCGGAGGAATTCCTGCATCGCCGCGAAGGTCGGCGCGTTATTGCGGATGTCGTAGAGCAAGTCCAGCATGATCTCATCGACCCCAGGCCGGTCGATCAGGGCCTTGTCGATGATCCAGTTGTCCGGGTCAATCACCGAGGGATCACGAACTCCGTAGAGATACTGCTCCCTTAGACCTTCCAGGTCCAGGTACGCACGCGAGGCCATGCGATGCTCGGCCGAGCCGTCTGCCCAGTACCGGTCGAGCGTTGCCCACCAGCCCCGCGGCTCCTCTGGGTAAAGCGGCGCGTTCTGCGCGATGACTGCGGTGAGCCGCTCGGGGTGCCAGAGCGCCAGCCGGAACCCGACTGGCCCACCGAAGTCCATCACATAGATGGCGAACTCGCGGACGCCAAGCTGGTCAATCAGCTTGTCGATCACCTCGGCGAGGTGATCGAAGGTGTACGCGAAACCCGCCCGGTCCGGTACTGCGCTGTGCCCGAATGCCGGGTAGTCCGGCGCGATGACGTGGTATTCGCCTGCGAGTTCAGGGATCAGATTGCGGAACATCCGCGACGACGACGGGAAGCCATGCAGCAGAAGCAGCACCGGCGCACCGGCTGGGCCAGCCTCGCGGTAGCTGACGGCGGCCCCGTCCACGACGGCCTGCCGGTAGTGCACATGCATCGTCGAGGCTCCCGTCTTCATGCATGAGCCCAGCACTTCAACGCTGGCATCTGGGTCCCATCGCGACATCACCCAACTGGGTTGTTCCAAGCAACTGGAACCCGCGATGGCGTCCGCCCACGCTCACAGATGGCTCAGGTAGCGGCGCCTGAGCGGCGTTAGAACACCGCCTGACCGCTCATCGCAGGTTCTGGGTGGGCTCTCACAGCCGGGCGTGAGCGCGAAGGCGGATACCGGAACTCGACCGGCGGAGTTCGTCGGCGTCGCGCCCCGCGCGGCCTTCACGAATGGGGAAGATCATGCCAACCGACACCATATCAGCCGGAACCACTCCGTGCGTCCTCGAATCGCGGCCCCACATCTGGGACCTGGGCGGCACGATGACCGCGACCTTCGCCGACAAGTCGAACCCAGCCGAGCCGGTGGGATTCATCGATTCCAATCAGACGTTACTGGTGACCGTGACAGTAACCCTGACCGGAAGGATCAGGTATTACCTGTGCAACACCAGCCTTTGCGTCGGGCTCGCCTTCGAGGCCTGCGGGCGCGGCTCGTCCGGAGACTTCTGCAAGACCATCGTCCTTGAAGGTGCTGACAGTCCGTGCCAGACCGACCAGTGGGTCTTTGAGTTCGAGATACCTCCCGGCACGTTCACCACCTGTGATTGCGGGCGGGAGTACACCCTCTGCATAACCCTGGGTTCGAAGGACTGCTGCGGCAAGGTCGGATTCGTCTTCGGTAGCTGCCACGACTACACCATCACCGTGTCACCGCCCGAGACGGACTGAGCGATCGCTGGAGTAGGGAATCAGTCCATCCCGACAGCATCAGGGCTTATGACCGGTACCTGAACGCGCGGTGGGAGGTCTGTCAGGTGAAGCGCGACGGACCGGTGAGTGGCCCGTGGCCACCCGCCGCAGCGGCCGGAGAGGTAACGGACCCGTGGCGTCAGCAGGCCGGATTCTCGGTCTTCTTCGACACCCGGCCCGGCTTGCCTGGCCAACTGCGATGGCGCACGCGTCTCTATCACGAGGAGTCAGCGGACGAGAACACGTTCTTGGGGAACGAGCCGGCCGGCTGGGCCAGGTGGATGCTCGACCGGCTCGGGTCAGCGCAGCCGCAACTACAGCCGGTCGGCTCTCCGGTCGCGCTGGTCTCGATGGAGATCATCAACGCCCAGCTCATCGACGGCGCGAAAGCACTCGGCGATGACTGCGTCAAGGTGGAGTTGCAACTCAGGGTCACTGGGCTGGACGAGCTGCACCGGGCGCTGGGGGCGAAGATAGTCGGGGTACTCTTCGGTCCAGAGCCTGGCTGAGCGGGCCACGATGGTCCATCGGCGCTCCGGAGCGGATCTGCTCGTAAGCCTGGACGGTATGCACACCAGGCGTTATCTCGAACTCGCTGGCCAACGCTTCGGCGCAGGAGCGGTAGGCAGCCGCAGCCCGCGAACGCGCACCAGTCTTCGCATAGCAACGCATCGTGAGCACAACGGCGTCCTCGTTCCACGGTTCCATATTCAGTACGGGTTCTAGGACAGCTAAGGCGTCTCGGTAGTCGCCGCGGCGGGTCAGCAGGTCGCCCAGCTGGGTGCTGAGCAGCACGAAGCGAGCGCAGAGTCGATTGCGCTCACAGGTGGCCCAGTCCGCGTCGGTGGCCTGGTACAGGAAGTCGCCGCGGTAAAGGGCCAGGGCGCAGCGGGAGGCCTCGATGGCCTCCTCAGTCCGCTGTGCCTTGATGCTGCGCATCGCAGCCGCCGTCAGATCGTCGAATTCCTCGACGTCGACCCAGATGGGCACCTGCTGATCGAACCCGTATGCGCCGTCCACGCAGACGATCGGCGAGCTGCCAGGATTAGCGGCGCGTAAGGTGCTGCGCAACTCGTAGATGCCCTGGTGCAGCCGGTGGCGCCCGTTGTCCTCGTCTATGTCTGGCCATACTGCCGCGATGAGCTCGTCCCTAGACACGCCGCGTAGTCGGTGAGCCGCGAGGAATTGCATCAGCGATCGGGTCCGCTGCCCGCGCCAGTGTGTCACTCGCTTTCCGTCGATCGTCAGATCGAAGGCTCCGAGCATCCGGACCGCCAGGCCGCCAGCCGCTCCCCGTTGTGGCGACAATGTGAGTCCATCGCGCGCTAGCCCTCCCGGCTCGGCACCCCGCGCGTCCGGTTCCGACTGGTCGACGAGCCTCTCGAGCAGGTCCAGCACGTCCCGCAGCCGGGTCCGTGCCCTCCACTCAAGTAATGCCTGCCCCTGATACTCCCGCTCTAGGTCCCGAAGCCGCTCGGCCAGTTTCTGCCATTCGGCCAGGGCACGGCGACCTACCGTCACTGCGCTCATCAAGGTCTCGTCGCCAGCCTGGGCCGCACGGGCCTCAATCCTGGCCAGAAAGCGAACGACGGCCTGCGGAGTGAAGCGGTGACGTCCCAAAGCCCGCGCTTCTGGCTCACGATCCTCGTCGGCGGCAGACATGCCTAAATCCCGCTCAGCGTCTATGCTTCGTCAATTTCAGTGGCCCGGCCGACTGCGCGGTCTGCGGCAGCCGCATGTGATCAACGTAAGCCCGCATGACGCAGCCGACAAGATATCCGTCTAGGTGCATTTACCAATCTGCAGAGCATCCGTTGTCGCAGATATGCTGACCGGCCCGACACGAAGCCGGAATGTTTCGTTGCCGCAGATAAAGCAATTGATCCGACACCGGAGCGGCAACCTTTTCGTTCCTTTCCGGTGAACGGCTGGCGCGATAGGCTCGCAGTGATTACGGGAGGACCTTGAGGCGCGATGAGCGAGCTATCCGGTGCCCGACAGTTGCGACGGGCTGATTCCAGGGGCAGGCTCAATTTAGCTGCCGCTGCCAGCGTGCTTACCGGAACGGTGCTGCTCGCGGGCGCCGCCTTCCTGCTCTCCTACCCGCGGTTCCACGAGATGGCGTTGACCGCAGGCGTTTCTCCGCCCCTAGCGGCGCTCTATCCGCTGATGTTCGATACCACGCTGGTGATCGCATGCGTGGCTGCTCTCGCCCTGCGCGGTGCATCATGGTGGATGCCGGGCTCTGCAGTGCTTTCTGTCACGATCTTGCTCGCTGCGGTGGCCGTGGCCGAGGCCGTGCACTCAGCCGGCATTAGCCTTCCGTACGGCCCTACCGCTGCGGCTTTCGCCGCGTTGCCCTGGGCGCTATTCCTTATCGGGTTCAGTTTGGGTCTATTGGTTCTCAGATATCTGCGCACAACGCGCGCTGTGGCTCGGGCAGGCGACGTGGGCGAGCCGAAAGAAGCAGTCAGAAAGCAGGACGCTTCGGTATTGTCCGCATTTCCGGCGGAGGACCGGCCACCGCTCTCGGACACCGGGCCGACCGATGCCGACGCAGGAATTGCCCCGGCTGAGCCGACCGCCAGTCCGAACCTGGGCCAGCACCCCGTTGTGCCAGTTGCCGTCTCTGCTCCTGCCAGCGGGCACCGCCACGGCCAGTCGCATTGGCATCACCATGACAGGACTGACCCCGCCGACAGCAGCTGACCACTCACGAGCGCGGCGCTGCCGCGGTTGCGGCGTCCGCCGGATAAGACGATTCGACGGCGAGTTCGTCAACTGTCACATCCGTGGCAGTCGTGACCGCGGCACTAATGCTGAACAGCGCAAGACTCGCGGTCGCCACATTCGTAGCGCAAGGGCAGCGCGACGCCCTCGGGCGGGCGCGCCGCCGCACTTCCGCCGGGTATTTCCGTCCGGCCAGCACCTGGCGAAGGGCAGCTCGCACGAAGGTGTTCGGTGAGCGGCAGGATCATCCCCGCCGTGGGATGGGAACGCCCGGCCTCCAGGCGGCTCTGACGATGGCGAGACCGAATGCCGGAAGGAAGACCGTGAACGACGTGATCGCCCTTTACCTCGACTGCTGGAATGAGACGGACCCCGCCGCGCGGCGCAAGCTGATCGACGAGGTGTGGACTGTGGACGCCGAATACACCGACCCTCTGGCGCCGGCTCACGGCCTGGGGCCTTGGCCCTGAGGCCGCCGAGCCGCTCGTCATCGGCTTCGACGTGGCAGTCACCGACGATAACGCCAAGATCAGGGCGGTCTTCGGGTTCCTCGACAAGGTAGCGGGCTGACCCTGGGGAGGCCATGAGGGAAAGGGAAGCCGTCCCCATACTGGGAAGGGCTCCCCTTTCCTGCGACAGCCATTGCCGGCCATGATCGTCGCGTGCGGCGAATAGCGCTGCAATGGCTAAGCGGGGTTGATGACAGTGAGACTTGGACCAGGTTTCCGCGGACGGCGCGCCATGGCGGCCGGGGCGACCGTGGCGGCGGCTGCGGCCACGGTGGGGTTGGCAGTGCCAGCCATCGCGGCGTCCGCGGCGCCTTCGGGCCGGGCCCTAAGCGCCGGTCAGACAGGGGCGGCCTCAGCAGTGCCGTGGCACAAGGTGGGTCCGGGCTGGGCGCTTGCGCTGTACTCGGCGACCCATGCAGGAGAGGGCGTCAAGCCCAAGGCCGGAGCGTCGACCCTCTACCTGGTCAACCCGCAGGGCGGCCGGTACCAGCTGATCACCTGGTCCGCCAAGAGCCCGCGGGCGCAGTGGGACCTGGTTGCCTGGTCAGGCGATGCTAAGCGGGCCCTGTTCACCTCGGGTCCTATCTTCCTTGGCGCCGCTCGTCAGCACGTCTATCAGCTGCAGCTGCGCACCGGACACATAACCAGCTTCACGCTGCCCGCCAAGGTGAACGCAGTCGGTTACACCAGGCCCGACGGGCTGAACATCCTGGCCGAGAAGGGGGTGCTAGGGGTCGGCTCTGGCACCCTCACCCTGCAGCGGTACAGCCTGACCGGAAAGCTGCAGAAGAGCCTGGCCCGCGTCAAGGGACTTGACGACCTGGCTGGCATCGGCGGCGTTCCCTCGGCTCCCTACAACTCCGCAGGCACCGAGTTCGCTGCGGGGACAGCGAACGGCCTGGAACTGATCAGCAATGCGGGCGGCGTGATCCGGAAGCTACCTGTCCAAGGCGTGAGCGAAGGCTGCAGCGCCGTCCGCTGGTGGAGCACGAGCACGGTCCTGGCAACATGCTCCGGTCAGACGTGGCTAGTTCCGGTCAGCGGCGCCAAACCCGCTGCGCTGACGCCCGCCCGCACGGGCAGCGGCTTTGACTTCGGCGACTTCAACGCCTGGCAGCTGTCGAGCGGGTTGTACGTGGACGGCTACGGAGCGTGCGGAAGCCTCGTCATCGGGCGCCAGCCAGCCCACGGCAAGGAGCAGCAGGTCAACGTGCCCGGCGCAGCCAGCAGCCTGGTCGTCAACGCCACCGCGTCAAAGCTCATGGTCGAGCGCATCAACGGGTGCATGCCAGGAATCTCGCTCGTCTGGTTCAACCCCAAGACGCGCGCGATGAAGGTCGCGATCGGTGTCGGCAAGGATCAGGAGGGCGTGCGCGAGGTCGTGCCCTACTTCATCGCCGGCAAGTTCTGAAAATCGCTCGCGCTTCACATGCAGATACGGGGATGGCAGCGCCACTGGCCGAGAGTTCAGCGCCAGGGCGCTGCCATCGTCGTCGGCAGCCTTCTTGCGGCTGCGGCCGTCTCGTGCGCGGGCCAGGCTACGACATCCGGTGCGCGTCTCCCACGTCGGTCGCTGGTCGTGAGCCTGAGCGATGGCCAGATCCGTGGGAAACAGACCAGCGCCACCGACGAGTATCTCGGCATCCCGTATGCGGCGCCGCCGGTAGGCCCGCTGCGCTGGCGGCCTCCGCAGCCCCCGGCGCACTGGAGCGGCATCCGAACGGCGATGCAGTTCGCGCCGCACTGCCCGCAGCCCGCCGGCGTGTTCGGGCGAGCGAGCACGTCAGAGGACTGCCTGTACCTGAACGTGTTCGCACCCGCCACTCATCGCGGCAACAAGCTGCCGGTCATGGTGTGGATCCACGGCGGCGGATTCGTCGGCGGCGAGAGCAACGACTACAACCCGAGCGGCCTGGTTGCGGACGGGGTAATTGTCGTCACGATCAACTACCGGCTCGGTGCGCTGGGCTTTCTTGCGAATCCAGCTCTGGCGGCCAAGCCGGGCGGCCCGACCGGCGATTACGGCCTGATGGACCAGCAGGCAGCATTGCGGTGGGTGCAGCACAACATCCGGGCGTTCGGGGGCGATCCGGGCAACGTCACCATCTTCGGCGAGTCAGCTGGCGGCCAGAGCGTGTTGTTGCAGCTCATCTCGCCAGGCGCACGCGGCTTGTTTGCCAAGGCAATCGCGGAGAGCGGTGGCTATGCGCAGTACCCGGTCTCGCTCGCCAGCGCCGAAGCGGCGGGCCGAGCCTTCGCGGCGAAAGCCGGTTGCGCCAGCCAGACCGCCAAGTGCCTGCGCAGTCTGCCCGTCGCCACGATCCTGGCTGACGAGGATCAGTCGGGTGCTTCAGCCGACATCGACGGCCTTGTCCTTACCCAGCCGCTCAAGACCGCCCTCAGCACCGGCGACTTCAGCCACGTGCCGGTCATTGACGGAACCAACCACGATGAATGGCGATTGTTCGTAGCCCTCGCCACCGCCGAGGGTCATCCGGTCACGGCGGCCAATTACCAGGCGTTGATCGGGGCGACGCTGCACGTGTCGCGCCGGATCGCCGCGCTCATCGCCGCCCAGTATCCGCTCAGCGATTACAAGAGCCCGGCACTCGCGCTGAGCACGCTTGGCACTGATGCCATCTTCTCCTGCCCAACGCTCATACTCGATCAGGATCTGGCCCGGTACGTACCGACCTACGCCTACGAGTTCAACGACGAGAACGCGCCGAGCCCATATCCAAGCGTGGGCTTCCCGTACGGCGCAGCGCACTCCTTCGAGCTTCCGTACCTGTTCACGCTGCCAACTGTGCCGCCATCGCTGCTGTCGGCGCCTCAGAAACGACTCGCGGCGGCGATGCGGCAAGAGTGGACTAGCTTCGCGCGGTCCGGCGTGCCATCTGCAAACGGCGCCCCCGCCTGGCCGCGGTTCACCGGCGCTACCTCACCGATGCTGTCATTGGTGCCGCCGAAGCCAGCGCCGCAGACCGACTTCTCCGCTGAGCATCACTGCGCGTTCTGGGCACTCGGCGGCGACTAGAGGCTCGGCGTCGCGGCTAGCTTCACCTAGCGATCGAGCGGCGTTCCCACGGCCGCAGTGGCTTCCTGAGCCTTGGCGGGCCCGCGGAATACGCGCGCAGCCCCGACTGCGATGGCCGCGCCGACAACCGGCCCGATCAGGTACACCCACCACGTGGACAGGTCGCCGAGAGCGACGTCGGGTCCGAAGGCCCGTGCCGGGTTGAACGCGGCGCCGTCGTAGGGTCCACCCATGCTGCCCCAGGCCAGGACATAGGCGCCGACAGCTATCGGAACGAACGGACCATTCAGCTTTGGGCCGTTGGCCATGTTGAGAACCATGAGCACCAATCCGAAGGTGAGGATCGCCTCGAAGCCTGCCGACTGCCAGGACTGGCCGGGCTGGGGCATCGTGGCGGCAAGATGACCTTCCGGGCCGAAGTACGCCCGAGCCAATAGCGACCCGCAGGCGGCTGCGGCGAACTGGACGATCCAGTAAGCGCACGCCATAGCCCAGTCCATGTCCCGCCGTAGCGCGAACGCCAGCGTCATCGCAGGGTTGAAGTGCGCTGAGATATCGCCCAGGAAGTAAACGGCAACCACCAGCCATAGCGCCGAGGCCAGTGACAGCACCAGGACGACTTGCCATCGCTGGAGAGAATGGCCACCGTAGCGGGCGAGGATCGCCGCGCCGCCGGACAAGATGAAGGTCAGACCTGCCATACCGATGAACTCGGACAGCAGGCGACGCAGCCGGTGATCAGGGTTGGCCCAGTCAGCCCAGCCGCGCTGGCCGCCTATGGACGCGATCAGCGCAGCCCTGCCGATCTGCTGGGGCGTGCCTTTCCGATCCGCTCGGGGCCGCTCCACCTCAGCCCTTGCTGCGACCAGACGGCAGGTCAGCCGAACCGCCGCGGGTTAGCGCCAGCGGGTTGACCACCTGGTCGAAGAGCTGCTCGCTGACGCCATTGGCCAGGGCCGCCTGCTTGAGGCTCAGGTCATGGTCGATGGCGTAATGCGAGATGACCGATGCCTGGTCGTAGCCGATCACCGGCGACAGAGCCGTCACCATCATCACCGAGCGGTCGACGTCCTCCTTGAGCTTGGGCCGGTTGAGCTCAGCCCCTTCGATCAGGAATTCACGGAAGTGATCCGACATGTCGGCCATGATGAGCGCCGAGTGCAGGTAGTTGTTAATCAGCACTGGCCGGAATGCGTTGAGCTCGAAGTTCCCTTCTGCGCCGCCGATACTGATGGCCAGGTCAGATGCGATGACCTGAATGGCGACCATGAGCATCGCCTCGGCCTGAGTCGGGTTCACCTTGCCCGGCATAATCGAGGAGCCGGGCTCGTTCGCCGGAAGGAGCAGTTCGTGCAGTCCGGTGCGCGGGCCGGAACCGAGCCAGCGCATGTCGTTCGCGATCTTAAAGAGGGTCACGGCGGCGGTTTTGAGAGCGCTGTGGGCACGGACCATCCGGTCGAGCGTGCCCTGCGCCGTGAACTTGTTGGCTGCAGTCTGGTACGGCGTGCCGGTCATCGTTGCGATCTCAGCGGCCACCTGCTTACCGAAGCCCGGCGGGGCATTGAGGCCAGTGCCCACGGCCGTCCCGCCCATGGCCAGCTTCAGCAGCCCGCGGGTCGCGTGCTCAACTTCGGCGATCGCGTCATCGAGCGCGCCTGCATATCCCGACCATTCCTGGCCGACGGTCAGCGGAACGGCGTCCTCCAGGTGCGTCCTGCCAACCTTGACGAACTTCGCCCAAGCCTTCGACTTCCGGTCAATCGCGTCGCGCAGCCGCTGCAAGGCCGGGATCGTTCTGTCCGTGGTCATCTTGTGCGCTGCAATGTGCATTGCAGTGGGGAAGGTGTCGTTGCTGGACTGGCCCATGTTCACGTGGTCATTCGGATGGACAGGCTGCTGCGAGCCAAGCTTGCCGCCGACCAGCTGGATACACCGGTTCGAGATGACCTCATTCACGTTCATGTTCGACTGCGTGCCCGACCCGGTCTGCCACACGTACAGCGGGAAGTCCTCGTCAAGCGCGCCGCTGATCACCTCGTCACAAGCCCGCTCGATCAGGCTGCCTTTCCAGACCGGCAGCCGGCCGGCCCGGGTGTTAACTTCGGCAGCCGCCTTCTTCACGTATCCGTAGGCGTGGTACACCTCCTTCGGCATCTTGTCGTTGCCGATGTTGAAATGCTCCAGGCTGCGCTGCGTCTGCGCGCCCCAGTAGTGACTGGCAGGCACATCCACCTGACCGAGGCTGTCGAACTCCCTTCGCAATCCCCTTGCCTTGAGCCCGACCGGGATATCGAGGACGGCCGGAGCACCGTCGGCCCCGGATTTAGCGGGCCTCCTGCTGCCGTTCCCACGGGTCCCATTGGCGCCGGCCATCAGGCTTGACCGATTGGGCCGGAACAGCCCTTGAGTGGGAAAACGGTCGCCACAGTCAATTCCCCCGTATGTCAGTGCTGACCAGGCGCCCATGGCCTTCGCCAGGGGCGCCGCCCGATCGGCCATAGCTCCGAGCGCTGCGGCCTGAGCAAAACCGTGTCCCGGAGCATGCCCGTTCCGGTGGTAGGTGAACTCGCAGGCTCAATCGCGGTGGTCAGTCCAAAGGCGCCAGGGCCGCATCGAGTACGCGCTCGTAGGTTTCCGCGGATGGCAGGTGAGTGAGCAGATGCCGCAGGCTTCGATCGGCATGCCGCTCATCGTCTGTTCCCGACGCGTCGAGAGCATGGCCAATCTGGCCGGCAACGTAGTTCTGCAGCCCGGTGGCGGCGCCGCGGAAGGTGTCGAGTGTCAACGCGGGCAGCCACCCGGCTCGTTCTCGGTAACCCTGAAGCAGCGCGCGTGCGCCAGCTGCGTTGACCCCGCCATTCGGATTGACCGCCCAGCTTGCCAGAGCCGCTGACAGCTCCCACTCAGGCGGCAGCCCGTTTGCATGTTCCCATCCGGTGATGGTGAGCCGCCCGTGCGGACCTAGGCGAACATTGCCGGGATTCAGGTTGTTATGGCACAGCACCGGCTCGCTCGTGAGCGCACCGCTTGACCGGGTAGCTCAGTCCGCCGAGTCCGGCTCAGACCCCGCGGGCCGAGCGGCCTAAGCTGGTGTGCTCGGGGGATGATTCTGGCGAACAGCTGCCAACCATGAGCGTGACCAGCGCTTACACCGATTCCGGCCTGCGCGGACGGCGCCGGGAGTGCGGAGCGCTGCATGAGCTGCTGGATAAGGCCCGCACGGGAAGCAGCGGTGTGCTCGTGATGCGCGGCGAGGCCGGGATCGGCAAGACGGCGTTGCTGGACTATGCTGCCCGCCAGGCGCACGGTTTCCGGGTTGCCCGGGTCTGCGGCGTTGAGTCGGAAATGGAGCTGCCGTTCGCCGCGCTGCAGCAGCTGCTGGCGGCGATGCTTGCGCGGATGGACCGGCTGCCTGGTCCGCAACGCGAGTCGCTGGCAGTGGCGCTGGGCGAGCAGGAAGGAGCCGCCCCGGACCGGCTGCGAGTCGGCCTGGCGGTGCTGAGCTTGCTCGCTGACACCTCAGATCAGCAGCCGCTCGCCTGCCTGATCGACGACGCTTACTGGCTCGATCGCTCGTCGCTGCGAGCACTTGCTTTCTCGGCCAGGCGCCTGGTCGCGGAGCGCGTTGCTGTCCTCTTTGCGATTCCGGATACCAGCCATATCCCTGAACTGACGGGCTTTCCGGACTTGCCGGTGACACGCCTCGATGATCCAGATGCCCGCTTGCTGCTGGCCTCTGCAGTGCACGGGCGGCTAGACCCATCTGTAGCGGATCGCGTCGTCGGCGAGGCCCACGGCAACCCGCTGGCACTCCTGCAGTTGCCCCGCATACTCGGCCCGGCGGACCTGGCAGGCGGGTTCGGCCTCCCCGGCACCCGGCCACTGCCGGACCGGCTGAAGACGTCCTTCGTCCGGCAGTACCAGTCGCTGCCTGACAGCACCCGCAGTCTCTTGCTGATTGCCGCGGCCGAGCCGACTGGTGACGTGCCCCTGCTATGGCGCGCTGCCGCTACGCAATCAATCGGAACCGACGCGGCAGTGCCAGCCGAGTCAGCAGACCTGGCCGAGTTCGGGAGCCAGGTGCAGTTTCGTCACCCGATCGTCCGCTCTGCGATCTACCAGGCAGCGACCCCGGCTGAGCGCAGGGCGGCTCACCAGGCTCTCGCCGAGGCCACCGACCCGCGCGTCGATCCCGACCGGTGGGCCTGGCACCGGGCCCGCGCCGCCGCGGGACCGGATGAGGTTGTGGCCGCCGAGCTGGAATGCTCAGCGGGCCGTGCCGAAGCGCGCGGGGGCGTTGCGGCCCAGGCCGAGTTCCTGCAGAAAGCCGCAGAGCTGACACCAGATCCCGCTGTCCGCGCTCCCCGCGCCCTCGCAGCAGCACAGGCTAAATTCGCCGCTGGCTCGGCGGATGCCGCTTACCGGCTGCTGGGCACTGCCGCCATCGGTCCGCTCGACGCCCTGCAGCAAGCTCGAGCGAGCCGGCTACGCGCCCGGATCGCCTTCTCCTGGACCCGCGGCAGCGACGCGCCTGCACTGCTGCTCGACGCCGCCAAGCAGCTCGCCCGCCTCGCCCCCGACCTCGGTCGCGAGACCTACCTCGAAGCAACCGAGGCTGCGATTGCCGCCGGCAGGCTCGGCAGCAGCCCCGACTTGCTGGAGGCTGCCGCCGCCGCCCGGAATGCGCCACGTCCGCCGCAGCCGCCCCGCGCGATCGACATCCTCCTTGACGGCCTGGTCACGCGGTTCACCGAGGGCTACATCGCGGGCGTGGCCCCGCTCAGGACTGCACTGCAGGCGCTGGAGCACGATGATCCACGGACATGCAGGCACGAAAGCCTCTGGTACTGGCTGCGTGTCGAGTGCTCGCTCACTCCAGAGCCCATTGCCCCGGATATCTGGGATGACCAGGCCTGGCATGACCTCGGGATCCGCTCAGTCGGCCGAGCTCGAGACGCCGGGGCAGTCATCGCCCTCTCGACGGCACTCAGCAGCCGGGCATGCGCCCAGGTTCACGCCGGAGAGTTCGACGAGGCCGCGATGTACATCGAGGAGGCGGAGGCCATCGCGCAAGTGACAGGCAGCGCCCCTCCGACGTACGCGCGGCTGGCGCTGGCTGGCTGGCGCGGCCAGGAGGCGCAGGCGCTCGACTTCTTCGAGACCAGCATTAAGGATGCGTCCGCAAGGGGCGAGGGACGAACGATCGGCATGGCCGAGTATGCGATGGCGGTGCTGTACAACGGCCTCGGACGCTATGAAACCGCGCTGGCAGCCGCTCGGCGCGCCTGCCAGTACGAAGACCCGGGCGTCTTCGGCCGGTCGCTGGTCGAGCTGATCGAGGCGGCCGCTCGCAGCGGTGATCAGGAGACGGGCAGCGAGGCGCTAGCGATGCTGGCGGAGCGGACGCGCGCCAGCGGCACCGACTGGGCGCGGGGGATCGAGGCACGCTCACGCGCACTGCTCAGCGCCGGCCAGACAGCCGACACCCTCTACCGCGAGGGGGTTCAGCGACTCGGTCGCACCCGGCTCGCTGTCGACCTTGCCCGGGCTCAGCTCATCTACGGCGAGTGGCTGCGGCGCGAGAATCGCCGTGAGGAGGCTCGCGAAGCGCTCCGCCCGGCCTATGCGGCGTTCAGCCGTATCGGCGCGGACGCGTTTGCCGAGCGCACCCGCCGCGAGCTAATGGCGACGGGCGAGACAGTGCGCAAGCGAGCTGTCGATAACGCCACTCACCTGACCGCCCAGGAGGCGCAAATCGCCCAGCTGGCCAAGGATGGCCTGACAAATCCGGAGATTGCCGCGCGGCTATTCATCAGCCCCCGCACGGTCGAGTGGCACCTGAGCCACGTGTTCGGCAAGCTCGGCATCGCGTCGCGCAAAGATCTCCGCTGACTGGACACCCGGGGGTCAGGTGCCGGGGGCGCAACCACGGGTATTCCCCAGGGGCGACGCACTCCGTGCCGCGCGAGAGTGGTTAGGCAAGCACAGCGCACACGTCGATGCAAAGGGGAACCTCGCCATGAGCGCGACCGCTGACGGTGGCCGACCGACTAGCTCGTCGCAAGCGTCCGGAATAGGGGAACACCAGTGGGTATCTGACCTATTGCGCCGGGTCGCCGACGCCGATCAGGGTCGGCTCGGAATCGCGTCCGCACTGGCGTCCGGAGATCTCCGGCGGATCTGGCGATGGACCGAGCACCGCGTTACGCCGCGCGACAGGCGTACCCACCAGGTGTGCTGCCAGGAGCTGGCGCTCCGCGGTCTTCTGGACCAGATCAGAGACCTGGCTCCCCGTCAGGCGCCTGACGCTATCTGAACACTTCGACCTGACCGCACCGCGAAGCCCGGAGGACGGGAAGGGGTTGGAGCGAATGCATCCCGAGAGCGGGGCGCCCAGGAGGCACCCTGTGTACGGGGACCTTCCAGGGCAGGTGCACGGCCTCGCTGTCCGGTTCAGGCTGCGTAGCCTTGAGCAGCGCCACAGCAGCAGGTGGGTGCTCGGCACGTACGTCCTGGTCAACACGGCGATATCGATCGGGATCGTGGCGATAATCGCCGCTCTGACGAAGGAGCCGTTCCTGTTTCCCTCGCTGGGTCCGACCGCCTTGCTGCTCTTCTACGACGCGCAGGGAGCGCAGGCCGCGCCTCGTAACGTGTTCTGCGGTCATCTGATTGGGGTACTGGCCGGCTATCTGGCCCTGGTCATCTTCGGCTTGACCACGGCAAAGCCAGATCTTAGCGACGTCACCACGCCGCGGATCGAGGCGGCGATGTTCTGCCTGTGCGTGACTGCATCGCTGATGGTGTGGCTGCGGGTGCCGCACTCTCCGGCCGCCTCGACGACGCTAATGGTTGGCCTCGGCCTGATACGCACGCCGGTGCAGCTGAGCGTGCTCATGTTTGCAGTGGTTCTGATGATTGCCCAGGGCGCCATCATCAACCGGCTGGCCAGGGTTCCATACCCGTTGTGGGCGCCTCGTCAGCGATCCCCGTAGCCGTCGCGGCGGCCCTGGTTTCGGCGGGTCACCTGTGGATACGGACGAGATATGCCTGCCAATCACGTCGACATCGTCCTGGTTCATGGTGCCTGGGCCGACGGATCTAGCTGGGCCAAGGTCATCGGAGCTCTCGAAGCCGACGGCTTCAATGCGGTAGCGGCGCCCTTGCCGCTGACCTCGCTCGCTGATGATGTCGCAGCGCTTGACCAGACTCTCGAGCGGGTCGATGGTCCGGTCGTGCTGGCCGGTCATGCTTATGCGGGCGCCGTTATCGGTGCGACCCGCGACTCTAAGGTCGCTTCCCTGGTCTACATCGCGGCGCTGGCGCCTGAGCGGGGCGAGAGCGCAAGCGACGTCTTCAATCGAGGTCAGCCGGATCCCAAGAAGCCAAAGCTCGAGCCCGACTCCCACGGCCTGGTCTGGCTGCCGGAAAGCGCCTTCGCCGACGCCTTCGCGCCGAACGCCTCCGCGCAAGAGCAGGCGGTCCTGGCCGCTGTCCAGCGCCCTGTCTCCGTGAACGCCGTCAGCGCGCCGGTCGACAGGCCGCTGTGGAAGGATCGCCCGAGCTGGTTCCTGATCGCTGAGCAAGACAACATGATCGGCGCGGATACCGAGCGCTTCACGGCCCTGCGGATGGGAGCACGGGCCCGCTCGCTTCCGGTCGATCACACGCCGCTGGTCACCGCGCCCCAAGATGTGGCCGACATCATTCGCGATGCGGTGTCTGAGGTGACGACCCCCGCCTAGCGAGACCCAGGGAGACGACGCAGATCATGAGCCACGTTGCTTACCACACGACTGACGTGAAAGGCGTAAACGTCTTCTACCGCGAGTCCGGGCCGCCGGATGCTCCGAAGCTGCTGCTGCTGCACGGCTTCCCTACCGCAGGCCACATGTTCCGTGACCTGATTCCGCAGCTGGCCGATCGGTTTCACGTCGTAGCACCTGACCTGATTGGCTTCGGGCAGTCGGCCATGCCCGACCGAAAGAGCTTCACCTATACATTCGAGACTCTCACTGACGTTATCGAGGGATTCACCGACGCGGTCGGCTTTGACCGGTACGCGCTCTACGTGTTTGATTACGGCGCCCCGACCGGATTCCGGCTGGCAGTCCGGCGCCCGGAAGCCATCATGGCGATCGTCAGTCAGAACGGGAATGCTTACACCGAGGGCCTGAGTGACGGCTGGAATCCCATCCGTGCCTACTGGAAAGACCCGACGCGGGCCAACCGCGACGCGATCCGCAGCATGGTGCAGCCTGAGACTACGGTGTGGCAATACACGCACGGAGTCCCTGATCCCTCGCTGGTCTCGCCTGACGGCTACACGCTGGACAACCACTACCTGGCGCGGGCTGGTGCAGACGAGATTCAGCTAGACCTGCTGCTGGATTACGCCAGCAACGTAGAGCTGTATCCGGCGTTCCAGGAATACTTCCGAACCCGCAACCCAGCGCTGCTGGCCATCTGGGGCCGGAACGACCCGTTCTTCCTGCCCGCCGGGGCCGAAGCCTTCAAGCGAGACATCCCAGGCGCTAATGTCCAGTTGCTGGATACCGGCCACTTTGCACTTGAAACGCACGCGGACGAGATTGCCGCAGCCATCCGGCGATTCCTCACCGACTGACCGGCTCGCTCCGAGCATGGCCGAGCGGCGGCTTAGCTCCGTACCGACCAGTGCGGGGGATCGTATATCACCAGGAAAACGAGGTCATCGGAGCCGGTGTTGCTGATCTCGTGCTCCTTGCCGGCCGGAATCTTGAGAACCGTGCCCGGCTGCAAGCTCCACTTCTCCGTCTCGACCTGGACCTCCCCGGCGCCCTGCAAGAAGTAGAACGCGTGGTTGTAAGGATCGGTGTGCACCCCGGAAGCTTTGCCGGGCCGCATCAGCCCCAGCCGCGAGCTGTAGGCGTCGGTGTAGTCCTTGTCGATCACGCTTGGCGTGAATTTGAAATCGGCATTCGGACGCCCCGCCGGGTCGACTTCGGCCCAGTCGAGGTCGTTGGGCGCGAGGACGTACTGGATGCCAGTCATAGCACCAGCTTTCCCATGAAGCCCAGGTGTACCCACGGTCGAGCCAGGTGTAATGGGTGTTTGACATCAGCTGCGAGGTAAAGTTACCTTTACATCATGCGGAACCGAGTCAGGGAGCAGCGGACGCAGCAGGGACTCTCGCAAGCGGAGCTGGCATCAGCGCTCGGCGTCTCTCGGCAGACGGTGATTTCGATCGAAAGCGGCCGCTACCTTCCATCCCTGCCGCTCGCGTTCGCTATCGCGCGGTTCTTCGGCCTGACCGTCGACAAGATGTTCGACCCGGATGAGGAGGCAGGCACATGACGACATTGATGCGCCCGCGGCTGCGCAAGCCGGCGGTTACTGCATTGGCCGGGCTTCTGTTTGCTGCCGCCTGGCGGAGAAGACACTGACGAGGGCGCGCTGGCCGGCTCGCGAGCAGACGAGCGTCAGACGCTGGTCGGCCTGCGCTCGCGGGCGTTGGCCTGCCACTTTGCTATGGTCACTGCCTTCATCGGCCTGACAGGCGCGATCGCTGCCCGGGCCAGCTGGTGGTGGCCGTTCTTGATCATCCTCGCTGTCACCGGCTTTGGGTACCTACTTGGCCTGTCCTCTTACGGTACCGGCGAGCCCGATTCGGATGATGACACGGACGCCGGACCCCAGCGATCCTCGCTCCAGCGCTGAAGCAACGAGGCGGCTCTCGACATGGCTAAGTACACCTGGATCGGCGATGCCGGCACCGCGAGGCTAGCGCTCGTTATCGTGCTCCTGATCGCTGCCGGAGGAGTTGCGCATATCCGAGTTTCGATGATCATCGTGTCGCCGTATGCAAAGGCTGGTTACGTTGACACCACTTTCCCCGACCACAGCTCGGTGCTGAAGTTCATCGAGAAGGTGTTTGCCCTGCCGACGCTGGCGTCGATCAACCACGAGTTCGACACAAGCACACCGACGACTAACAACCAGGCCAACGGAGCGCCGTTCCCGCCGCGAGACGGCAACCCAGCGCTCAGCGACCTGACTCAGTGCTTTGACTTCACTCAGAGCGCGGCGCAGCGCGGCCCTCAGTAGTCGAAGTCGACGCCGTGCAGACTGGCTCCGGTCAGCCAGTCGTGCCGCCTCGCGGCCAGGTCCATCGTGAGGTCGACGTGCCCGCCCAGTGTTCGGAACCCGGCGGCATGGAAACGCCGTACGGCGGCGACATTGCGGGCGACGGGGCGGATGGCCAAGTACTCGTAGCCACGGGAACGGGCTTCCTCAACAACCCGGTTGATGAGCAGGCGGCCAATGCCCTGATCCCGAGCTGCCTCGGCGACGACGACCGGTTCCACTTCTCCGCTCGGACCCCGGTCCAACAGACCGGTCAATCCGATGACACTGCCCTGGGTCTCGGCCACCCACGATCCCATCCGTCGTGACTCGGCCAGGTAGTCATCGAATCCCGCTCCAGGGTCGTCTCCCCCGATCGAAGAGTCACCGTAGATACGTCGGTGGTACTCGGTCAGCTCTGCCCATAGGGATCGACAAGCACGGTAGTCGCCCTTGGCGTAGTCGCGGACGCTGACCTCTGGGGTGGCTGGCGAGCCTGGATGTGGCGAAAACGTCATGGCCTAATGCTGCCAGGCGGCGCGCCTGAAGTTTCCTCGTGCTCTGCTGGACCTATACCACTACCCGCTCGAAATGGCCCGGCTGAGACAGTCATCGTGAGCCTCACTGGTGACCGCTAACGGGACGGAGTCATCATGAGCAGGTCAGCCGTGGTTGCCTCGGTCGCAGGTGCCGTCGTGATCATCATCGCGATTTGCCTTTCTGGGACTGCCCTGGCCGCGTCTGGACCACACCGAGCAACCGGCCATTACGTCTATACCTGCGTGAAGGTCCACGATCGCGCCAAGAATGACACCGGCCCCAAGGTCTCGGCGACAGTGCTGTGCCTGAGGCTTGGCTGGCACAATCGCGGCTACCTGCACAACCCGAAGGCACGTGCCACCGCGGTTTCCTCGGGGGCGGAGTCCCCGGCTACATCAGCTGATCGCGATCCGCGCTACTGGAGAAAGTCCAGTAGCTGGCGGGTGGTCTCCTCGGGCGCCTCTTCTGGAATGAAGTGACCGACTGGGACCGGGCTGCCGCGAACGTCGTCGGCCCACTCCTGCCATATCGCGAGCGGATCGTCGTAGAGCTTCGCGACCGAACCGCGCTGGCTCCACAGAAAAAGCACCGGGCAGGAGATCTTCCGATTCCCGCGATCGGCCTCGTCCTGCTGGTAGTCCAGGGTTGCGGACGCGCGGAACTCCTCGCAGATGGCGTGCACCGTATCGGGGTGGGTGAGTTTCTCGATGTACTCGCCACGGACCTCGGCCGGGAACGCATCTTTCGCTACGGACCATTCGTCCAGCATGAAGTCGACGAGCGTGGCCGGTGCCGCGCCGATGAACTGCTCCGGTACCGGCTCTGGCGCCGCCAGGAAGGACCACTGCCAGTACACGAGGCTGAAATCTCTGTCCGCACGGTTATACGCGTCGCCCACCGGAACAACGTCCATCACGGCGAGCCGGAGCACAGCGTCCGGGTGATCGAGCGCCAGCCGGTACGCGCAGCGCGCCCCGCGATCGTGTCCGACGACCCTGAACCGTTCGTAGCCCAACTGCCGCATGACCCCGAGCTGGTCACCGCCGATCGCGCGCATGCTATAGGGCTCGTGATCAGCGGTACTGGGCGGTGTGCTGCTGTTGCCGTACCCGCGCATATCAGTCGCGACGACCGTGTATCGCTCAGCCATGCGCGGTGCCACCCGATGCCACATCAGATGCGTCTCCGGAATACCGTGCAGAAGCAGCACCGGCGGCCCGTCGCCGCCCCGGTATCCATGGACCGACGCGCCGT
>Ga0335075_10001418_pt1 | contig 39687 bp, 29 predicted proteins | sample Lox_Sample_24_FD_206723 | JGI IMG/M metagenome (GOLD analysis project Ga0335075, IMG submission 206723) | Soil microbial communities from Loxahatchee National Wildlife Refuge, Florida, United States - Lox_Sample_2.4 | ecosystem: Environmental > Terrestrial > Soil > Wetlands | place: USA... | reverse complement strand
TGAACCGGCCCCGGCCTCGGGCACTTCCGCCGCGGCGGACAGCCCGGTCGCGGCGGATAGCCCAGCTGCGGATCGCGGCCCGGCGGACGCTGGCGTCGGCGCTGGCCAGCCTGGGGGCGGTGAGCCCGGCGTAGCCGAGCCTGGTGGCGGCACCAGTCGGCGTCGCTCCTCGCGCCGGTCCAGGGCCGCCAGCCCGAGTGCCGCAGCCGAGGACGCGCCAGCCGGCCAGCAGGCAGATCAGTCCGAAGCGGGCCTCCAGGATGCCGGCCAGCACCGTGACTCCGGCCAGCACCGTGACTCCGGCCAGCACCGTGACTCCGGCCAAGGCGCGCATGACCAGGGCAGCCAGCCTGGTGACCGACCATCGGCGCCCCCCGGCCCGGTGGCCTTCCAGCCGCCGCTCGTCATCTTCCAGGCCCCTGAGATCCCGCAGACACGGGTTACGCCCACCCAGAAGCCGTCGTGGGAGGAGCCCGCTGGCGCGCCTGCCGGCCGTAGCTCCGACGATCAGACGGACGATGGCGGCGACGGCCGCGATGACGGCGGGCCGGGCGGAGCTGGCAGCAAGCGTCGTCGGCGTGGCGGCCGCGGCCGTGGCAAGTCCGCCGGTGGCAGTGATGCTGCGGACAGCGGCGCCGCTACTACCGCAGCTGCGGCCGAGGATCAGCCTGAGTCGGCCAGCGCCGTCAAGCACGGGCCGGAGCAGGACATCTCCGACGAGGAGGGTGAGGGTGCCCAGGGCGCTGGTACTGCCAAGCGCCGGAGGCGCAGGCGCCGTACCGGATCCGCGGCTGATGCCGATCAGACGGCCGCCGCTGCGTCCAGCGACGATCCGCCCAATACCGTCACCCATGTCCGGACGCCGCGGGAGAAGACGGCCGAAGCTACCGATGTCCGCGCCATAAAAGGCTCGACCAGGCTGGAGGCCAAGCGCCAGCGCCGACGCGAGGGTCGCGAGTCTGGCCGTCGCCGACCGCCGATCATTACCGAGTCTGAGTTCCTGGCCCGCCGGGAGGCGGTGGAACGCGTCATGGTGGTCCGCCAGCACGCGGACCGGACGCAGATAGCCGTCCTTGAGGACGGCGTGCTGGTCGAGCACTACGTGGACAAGGCCAGCCACCAGTCGTACGTCGGCAACGTCTACCTCGGCAAGGTGCAGAACGTGCTCCCCTCGATGGAGGCAGCGTTCGTCGACATTGGCAAGGGCCGGAACGCCGTCCTGTACGCCGGCGAGGTCAACTTCGACGCGAGCGGGCTCGAGGGGGAGTCCAAGCGGATCGAGTCGGCCCTGAAGTCCGGTCAGTCGATCCTGGTGCAAGTCACCAAGGATCCGATTGGGCACAAGGGCGCTCGGCTGACCAGCCAGGTCAGCCTTCCCGGCCGGTACCTGGTTTACGTGCCGGGTGCGAGCATGACCGGGATTAGTCGCAAGCTGCCCGACACCGAGCGCAGCCGGCTGAAGCAGATCCTCAAGCAGGTAATGCCCGAACACGCTGGAGTGATCGTTCGCACCGCTGCCGAGGGAGCCTCGGAAGAGGAACTTTCCCGTGATGTGGCCAGGCTTGCCGCGCAGTGGGAGGCGATCGAGAAGAAGGCCAAGACGGCCAGCGCGCCGGACCTGCTCTATAGCGAGCCGGATCTGACGCTGCGGGTGGTCAGGGACATCTTCAATGAGGATTTCAGCAACCTGGTCGTCGCCAGCGAGACCGAGTGGGACCTGGTGGACGAGTACGTCCGCTACGTCGCCCCGCATCTCGCTGACCGGATGCAGCGCTGGGACAGCGACAAGGACGTGTTTGCCGAGTACCGGATCGACGAACAGCTTGCTAAGGCGCTAGAGCGCAAGGTCTGGCTGCCGAGTGGTGGCTCGCTGGTGATCGATCACACCGAGGCCATGACGGTCATCGACGTTAACACGGGCAAGTTCACCGGCCAGGGCGGGAACCTGGAGCAGACCGTTACGAGGAACAACCTGGAAGCGGCTGAGGAGATCGTCCGGCAGCTGCGGGTGCGCGACCTCGGTGGCATCATCGTGATCGACTTCATCGACATGGTGCTGGAGAGCAACCGCGAGCTTGTGCTGCGTCGGTTGCTCGAGTGCCTGGCCAGGGACCGGACGAAGCACCAGGTGGCGGAGGTCACCTCGCTCGGCCTGGTTCAGATGACCCGCAAACGGGTTGGCTCTGGTCTGCTTGAGGCGTTTTCCGTACCGTGCGAACACTGCAACGGCCGGGGCGTGATCACATCGCTCGAGCCGGTTGATCATTCGCATGGCCGAGACGGTGCTGGCCGAGACGGTGGCGGCCAGGATGGCGCCGGCAAGAGCAGCCAGGCTGGTCGCGGCCGGAGCGGTAATCGGGCTGGGACTCCTAGCCCAGGCGGCGGGAGCCGCGCCCCGATGCCAGGGCACGTGGCTGACGGATCTCGCAAGCGGAGCGGCACCGATGGCGCTGCCCTCGAGGACGCTGGTACCGAGGGCATGAGCAGTCAGGTGAGCGCTGAGGCGGTTGGTGACCTAGCTGGCGCCCAGCCGGACGGATCATCGCCCGATGCCACTAGCACCGACGGGACCCGCTCCGGCCGGTCGCGGTCAGGCCGCAGCCGTCGGTCCGGCGCCAAAGGCCGCGGTACCGCAGCTGCCGACGTCTCTGACTCTCCCGCGGCTGAAGAGCCGCGGGCTGCTGAAGAGCCTCCAGCCCTCGAAGAGCACCAGGCAGTCGAACCGGCCAGCAGCTGAGGACTCGCGCAGTCTGATAGTCTTTATGGTCGGCGCATGTGGCATGATCAGGCGGCCACTCGGCCGGATGGCTTAGGTGCGCAAGGCAAGCAAGCCCGGTTACAGCTGGCGGTAACGCTTGGGGCTACGACCCCGGACCCCGCGGCGCGGGCTCGCACAAAGAGGAGAGAACTCTCGGTGTACGCGATCGTGCGCTGCGGCGGTAAGCAGGAGAAGGCGTCGGTCGACGACGTCCTGACCGTCGACAAGCTGTCTGGAGAGGTCGGAGCTAGCGTGACGCTGCCGGCGGTGCTGGTCGTGGATGACGGCAAGGTCATCAGCGATCCCGCTGAGCTGGGCGGTTACCAGGTAACGGCCGAGATCGTGGGCGCCGCGGTCGGCCCCAAGATCAACATGATCCATTACAAGAACAAGACCGGTTACCGCCGCCGCCTCGGCCACCGCCAGAAGTACACCCAGGTACGGGTGACCGGCATCGGCGCGGCTAAGGCCGCCGCCGGATCGAAGAAGAAGGGCTGAGCCCGAGATGGCACACAAGAAGGGCGCGTCCTCCAGCCGGAACGGGCGCGACTCCAATGCTCAGCGGCTGGGCGTCAAGCGGTTCGGCGGGCAGATCGTCGGCGCCGGCGAAATCATCGTGCGTCAGCACGGGACTCACTTCCATCCTGGAATCGGCGTCGGCCGGGGCGGAGACGACACGTTGTTCGCGCTGGTCGATGGCAGGGTGGAGTTCGGCCGTCGGCGCGGCCGCCGGGCCGTGAGCGTGCTGCCCGTACAGGCCGAGACAGCAGACGCAAGCTAGCGAGCGCACCCGTGTAGCGGTCGGCCCGGCCGCTCACGCAGTTGAGCTTCGAGGGGCGGACCGGCGAGGTCCGCCCCTCAGCTTTGCATGGCGAAGTACGTGGTCAGGCCGGGTAGGAAACGCCCGTGGTGCGCAGGTCCTGGCGCGCTGATGAGGAAAGGGGTTAGCCGTGGCGGAATTCGCTGACCGGGCCGAAGTGCGCGTGCACGCAGGCCACGGCGGCAACGGCTGCGCGTCGGTGTACCGGGAGAAGTTCAAGCCGCTTGGCGGCCCGAACGGCGGCAATGGCGGCCGGGGCGGTGACGTCATCATCGAGGTCGACCCGAGCACCGCCACCCTGCTGGACTTCCACCGGCGGCCGGTCCGCCGGGCCGGTAACGGAAAGCCGGGCCTGGGCTCCAACCGTAACGGTGCCGACGGCGCTGACGTCGTCCTGAAGGTGCCAGACGGGACAGTGGTCAAGACGGCAGATGGTGAGGAACTGGCCGACCTCATGGGTGCCGGCACCCGGTACGTGGCGGCTGAAGGGGGGCGCGGTGGCCTGGGCAACGCGGCGCTGGCATCGATCAAGCGCAAGGCGCCTGGCTTCGCCCTTCGAGGCGAGCCAGGTCCGGAGCTGAACCTGGTATTCGAGCTCAAGACGGTTGCCGACGCGGGTCTTGTCGGGTTTCCGAACGCCGGGAAGTCCTCACTCATCGCGGCGATGTCGGCGGCCCGCCCGAAGATCGCGAATTACCCGTTCACGACGCTGACGCCGAACCTGGGTGTCGTTGAAGCTGGTGACGTCCAGTTCGTGGTCGCTGACGTGCCGGGCCTCATTCCGGGTGCGAGCAGCGGAAAGGGGCTCGGGCTAGATTTCCTCCGGCACATCGAGCGGTGCCAGGTACTGGTGCACGTCCTGGACTGCGCCACCGAGGAGCCTGGACGAGACCCGATCAGTGACCTTGATGCGCTCGAGGCCGAACTCGCCGCGTACGAGGAGCTGACCGGTGCCCGGATGGCGGAAAAGCCGCGAATCGTCGCACTGAACAAGATCGATGTGCCTGCCGCCAGAGAGCTGGCTGACTTGGTAGAGCCTGAGCTCGAGGCCCGGGGGCTGACCGTGCACCGGGTTTCCGCGGCGTCCACCGAGGGTCTACGTGAGCTGTCGTACACGATGGCTGCGGTGATCGCGGCGGCCCGCGCCGCCGCCCCGCCTGCTGAGCCCACCCGGATCGTCCTGCGGCCGGCACCAGTATCTGGCCCCGACTTCGAGCTCGTCGCCACCGGGGAGAACAGCTTCCGCGTGATCGGGGACAAGCCGCGCCGCTGGATCTTGCAGACTGACTTCTCCAATGATGAGGCCGTCGGTTACCTGGCCGACCGACTGGCCAAGCTGGGGATCGAACAGGCACTGGCGGCGGCAGGCGCAGCTCCGGGAGCCGAGGTCCTGATAGGCGAAGAGGATAATTCGGTCGTGTTCGACTGGGATCCCGGCGTCACAGCCGAAGGTGTCGGCCTCGGTCCGCGCGGTACCGACGCCCGCCTCAGTTAATGGAACAAGCGCGGGTGAACGGGCCGCCTATAGCCGACGGCTTACACGTACGGACTTGCGCGGCCGACGGGCGCAGCGCGGGTGCTGCTGTTCACTGGGAATGCGAGACTGGCCGTCTGCGGGAAATAAAAAAACGCGCTACGACCTTGTAACGCGTGTGAGGAATTTGGCTCATAGCCATATTCCGCAATTAGATAATAACCACGAGGAGCATGGTTGTCAAACGCGGAACTAAATCGCGAGCAGGATTACATTTCCTTGCTCTACAGTCGGCTTGACGAGCTGAGGGAGCGCGCCACCGGCCGGATGGCCGGGGTGCTGCATCAAAGTGGCGGCACGCACCAGGCCAGGGTTGAGCGAGAGACCTTCAGCGCCATGTACCGCCAGCAGCTGGCCCAATTCGACGCCGCGGAGAACGGGCTGTGCTTCGGCCGGCTCGAGTTCGTCGACGGCGAGCTCCGTTACATCGGCCGGCTTGGCATCCACTCCGACACCGACGACTACGCGCAGCTGCTGATGGACTGGCGCGCCGACGCAGCCCGCCCGTTTTACCTGGCGACTGCCGCGTCACCGGGCGATGTTCGCGTGCGCAGGCACATCAAGACCAAGGGCCGCCAGGTCACCAGCCTCGATGACGAAGTGCTGGACCTAGCCGCCGCCGACCCGTCCCGGCATGAGGGCCTGACTGGGGAGTCCGCGCTCCTCGCTGCGCTGAACACGAGCCGCACTGGCTCGATGACCGACATCGTCGAGACCATTCAGGCCGAGCAGGACGTCATCATCCGGGCGCCGATGAGCGGCGCGCTGGTCGTACAGGGCGGCCCTGGCACAGGTAAGACAGCTGTGGCCCTGCATCGCGCCGCCTACCTGCTCTATACCTATCGCCGCCAACTGGAGAAGCGTGGCGTGCTGGTGGTCGGGCCGAATGCCACCTTCCTGCGCTACATCGGTCAGGTGCTCCCATCGCTGGGCGAGACCAGCGTGCTGCTGTCCACCATCGGAGACCTGTTCCCTGGCGTCAGCGCGACCGCGTCAGAGCCAGCTGAGGTGGCTGCGATCAAGGGTCGGCCCGGCCTGGCCAAGGTGATCGCCGCGGCGGTTCGCAACCGGCAGGAAGTGCCGGACGAGCCGCTGGAGATCAGGGTAGACGCCGCGCGGATCCGGCTCGTTGCGACGACGGGGCAGGACGAGAACCCCCGCGAGTTCGCGGCGAACTCGGGCAGGCTCCGGCTGACCCCCCAGGCGGTGACCCAGGCGCGGGAACGGGCTCGTCGCTCCCGGCGGCCGCATAACCAGGCGCGGTCGGTCTTCGCCAGGGAAATCGTGAACGCGCTGACCCGGCAGCTGGCTAAGCGGATCGGGACGGACGTGCGCACCGGCGTTGCTCTGCTGGACACCGATGAGGTGGCCGATCTTCGCCGTGAGCTCCGCACCGACCCCGCGGTCCGGGCGGCGATCAACACGCTGTGGCCGATCCTTACGCCGCAGCAGCTCGTCACCGACCTGCTATCTGATCGTGCTCGGCTGGCCGCAGCGGCGCCGCGCATGCCAGCGGCTGACCGGGCGGCGCTGCTCCGGGCGCCGGACGCGCCGTGGACCCCGGCCGACGTGCCGTTGCTGGACGAGGCTGCCGAACTGCTTGGCGAGGATGACCGCGCAATCAGAGCGTCGCAGGCCAGGCGACGCCGCCAGGGCGAGGCATACGCGGCGGGAGTGCTGGAGATCCTCGGTCGCGACGAGGGGGACGACGACGAAATCCTGATGGCAGCAGACCTCGTCGATGCCAGCCGGCTGGCCGCCCGGTACGAGGAGGAGCAGAGTCTGACGGCAGCGGAGCGGGCAGCCGCCGACCGCACCTGGGCCTTCGGCCACGTCATCGTGGACGAGGCGCAGGAGCTGTCGGAGATGGCCTGGCGGATGCTGATGCGGCGCTGCCCGGCCAGGTCGCTGACGATCGTCGGTGACGTCGCCCAGACCGGCGAACTGGGCGGAATGTTGTCCTGGAACCAGGCGCTTGATCCGTACCTTGGCGAACGCTGGCGGCTCGCGCCGCTGACGGTGAACTACCGGACTCCTGCAGAGGTGATGGCGGTTGCGGCCGACGTGCTGGCCGCGATCGACCCAGCACTCGAGCCGCCGCGCTCGGTGCGCGAGTCCGGGAACCAGCCGTGGCAGCTGCAGGCCGGACCCGGCGAGCTTCCTTCGACAGTGGCCCAGGCCGCGGTCCGGCTGGCCGAGCAAGCTGGCGACGGCAAGGTGGCGATCATCGTGCCAGCCTCACTGGCGGAGGATCTCGGTGCTGCAGTCAGTGCCGCGTTGCCCGGCACCGCTCTTGGCGCGGATCCCGACCTCACCAGCCCGGTCGTTGTGCTGACCGTCAAGCAGGCAAAAGGGCTGGAGTTCGACTGCGTGCTGATTGCCGATCCAGCCCGGCTGCTGGCTGAATCCCCGCGCGGGCTTAACGACCTGTACGTCGCGCTAACGAGGGCGACTCAGCAGGTGGGCGTGGTACATCAGGGCAGCCTGCCCGAGGTGCTGACACGGCTCACACCAGCGCTGAGGCCCGCGGAGATCGCCTGACCTACCGGTAATTCCTGGCGGTGCTACTCGTCGTCGTCGTCGTCGTTCTGGTCGCGGCGGTCGTTGCCGGACATCCGGTTGAACAGCCTCGACCCCATGTCCGCTGCGCCGTTGGCAACGCCGCGCACCGCCCCGATCAGCGGGTCCGCACTGCGGTTCCACGAGTCCTGATAGGACTTCGCCGCGGAGCGGAACTCGTCGCCGACGGAAGCACCCGGATCGTCGTCACGGCGCGGGTAGTTGCCGGCCAGGATGTCCCGGTACTCGCCCTCCTCGGCCCAGCGGTCCAGCTCGGCGAACCGCACCACCGCGAACGGGTGGGTCGTGCCCTGCAGCTGGAGCAGCTTCAGCAGGCTGTCCCGCACGTCCGGCACTGCGTCGTACTCGCGGGCCTGGCGGTGGAACTCGTCGCTGCTCAGCTCGGCGAGCCGCCGACCGCCAGCCAGCTTCATGAGCGACCGGCGTGCGGCATCGACGTCCTGGGTGGCGAGCAGGCCGGCCCGGTCGCATGACATCTCGGCCTTGCGATGCCATTCCTCCAGGCCCCAGATGACCGCTTTCAGCCCCACCCACGCGAATGGCACCAATGCCAGCCGCTGCGCCAGCAAGATCAGGTTGTACAGCATGGTGTTGTAGACCGCGTGGCCGGACAGCACATGGCCGAGCTCGTGGCCGATGACCCACCTGATCTCATCTGGGTCCATCAGCTCGACGAGCCCGCTGTTCAGCACTATGAACGGCTTGTCCATGCCGAGCGCCATCGCGTTGACCAGCGGGGTCTGAGTGATATAAAGCTCGGGCACCCGCGGCAAGTCCAGGATGTAGCAGCCGTCCAGCATCATCTGGTGGAGGTCGGCGAACTGGTTCTCCGACGCCCGGACGGAGCTGGCCAGGAACATCAGGCGCATCGCCCGGTCGTTGAACAGGCCAGCGATGTTCTTAAGAATCGTGTCGAAGCCGGTCAGCTTGCGCAGCGCTACGAGCGCTGATCGGTCGGCAGGGTGTTCGTACGCGCGAGAGCTGATTCCCGGCAGACGGATTCGTGAGCGGTCAGGCACAGTGGTCATGCAGCCATCGTAGGCTCCCTGCGCAGGAGGTTGGATCACATGTCAGCACCGGATGTGCCAGTGATGTTCGAGCCGGACGCAGAGTCGATGGCTGCTGAGACACTCACCGGGCTCCAGCTGGAGCGGTTGCGCGCTCTGGTTGACCGCCTGCTGGCGCTTGGCGGCCTGCAAGGCACCCGCCTGAAAGAGGCGGGCGTGGCCGCTGGGGCAGATGTGAACCTGGCGACGTTGTCAAGGCTGCCCACCACGGAGAAGCGGGACCTGTGGGAGGCATATCCGTTCGGCCTGCTTGCCGTACCGCGTACGGAAGTCGTCGCGGTGCACGGCTCTAGCGGCACTGGTGGCCGGCCGACTCTGGTCGCCTACACCAGGGACGACCTGAAACTGTGGGCCCGGATGTGCGCACGGGCGCTGGCCGCAGCCGGGGCCAGTCCGGCCAGCCTGGTACACAACGCTTATGGTTACGGCCTGTTCACGGGCGGGCTTGGCATCCATCAGGGCGCCATCGAACTCGGCGCGACCGTGGTCCCGGTCTCCGGCGGGATGACTGCGCGGCAGGTCACGCTGATCAAAGACCTCCGCCCCGACATCCTCACCTGCACGCCCTCGTACGCGATCCGGCTGGGCGAGGCGCTGGCTGAGGCCGGCGCCGGGCCCGGAGACGGGCTGTCGCTGCGGGCGGGGATCTTCGGCGCTGAGCCGTGGACGAACGAGATGCGGCTGCGGCTAGAGGAGTTGCTCGGGATCCGTGCGCTGGACATCTATGGCCTGTCCGAGATCATCGGGCCGGGCGTAGCGTCCGAGTGCATCGTCGCCGCCGACGGGCTGCACGTGAACGAGGACCACTTTTTGGTCGAAGCGCTCGACCCGGTAACCGCCTTGCCAGTGCCCGACGGCCAGCCCGGCGAGCTCGCGTTCACCACGATGACCAAGCAGGCGCTCCCGCTGCTGCGGTACCGCACCGGGGACATCGCCTCGCTCCGCCGCGGCACCTGCCAGTGCGGGCGCACCCTGGTGAAGATGAGCAAGATCATCGGCCGCAGGGACGACATGCTCGTGGTTCGTGGCGTCAACGTCTACCCGAGCGAGATCGAGCGCGTGCTGCTCGAGCAGGACGCACTGGCACCGGATTACCTGCTGGTGGTCGACGAGCGGTCGCCCCAACACCGGCTCATCGCGATCTGCGAGCCGGGAACGGGGTCATCCGGCCTCGAGCCTGACACCATGCTGATCGAGTCGAAGCTCAAGGACACGCTCGGGCTTTCGGTTGCCGTCCGCCTGATGCTGCCGGGGTCAGTGCCCCGGACCGAAGTTGGCAAGGCGGTCCGGGTCGCGCGCTGGTCGGGCGGTGAGCCGCCCGTGCCCGGCCTGAGCTAAGCTCCCGCCGGCAGCCTCTCCCCACTTGTCACGGATTTCGGTCGCGCAAAACATAATAAAGCGGTCGCGAGAGTGCACGAAATCGATGAAGAGTCGCCGCAGGAGACGGCGGGGCGGTGAGAGCGCACGAAATCGATGGAGAGTCGCTGCGGAGACCCTGTCGTGCTCTACTCGCGGCCGCCGGAGAAGATGCGCAGGAAGAACAGGAAGACGTTCATCGCGTCGAGGAAGATCGACGCGGCGATCAGCGGAGCCGAGTCCAGGCCCTTTGACCGGCGCAGCCGCTGGAAGTCGAACATGGTAAGTCCAGCGAAGATCACCAGGCCGATGATCGAGTAGAGCAGGTCAGCGCCCGGAATGTGCACGAAGATCAGGATGATGCCGAAGATGATCAGCGCGAGCAGGGCGAAGAACGAGATCCGCCCCACTGCGGACAGATCGCGCCTGGTTGCATAGCCGAAGGCGCCGAAGGCCGCCATGAACAAGGCCGTCGCGCCGGCCGCTTGCCAGACGGCCCGCGGACTGGTCGTGGTGTAGTAGGCGACCACCGGGCCCATCGCGAGGCCGAGGAACAGGCCGACCAGGACGAGCAGGGCGATGCTGGCGCCGCCCGACGAGCGGACGAAGTTAAGTGCGATCAGGCAGCCAAAGCCGGCGATGAACCAGATGATCGACCAGCCGCCGGACAAGTCCCGGCCGGCGTAGCAGCCCAGCGCGAAGCATCCGGTCGCCAGCGCAACCAGCCACATCACCTGGCCGAACAGAGTCCTTGTCTGATCCCCGGTCGCCGTGGCATAACTAGCGGAGTAACCCACTGACGGCCCCCAAGTAGCTCGGACCGGGATCCGCCTGGCGGGGCAGGCTGGCCTCGGTGTCCACGTTACTTCCCATATTTACCACCAGTCCGGCCGATCAAGACGGCGGACGGTTGCATGTTGCACGACCATGATGTGCTGGGCGTGTGAAGCAGGCCAGAAAGGAAGCCGGATGAGGCAGCGTAGCGGCGGCGGCCACTGGACGGCGGCCGATGTGGGAGACCAGAGCGGCCGCGTTGCCGTCATCACTGGCGCGACGTCGGGGCTCGGACTTGAGACGGCCAGGGTGCTCGCGCAGCACGGTGCGACCGTAGTGCTAGCCGCGCGGGATCACGCCAGGACTGCCGCCGCCGCCGACCAGATCCGGGCGCTGACGTCTGGCTCGGGCCAGGCTGGCCCGGATAAGACTGGCCCGGTTAAGACCGGTCCGGTCAAGACGGGCACCGTCGAGACTGCAGAGCTGGACCTAGCGTCCCTGGAGTCGGTCCGGACCGCGGCTGCTGACCTGGCGGCCAGGTTCCCCCGCCTTGATCTGCTCATCAATAACGCCGGTGTGATGATGCCACCGTACTCGCTGACCAAGGACGGTTTCGAGTTGCAGTTCGGAACCAATCACCTCGGCCATTTCGCGCTGACCGGCTTGCTGCTCAGTTCGATGCTGGCTCAGCCGGGATCGCGGGTGGTGACGGTGAGCAGCAACGGCCACCGGGCCGGCCGGCTGAACTTCGACGACCTGCAGTCCGCTCGGCACTACCAGAAGATGGCTGCCTACGGGCGCTCCAAACTGGCCAACCTGATGTTCACTTACGAGCTGCAGCGCCGCCTGTCGGCAGCCGGAGCGCACACGATCGCGCTCGCCGCGCACCCCGGCACCGCCAGGACCGATCTGACCCGGCACATGTCCGGGCTGGCGCAGGCCGCGATGAGCTCCCGCTTCAGCGCCCTGAACTCCCGGTGGGTGCAGGACGGCTCGATGGGTGCGCTGCCAACGCTGCGGGCGGCCACCGACCCGGCCGCGATCGGCGGTACGTACTACGGGCCGGATGGGCCGCTGCAGATGACCGGGTATCCGGTCGTCGTCACCTCGAGCACGCGCTCCCAGAACAAGGAAGTGCAGCGCCGCCTCTGGGCCGAGTCGGAGAAACTCACCGGTATTACCTACCCGGTCTGACTAATGACAGTTGAACGGTGAGCACCCGAATACCGACGGCCTGGTATCGATCGCAAGTTGCCGCCGTCTAAGGTCTCTGGCATGGGCAAGCGGCTGGGCATTATGGGCGGCACTTTCGACCCGATCCATCATGGCCACCTGGTCGCGGCCAGTGAGGTCGGGCACTACTTCAGCCTTGACGAGGTCATTTTCGTGCCAACCGGCCAGCCATGGCAGAAGGATGACCGCACCGTCTCACCTGGCGAGGACCGCTACCTGATGACGGTAATCGCGACAGCGTCGAATCCCCGGTTCTCAGTCAGCCGGGTCGATATCGACCGGCCAGGGGAAACGTACACCATTGACACGCTGCGTGACCTGCGCGTTCAGCGGGGCCCAGATGCTGAGTTCTTCTTCATCACCGGCGCGGACGCACTGGCCAGGATGATCTCCTGGCGGGACGCCGACGAGCTATTCAAGCTGGCCCACTTCGTCGGCTGCACCCGTCCCGGCCACCAGCTCTCCATGTCAGACCTGCCGGACGGCCAGGTCAGCCTGGTGGAGATTCCGGCCCTAGCGATCTCATCGACAGAGTGCCGCGAGCGCGTACGGCATGGGCAGCCGATCTGGTACCTGGTGCCCGACGGGATCGTCCAATACATCTCGAAGCGAAGGCTGTACCGGGACTAACCAACCCACCCCCGAACCCAAACACCCGGAGAACGGGGGCTGCGCCCCCCGTGCACCCCCCGAACCCAAACACCCGGAGAACGGGGGGCCCCCGTGCACCCCCCAAACCCAAACACCCGGAGATGCGATGGGGGCGGCCGGGCTGAGCCGACCGCCCCCATCGCAGGGCCAGCGCCCTACTTGATCGTGTAGCTGTATGGGAAGGCGGCAACCTCGCTGCCTTCGGGACCATTGGTGGACAGATCGTTGAATGTGACGATGGATGGCACGACCGAGGAGTCGTCCAGGTAGAGCGTTCCGGTGACCGTGGTGCCCGATGCGCCCGCAGGCGTTATCGTCACCGGGATCGTGGCGCTCTGGCCTGGGTTGACCACGGTCGGCGTGAATGCATTACTGGCATTTACGCTGCCGAGCCACAGGTCCCCGGTCGGCGAGCTGACCGTCGGGTCGAAGGGGGCCGTGGTTGCGGTCATCGACGTGGTCGCGGTGACCGACGCCGCTCCCTTCGTCCCGTCAGGACCGACCAGGAACGGGGTTACCGTCCAGTCGCCGTCAGCGATCGATGACGACGACAGGGTGGCCGTAGCCTTCGTTCCGATGTCCGAGATCACATCCGGGTCTCCGAAGTTATAGGTGAAGTCGAAGAACAGCTTCTTCGTGGACGAGACCGTGCTGTTCAGCTCGGTTGTTTGCGATGGGACAAGGTACGTCGGCACCGTTCCATTCAGGTTGGGCAACTTCAGCGTTGACGTGTTCTGAACGGCCAGCGGAGTCGAGACCTCGCCGCTCAGCCGCGCATCGACGAAGTACGCCTCGGGCGAAGTGCCGTTGTTGGTCACCTTGACATCGACAGTCACTGGCGTGCCGGCCGGCAGCGTGGTGCTGGCCGAATCAGGCAGGCCAGCGGCCGACGCGCTGACAGGCGTGTCGTTCATCGTTACCGTGAACGGCTGCGATACCGCCGTGCCGGACACAGTGTTGAAGAAGTCGATCACCAGTGTCCAGAGTCCGGCCGCCGGGTTGAGCACATGCAACTGAGCGCCGTCCTCTGGAGTCAGCGTGGAGCCCAGCCCGTTGAAAGCGGCCGACGCAGCTTCGCCGGTGGTCGGGTCGACCAGTTCTGCGACGAAGGTGTTGCTCGAGTTCTGCGTGCTGACCTGCACGTTGAGTGCCTTTAGCCCGGACGGTACCTGGACCTGGTAGTAGGCGGTCTGGCCAGTTGACGTCGAGCGGCCGTTCCCGCCTGTCAGGGTGCCGGTGAACGTTGTGGATGGGTTTGGCGCAGGCACCAGAGCCCGCAGCGTGACCGGAATGGAGCTCACGGAGGCGAACCCCGGGGAAGTCGCCGAGCTGTGCACCAGGATCGATCCGGCCTGGTCACCCGGCTGCGAGGGAGTTGTCGCGGTCAGCGTGAAAGTGCCGGACGCGCCACGCGCCAGCGTGATCGACTTTCTGGACAGCGTTCCGAATGACTGCCAGGTTGCGGTACTCGCCTCGAACTGGGCGGTTATCGACGAGGGGGTCGAGGCGGACGGTATGCCCTCGATCAGCGCCGTCCACGTGCCTCTTGCCGGATCCGCGACCTGGGCATTGCCGTAGTTCCCGTCACCCTGCGGCAGGTTGTACTCGGCCAGCTTCCCATCTGGCGCAAACAGGGCGAGGTCAACACCAGCGGGCAATGCAACGGACGCATTCAGCCGCGCTTGGCCCGCGGGCACCTTGAAGGTGACCTCTGCGCCATACTCGTCCGCTGCCGTCAGGGTCAGCGGCTCGCTGAGGACCGGCTTGTATGCACTCAGAGTGCGGCTCGTCAGGCTGATGGTCTGGCGAGCGGATCCGTCGTTGGTGAGGGTCTCAGAGAAGTGCTCGGAGGCGCCCTCCTGGCCGACGGCGTTGAGCTGCGTGGCGCTCTTCAGGATCGAGTTGCCCTCCGCGCGCTTGGTGCTGCCGCGGTAGGACCGGGCCGCGCGGACCGCCTGATAGGCGTCGATCATTCCGGCGCCCTGCTGGTCGGCCGGGGCGTTGATGTTCTCCGCAGTCGAGACGATGATCTTCTTCACCACCGCCGGTGTCGGGAGACGGTGATGGTGACCTTGCGCGTAGGCCTGGATGACCAGAGCCGCGACGCCGGACGTCAGCGGTGCCGCCTCGCTTGTGCCACCGGAGAGCTCGACTGACGCTGGCTTACCGGAGAAGTTCGTGCAAGCCGCGTACAGGGCGGGCTTAGGCGTGCACAGCGCCCAGTTGAGGTCGCCGGGCGCTACCACGTCCACCGTCCCGCCGCTCTGGTCAAAGCCGGCTGAGCTGAGGCCGCTGATGTTGTTGTCGATCCAGCCCTTGACGCCGGGCACCGTGATGCCGCCGATCCCGGTCTGCGCATACGCGCGGTAGGTCGTGCTCGCACCCGCGGAGATGACGTTCGGGTCGGTCGCGGGCGAGCCGATGGTGTTCGTGACGCCCGAGTCGCCCGAGGAGACCACTACAGTGACGCCGGCCTTGACGGCGGCGTTATTCGCCTGCACGGTGAGGTCCAGGCTCCCTGAGTCGGGGAACGGGTTGCTGCCGAACGACTCGTTGAGCACCTTCACGTGGTCGGTGTTCACCGCATAGTTGATGGCTTCGAGGAACACCGAGTTGTAGGCGAAGTTCGATGAGCCAAACACGTTGAGCCCGACCAGGCTGGCGCCGGGCGCCACGCCGCGTATCCGGATGTTGCACTTGGTGTTCAGCCCCACGCCGTAGCTGGCCACGTTGTAGACGTGGCGGCCCTGCGCCGCGATCGAGCTTGAGTCAAGGAAGGCCTCGCCCCCGTCGGTCGGTGCGTCGGTGCCGGTCCCGCTGAAGTCCTGGTAGTCGACGAACACGTGCTTGCCGTTGGCGCGAATGAAGTCAGGGTTGTTGATGTCAAGGCCGTCCGCAATGAAGCCAACCTTGACCCCGGCGCCGGTGTAGCCGAGGGCCTGAGCGGAGTCGCCCTTCCCGGACTGCGTGGCCGCATGGATGTTTTCAATCGCCTCGGGGTCGAGTTGCACTTTGCCCTTCGGCAGGCAGGCGCCTGGAAGTGGCGTGATACCCGCGGCCTTGTGCGCCTTGGGTGCCAGCGAGGGGCTGGTTGCGAGCGGGATCGGCAGGTCCGGGGTCACTTCCTTGACTGCCGGGTTGGCCCGCAGGCTGGCCGCCTCGGCGGGGGAGACAGTGGCGGACATCGCATTGATCAGCGAGAAGCTCTTGACGTTCAGGGCGTGCGTCTCTTTTAGCTGCGACACAACGCCGCGCTGATCCGACGTGACGTCGGCCTGCCGTACCGACACGTTCCTGGCCGTGTCCGGAATGTTCGTGAGCTGATTCTTGAAGACGATGATCACCTTCTCAGTGACCTTCGTCGACAGCTTGACGGCGTGACCGGACGCGGCCTGGTGGCCAGCCGGGGTTGCCTGTGCTTCGGCCGTGACCGAAAGCGCTAGTAGTGCCGCGGGCACGGCTATCGCCATGCCACGCACCAGCCTGCTGTGTCTCATGCAATGTCCCCTTCAACTGCTTCGGGCCCCGTCGCCCGCTGCCGAAGATTTCTCGGCCACGCTCGGTTAGGCGGACGAATATTGCTTAGCCGATCTAAGTAGTGGCGTAACTCACATAGCAATGCCTCTGCTAGCGATTCCGCGACTTTTGCACATTCGTTATCGAAGGGCAGTGGTCGGTTAGACCATGCCCAGTGAGGACTTTTAGCCGGAATTGGTGCAACATGAGTCACGCAAACGGAGACTGCTGGTTGCCAGCGGCCCTCGGGCCGGGTCATCGTCGTATGGTTGGACTGGCTGCCCTGCAGCGACGTGACCTGCGCGGATGCTGCTAATCGGTAGGGGCACCCGCCCGTGGAAGGACTGGCCAGTGCGGCTTATCTCGGTTGGCAAGCGATATGGCCTGCGCCAGCCCTGGATCATCAAGAACGTCAGCCAGGAGATTGCGGCCGGGCGGCTGATCCGCCTGGCGGGCCCGAACGGCAGCGGCAAGTCAACTCTGCTCCGGATCATCGCCGGGGCGATGGTCCCGTCGGCCGGCCGGGTCGCGGGCAGGCCGCACACGGGCTACGTGCCGGAACGGTTCCCGCCTGCACTCGCGTTCTCGGCGCACGAGTACCTGGAGCACATGGGCCGGATCCACGGCCTGCCTCCTACCGGGGTGCGCGCCGCGGTCGATGAGTGGCTCGAGCGGCTGGGCGCTGCGGACTATGCGCGGGCGCCGCTGCGAACGCTGTCCAAGGGGATGTGCCAGAAAGTTGCCATCGCCCAGGCCCTGCTGGCCCGGCCGGGGCTGCTCGTGCTCGACGAGGCGTGGACCGGCCTGGACCAGGCGGCGCGCGGAGCGCTTGATGCGGCCGTAGCGGAGCGAGTTGCCGGGGGCGGCATCGTCCTGTTCGTCGATCACGATCCGGCGCGGTTGGCTGACCGGGTCGACGAGGAGTGGAGGTTCGCGGGCGACAGCATCGCAGTCATGTCAGCCCCGGCTCGCCAGTCGCCCAGGGCCGGCTGGTCGGCAGCCGAGGCTGGACCGGCCCCGCAGACCGCGACAATTGAGGTGACCGGGCTGGAAGAGGCGTCTCTCGACCGCGTCGCCGGGCTGGCCGGCGTACTCACAGTGGTCGCAAACCGGCCGCTCGGGCGTGTCCTGGTGACTGTTTCCGACGCTGCGTCCGACGCTGTGCTGCGCGAGCTGCTGAGCTGGGACGGCGTTCACGTGTCAGCCGTCGCGCCGCGCGCTGACCAGTCGCTATCCGGACAGCCGCAGCCTGGCGAAACCCGCGGAGCAGCGGAGGCCGCCCGGTGATGGCGCTGCTCAGATATCAGACGGCGAACCTGTTCCGGTCACACCGCTGGATCTTGCCCCTCATGGTGTATGCGCTGCTCATCTCCGTCGGGGGCGCAGGCAGTGGCGAGGAGGCTGGCAGTGGCCAGGCCGTTGCGCACCTGCGCGCCCAGGCACTGGCCAGCGGCCTGGACTGGAGCGCGGCGATCGTCCTGGTGGTCACGGCACTGCTCACCAGGTCGATGCTGACCGCTGAACCGGGAGCGGCCAGGGCCTGCGTCGCGGCGGCCCGTGGGCCGGGCCGGGCTCAGCTGGGAACATTGCTGACGTCCTTCGCTGGCGGGGCAATACTCGGTGTGGCTGGCGCTGGCTACGAGCTAGTGACCATGGGCCACAAGACTGCGCTGCTCGTCCCGTTTTTCGACGGGCTGGGCAAGGTGCTCGTTTGCGCCTTCGTCGGCTCGGCCATCGGTACGTTGTTTAACCCGCCGGTGATCAGGCATCAGGCTGCCGCTCTCCTCAGTACGATCGCGGCCGTGGTGGTCGCGCTGGTATCGAGCGTGTCTCCGGCGAACGCGGCCATACACGGGAACGGGGCCGCTATCCAGTCCGCGGCCTGGCCCGCGGGTGTCCCGCTGGCGGCCGCATTCGCCCTGGTGGCGGTTTCCTGGATGGTCTCCTGCTGGCTGGCAGGGCGCAGGTCGGACTAGCCGCTGGCGGCCGCGAGCGCTGGAGCGACGGGAATCACGAGCAGCCCGTTCCCCTTCGTATTGGGCTAAAGACCGTGAAACGCTCGACGGTGATCGCTGACGTTGTCAGTGACGGCAGATACCCTTGTTCTTGATCCGATGTTCTTAGCCCGAGTCCTGACTGTGACCGAGGATGAGATCGTAGGCCGAGGGCGAATCGAGGAGGACTGCCAGCACACGTGACTGCCACTAAAAGGGCCGTCGAGCTCGTGGAGATCGCGGCCGCAGCCGCGGCTGACAAGCTCGCCTCCGACATCATCGCCTACGACGTCAGCGAGCAGCTCGTGATCACTGACGCCTTCCTGCTGTGTTCCGCTGCCAACGACCGCCAGGTCCGCTCGGTCGTCGACGAGATTGAGGAGCGGCTGCGCAAGGCTGGCGCTAAGCCGGCCCGCCGCGAGGGGGAGCGGGAGGGCCGCTGGGTCCTGCTGGACTACATCGACATCGTGATCCACGTTCAGCACGCCGAGGAGCGCGTCTATTACGCGCTTGAGCGGCTCTGGAAGGACTGCCCGGTGATCCCGCTGCCCGAGCCGGTCGGGGCAGCTGGTGTTGGCGGCGCTGGTCAAGGCGGCCCTAACCGGGGTGGTATCGGCCCGGCTGAGCGAGGCTAGCGCTTGACTGCGGCAGAGGATGCCGTCGCGCCCAGCATGTGGCCAGGCGGCGACAACAGGGACCTGGTCACGCTGGTGGCCTGGCGGCATGGCCAGACCGACTACAACACCGAGCGGCGGTTCCAGGGCCAGAGCGATGTCCCGCTGAACGAGGTCGGTCGCCAGCAGGCCGCGGAGGCGGCCCGATACCTGGCCGCACTCCGACCGTCAGCGATCTTCTCCTCCGACCTCAGCCGGGCGTCGGCGACGGCGGAGGCACTGGCCCGGCTGACCGGCCTTCCTGTGCAGCTCGACAAGGACCTTCGGGAGCGGTCCGGAGGGCTATGGGAAGGCCTGACCGAGACTGAGATTAATGAGCGCTTCCCGGTGGAGCGGGCCACGTGGACGCCGCCGGAGGGCGAGTCGGCGATCGCGGTGGCCGATCGGGCATCGGCCGCGCTGGAGCGGATCGCCGATAGCATGGCCGGCGGTTCGCTAGCAGTCGTGGTTGCGCACGGCGCGGCGCTTGGCCTTGCCATCGCCCGGGTGCTCGGAGTGCCGTCGGAGCCTCGCGTGCTTGGCCCGTTCGGCAACTGCCACTGGTCGGTGCTGTCCCGGCGTGGCACCAGATGGCGGCTGCTCGAGCACAATGTCGGCATTCTTCCGGAACTGGTGCCCGCCGAACTCGAGCAAAGATCCGAGTGGAGCTGAGGGATTGGGACCCCTGACCGTCTGCTCTCCCCCTGAGCCTTGCAGTTAGTTGCTTTGCGCGCTGCGAGACGCAGTCACGCCCGGCTCCACGGGTTGATCAGCTCGATTCCTGTGTCCTCGAAATCGGCGATGTTACGGGTGGCCAGTGTCGCGCCGACGGCGCTGCAGCTAGCCGGTTAAAGGACAGTACTCGCCCGCCGAAGTCGTCGCTGAGCAGCCCGTGAACCGCCGCCGACAGCTCGGTCTTATGGCGTCCGGGCAGCCGGGCGACGCCGTAGAGCAGTTCGGCTGCCGTGATCGCGGTGGTAGCTACGTCACCCGCCGCCAGCGAATCGAGCCACGCGACCACTCCGGATGCCGGCACCCGCCGGTGAGTTCGGAGATGACGTTGGTATCGGCGACGATCAAGAATCGAACACCGCCGCACGAGGCTGTTCGCTGCCGCGGTCAGGAATCTCCAGCTCGCCAAGTGCTGCGAAGCGCTCGTGGATCTTGGTCCCAAGGCCCCGCTCGGGCAGTGAAGGCGCAACCTTGGCGGATGCAGTGCTCCTGCGGCTACCAGCCAGGCTGGCTAGCTTCGGGCCTACCTGCTGGGCGGCGGAAGGTGGCAGGAGATCTTCGGGTTGACACCTACCCAGTTGAGAGGGCCCGCGAGGATCGTCACAGCGACCGTGCCCACCTGGCTGCAGTTCGCGGGCGGATTGGTGTAGTCGCCGCGCTGACCAGCGGCGATAGCGCCGAGGATGAGCCACAAAATGAGCACGATGGACCCGATGATATGCATCGCACCTGCCAATTCAGTCCAGACATCTCGCGCACGGCACCGATGGTCGGCACCACCCGCCATCGGCCTCCGCGCCGCAGCGGAGCGCCAGCCCGCTAACGGTGAGCCTCTAACGATCAGTCTGCGCTGTTCGGCCTTTACCGCAAAGAGCCAAAAGGCCTCACTCGTAGCGGCCGTCGAAGCGGTCACCCCGCCCGGCCTGGATGAAGCTAAGCCCAGTGACCGCTCCGTCTTCGACCATCCACCGGAGGGTGTAAGTGGCGCGGTAGTCGGGCGGCCAGAATGACGAGAACTCCCCGTCCTGCACGATCGACCACTCGCCCTGGGTCGATCCGCCGTGCTCGGCAAAGGTCGTCATGCCGTCCGCGGTGAATGTCTGTCTGGCGCCATCTTTGAAGACCAAGGTCGCCGCGGTCAGGGCCTGCGGCATATCCTTCGCGAGGACGAGGTCGCCGTTGGCCACGTCCAAATCATGGAATCGACTAATCATTTGTCCTCTCCTTGACTCGTTGACCCAGAGCCGTGTCTGCCGGTAAGCCTGGCAATCTCGCACCTTTCCACGGGCCCCACATCGTCAGGTCCGGTAGTCAGCCCGGTCGCGACCGAGCGGATAACCATCTCGGGTGCGGCGGCCGCTACTTCAGCAGTAGGACTGCCTGGCCGTTGAGCTTCCGCAGCTCCGCGACAACTCCGAGAAACACCCCGGTCGAGAAGTCGAAGGCGACGACGTGATCCTGGCCGACCCAGTAGAGCTGACCGCCAGGCCCGAACCTCAGTCCGCGGGGCCTGGTGAACTTAACGGCGGGGTCGGGTGTCAGCACGCGGATCAGCCGTCCGGTCCATCGCTCGTACTCGCGGATCGAAGCCGTGGCTTGAGGCGAGCCGAACGGCCACTCGCTGGACACGACGAGGTTGCCGCCGGGAGCGATCGCCAGGTCGAGGGGACTTAGCTCAGGGTCGCTGACAAGGCGCGGATTGCGGAGTCGCCCGTCGCGGTCGAACACGATGATGGTGTTGTCCCCGTCCCCGGAGGGGGAGATTCCCGAGGACAGGTACAGCTGGCCGCCGTCACCGAAGCCGAAACCTCGAGGGAACGGAACGGCGCCGTCAGGCACCAGCGGTTCGCCTTCGGAGTCGAGTCGGGGCGGCAGGGCCAGGATAGTGCCGCGGCGCCGGAGGGTAACGCAGTAGCGGCCGTCAGGCGCGAATGTACCGCCGCCGCCGTCAAGGCCCTCTCGACGGCCGGAGTCCAGAGTGACATTGCCATCCTTGCCGACTGCGAGCACTCGGTCATCGCCGCTGGTGACGTAGACAAGATCACCGGCCGGGCTCAGGCTCATGCCGCGCGGATCAATGATCCGCGGGTCGTCGCAGAACGGCCCCCCGAATTTCCCCCCGGCGGAAAAGCAGAGAAGCGTGCCGTATCCATCGCCGTTCGCGCCGCTAGCGCTCGTGACCAGAATCCGCCGCAACCCTGGCGAAATTCTTGTACTCGGTGAAGTAGTCCGGATCCTCTGCGGAGTTGGAGCGCTGCTCATGGCTGCGGTCCTGTGCTTGGTGGCGGCTTCGCGGCGTGCTCGCGCAGCCCGAGCATGTCCGCGAGCGCGGCGAGGTCGTCCTGTCCGGCGGGCGCAAGATGCGGGAATTCAGGCAGCACCGGGTGGGGAGAGGAGGTTCGGCCGAGTGGACGGCCGGCCAGCAGTGACAGCGTGGTTCCGAACGCGTCGTCATGCAGGCCGCGGCCATTCCCCGTGCCAGGCGCGAAGTGTGCCGGCTGTCCGGGCCGGTACCGCAGCTGGTCGGGCAGGAACGCGGCGACAACCGTGGCAGCGTGCTCGTCGGGGCTGGCGGCTCGACTCAGTTCTGCGACGTGCACGGCGGTCCGCCGCACTAGGTCGCCGTACGTGGCGACGTCATCGGCTGGCGAACCGGCGTTGAGTAGCTCGGTGTCTGCGCCTGGCTGCGGGAAGAACAATGAGCGCAACAACGGGTGGGCGGCCCGGCTTACCTGTCGCTGGGGGGCGTGCCCGTACAGGCTAATCCGGGCCCATGCGGCGACTTCGGTGCCGCCGAACATGACGTCGGGGACCTGAAGAGCGATGGCGGTGACGTTCCGGCCGGCCAGCAGGTCGCCGGTGGTCCCGGTGAACAACTCCGGTCGGTACTGGTCCTCTGCCAGGCCGTGATTGAACGCGAACAGAGCGACGGCGTCGCCCCAGAACGGGTCCTGCGCCAGGCCGAACCACGCTGATCCGCCATTGCTGAGCGTGAAGGTTTCCCCGGTACGGCCGGCGCCGAGTTCGGAGCCCTCAAGACCCGAGTGGCTTGGCGGGCCGACGGCGTAGCGGACCTGCATTTCCTGGTTTCCGTCGGCGTCCGGCTCGGCAAAAATCATCCGGAGGGCTCGGTCCTCGCGCGTGCCGCCATCGCTGGCGATGACGAACTCGTAGAGGGCATCCGGCCGGAAGGTGGTCGGGCTCGACCGCCCGGAGTCCGGGTTGACGGTAAGCACCAGCGTCGATGTACCTTGCGTCTCCGGAAACACGTACACGTCGCACAGGTTGAGCCGGCCATCCTCGATCGCTGTCGGGCTGTCGAAATGATGGGACATGCCTTCTCCTCATCAAACTGGCGGCTGGCACGGCTTGGACCAATAGGTTGATTTCGAAGCCGCAGTGACCAAGCGGTGCGGCGGTCGGGGAAGCCGGGATGTCGCGGACGGGGCAGCGCAGGCGGCCGGCCAGTCATAGCTGGCAGGCCGCCTGGCGCTGCCCGGTACCAGGCGATCCGCGATTAGGGGGCGACGACGCCCTGGCCGTCGGCTGCGCCGGGGACGGTGACCGTCCCTCCCCAATACGAGGCGGACCTGGTGGCCTGTCAGTTCCGTCCGGCCATGACGCCACCGTCGACGTCCCAGATGGCGCCTGTGACCCAGCCGGTGGCGGGAGACAGCAGGAACGTGATGACGTTGGCCATGTCGCGCGCAGTGCCGGTCCGGCCGAGCGGGTGGAAGCCGTCGAAGCTGTGCAGCGTCTCCTCGAGCTTGTCCTCGGGCACGAACCGCTCAAAGATCGGCGTCGCGACCAAGGCCGGAGCGACCGCGTTCACCCGGATCTGGTGGGGCGCGAGCTCGAGGGCGAGGTTGCGGGTAAGCGCGTGCAGGCCTCCTTTAGCGAGCGAGTAAGCCGACGACGGCGTGGCACCAATGGCCTGATGCGCCCACATGCTGCCGATGGTGACGATGGAGCCGCCGCGGCCCTGGCTCACCATGCCGCGGGCCACCGTCTGGGTGATGAAGAAGATGGCCCGGTCCAGTTCCAGGTAGGAGTCATAGTCAGCGCCGTCGTGGTCCAGGAACGGCTTGGGGATGAACAGCCCGGCCGCATTGACGAGCAGGGTGGCGTCCGCGTGCTCGTGCTCCAGCTGCTGCCGGACGCGCTCCACCTCCATCCGGTCGGTCAGGTCGGCCGCGATGCCGTAGGCCTTGCCGTGCTGACTGAGTTCCGCCGCCGTGTCGTTCACGCGCTTGTCGTCCAGGCCGATCACGACGGCGCTGCCGCCGGCGGCAACGACGTCGGCCGCCGCCTGGCGCCCCATGCCGCTGCTGCCCCCGACCACGATCAGCTTCTGCCCGGCGAAGACGGGCATCGCCATTGGCCGCCCCATGTGCTCGGTCATCGGGCCACCCATGTGCTCGGTCATCGGGCCACCCATGTGCTCGGTCATCGGGCCACCCATGTGCTCGGTCATCGGGCCACCCATCTGCTCAGTCAGGGGGTCAGCCATCTGCGGGGGCATGCCCTCTAGCCAGTTCATGCTCATGTATCGCTCCTCTCGGCGGCGGCGCGCAGCCGTGATGTGCCGCCTGCTCATGCGTAGCGTCGCGGCCGCGTGCTGCTTGCACATCGTCAAGACAGACAGTCGATGTGGGCATAGCTTGGGGGACCGGTGGCCGCTTCGGAGCTAGGAGCGCGGCCGGGTCCGGCCCATCACTGACTCGGCCGCGGTTCCAGTACTGCCATGCCGGAGAGATCGACGCAGTTCCGTCCGCGGATCGACGAGATGACCATGAGCATGCTGCTGCAGTTGCGGCAGCGGACCACCGTTCCGGGCCCGCGCACGTACACCGCAGTGTCCGCGACCGGCCCGACCGCGCCGCAGGTCGCGCACGTTGCCTGGGCGTCGGTCATCTCCGTTCCGAAGACTTCCATGAGCAGGCCGCCGATGGCGTTGCCGTCCAGTAGCACGTTCAGGCCCCTCCGAATCGTTCGGTCTTGACCCGGCTGGCCGGGTAGCCGCGGGTAACCAGCAGCTCAGCCACGGTCTCGACAAAGGGAGTGGGTCCGCATATGAAGGCCAGCGGGCGCTGGCTGGCAGGCCAGGCGATGCGTCCGAGCATGGCGTCGTCGACACGGCCGGAGAACCCGCCCCAACCGGGCGGCTGACTGCGGGTCAGCGTGTAACGCACCTCGGCGCTCCCGCCGTACTGGTCCAGCTCGTGCCGATAGATGACGTCAGGCAGCGTGCGCGATGAGTACAAGAGCCGGGCGGGTATCTTGCTGCCGCTGCGGTCGCGGTGCCGCAGAATGGCCCGCAGCGGCACGACGCCGGATCCGCCGGCGATCAGCAGCAGCGGCCCGCCGTCATGGGGGCCCCAGGTAAACCAGTTCCCGATTGGACCTCGAACCTCAAGCTGGTCGCCCGCGCGCAATTCCTCGGTCAGGTACGGCGAGACCTCGCCATCGTCGAGACGCTCTACCGTGATAGATGCAGGCTCCCCGTCCGCAGAGGCGATCGAGTAGGACCGCTCAGCGCTGTAGCCGTCCTCGGCGGTCAGCCGCACATCCAGATGTTGCCCGGCCCGGTGACCCGGCCAGTCGGGCAGATTGAGCGCGATGGTGCGGACCGAGTCTGTCTCCTGCGTAACTGCGGCGACGGCGGCGACCTGCCAGCTCAGTCGCCCGCGTACCGCTGTTCCCGCCATGGATCTCCGTAGTTGTGGTAGCCGTAGCTCTCCCAGAAGCCGGGCATGTCGTGATCGAGCAACTCCAAGCCGCGCACCCACTTGGCGCTCTTCCAGAAGTACAAGTGCGGCACCAGAAGACGGGCGGGGCCGCCGTGCTCGGGTGCCAGCGACTTGCCCTCGTAAGCGAACGCGATCCATGCCTGGCTGCCGCTCACGTCCTTGATCGGGAGATTCGTGGAGTAACCCCCGTCGCTGTGGGCCATCACGTATTCCGCGTCGTGCTCGACCTGATCGAGCAGAGAACTGACGGGCACACCGGACCACACGGTGCCGAGCTTGGACCAGCGCGTCACGCAGTGGATGTCGACCGTGACGGTCTCGGCAGGCAGCCTCAGGAACTGTGGCCAGCTCCAGGACTTGAGTGTTTGGCCGCCGCGCCTGATGGAGAACGTCCAGTCCTCCAGAGGCGTATGTGGTGTCGGACCGGCGGACAGCACTGGAAAGTCCTGCGTCACATGCTGGCCCGGGGGGACCTTTCCGCTTTCCTGGAGCGCTGGACGACTCAGGCGGTGAAAGCCCCTCGAAACCGGGCTAGTCATTGCTGCTCAGGTCCTTCCTCGCAGGCGCGCTGCTGAGTTTGCAGCCACGGTCACTATCCGGGCCCTGGCAGGCGCTGACATCGTCAAGGTGGCTAGTTTCCCTGGGATGCGTCCGCCGCTTGCTCGATGACGATGCGTGCGAGCTCAACGCGTGAGGTGATACTCAGCTTGCGGAAGGTCTGGCGGAGGTGATGGGCGACGGTGTGCTTGCTGATGAACATGCGGGCTGCGACCTCGTTGTTGTTCAGTCCCTCGGCTACAAGGCCGGCGACAGCTTGCTCGGTATCCGTCAAGCTTTGCCAGCCGGCGGTGGGCCTGGCGACAGGGGTACTCCAGTGGCGACGCCGGATGCCGAGCTGACGGAGCCGCCAGCGAGCGCGGGCCTCGTCGCGGCTCGCGGCCACCTGCCGATACCCGGCGAGTGCCGCTTTCAGGTGATGGATTGCATCTTCTTTGTCGTCTCGCCGCGCCTGGAGAACACCGAGGTCCTCGGACGCCGAAGCCCGAGCCCACGGGTCCGCGTGCTGCGCCACGGCGCGGGCCAGGCGAGCCGGATCACCGTGAACTATGCCCAGGGCATGTGCGGCCGCCGAGGACAAGGCCAGAAACTCGGGGTAAGTGGTCGCTATTGTCTCGGCGGTACGGGCAGTAGCCGCGGCCAGATGCTCGTCGCCCGCAGCCAGCGCGGCGCGAACGAGCCAGGCCGCGAGGGCCGGATCTGCCAGCAGGGGACCGGGCCGGCCGGGAAGATCGGCGCAGAAGTCGCCGATGCAGCGCAGAGCCGCCGCCGGGCCATCGCGCGCTTCAACGATCTGGGCCTCGGCCAGAGCGCTTTCAGGCCGTGCGTAGATATCCGCGAAATGCGGTCCGCTGACCGGACGGCTGCTGATATGCCGTGCCGCCGCCTCGACGTCGCCGCGCCTCAGCTCGATGACGCCGAGCACACTGCGAGCGGTCGCGGCGTAGGAGTAAGCCTCGGTCGCATGCGCGTGGGCCAGCGCAGCCTGAGCCTCCGTTGCCGCCGCGGCTAGCTGTCCCACGGCCAGCTGCACGCGGCTGCGCACCAGCGACAGCGCCGCGCCCGCCGGGAGACTCTGCAATCCAGAGCTGGCCGCCGCGGCGGGCAAAATAGTTTCTGCCTCTCTGATCTCGCGTACGTCTACCAGAGCGGCGGCGAGCGTGAGCAATGGCTGGACATCTCGCGCATCCGAAGAGATGCCGTTGCGGCGTGTCGCGTCACGCAGCAGCTCAAGAGTCTCGCGGATCTGGCCACGATCCCAGCAGCGGTCGGCTTCAAGAATCAGGGCGGCAGTGGCGGCGCGGGGGCCCGGTCGGGCGGATGAGGTGCGCACAGTTTCGGCGGCCGGCTCAGCGCGCAGGCCCGTCAGGGCTTGCAGGTTTGCGGACAGCGCACCGTCGCGGAGTTCGCGCGGCAACTGCGTTCCGGCCAGCACGAGGGCAGCTTCCGCGGCTGCAGCCCTGGCATGTCCCCTGGTGCAAAGTACCCAGGACACAACGCACCGCAGCCGGTATTCGGCCGTCTGGGGAAGCGGCTTGGCGAGTGTCGACTTGGCAACCTCGCAAGCCTCGTCAAGCCGGCCCGCTGCGGCCAGAGCCTCGGCGGCGGTTACCGAACGCGAGAGCAGAGCAGCATCACCGGGCGGCGTCAGATCCACTGCACGCATCGCCAGGTCTGCAGCCACTTGTGGATCTGCTCTGAGCGTCCGGGCCGCCGCCGAGTCGAGTCCCGGAAGCGAGGCCGGATCACTGGCATGTGCCGCCTGCAGCAGGTGACTTGCGGCCACGGCCGCTGACCTTCCGCGGCTAAGCAAGATCTCGGCGTACTGGCGATGCAAGGCAGTCCGCGCGGGCGCCGGGATCATGTCGGCGACGGCCCGGCGCAGCAACTCATGCCGGAATGCGAATGCATGCTCCGGCGCGGTTACCAGCGCAGCGTCCATGGCCTCCTCGACCGCAGGGAGCAGCGCCGCGGGCAGCTCGCCCAGCATCTCCGCGGCGTCCTCCAGCCGGAACGCCGGGCCGAGGATCGCCGCCGTTATGAGGAGCTGACGAGTCTGCCCGCTGACTTGCCCGAGCCGCTGCTGCGCGACGCGGTGAATCCGGCGCGGCAGGCAGTCGGAAATCAGGACGGCGACGCCATCGCCGACTTGCACTGCGCGGTCTTCGCGCAGGCCGCTGATGAGCTCAGTCAGCAGGGACGGACTCCCTGCCGCACCCTGGGCCAGGGCAGCCAGGCCCGGATCAGGCGGCGCGCCGAATGCGTCGGTGACCATCGCCTTCGCTGTGCCCTCGGCCAGCGGGCCGAGCGTTAGAAGCACGGCGCCGTCGCGTTCGAGCAAGCCGAACAGACGGTCGGCGTCGCAGCGACTTGTGCTCGAGCGCGCTAGCAGCCACGCCAGCGGGTGTCGGGCGAGGTCTCGTCGCAGTGATCGCAGTGCGGCTAGAGTGGCCGGGCTTTCGAAGTGCAGGTCGTCAAGACAAACGAGAACCGGGCCAGACGCCGCCCGCATTTCCAGGCGGGACCGTATCTCGGCCAGCCACCAGTCAGTCGAGTTCGGCCGGTCAGGGCCCCGATGATCAGCCATTACCTCGGACACCGGCTCTCGCAGAGCCGTGCGCAGCGTAAAGTACGGGATCGGCTGGGGAAGTTCGTCGGCGCTTCCGGCCGCCAGTGAGAAGCCACGCCTGGCCGCCTCGTCGGCGGCGTCATGCAGCAACAGCGACTTGCCGATGCCCGGCTCGCCTTCAACGAGGACCATTCCTGCGAATCCCCGCTCGGCCTGCCGCAGCAGGTCACGGATCACCGCCAGCTCGGCATCCCGCCCGCGCAGCAACGTCCTGCCAGCACGAAGCCGGGAGGTCGGGCTAATGCGGGCAGGCTGCTCGATCAGCGCTCGACTTACGACTGTCGTCATGAGATTCGCCGACCCGAGCATTGAGCCGATGCCAGGGGTCTGCAGGTCGTGCTTGCTGCCACGGTGCTAGCCTGTTACCCCGCTGAGCAACGCGCTTCGTTCGATCCGGATGATTTTCGTCGTGGAAGAGCTTGCCGGTTCCCGGCCGCCGAGACCTACTAACAATGACCGCCGGAGATACCGTTCCTGGGATAGACCCCTTTCCCTCCTCGAACCTGTCCATGACTCGGCGTGATGCGGTCTATGAGTAAGCGGCTAGCTCACTGCGGAAAGTGGCTAGCCACCGGGGGATTCGAGGACCTGTCGTGAGGCCGCACGCTAACTGAATGCCGACAGTGGATCACCCTCGCAGCCGATAGTGCGGCGGGAAGGGACTAGCCGCGACTCACAAAGCTGCGGCCGACACTGGGGACTCGGTGGAGGTGCCCATGACGTTGCCCGGCCGTGCGGCGTGGGCGGCGGTGGTGTCCCGTCCGGAGCTGTATCGCCGGCTGAATGAGTCGGCACGGGTCGTGGTGGTGTCGGCGCCGCCGGGTAGCGGGAAGACAGTGCTGCTGCGCTCGTGGATTAGTCATGCGGCCCTGGCTGGACGGGCCGCGTGGGTGCCGGTGGACCGGGATGAGCATGATCCCCAGCGGTTCTGGCTGTCGGTGCTTGGCGCGCTGCGCCAGACGGCGGCCGGGGCGGGGTTGGTACGCGCCCTGACCGCCGCGCCGGACCTGGACGGCTGGGCAATGGTCGAGCGATTGCTCACCGATCTGGCGCCGCTCGGGCAGCCGCTGTGGCTGGTGATCGATGATCTGCACGAGCTGCGCTCGGACCAGGCGCGGCGGCAGCTAGAGCTGCTGCTGCTGCGGGCGCCGAAGGAGCTGCGGTTCGTGCTCGCTACCCGCCATGATGTGCGGCTGGGGTTGCACCGGTTGCGGCTGGAGGGGGAGCTGACCGAAATCCGGTCAGCCGACCTGCGGTTCACCGTGAGCGAGGCGAGGCAGCTGCTGTCGGGGGCCGGCGTGCGGCTCTCTGACCGACTGGTGACCCTGCTGGTGCACAGGACCGAGGGGTGGGCCGCTGGGCTGCGTCTGGCGGCGTTGTCGCTAGCCGGACATCCTGATCCGGAGGGGTTCGCGGCGGAGTTCTCCGGCAGCGAGCGGACGGTGGCCGAGTACCTGCTGGCCGAGGTACTTGACCGGCAGCCCGAGGAGGTCCGGCGGCTGCTGCTGCGGACCAGCATCCTGGAGCGAGTCAACGGGGAGCTGGCCGACCTCCTGAACGGAGGCGGCGGGGAGAGGGTGCTGCGGGATCTGGAGGAGGCCAACGCGTTCGTGGTGTCGCTGGACGCGCACCGCTCCTGGTTCCGCTATCACCATCTGTTCGCCGGCCTGCTCCAACTCGAGCTGCGCCGAACGGAGGCGGGCGAGGTACACAAGCTGCATCAGCTCGCTGCCGGGTGGCTGGCTGGGCACGGGTATCCGGTAGAGGCGATCCGGCACGCCCAGGCGGCACAGGACTGGAGACTGGCAACCGAGCTGCTTGCCGACCGCTGGCCGAGCCTGCATTTGGACGGGCAAGCCGCGACGGTGCACGCGCTGCTGGCCGGATTCCCGGCCACCATCCGCGCGGCTGATGCGGAGCGGGCGGCACTTGCGGTGATCGATGAGCTGGAGCAGGGGTCGATGGAGGCGGCCAAGGGCTACCTGGCGCTAGCAGAGCGCGAGGCAGGGTCGGTGCCGGCCAGTCGGCGCGGCCATGCGCAGGTGCTGCTCGCGGCGGCCCGGCTGTTCTTGGCCGGCAAGGCCGGCGACCAGCGAGCACGGGCCGAGGACGGGCGGCGCCTGCTTGCTGCGGCCCAGACACCGGCCGCGGCGAAGCCGGAGATGGGTGAGGAGTTGCGGGCACTCGCGCTACTCGAAATCGGCGATGCCGAGACCTGGACCGGTCGGCTCGAACTGGCGCAGCCGCACCTGGAACAGGCGATCGCGCTGGCCCGCCGGATCGGGCGGCCGTACCTGGAGTTCATGGGGCTGACGTACCGGGCGGAGATCGAGCTGAACCGCTGGCTTCCGCGGGCCGAGGAACTCAGCAGACAGGCGATCGGGCTGGCCGACCGGCACGGCTGGACCGACGATCTGTTCGCCGGCTTCGCGTCCATGACGCTTGGATCCGCGCTGACCTGGCGGGGGAGGCTCGATGAGGCGGAGAGCTGGGTACAGCGCGCCGAGCGGACCTTCCGAGCCGAAGCCAATCCAGCGGCGGCCATGGGCGGCTACTACGTCCGCGGTCAGCTTGAGCTTGCGCGCGGCAGGTTTGCTGAAGCCCTGATCGCGTTCCGCGCTGCCGAGCGGCTGGCGGGGCCGCATCCGCTCGCCAGGCCGGTGCGCACCTGGCTGGTATACGTCCTGGCGGGCCTGGGCGAGACCGGGCAGGCCGAGGATATCCTGGCAGGCCTCAGCGACCGCGACCGCGGCCGCGGTGAGATTCGCGTCGCCGAAGCAGCGCTCCGGCTGGCCCGCAAGGACCCGCACGCTGCTATCGCGTTGCTGGCGCCTGTCCTGTCGGAGTCTGCCCGGGTGGGATGGCGGTCCTGGCTTGCCGAGGCCTTCCTGCTGGAGGCGATCGCCAGGGAAGCGCTCGACGACCCAGGTGCCGGCGAGCGTGCCCTCGAGCGCGCGCTGAGCCTCGCCGAACCCGACGGTGCGCTCATGTGGTTCCTGCTGCATCCCGCACCCGGCCTCCTTGAGCGCCAGGCCGCGCAGCGGGCCACGCACGGCGCCCTGATAGCGGAGATCCTCGATCTGCTAGCCGGGAACAGGCCCGTGCCGCACGCCGGACCGCGGCCATTGCTCGAGCCGCTCAGCAAGAGCGAGCTTCGCGTGCTGCGTTACCTGCCGACTCACCTGTCGGCACCCGAGATCGCCGGCGAGCTGTCGGTTTCGACAAGTACCGTCAAGACCCACATGCGCAACCTGTACGTCAAGCTCGGGGCTCACCGCCGGGCCGAGGCGGTCCAGCAGGCACGCGCACTGGGGCTGCTCGCGCCCTCCGCTAGCCCTCGCTGAGCCACAGATCAGGAATCGTCCTGATCGTGTGTTGGCCGCTCCTCCTAACCGCATGCACGCTCGTAGCTACAGCTAGCCGCAGTGAGAGGAGTCTTAGCGTGTGGCACGTGATCATCGGAGGATCATCGCCAGCTGACCGGTCTCATGGCCAGTGACGAGGCTTCTGCAGCACGCGGAGCGCCACAGCCCCGGTGGTATGAGATCTGGGTACGCGGCCACCTCGGCGAGATGATGCGCCTGGCGTTTCCCGCCCTGCGGGCTGAGACACGCGGAACAGACACTGTGCTGATGGGAGTGTTCCCGGACAACGCCGCCCTGCACGGCGTGCTTGCCGAGATCGAGGCGCTCGGACTTGAGCTCCTCGAACTCCGCCGCCTGCCAGCGCGCTGACTCCAGAGTGTTCGCCAGCCGCGCCAGGGCCAGGCGTTCCGCCCGGCGTCGTCCAGCGTGGCGCGGAAGACCTCCCCGATCCGCGCAAGCTCAGGCGATGTAATGGCCGGTCTGCACGTCCTCGATCCAGCCAATGTGCGTTGGCTCCCAGCCGAGCACCTCGCGGGTCTTGCTGTTCGACGTGGGGTTGTCCAGAGCCGCGAAGAAGGCGAGGAAGCCCAGGTACTGCGGTGCCTCCTCCTCGGTGATGCTCTTGGTCTCCACGCCGAGCTTGCCGGCAATGGTCTCGGCGATCACCTTGCGCGGGATGCCGAGGTCGCCCACGCCATGGAACGCCGAGCCGGCCGGGGCCTTCTCCAGCGCCAGCCGGTAGAGCGCGCCGATGTCGTAGGTGTTCGCGGCCGGCCAGCGGTTCGCGCCGTCACCCAGGTACGCGGCCGCGCCGTTCTCGCGGGCGAACTGTATCAGCGCGTGCGTGAAGCCGTGATGGTCAAGGTCGGAATGGACCATCGGAGCGAGCCGGATCACGCTGGAGCGCACGCCCTGGCCCCCGAGGCCGATCACGTAGTTCTCCGCGTCGACCCGCAGGCCGCCCGGCACCCGGTCAGCCTCGGTCCCAGGGCGATCGTTGATCCCGCCCATGGCCAGCATCAGCGTGCCGCCGGTGGTGACCAACGGCTTGCCGGTGCCGGTCAGCGCCTCGCCCATCGCCGTGATCGCGGCCGTGTCGGCGTCGACCGCGGACATGAAGTCCCCGGTGCGCATCTCCTCGTGCTTGAACGCAAGGTGGATCACGCCGTCTGCCCGCGAGGTGGCCTGCCGCAGCCCGTCGAGGTCGTCGAGATCACCACGGCGCACCTCGGCGCCGAGCGCCTCGACCGCAGCGGCGGACGTGTCGGAGCGGGCCAGGCCGACGACCTGGTGTCCGTGGGCTAGCAGTTCGGGAATAACAGCGGAGGCGATATGGCCTGAGGCGCCGGTGACGAAAACACGCATCTGAAGTCTCCCGTCGTGACGATGACACTTGGTGACATCACGCTAGCACACCCATGTCACCTGGTGTCATCAACTATGCTGGCCGGGATATGTCACGCTGGAAACCAGACGCAGCCGGCCGGCTGATGGCCGCCGCCATCGCCCTGTTCGACGAGCACGGCTACGACGAGACGACGGTCGCCGAGATCGCCGAGCGCGCGGGCCTGACCAAGCGGACATTCTTCCGGTACTTCGCGGACAAGCGTGAGGTGCTATTCGGCGGCTCCGAGGAGCTGAGGCGCCGGTGGCTGGAGGCGGTGGCCGCCGCACCCGCCGGCGCAGACCCGCTGACCGCTGCGACGGCAGGCTTCGATCCCGTGGCGGCGATGTTCGCCGAGCGGCATGAGTTCGCCCGGATCCGGGCCCGGATCATCGCCGCCAATCCGGAGTTGCAGGAGCGCGAGCTGATCAAGCTCCAGTCGCTGGCCGGATCGATCAAGACGGCACTGGCCGAGCGCGGCATAGCTGAAGTCGCGGCGATTCTGGCCGCGCAGGCGGCGCTCACCGTTTTCCACGTTGCGTTCGCCCGGTGGGCGGAGCAGGACGACCCGGCGGGATTCCGGCAGCTGATGGACGTGTCGCTGGACGAGCTACGGTCGGTCATCGTCCCCCAGCCTCGGCGAGCCGTCGTCGGCTAAGGCGGCAGGAACCGCTCCAGGCGCGACGGCGACTTATCACACACGCCGGGGTTGCGGAGCCCGGATTGCACCGGTTTGTGCCCCCAGCACGGCGGAACGCGGAAGTCGGCGCAAAGGTTATTCGAATTTACTACCTTGACCTTGTGGTGGAGCTAAGGGGATTCGAACCCCTGACCTTCTGCATGCCATGCAGACGCGCTACCAGCTGCGCCATAGCCCCTTGGTGCGACGTTCCCGTCGCAGTGGAACGCAGATAGCATACTGGCTTCCGAACTCCGATAGGTACCGCCTGGCACGACCTGCCCCGTGAACCGAGCTGACAGCCGCTCGACCGGCCAGGGCGAATGCTCTCCCGACCAGGCCCGATCTGCTTGTCACACGCCCATGGGTTCGGCGTTTGATGAACCCGATGTCCGTAATGCCGGTCAATCCGAAGATCGCCCGCAGGTATGTGACCTGGCCGGTCTCGTCGTGGGGCCAGGACTCGACATGACTGCTGTCGATCGGCTGCCCGACCATGAGCGTGACCCTTCAGCGTGCAGCGAGCCCTGCTACCAGCACATCCGGCGCGAGACGGATCTGTCGCGCGCCCGTATCCGTTAGAAGATGGACGGCCGAGCTGAAACCGTCGCGGCTACTGTCCGGGATCACGCCGGAGAGCAATACTCAGTTGCGACCGGCCGCGGGCTCAGCGCCCGCTGGCTGCGGACGTAGAACTTGCGCAGCATCTGCGGCAGATGCCGGGCATGGCCATCGAAACCGTGTCGTGCTGCCTGGCTGATCGCGGCGGACAAGACCGGGCGCTCGGCCTCGAACCACGCGTACGCCTCGCGGCGGTCTGCCAGTTCCTCCGGAACGACACCGGGCGCCAGGGTGTGCGGCCGGGCAGGCAGATCGGCCTGGTCCAGCAGCCTGGCCGCCCCGAAAGCGGTGTGCAGGTAATGGTCCAGCATCCGGTGCATTGCCGCCCTGCGGTCCGCGTCGCTATCGGATCTGCTGGCCTGCTCGGCGGCGTAGGCACGCAGCAGGTCATGGGAGGTGTACCGGCCATCGGCGTGTTCAGCAAGCAGGTTCGCCAGAACTAGTTCGGTGAGCATCTGTCGCGCTCGTTCCGGGCAAAGGCCCGCCACGCTGGCGGCAGCCGCGGCGGTGATGTCCGGCCCCGGGTGCACTGCCAGCAACCGGAACATCCGGGCGGCAGGCTGGGTCAGGCTTTGATAGGACCAGGAGAACACTGCCCGCGCGCTGGTGACCGCATCTGTCACGTCCGTCGCGTCGAGTAGAGTCAGCCGATCCTGAGTCGGCCGAAGCTCCTCTACCAGCATGCGGAGTGCGTGCGACGGCCGGGCCGCATGGCGCGCGGCCACGATAGCTAGCGCGAGTGGCAGTCGCGCGCACAGGCCGATGAGCTCTATGACGGCCTCGGCTTCGCTATCGACGAGTTCAGGGCCTAGGCGGTCGCACAACATTTCCTGCGCTTCCGCGTCGGTCAGCACATCCAGGTTCATCAGCTGCGCGCACTCGGTGGCGGCCAAGCCGGCCAGCTGGCGTCGGCTGGTCACGACGACCAAGCAGGGTGCATTGCCGGGCAGCAGCGGGCGGACCTGCGCCTCATCACGGGCGTTGTCCAAGATGACCAGCATCCGGCGGTCGGCCAGCAGACTGCGGTACAAGGCCGCTTGCGCGTCCGGGCTGGCCGGGATCCGCTCGGCCGAGATTCCGAAGGCGTCCAGCAGGCTCCGGATCGCCTCCGCTGGCGCCACCGGGGCATCCGATGGGTGAAAGCCGCGCAGGTTGACGTACAGCTGCCCGTCAGGGAAGCGCTCCGCCGCCTGATGCGCCCAGTGCACTGCCAGTGCTGTCTTGCCAACCCCCGCAGTCCCGCTGATCGCCAGTATCAGCGCCGTGCCCGCCGCGCCGTCGAGCCGGTCCAGCAGCTCGTCCAGGCTCCTCAGCTCATCTGACCGGCCGGCGAGATGCCGGATCGCCGTTGGCAGCTGCCGCGGCACCACTGGCAACAGCTGCCCGCCGCCGTACCCGGCCTGGTCAGCCGCAGTCTGCACGGGCGCCCGCGCCTTGCGCGAGGCTGCCGATCCCGCCCGTCGGCGGCCCGGCCTGGCCAGTCCTAGCGCATCACAGAGCAGATCCACCGACCGGCGATGCGGACGACCGATGCGGCCTCGCTCGATGTCGCTGATCGTCCGCACGCCCAGTCCCGACCGCTCCGCAAGCTCCTCCTGGGTCAGCCCGGCCGCCATCCGCCGGCCCCGTACCAACTCTCCGAACCCGTTGCGTACGCGCGCGGCCGCATCTACCTCACCTGCCGCTCCCATGAAGAAGATTGTTCGCTGGCATTGTCGGCAATTGGATAACAGCGCCATTCCGATCGGACACCAGTCAGTCGATGCCCAGCGCGTGCTTGATGCGACGCCCGGTTCCCCTGCGCAGATGACGCAGGGGAACCGGGCGACCCGGCTTATGAGCTCGGTTTGCTCAGCCAGACGTTCGTCGGGTCGAAGTTCTGGATCGACGGCACGTACACGGCGTTGTGCACGAAGGTGGAGTGATAGTCGGGCTGCATGTCCTGGGTGATCTGGTAAGTCGGTGCTTGCTCGGTCACCATCTCATCGATCTGAGCCCAGAGCTTGCCCGCGGCCACCGCACTGGTCTGGTTGACTGCCTTGGTGATGAGGGCGTTGACCGTCGGGTTGTTGTACTCAGAGAAGTTGCTCCCGTTCGGCGGGAACGACGCGGTTCCGTCGTAGATCGGCTGGAAGAACGAAGCCGCCGCGTCGCCGTACCAGTCCGGGCCCCAGCCCGACATGGCGATGTCCCAGGTTCCGCCCTTTGCGGTTGCCGGGACCTGCAGGTACTTGACGTACAGGTCGGCGGCCGGGACCGCGAGTGCCTTCAGGCGGACGCCTACAGCGCCTAGCTCGGCCTGGAGGGTCTGGTACATCTTCGGCTCAATCGTCGACTCGGCGTTGTAGAGCACTGTCAGGTTCAGGCCGTTGGGGTAGCCGGCCGCCTTCAGCATGGCCTTTGCCTTGGCCGGGTTGTACGGGAACGGGTCGTAGTTCTTCGGCACGTACTGGGCGCCGTTGATGCCGTTCGGCAGGATGTGAGTCAGCGGCGGGCTCACGTCCGGGCCGCCATCGTCCTTGATCAGATTGGCCCGGTTGATCGCGTAGCTCAGTGCCTGCCGGACGGCGACCTTGGCCAGCGCGTGGTTGTTGTTCGGCGAGAGCGTGTTGAAGTCGAGGTAAGGGTTGGATCCGTAGCTCGGGCCGAGGTTGAAGTCCTTGCCGCCAGCCTGCATCTGGGAGATCAGGCCGGGCAGCGCCGGCTCCGGCGGGAAGGCGTCGAACTCCATACCGCCGGCGGGGGTGTTGGACTCGAGCACCGACTGGATCGTGACCGGCTGGCCGGTCTCACTGACGTTGATCTGGTTCACATAGGCCTTGCGGATCGGGTCGGTCGATTCGTTCCAGACCGGGTTGCGGACGAACACGATGGACTTGGTCGGCACGTACGACTTAATCTCGTACGGGCCGTCCGCGTACTGGTGCGTCTCGGAGGCCACGCTGCCCGGCAGGTAGTTCAGGCTTTGCGGCGGCGCCGGGTTGAACGCCGGCAGCGTTAGCTGGTCGGCGAAGTACGTCGCCGGCTGGGTCAGGTGGAAGGTGATCGTCTGCCCGCTGGCACTGACGCCAGAGATGTTGTGCGTGTCGATGAAGTTCTTGATGGCCGAGATGGACGTCGGCGAGACCTTCTCGAAGGCGGTGCAGAATGTCGCCAGTCCCTGAATCAGGTTGATGAAGTCGGGCTCGCCGCCGAACCTGGTCGGGGTCGGGTTGCAGGACCGCTTCAGGCCGAGCACCGCGTCCGCGCCGGTAACCGGCTCAGGCGGGCTGGTGTTCCACATCACTCCGGAGCGGATCGTGACCGAGTATGTCTTGCCGCCGTCGCTGACGATCGGCAAGGCGGTCGCAAGGTCTGGGGCCACGTCCGTGACCTTGCCCGGAACGGCCGGGTAGGCATACAGGCCACGCAGGTACATCCGCTGGGCCAGGTAGCCGATGGTGTAGTAGCTGGCGTTGTAGTCCATCCAGTCCACGTCGCCGTCGCCCAGCATGTTCAGGGTGCCGCCCTTGACGGGTGCGCCGGCACCGGGGTTGACCGCCTGGATGCCGTCTTGGATTTCGGCGAGACCGGTATGAGTGCCCGGCGATTTCGATGTGCTGCCGCAAGCCGCGGCCGTCAGCGCCAGCACTGCCAGGCTAGCGACGACCAGAGAACCTCGTATGCGTGTCCGCATCGATGCTCTGTCCTCCCTCTTCACGTGATCCGCAACCGACCCCACGGGTTGGCTGCGACGGGCCTTCGGTAGTTCATGCGCGAGGCGCACCTCGGACGTCGGCAGGCGAGAGCCCCCGACAATGTCAGCGTGGTCGGTCGCGCGCTGGCCGGTCCATAGGGAGCTACCGGCGGGTTAACCGGCGGGAATGGACGAATCTGCCGGACCGCGCCCGGCTAGCGAGTGGCTGAAGCGCCTTTCGCCAGTTCGGCCCGGTCCAGGGCATGGCAGGTGCGGCAGCCGTCCGTCTGGTACACCACCACGCCGCCGGTGGTACGCCCCACCAGGCCGAGCTCGCGGAAGATTCCGACCCATCCCGGCTCGTCGCTGCTGCGGTCCAGCAGGATCGCGCCTACATGGTCGCGCTTGACGTATGCCTCGAATTTCGCAACGCGAGCCGGCGTCGGATCGGCGAGAGCAGCTACCGGCCGAGGCAGGTCGGTCCGGTGGTTGATTCCTTCGTTGATGTACCCGCCAGCGATCCGCAGGTAGAAGTCGGACTGGGCGGACCAGAGCAGGCCGGCGTTGCCGACGGTGGATATCACCACGACGGTCTCGCCGGGCGACAGCTGACGACGGTACTGGGCGGTGGTGATGAACGGCGGCACCTCGTCAAATCTCTTGACCTTGACCGGGGCCGCGTCGAGCAGAACGGACAAGATCACGAGCACCGCGAGCGGCCAGCGCGCCCAGCGCACCCGCTTCGCCGGGCCGGCCAGCCATATCGCGGTCGTCACGGCCAGGGCCAGAAATGCGAAGACCATGAGTCGCAGCGGGATGGCATCGCGCACCAGCGGCAGGCGGAAGATGCCCGCCCAGGGCAGCCCCGCCCTCCGGCGCCCGTCCAGAACAAGGCTTGGTCCGAGTGATGCCACGACGATGATGACGGTCATGCAGCACAGGAACCGGACTAGCCTGCTGTGCCAGCTGGTGACCGCGAGCAGGACGAGGAGCGCCAGCAACGGGATGCCGATGTAGCAGGCAGCGGCTAGCTTGTTCGGCTCGGATGCGGCGTGCGCTAGCCACGTGATGCCGAAAGTCCGGCCAGGCCGGGGTATCAGCAGGCTGCCCAGATCGGTGCCGGATGCCGGCGTTGGCCTCGGCGACGGGGTGTTCAGCATGTAGGCGATGTACGGCAGCGCCAGCACGATCGCGATCATGTAGGCAAGGCCGATGAACTTGGCCAGCCGGACGATTTCTGCTCGGCCTGCCCGCCCTGCTAGCGCGAAGCCAATCACGAGCGAGATCACCAGGACGCCCGTGAGGTCGGCGAAGATCTCCAGGAACAAGTAGAACTGGACCGTCAGAGTGACTGCCG
>Ga0335075_10001417_pt1 | contig 39690 bp, 33 predicted proteins | sample Lox_Sample_24_FD_206723 | JGI IMG/M metagenome (GOLD analysis project Ga0335075, IMG submission 206723) | Soil microbial communities from Loxahatchee National Wildlife Refuge, Florida, United States - Lox_Sample_2.4 | ecosystem: Environmental > Terrestrial > Soil > Wetlands | place: USA... | reverse complement strand
GAGTCTGGTTCAACGCCATCAGGGCTTGGCCGGCTGGCCGGTCCACCGCCCCCGTCGGCATAGCCCGAAACGGACAGTCCTGACGGGCTGTGGTGCGGCGAATTACCAGCGCGGCTGCATGCGCTCGTAGTCCGGGACAACGCTTTGCATGTAGCCCGTGTCGTCACGGTTGCGCAGGCCGCATCCCAGGTACTGCTCGTGCAGCCGGGCCAGCGCGTCACGGTCGAGTTCGACACCGAGCCCCGGACCGGCCGGGACGGCGAGCGCGCCGTCGCTGAACGAGAACGGCGTCCCGGCGATGACATCCTCGGTCTTCCACGGCCAGTGGGTGTCGCAGGCGTAGCCGAGGTTGGGGACGGCGGCGGCTAGGTGGACCATCGCGGCGAGGCTGATGCCCAGGTGCGAATTGGAGTGCATGGACAGGCCGATCCCGAACGTCTCGCAGATCCCGGCCAGCAGCTTCGACCGCTGCAAGCCACCCCAGTAGTGGTGGTCGGACAGGATCACCTGCACCGCGTTCTCCCGCAGGGCCGGCGGTAGGTGGGCGAACGCCACCACGCACATGTTGGTGGCGAGCGGCATCGGGGCATCCCGCGCCACCTGTGCCATCCCGTCGATGCCGGGCGTCGGGTCCTCCAGGTACTCAACGACGCCGTCGAGCGAGCGCGCGACGTGCAGCGAGGTTCTCGGCGTCCACGCGGCATTCGGGTCGAGCCGCAGCGGATGGCCGGGGAACGCGTCGCGCAACGCCAGGATGGCCGCGATCTCCTGATCCGGTGGAAAGACGCCGCCCTTCAGCTTGAGCGCGGTAAACCCATAGGTGTCCACCATCCGCCTGGCCTGGGCCACGATGCCGTCCGGATCGAGGGCCGGCCCCCAGTCGTCGGCGCTCGGCGAGCCCGGGTGCGCGGCCCACTTGTAGAAAAGGTAGGCGGAGAACGGCACCGTCTCCCGGACGGCACCGCCAAGCAGATCAGCGACCGGCCGCCCGGCCGCCTTTCCCTGGATGTCCAGGCAGGCCACCTCGAATGGGGAGAACACCCGGTCGGTCGCCGCGGAGTGGCCGATCAGGCCGGACGAGATGGTGGTGTCGGGTGCCGCGATGGCCTGAATGCGCCGGTAGATCTCCTCCGTGTGGTAGACATCCGCGCCCTCGATCGCGCTGCCGGCGGCGAGCAGCGAAGCCAGGTGCACTTCGTCGGCATAGGTCTCGCCGAGCCCGCTGATCCCGGCATCGGTGTCGACCTCGACGACCGCGCGCAGCGCGAACGGCTCGTGCACACCGACCGAATTCAGCAGCGGCGGGTCGGCGAACGCGACCGGGGTGATTGTCACCTCGGTGATGCGGATCGCCGTCATCGGACCGCGCCCGGCCGCCCCACGGGGGTCCCGGCCCCGGCGTCGCCGCTGGATTCGGTGTCGGTCACCGCCGCCAGCCCGGCGGCGAGGATGTGCTCGAGTTGCTCGCGGTGCTCGGGTGTCACGTCGGTGAGCGGCGGCCGGACGCCACCGGACGGGTACCCGGCGAGCTCGACCCCCGCCTTGACGAGCGAGACCGCGTAGCCGGCGCCGCCGCGTAGCCGCAGCCGCACCAGCGGATGGTAGAAGGCGCGGTCCAGTTCCTCGATCACCTGCTGATCGTCGCGCTCGAGCGCCTCGTAGTAGGCGAGCGCGACCCGCGGCGCGAACGCGAACGCGGCGGAGGAGTAAAGCGGCACGCCGATGGCGCGGTAGGCGCGCTGTGTCACCTCTGCGGTTGGCATTCCATTGAAGAAATGGAACGAGCCGTTGGTCCCCGCGTCGCGCACCGCTCGCACGATCCGGCTCATCAGATCGAGGTCGCCGGCTCCGTCCTTGAACCCGATGACCTGCGGCAGCGCGGCGACCGCGACCGCGCTGCGCTCGTCGAACCGTGCGTTCGCCCGGTTGTAGACGATGGCGGGCAGGTCTGCTCTGGTGGCCGCGCGCACGTAGGCCTCAAGGCCGGGGCCGCTCGCTTCGCTCAGGTAGGGCGGCAGCAGCAGCACGCCGTCGCCGCCCGCGGCGGCGGCCAGATCGCAGAACCGCCGGGCGGTGCGCACCGGGCCGCCCGCTCCGGCGAAGACCGGGACGCGGCCCCCGACGGTCTGCACGGCGACCCGCACGATCTGGGCGTACTCGTCCGGGTCGAGCGCGCTGAACTCGCCGGTGCCGCAGGCGGCGAACACCCCGCCCGCGCCCGCGTCGACGCCCCGTTCGATGTGCGCGGCGAGCGCGTCGAGATCGACGTCTCCGTCACTGCCGTAGGGGGTGATGGGGAAGAACAGCAGACCGTTGAACATGGCTTCCTCAGCTGGTGGCTTGTGGCTGGTGGCTGGTGGCTGGTCGGCCCGGTCAGTCCCGGGTGTAGGCGCCGTCGACAAGGCGGAGCAGCCCGTCCGGGTTGGCCTCGCGGACGGCGGATGGCAGCAGGGCGTCCGGCACGTCCTGATACGCCACCGGCCGCAGGAACCGGTCCATCGCGTTGCTGCCCACGGACGTGGTCCGGCCGTCGGAGGTAGCGGGGAACGGGCCGCCGTGCACCATGGACGGCACGACCTCGACGCCGGTCGGCCAGCCGTTGAAGATGATCCGGCCGGCCAGCCGCTCGAGCACCGGCAGCAGGCCGGACGCGAGCGGCGCGTCCTCGTCGCAGGCGTGCACCGAGGCGGTGAGCTGTCCTTCCATCGCACGAGCGACGTCGAGAAGCTGTTCCGTGTTCGCCGCGCGGACGATGACCGAGGCGGCTCCGAACACCTCGTTCTGCAGGTCCGGAGCGCTGAGGAACTCATCAGCGGTCGTGCTGACGAGCGCCGCCGAGCCACGGCTCCCGTGCTCGGCGTCCGAAGCCCCTGACGCCCCGGCCGCCCCGGGCGCCTCCCCGCGGGCAACGACCTCGATGCCCTGATGGTCGGTCAGCCGTGCCACGCCGGCCGCGTAATTGGCCGCGATGTTGCCGGTGAGCATCGGGGCGGGCGGGCTGCCGGCGACCGCGCGGCCGGCCGCCGCGGCGAAGCGGTCCAGGTCAGGGCCGTCGACGGCGACGACGACTCCCGGGTTGGTGCAGAACTGGCCGGCGCCGAGCGTGAGCGAGCCGACGAACGCGGTGCCAAGCTCGGCGGCGGCCTCAGACAGCCGCCCCGGCAGCAGGAAGACCGGGTTGACCGCGCTCATCTCCGCGTAGACCGGGATCGGCACCGGCCGCCGGGCCGCCGCGGCCACCAGGGTGAGCCCGACGCGGCGTGACCCGGTGAACCCGACGGCCGCGATGGCCGGGTGGGTGACCAGCTCGATGCCGACGGTCGGGCCGTCGGCCAGCACCATCGAGAAGATCCCGGCGGGCAGTCCGCTGGCGGCGACGGCCCGGGTGACGGCGGCCGCGACGATCTCCGACGTGCCGGGGTGGGCCTCGTGCGCCTTGACGACCACCGGACAGCCGGCCGCCAGTGCCGACGCCGTGTCGCCTCCGGCGACGGAGAAGGCGAGCGGGAAGTTGCTCGCGGCGAACACCACGACGGGTCCGACGGGGACGCGGCGCTGCCGGACGTCCGGCCGCCGGGCCGGCGTGCGGTCCGGCAGTTCGTGATCGATCCGGGCCCCGTTCCAGCTTCCCTCGCGCAACGTGGCGGCGAACAGCCGGAGCTGTCCGGTGGTCCGCGCTACCTCGCCGGTGAGCCGCGGCAGCGGCAGTCCGGTCTCCAGATGAGCGCGCTGCGCGGCCTCCTGGCTCACCGCGTCGATCTCGTCGGCAGCGAGTTCCAGCAGGCGGGCGCGCTGCTGCGGCGGCGCCGCCCGAAAGGGCTCGAACGCGGCCTCGGCGAGCTCCGCCGCACGGGCCGCGAGCTTGCTCCCGGCGAACCTGAAGGCGGGCTCGAGCACGGTTCCGGTCGCGGGGTCGACGGCACGGAATTCCGGGCCATCGCCGAAGACGGCCTCTCCCGCGATGTACATCGCGCCAGTGACACCGGTGCTCATGTGCCCTCCCATGGTTAGCCGCGGACCGTACTTCCCTCCTCATCCTAGATTTCACCTTCGACGGGCGGCTAAGTCAGCCTGGCGGCGGGATGCGGCCGCTCCGTTCGGATCCGGGCCCTTGTGTACTGTCCAATTTGTGACCATAATCACCAAATGTGGTCTCAAGCGACTTCTGATGTTGCGCAGTCGACGCGCCGGGCGCGGGGCAGGGGAGCGGTGCCGCCTGTCCTGGTCGGCACCATCCTCGTCGGCGTCCTCATCCTGAGCGCGGGGCTCGCCGCGGTGGGCATCGGCACGTCGTACTCGGCCGGAGCGGGAGCGGCGCACACCGCCGGAGACAGCTCGGCCGTCACCGCGGCCGGGGGTGGCGACGGTGCCTCGGGCGCCGCCGATGGGCCAGCCAGCTGCGAGTACTGGACGACCGACGAGGGCGTCTCCGCGGTGGTCGTGACCTCTGGAGTCAACTGCGGGACCAAGTCGTTCACGATCAACGCGGCCTCCTACGACGGCGCGGTCTTCAGCTATCTCGACGGCGAGACCGCGTACAACCAGTTCCTGACGCAGATCGTCGAGTTCGTCCATGGGCCGGCCGGCGCCCCCGCTCCGTTCGGCGGCAGCGCACCGTCCGTCAGAGGGCTGAAGATGATCGGCTCGGCGGACAACGCGTTCACCAACCACGTCGCGGTCTACGTGTACTCGGGGCCGGGCGATGTCAACGACGGCGCTGCTCAGGCGATGGACGAACTGATACACAACACCTTTCACCCGCAGAGCTGAGCGGTGAACGTCACGTTCCCGGCGATGACAGCGGCACCGGCGATCTGTTAGTACGGAGGTACAACCGGTCCAGTGTGGGGAGAAGTAGCCCATGACCGTCGCCGAGCCGACCACTCTGCGCCAGCTTGTCGAGCGCTCCGATGATCACCCCGCCCTCGTGGTTCCCGAGTCCGGTGCCTTTCTTTCCTACGCGGCGCTCCAGCGCGCCCTCGACTGCGCCGCGGGCCGGCTGGCCGCGCTCGGGGTGCGGGACGGCGACCGCGTCGCGCTGGTCGCGGCCAACGGCCCGGCACTTGTCGTGGCATTCCTCGCGCTCGTCGCGAGCGGCGCGGCGGCCGCGCCGCTGAACCCCGCGCTCGGCGTTGCCGAGATCGCCGCCGAGCTCGCTGACCTGCGCGCATCCCGCCTGCTGCACGACGGGTCGGCCGCGGGCACGGCGGCCGCGGCGGAGCTGGGCGTGCCCGCCGGCTCGATCGAGATACGCGACGGCCTGCTGCACGTCGACGGGCAGCCGGGCGATCCGCGGGCGGCGGTCGGTGACTCCGACGCGCTGGCGCTCTTGCTGCACACGAGCGGCACGACGAGCAAGCCGAAGACGGTGCCGATCAGGCAGCGCAACCTCGTCGCGTCGACCGCGGCGGTGGCGCGAAGCTACGGGCTGACCGGCGACGACGTGACGATGTGCGTCATGCCGCTGTTCCACGTCCACGGCCTGGTGGCCGCGGTGCTGGGCACGCTATCGACCGGCGGCACGGTGCTGCTGCCGCGGTTCCGCCCGTCCGTGTTCTGGGATGACGTCGCCAGCCGCGGCGCGACCTGGTATACGGCGGTCCCGACCATCCACGCGAGGCTGCTCACCCAGGCCGCCGAAATGCCCGCGCGGCCGGCCCCCCGGCTCCGGTTCGTCCGGTCGTGCTCGGCGCCGCTGCCCACCGTGCTGTGGCAACGCTACGAGGACACGATCGGCGTCCCGCTGGTCGAGGCGTACGGGATGACCGAGGCGGCCCATCAGATGGCGTCGAACCCGCTGCCACCGGGCGAACGCCGCCCGGGCACGGTCGGGCGCGCGACCGGCGTCGAGATCGCCGCCCTGGACGGCGACTGGCGGCCGGTGCCGGCCGGCCTGGACGGCGAGGTAGCGGTGCGCGGCCCGTCCGTCGTCGACGCCTACCTCGATAACCCGGCCGCGACGGCCGCGTCATTTCGTGACGGCTGGTTCCGCACCGGCGACGTCGGCAAGCTCACCGCCGACGGCTACCTTACCCTGGTGGGCCGGGTGAAGGAGCTGATCAACCGGGCGGGAGAGAAGATCTCACCCTATGAGGTCGAGGACGTGCTGCTCGCCCATCCCGCGGTCGCCGAGGCGGCGGCGTACCCGGTGCCCGACGAGAAGTACGGCGAGCAGGTAGGCGTCGTCGTCGTGCTGCGCGGCGAGGCGACGCCCAGGGAGCTCATCGCGTACTGCGCGGACCGTCTCGCCGCGTTCAAGCGGCCCGCCCGGGTGACGATCCTGCCCGAGATCCCGAAGGGACCAACGGGCAAGATCCAGCGGCGGAACCTGGCTGGCCTGGTGGACCAGTGAAGGTCGCCGTCGTCGGGGCCGGAGCGATCGGCGCGTACGTGGGCGCCACGCTGTGCCGAGGCGGTGCCGACGTCCACCTGATCGCTCGTGGCGAGCAGCTGGCTGCCCTCGAGAAGGACGGCATCACCGTGCTCAGTCCGCGCGGTGACTTCCGCGCCCGTCCGCACGCCACGCCCGATCCTGCCGAGATCGGTCCGGCCGACATCGTGTTCCTCGGGCTGAAGGCCTACAGCTACGCCGGCGCCGGCCCGCTCATCAAGCCGCTGCTGAAACCGGGCACCGGCGTCGTCGCCGCGCAGAACGGCATCCCGTGGTGGTATTTCCACGGGATCGGCGGCCGTTATGAGGGCCGCCGCGTCGAGGCGGTCGACCCGGACGGTGCGGTCTCCGCCGTGATCCCGCCGGAGCAGGCGATCGGCTGCGTGGTGTATGCCTCGACCGAGATTTCCTCGCCCGGGGTGATCCGGCACATTGAGGGCACTCGCTTCTCCATCGGCGAACCCGACGGGACCATCTCGCAGCGCTGCACCGCGTTCAGCCAGGCGTTGGTCGCCGGCGGCCTGAAGTGCCCGGTCGAGGCCGACCTGCGCTCCGACATCTGGCTCAAGCTGATGGGCAACGTGGCGTTCAACCCGGTCAGCGTGCTGACCGGGGCGACCATGGGCGAGATCGCCGCCCACCAGGGCACTCGTGACCTGGTGCTGAGCATGATGCGTGAGACGGCGGAGATCGCCACCGCCCTCGGCAGCCCGCCCAAGGTCTCCGTTGAGCGCCGCTTCGAGGGCGCGGCACGGGTCGGTGACCACAAGACGTCGATGCTGATGGACTTCGAGGCGGGCAAGCCGCTGGAGTCCGACGTCCTGCTCAAGGCGCCCATCGAGCTCGCCCGGCTGACTGGCGTGCCTGCGCCTAGCCTTGAGCTGGTGCACGCGCTCATCGATCTCAAGACGTCCAACAGCGAGGAGGTCAGTTGACCGCGAGAGCGTGGCGGCAGGGCGCGCGGGCATCGGTCGTTCCGTGGTACGGCTACCGGTACCGGCGATGGGTGCTCGACTCGCTCAGGTACGCCGATGTGCAGGATCTCGCGACCAGCGGTGAGCACATCCCGGAACTCGGCGACGTCTACGTCGACGTCACATTGGTCAGCCGAGCCTCGCAGCAGACTTCCGCGGGTGCGGAGGGCGCTGGGCGGCAGTCGATCAGCGAACTCCTCGACCGCCGCTCGCCCGCGGTGCTGGCGCTGATCGGCCAGCCCGGAAGCGGCAAGAGCACCCTGCTCGCGTACGCCGCTCGGCGCAGCGCCCGGGCGTCCTTGCTCGGACGGCAGCGCAGGCGCGTCCCCATCCTGCTCGCGCTGCGTGACCAGGCCTCGATCCTCGCCCAACCGGCGATCTCGCTGCCAGATCTCGTCCGGGCCGCGGCCGGCGTACCAGGCCGGGAACCCGGCGGCTGGTGGGAGCGCCAACTGAGCCGCGGCCGGTGCCTGGTCCTGCTCGACGGCCTTGATGAGGTCGCCCGGGCCGAGGACCGCCGCACCGTGGCCGACTGGGTCGAGCGGCAGATCGCGGCCTTCCCGGACAACCACTTCGTGATCACCTCCAGGTCCTTCGGTCTCCCGGATCCGCTGACCGCCCGGGCGGACGTTCTCGTGGTCCGGCCGCTCACGGCCGCGCAGGTTCAGCTCTTCCTGGACCGCTGGTACCTGGCCGTCGAACGGCACGCGACCGGCGCCTCCGGCAGGAGCGCCCAGCGAGCGGTGCGGATGCGGGCCCGCGAGTCGGCCGTCAGGCTCACCTCAGTGCTCCGGCAGCATCCAGCGCTATATGACCTGGCGGTCAATCCGCTGCTGCTGACGATGATCGCGACGGCGCACCGGTACCGCGGTGCGTTGCCGGACAGCCGCGCCGACCTCTACGGTGAGATCTGCCACGTGCTGCTGTCCCGTCGCGATCAGGCTAAAGGGCTGCCCGAACTGCTGCCGTGGCCCGCTAAGCAGGCGCTGCTGTCGGCACTCGCGTACCAGATGATGCGGGATCACGTGACCGACCTTCCCACCGACCGGGTCCTGGAGATCCTCAAGCCCCAGCTGGAACGCTTCCCAGCGTCGGTGACCGGCGAGGCGTTCCTGGCGGACATCGCGCGCGGCGGGCTGCTCACCGAGGCGGCCGAGGGCCGGTACGCCTTCAGCCACCTGACCTTCCAGGAGTACCTGGCCGCCGAGCACGTTCGCGCCACCCCCGAGCTCACCCAGAGCCTGGCCGGCAAGGTCGGCGATCCGTGGTGGCACGAGACCATCCTGCTGTACGCGGCGACCGCCGATGCCAGTCCGATCGTCCGCGCCTGCCTGGCGGACGGCACGCTCCCCGCCCTCACCCTGGCCTTCGACTGCGACGAGGCCAGCATCGAGATGGACCCGCAGCTACGGCAGCGTCTCGACCGGGAGCGCGGACGGGCCTTTGAGCCGGACTGCTCCCCCGAGCACCGGCGGCTGATCGCCGGGGTGCTGGCGGCGCGACTGGTGCGCCGCACTCTGACCACCGCCGCCGGGACCAGGATCTGTGCCCGGCCCGTCCCCGCGGACCTGTACTGGCTCTTCCTGCACGACACCGGGGCGCCACAGCCGGACAGCCCGTGCCAGCCCCGCGCCGACCAGCCCGCCGCCGGCGTCTGGGGCACCGAGGCGCAAGCCTTCGTCAGGTGGCTGAACTCGATCACCGCCACCGGCACGGGCATCGAGGTCAGGCTCCCGCGCTGCGACGAACTCCAGGAAGAGGGCATCGCCAGCACCCTGACCCGCCAGCTCCCGGCTCCCGTCACGACCGTGTGGACCACGCCCCAGCTGGGACTGTGGCTCAGCCCTGGCCAGCCGCACCCGCATGAGCTGACCGGAGCCGCGATCATCGGTGCGGTCGCCGTCGATGCGAAGAAGACCGCGATAGTGCGCCAGATACTCACCGCGGCGGTCCTGGACGTTGCCATCGGCATCACCCGCGATCTCAATGACGTCCGTGCCCTCAGCCGCGCCCTGGTCGGCGACCTCGCCGCCCGTGCCGACTCCGAGGGGCAGGTCGTCGACCTGATGCACGCGCACGCGCACGCCATCGTGCTCACCTACGCCCATGCCCTCGACCTCGCCGGCGCCGACGCGATCACCGGGACCTGCGCCGCCGACCCGGACCTGATCCGTACCCTCGGCCTCAGCGGCGCTCGCGACCTCGCCGAGGCCGTCGCTCGTGACCTCGCCGCGGCCATGGACCTCGCGCACACCCGGGCCATCGATCTCGCGGGCGCCATCGACCTCGATCTGAACGTCCTGTCCGCCTTCGACTTTGACCTGGCGCGGGTACACGACCTCGCCCGCGTCCACGCCGCCGACCTCGACAGCGCTCACACCCTCGCCCGCGGCCTCCCGCACGCCGCCGACCTCGACCTGGCGAATCTGTTCGGCCTGGACAGCGGTTACGCTCTCGACCCCGAGCTTCCGCTCCCGGGGGTCCTCGGGCTCCCGCTGCGATGGCTCGCCGACGGTCCGCTCGCCAGTGTCGTGCTTGCTGTGCTCGGCGGGAACTCACCCTCGAGCGGCAGCGCCCAGCCGCGGCCAAGCGACCCCTACCTGGCATTCGGGCTCGGGCTCGCGTCCCTGGCAGGGGTTAACGAGACGACAGCGCTGCGAGCCGCCCTCGGCGCTCCGCTCACCGACTCGCTACGAGAGCTGACGGCGGCGCTGGCGGCCAAGAGCGAAGGCGCTGCCGACTCGAACCTGGTAGTGCTCAACCGTCTTACCGGCGCGTGCGCGCCGATGTGCGGTGAACACCAGCCCCCCAGCCCGGCTGACGCGGCATGGCTGCGAGCCGTCGCCCTCGCCCTGGCGGGCGCTGTCGCCGCAGCCGGAGCGGCCAGGGGAGGAACCACCGCGGCCGGAACCGACGCCCCCGGCGTGCTGCGCACGGCCGCCGCCACGGTCACTTTGATCGAGAACCGGAGTAGCGGCGAGGCCAAGACCGGCGAGTCCATAGTCCTGGCCTTGGTATAGCGGGCCCGGCCACCGCGGTCGAGGCAGGGCGGTGCCGGAGCGAAAAGCTCCGCCACCAGACCGGTGACGGGGCTTCTCTTATGTCACACTGATCGGGTCCACGTCTTCCCGTTCCAGTGCAGGATGACGGCCACGTAATTTCCGCTGGAATTAACGAACCAGGCAGCAGCCCATACGCTGGAGGATGTGGCGCCGGCGAGCGCCTGGAATTCGTAGTCCTCGGAGGTTGTCCCTATCTGGGTCGGGCTCCATTTCTTCCCGTTCCAGTAAAGGGCCCTGCCGCAACAAGCTGCGGCCCACGCACGAGAGCTCGATGTAGTTTCTACCCCGCGCAGTTCGTAGCCGAAGCCGGGTGTGGGGAGGGATCCCCGGTACGTTTCGTTGCTCCATGACTTCCCGTTCCAGTGGAGCTGGATGGCAGTATTGGCATCCCCGAGCCCAACCGCCCAGACGTTGGTAGCCGAACTGCCCGCGACTGCCGTCAGCCCGGAGTCGCCGCCCACCAGCAGCTTCGGACTCTGCATCCGGGTCCACGACTTCCCGTTCCAATGGAGGATCAGGGGCGCCTCTAGTTCTGTGGCTTCGGCGGTAACCGACCCGACGGCCCAGACGTCACTGGCGGATATGGCCTTGACGCTGGTGATGCCGCTGACGTACTCGGCAGAGTCCAGCGGAACCGATACATGGCTCCAGGCTTTCCCATTCCAATGGAGAACCAGCGCATCGCCCCCGATGGAGCCGGCTGCCCAGATATTGGTGGCGGAAACCGCGCTAATGGCATCGAGCCCGTACTGCTTTCCGTAGAGGCCGATGGACGGAGCCGTCGCCTGGCTCCAGGACTTCCCGTTCCAGTGCACGATCTGCACGTAGTTGCCGCCCCCCTCCGTCGTGCCTATCGCCCAGGCGTCAGTGGAAGAGATGTCCGTCACGCTCGTCAGCCCCACGTCGGCACCGAACGAGCCCGCAGGCGACGGTACTGCCACCCGCGTCCAGGTTTTCCCGTTCCAGTGGTCGGCCAGGTCCGAAGCGCACAGATCGGAATCCGGGATTGAGCAGCCCACTGCCCACGCGTTGGCAGGAGAAGCCACGGACACCGCGTTGAACTCCCCCTTGATAACGGCGGCCGACTCGGGAACGGCCGACGCGCTCGCCGACGGGGCGGCCGCAAGCGACGTGCCTGCGAGGGCGAGCCCGGCGAGGACTGCCCCCGCTGCTGCTACGGGCTTCATGTTCCTCATTTCCTGTCCCGTCCTGTCCCGCTGGCATAGCTTCATGGTTTTCCTTTCCTTACCTGCCGCGATCTTCTGGTGGCGACCGCGTCTACGCAGTCCACGGTGCACGATGACTCCGACGTCGCGGCCGGATCTCCCGTCTGTGCCTGGGCTGCCGCCGTGCCGTGGACGGCGGCCTACCCGCCGCAATTGGCGCCCGCTTCGGTGCCGACTTGCGCGAACTGGACGTTGATGGCGTCGCCCTCGGTCGTGCCGTACTTGCTGACCACAGCGGCTTCGATCTGGGCGAGCGACATGCTGCTGTCCGATGCCGGGTCCACCGACACGACAGCCATCGCGTTCCCGAATGACATGTCCCGCTCGAAATACCCGATGATGCACGAGTTCTCGCTACCGCTGCCGGCCCCGCCGCCTGCGGCCGTGAACTGGCTGACCTCGGCCGCAGTCCAGTGGCCGGGTGCCGACCCCTGGGCCAGCGATGCCGCGCCACCGCCGCCGCAGGCCGTGACCGTCAATGCGGTCACCGCGACGGCCAGTGACCCAGTCAGGAGGAGCTGCTTCTTGTGCGCCTTGATGAATACCATGATTCTTCCCTTCATCCCAACCGGTCCACTCTGGACAGGCTTCGTTCTTTTTGTAATTACCGGCCGCACTACACGGGCATGAAGCGCGGTTCAGTGATATCCGTTGGTATTTCGGCCAGGATTAATGGGACTCCGCGGTGACTCCGCATCCCTGGCAGAACCTGTCTCCCGCGATGATGCGGGTACCGCACTTGACGCAGAATCTCGAAGTGCGCCCGGGAACCGGTGCCGGTACCGGTGGCCCCTGGTCCGCCTGCCGCGGCGACGTCGGCGGGCCTTGGTGCGCCTGCTGTACCGACGCCAGCCGCCCCCGGATGGAGTCCTTGTGCTTGAGAGTGAGCAGCACGACGGCGGCGACCACGCAGATCAGCGCCAGCCAGCCGGAGGCCGTGTGCAGGAAGCTCTGGCGCTCTATGCACTCGCCGCCCGAGCTGAGTACCGCCATGGTGTCGCTGCATGACGGGAGATTAGAGGTCGACGCCAGGTACACGATCGCGAATACCGCCGCGGCGATAATTGCCTTTGTAAACGTCGGTGCCTTGGTGAATCGAATTTTCATAAGCCGAACGTAAGGTTCGGCCCGCGCCGGGCGGCAGGGGGCGGCCGACCCACCACGCATGCCGCGTGTGGGTCGGCCGGCCTACATCACGGGGAAGGGACGACCGGTTCGATGCCCGCCTGGATGGCGTAGCGGGTCAGTTCGGCGCGGTTGCGGGCACCGGTCTTGTCCCTGATCCGGTCGAGGTGCGTCCGCACCGTGTTGGGCGTGACGAAGAGCGTCCCCGCGATCTTGGCGTTGCTCGCTCCGCCGGCCAGCAGCGCCATGATCTGCCGCTCTCGTGCCGAGAGCGGGCCGGCTGGGCTGTCCGCCGGCGCGCGACAGGCGGGAACGGCGACGGCGGGCGCAGGCCCTGAGCCGGGCTGGGCTGTGCCTACGGCCAGGGCCAGGTCAAGGGCCTTCTCGAGGCTGAGGGCCATGCCCCGGGCGTAGGCTCGCTCCAGTTGCTCATCGCCCATGCGCGCACGCGCTTGGGCGAGGCTGTCCTGGCGGTAGCGCGCGTCGAAGTCGTCCCATGGAATGCCTGTCCGATCCTGAAACGCCTGCACGGAGCCGTGGAGCACCGCAGCCCGGTCCCAGTCGCCCAGCTCGCCGGTCACGCACGTCAGGTAAAGGAAGCCGTAGGCCATGCCTCTGCGGTACCCGCTCCGGCGGCTGAACCGCAGGCTTGCCTCGAACATGGACCGGGCGCCGTCGAGGTCTCCCTCAGCGCGCAGCATCAGGCCCACGTTCGCCGGCAGTTCGGCACTCTCCCATCCGACCTGCCGCGCGGCTTCTGCCACGGCTTCCAGGTGAGCCCGGGCCGCGGGGATGTCCCCGACCATCAGGGCATGTATGGCGGCGTTGTTGCGCAGGAGGCAGTTGTAGAGATGGTCACCGGATCGTTCGGCGCAGGCGATCGCTTCGCCGACCAACTGCGGGGACCGGGCCGGGTCGATGCTAAGGAGGTAATGGGCCAGGCTCTCGGCCAGCAGGACGTCGTCGCCGAGGCGGCGGGCTCGCTCGACCGACTCCTGTCCGAACGGGCGCCCTGTCTCCGGCTCGCCGCCGAAATAGCACGCGGTGCACAACGCCGCGAGAGCCTGGCTGAGCAGCCGGTCGTCACCCAGCTGGCGGGTGACCTGGACCGCCTGTTCAGCAAGGTGCCGTGCCGCGCCCATGTCAACCCAGGAAGCAGTGTGCGCGACGGTGACCAGTGCCGCTGCGAACAGCGCGGGGTCTGCGTCGGCGTCGGGCCGCCTGATCGCCGGCACAAGCAGCTCGAGGCCTTGCTGCTGCCGGGAGCGAGCTATCCAGTAGCGGTAAAGCGCGACGCCCAGGCGCAGGACCAGCGCGGTCCCGTGGGGGTCGCCGACCGCATGCTCGCCCGCGCGCCGCAGGTTGGCCTGATCGGCGTCCAGCCGGTCCAGCCAGCTGCCCTGGTCCGGCCCGGTCAGATGAGCGGCCGCCGCCTCGGCGACGCCCAGGTAGTGATCGCGGTGTGCGACGCGGACGTCACGCAGGTCTGAGTCGGCCCGCAGCGCGAGGCGTTCGGCGGCGTAGACGCGGACCGTCTCAAGGAGACGGTAGCGGGTCGACCCGTGGATCACCTCGGCCTGGACCAGGCTCTTGCCGACCAGCGCGGCCAGCAGGTCAAGCACCTGCCATTCCGCGACGTCGCCGCCGGAGGCGACCGCTTCGGCGGCATCCAGGGTCCACCCCCCGGCGAAGACCGAGAGCCGGTCGAACACGATCCGCTCCTGCGGGCTGAGCAGGTCGTAGGACCAGTCAATCAGGGCGCGGAGGGTCTGGTGGCGCGGCAAAGCGGTGCGGTTTCCCGTGGTCAGCAGCCGGAACCGCTGATCGAGCCGGGCGTTGATCTCCGACGCCGAGAGCGAGTCAAGGCGGGCCGCGGCGAGCTCAAGGGCCAGCGGGATACCGTCGAGGCGGACGCAGATCGCGGCCACCGCCGGCGCGTTGGCGTCGTCGATGACGAAACCCCGCTGGTGCAGCGCGGCATGCTGCGCGAACAACTGCACCGACTCGAATGCGGCTAGCCGGTCGGGGGCCGCGAGATCGGCGGGCGGGATCGCGAGGCCGGGGACCCGGAAGACGTGCTCCCCGCTGGTGCCAAGCGGCTCTCTGCTCGTGACGAGCAGGCAGACCCGGGGGCACGACCGAACGATGGCGTCCGTCAGCTCGGCGACAACGCCGAGCACATGCTCGGCGTTGTCGAGGATCAGCAGCAGATCCCGGTCGCCGATGGCGTCGATCAGGGTCTCGAGCACGGGCCGCCCCGGCGCCTCGCGGACCCCGAGCGCGGCGGCCGCGGCGCGGGCCACTAGCCCGGGTTCCGCTACCGGTGCCAGCTCGACGAGCCACACCCCGTCGCGGGTGCCATCGAGGGCATCGGCCGCCACCTGCAGCGCAAGCCGGGACTTGCCGATCCCGCCCGGGCCCGCGATCGTGACCAGCCGCGAGCCGCCCGACACCAGCTCGCGCAACTCGGCCAGTTCCACGGTCCGGCCCACAAAGCTGGTTGCCTGCGATGGCAGGTTATGGCGCAGCGCCGGGTCGTCAAGCGAGCGCAGCGCGCCGAACCCCTCGGCCAGACCCAATCCGGTCACCTGAAACACCCGCTCGGCGCGCCCCAGGTCCCTCAGGCGCTGCTCGCCCAAGTCCCGCAGTGCGATCCCGCCGGGCAGCCGGTCGGCGAGCTGCGCATACGTCGCCGCTGTCACCAGGACCTGACCACCATGGCCGATGTCGAGCAACCGGGCAGTCCGGTTCACCACCGGGCCGACGTAGTCGCCGTCACGCTCCCCGCAGGCACCCGAATGCAACGCCATGCGTACCCGGACGGGCAGGCTGGACGCCCAGGGCTCGGCGCCGACAGCCCGCTGGATGGCCACCGCCGACGAAAGCGCGGCAACCGGATCGGCGAAAACCGCACGATGCGCGTCGCCCACCGCCTTGAAGATGCGGCCGCCGGATGCCTCGATCTGCTCACGGACAATGTGGTCGTTGCGGGCCGACACCGCCGCCATCGCATCGCGGTCGGCCTCCCACAGCCGGACACCGTCCTCGATATCGCTGAACAGCAACGTCACCATGCCAGCGGTAAGCCTCATCTGCCCGTGCCTTAGGAGAGAGTCACCGAGGGAGTCGCGTACCTGCCGCTCGCGTAGCCGGGCCGGTGCGCGGTGACCACGCAGTGCAGTGTCTTACCCCTGTCCTTGGTCGGTGCCGTGTAGCGGGCGGACGTCGCATGAGCGATCGCGCTGCTGCCGAGGTACCACTGGTAGCTGTAGGAACCGGCACCCGGTGCCCACGTTCCCGATGTCACCGACTCGGGCTTGCCCGCTTTGTGAGACCCGGAGAGCGTCGGCTTCTTCACGACCGTGAGAGGAGCCCCCAGGGCTACCTTCACGGCCGCCGACCTTTTCGTTAGCGAGCCGCCGGCGTTCTTCAGCGTTACCCAGCAGGACAGCTCCTTGTCCAGGTCTGCGGCCGTCGGCGTGAAATCGCGGGCGGCTGCGTCCTTGAGCACCGCCCCGTTCACCAGCCAGGCGACGCTGCTTGCGGTCGCATTCAGCCCGCCGAACAGGCAGATGTCGGCCTTCCCCACCCGTGATGGACCGCTCAGCTTCGGCTCTGAGGTAAAGGCGAGGGTTGACACCCGCCCGATTCCACGCGTGCCCATCGTGAACCACAGCGTGTTGCCCGGGCCGCCGGCGATCTCGTTCGCGGCGACATCACGGCCGGGAGTGACGTACGTGGTGAGTGCGCCGCCGGCCGTCATCCGCCCGACGACGGAGAGGTCTGTCGTCGCAGGGGAGCCGTAGTCGATGAACCAGAGGGCGCCGTCCGGACCCTCGACCAACCCGCCCCCGGCGTCGGCATAGTCGCTGCCCAGGGCGCCGAGTCCGGAGTTAACGAAGTCGGTGACGACGCCGCCCATCGTGATCCGCTCGATTGAGCTGGGATCCACCGACGAGACGCTGGAGCCGTTCAGGAACCACATCGAGCGATCCGGTCCTGCCGTTATGTCCTTCGGCTCGTAACTGCCGGGGTAGGTGTACTCGGTTACCGTGCCTGAGGTCGTGATCCGTCCGATCGATCCGGCCGAGCTGCCGCTGTATTCGCTGTTCACGAACCACAGAGCGCCGTCTGGGCCCGCCGCGATGCCGGTGGGGGCGCTGATGCTCGGCGCTGTGAAAGTCGTCAGCGTTCCTGTCGTGGTGAGCCGCTCGATCGAGGGGGTGGTGTAACCGCCGCCCGATTCGTTGGTGAACCACAGCGATCCGTCCGGCCCGGTCGCTATCCAGTCCGGCTCGCTTATGCGCGGAGCGTCGAAAAATGTCAGCACCCCGGACGTCGTGATCCGTCCGATCGAGCCCGGGTCGCTGCCGTTGGTGAACCACAGCGCGCCGTCGGAGCCAGCGGCGATTCCGAAAGGCCGGGTCAGCCCGGCATTCGTGTAGTGCGTAATCTTTCCTGCGGTGGTGATCCGGCCGATCGATGGCAAGATGGTGTTGGTGTACCACAGCGCGCCGTCAGATCCTGCGACGATCCCTATCGGGTCATAACCGGCGCTATCCGGATAGACCGTTATCCCTCCCTCGATCACTGGCGCGGTGGCGGTCGCCTCGGTAACCGTGGCCTTCTGCGACCACATCGTTACCCGTTCCGACGTCTGCGTCGCCTGCGACGATCGCTCCGTGGCCGGGGACGGCCGTCCCGCGACCGCCCGCGAGATGGTGGCGTTTACCGGCGCTTGGCGGGATGGCCTAGCCGCAGCTCCCGCCGGCGTGATCACGGCGCAAAGCACCAAGCCGCACATTCCGGCGAACGCGGCCAGAAATCGCGCGATATTTCCCATCGAAAAACCCCCGTAGGAACGCGCTGCGAAACCACCCGGAATGCGCGGCAGAAGATCGAGCGGCAACCTGCACCTGCCTGTCACACTTGATGATAAGTGCGGCTCCTGCGGGCACCACCGTTCGTTCGGAATGATTTGTTTGGATTTCTGTCCGACGAGGGTGTGGGAATCAGCGCTTGCGGCCCACCGCGCACCACATGGATGACTTGGCGGTGCCGCTGGTCGCCAGGTCTGGGCGCCAGTCCTCGACCAGCACGAGACCGGGCGGCACCAGGTCCGTGCCGTCGAAGAACCGCGCCACCTGCTCGCGGGTGCGGACCGTGTACTGCTGCAGGCTCGTGCGCCGGACGGTGTCCTCCAGTGCCTCACGCGTCTGCGCCGAGACGAATTCCGGTCCGGCGTGCGAGATGGCGAGGTAGCTGCCGGACGGCACGGCATCTAGCAGTGTGGCCACGATCGCGTACGGGTCGTCGGAGTCCGGTATCGCGTGCAGGATCGATAGCAGGGTGACCGCCACCGGCTTGCTGAAGTCGAGCAGTTCGCCGGCCTGGGCCAGGATGTTGCCGGTGTCGCGCAGGTCGGCGTCGACGTACTCGGTCGCGCCCGCGTCGCTGCTGGTGAGCAGGGCGCGGGCGTGCGCCAGCACGATCGGGTCGTAGTCCACGTACACGACCCGGGACTCGGGTGCGACCGCCTGCGCGACCTCGTGGGTGTTGCCCGCGGTCGGGATGCCGGTGCCGATGTCGAGGAACTGGCGGATCCCGGCCTCCCCGGCGAGGTAGCGGACCGCGCGGCCGAGGAACGCCCGGTTCGCCCGCGCGGTGAAGATCAGGTCGGGGAAGATCTTGAGCTGTGCTTCGACGGCGGCCCGGTCGGCCTCGTAGTTGTCCTTGCCGCCGAGCAGGTAGTCGTAGAACCGGGCCTGGTGCGCCCGGCTGGTGTCGAACGGCAGCGGCCGCACTCTGCTCGCGTCGCCGCCGTCCGGGCTGTGCCCCCCGTCGCTGGGCGCCTGGTCGCTGGTCATCGCCATGCCTTTCTGCGTTGCCGCCGATCCGGTCGGGCGGGTCATGTTTCCTTGACAACCTGCTCGATGAAAAGTGCGGTGGCGGCCGGTGTCAGGGCCGCGCCGCTGAGCTGGTCCGCGACCTCCAGGTAGTGCTCGACGTCCGGGCGCTGCTCCAGGTAGACGGCACTGGTGAGCTGCTCGATGTAGACCAGGTCGGGCAGGTCTCGTTCGGCGAACCGCAAGATGGTGAACGATCCGCCCGCACCGGCATGACCGCCGCGGGCGAACGGGACAACCTGGACGGTTACCTGCGGCAGGGCGGCGACCTCGACAAGCTGGCGTAGCTGAGCGCGCATCACCGCGGGGCCGCCGACCGGCCGCCGCAGCACGGCCTCGTCCAGGACCAGCCAGATCCTCGGCGGCGCCGGCCTGGTGAGCAGGTCCTGGCGCTTGAGACGAACGGCGACGCGCTGCTCGATCTCGTCCGGCGACGCGGAGCGGTGGCCGAGCAGGGTGACGGCCCGCGCATAGTCCTCCGTCTGGAACAGCCCGTGCACGAACTGGATCTCGAAACTGCGGATGGTGGTCGCCGCGGACTCCAGCCCAAGGTACGTCTCGAACCAGTCGGGCAGCAGGTCGCCGTACCTGGTCCACCAGTCGGGCCGGTTGGCCTGCTTGGCCAGGAAGAGGAATCGTGACCGCAGTTGGTCGTCGGTCACCCCGTACAAGGTGAGCAGGTCGTCGACATCGCGCGCCTTGAACCCGACCCGGCCCGTCTCCAGACGGCTGATCTTGGACCGGGTTGCCCGGATTACGGCGCCAGCTTGCTCGGGTGAGATGCCGGCGGCCTCGCGCAGTCGCCGCAACTGTGTGCCGAGCAGCAAGCGCAGGACGATCCCCTCGGCGGGGGCGTCGTCCGGATCCGGCTGCTCGCTACCCGGCACCACAGTATTCAATCGCTGCTCCGATGCCGACATGCCGGTGCTCCGCGGCGTCTCGCCGACGGGTCAGGCGGCCACAGCACCACGCCGCAACCCCTTTTCCGAATAATACGCAACACGGACCTTGGCGCACATTGATACCGGAACGCGAGGTACGTTGTTGCCAATTCGGAAGGTTTTACATCAGGTCGTCGAACTCGCCGGCTTTCGCCCCGGCCAGGAACGCGGCGATCTCGGCGCGGGTGTACACCAGCGCGGGGCCGGACGGATGCCGGGAGTTGCGGACCGCGATCTCACCGTCCGGCAGCGCCCCGACCTCGACGCATGAGCCGCTCGGGTTGCTCCTGGTGCTCTTTCGCCAGGTCACGGCGAGTTGGTCGGCGGCTGCTCCGTTGTTGACGGGCATCTAAATTGCCTCCTTGGCAGGCTGTCGAAACACGTGTCAGATATCCGCCCCCCGGGCACGCTATCAGCTGACTGCACAGTGCAGCTGCACATCGCAAATGTAATGTGCGGGGACCATTGCAGGGTCACGTGCAGATGACCATTGCGCCGATCGCATTTCCGCTGGTGGCTTTCGGCCGGCGCTCACGTGACCTTGGTCCATGCCACTCGCGCGGGCGGCAGCCGACCCTGTGGTGCATGACGACCACGCAGCAGCCCATCCCAGGGACGACGATCTTCGACGGCGAGCAGGCCATGAAGGGCTATGCCCTGAACAAGATGTGCATGTCCTTCAACGATGCCGCCAACCGCGCGGAGTTCCTGCGCGACGAGGAGGCGTACTGCGCGCGCTACGGACTCAACGTCGAGCAGCGGGCGGCGATCGGCCGTCGCAACGTGCTTGACCTGATCGCCGTCGGCGGCAACATCTACTACCTGGCGAAGTTCGCCGGCATCTTCGGCCTCGACGTGCAGGACATCGGCGCCCAGCAGACCGGCGTCTCCAAGGAAGAATTCAAGGCCAGGCTACTGGCCGAAGCGGACGGAGAGTAGCAGTGGCCAGGCTCATCGGGTGCGTTACGACCTCGCACGTTCCGGCCATCGGCCGCGCGATAGACAAGGGGTTGCAGGAGGAGCCCTACTGGAAGCCGTTCTTCGACGGATTCAAGCCCGTCCACCGCTGGCTTGACCGGGCGCGGCCGGACGTCGCCGTGGTCTTCTACAACGACCACGGGCTGAACTTCTTCCTCGACAAGCTGCCGACCTTCGCGATCGGCGCGGCATCGCAGTACGTCAGCGCGGACGAGGGCTGGAACATCCCCACCGTGGCCCCGTTCACCGGCGACCCCGACCTGTCGTGGCACATCATCAACTCCGTAGTCGCGGCGGACTTCGACATCACCACGTGCCAGGAGATGGTGGTCGATCACGCGGTGTGCAACCCGATGGCGCTGCTCTGGCCGGGTTGCGGCGCCGATGGGGAGCGGCCGTGGCCGGTCAGGATCGTGCCGGTGGAGATCAACACCGTCCAGTTCCCGCTGCCGTCCGCCGCGCGCTGTTACCAGCTCGGCGAGGCGGTCGGCCGGGCGATCGCTTGCTACCCGCGGGATCTGCGGGTGCTCGTCATGGGTACCGGAGGTCTCTCCCACCAGCTGGACGGCGAGCGAGCCGGGTTCATCAACAAGGAATTCGACCGCGAGTTCATGGCCAGCCTGACCGCCGACCCCGCATGGGCGACCAAGTACTCGACGGTCGAACTGGTCGAGAAGACTGGCAGTCAGGGCGTTGAGCTGATCATATGGCTGGCCGCGCGGGCGGCCCTGGGCGGCGGCGCGCGCGAGGTCACGGCGAGCTATCACATACCGATCTCCAACACCGCGGCCGGCATCATGCTGCTCGAGCCGGCATCATGACCAGTCGATAGGCTTTGTTGAATGTGCGATCCGGCGAACCGCGAGGCTTGTGGTTCGGCACCTTCCCTACGCGTCCACCCCTGGAGTATGCAAGGCCTATGACCGTGTCCTTCGAGCCCGACGCCGACTGGGTCGTCTACGTCGACAAGCCCCGCAAGCCGGACTACGTGCTGCCGCCTGGCGCGGTTGACGCGCACTGCCATGTGTTCGGCCCGGGCAACGTCTTCCCCTACGCGCCCGAGCGGAAGTACACGCCGGTCGACGCGCCCAAGGAGAAGCTGTTCGCGTTGCACGAATTCCTCGGCTTCGACCGCAGCGTCATCGTTCAGGCAACCTGTCACGGCGCGGACAACCGCGCCCTGGTCGACGCGCTGCGGGCGGCGGACGGACGGGCCCGCGGCGTGGCCACGATCAGGCCCGGCGTCACCAGGCCCGAGCTCGCCGACATGCACGAGGCAGGCGTCCGCGGCATCCGCTTCAACTTTGTCCGGCGGCTCGCCGATCCCAAGCCCGACGACTACTACCGCGGGCTGGTCGACCTCATCGCCGAGTTCGGCTGGCACATCGTCATCTACTTCGAGGCCCCCGACCTGGAAGAGCGGTGGGACCTGTTCACCTCGCTGCCCACCGATATCGTCGTCGACCATATGGGCCGCCCGGACGTCACCAAGCCGATCGACGGGCCCGGCTTCACCCTGTTCCAGGAGTTCATGCGCGAGCACGAGAACGTCTGGGCCAAGCTGAGCGGCGCGGAGCGGCTGACCGTCTCCGGTCCGCCCGGCTACGACGACGTTGTGCCGTTCGCCCGGCACCTCGCGGAGACCTTCCCCGACCGGGTGATCTGGGGCACCGACTGGCCGCACCCGAACATGAAGAGCTTCATGCCTGACGAGGGCGATCAGGTCGACCTGATCCCGCGGATCGCCGCGACCGAGGAACTACAGCGGAAGCTGCTCGTCGGCAACCCGACGCGCCTGTACTGGCAGGAGGAGAGCGCATGACGTCATACACCGCGGAGTTCGATGACATCCCCGGCACCCGGGTATTCACCGCGCAGCGCGCGAAGGCGGGCTTCGAGCTCAACGAGTTCTGCATGACCCTGATGAAGGCAGCCAACCGCGAGCGGTTCAAGGCCGATGAGCGCGCCTACCTCGACGAAACGAAAATGTCGGAAGAGCAGAAGCAGGCCGTGCTTGACCGCGACTACAACAAGATGATCGACCTGGGCGGCCAGATCTACTTCCTCGCGAAGATCTTCGCCACCGACGGGCTGAGCTACCTTCAGGCGGTCAGCACGATGACGGGCATGCCGATCGACGAATACCAGCAGATGATGATCTCGGGCGGCCGCCACCCGGAAGGCTGGCGCTCCATTAAGGACGGTAACTGAGCATGGCTCGCATCACCCACGGGCTGACGACTAGTCACATCCCGGCCGTCGGTGCCGCGATCGACCTCGGCAAGACCCAGGAGCCGTACTGGAAGCCGGTGTTCGACGGTTACGAGTGGACGAAGGCCTGGGCGAAGGAGAACGTTCCCGACGTCGTCATCCTGGTGTACAACGACCACGCGTCGGCGTTCACGCCGGAACTGGTCCCCACCTTCGCGCTCGGCTGCGCCGATGAGTTCCCCCCGGCGGACGAGGGGTACGGGCCCCGTCCGGTGCCGGTCGTCCAGGGCCGCGCCGACCTGGCGGCGCACCTGGCTGAGGGGCTCATCCTGGACGAGTTCGACCTCACCCTGATGTACCGGATGGAGGTCGACCACGGGCTCACCGTGCCGCTCTCGCTCGTTTACGGGCAACCCGACGCGTGGCCGACGACCATCATCCCGCTCGCGGTGAACGTGGTGCAGTACCCGCCGCCCACCGGTCACCGCTGTTTCATGCTCGGCAAGGCGATCCGCCGGGCCGTGGAGCAATTCGACGCGAACCTCAACGTGCACATCTGGGGCACCGGCGGCATGAGCCACCAGCTGCAAGGTCCCCGCGCCGGGTTCATCAACACGCCGTGGGACTCCGCGTTCATGGACCGGCTGGTCAAGGACCCGGACGGGCTGTCTGCGCTGAAGCACCTGGAGTACGTGCGCGAAGCCGGCGCGGAAGGCATCGAGCTGGTCATGTGGCTGATCATGCGCGGCGCCCTCGGCCCGGAGGCGGAGGAGCTCTACCGCTTCTACCACGTGCCCGGCTCCAACACCGCCGTCGGCCACATGGTCCTCCAGTCCGTCGAAACCCCCGCTTAGCCGACCCGTGCTTAGAGGACACTGCCCAGGAGGCATTAGATGAGAATCGCGCTCGCCGGAACCGGTGCGTTCGGCGGCAAGCACCTCGACGGCCTGCAGAACATCGACGGCGTCTCCGTCACGGCGATCGTCAGCCGCCGGCTGGAGCAGGCCGAGGAGTTCGCCCGGAAGTACCACGCCGGGTACGCCACGACCAGCCTGGACGAGGTCCTGGCACGGGACGACGTGGACGCCGTCATCTTGTGCACACCGACTCAGCTGCACGCGGCGCAGGCCATCGACGCCATGCGCGCGGGCAAGCACGTGCAGGTGGAGATCCCGGTCGCCGACAGCTGGGCGGACGCCCAGGCGGTCCAGCGCGTTCAACAGGAGACCGGCAAGACCTGCATGGTCGGGCACACCCGCCGGTTCAACCCGTCGCACCAGTGGGTGCGCCAGCGCATTCTCGCCGGCGAGCTGTCCATCCAGCAGATGGACGTGCAGACCTACTTCTTCCGCCGGACCAACATGAACGCGGCCGGGCAGCCCCGCAGCTGGACCGATCACCTGCTCTGGCACCACGCCGCGCACACGGTCGACCTGTTCCAGTACCAGACCGGTGAGCAGACCGAGATCGCCCACGCGGTACAGGGCCCGATCCACCCCGAGCTCGGCATCGCGATGGACATGTCGATCCAGCTGCGGACTCCGTCCGGAAAGATCTGCACCCTCTCGCTCAGCTTCAACAACGACGGGCCGCTCGGCAGCTTCTTCCGCTACATCTGCGACAACGGCACCTACATCGCCCGGTACGACGACCTGGTAACCGGCCGCGAGGAGCTGATCGACGTGTCCCACGTCGACGTCTCCACCAACGGCATCGAGTTGCAGGACCGGGAGTTCGTCGCCGCGATCCGCGAGGGCCGTGAGCCCAACTCGAGCATCGCCGACGTCCTCGGCTGCTACCGGGTGCTCGGCGAGCTGGAGACTCAGCTCGCGAGCCAGCGGTAACCGGCCCCGGCCGAGCGTGAGCGCGCCCTCTGGTCCCGTGCCGGACTCCGGCGGCGGGGGTCCGGCGCTGCGCGACCGGGCGGCCGCGGTGCTGCACGAGAACGACGCCGGCGGCTGGACCCGGGCGGCGCCCCGGTTGTACCCGCACCAGTGGAGCTGGGACAGCGCGTTCATCGCGATCGGCTGGGCGCACCTGGACGCCGGGCGCGCGCTGACCGAACTTGAGGGGCTGTTCGCGGCGCAATGGCCAACGGGCATGGTGCCGCACATCGTGTTCCGCGCGGGTCCGGACCACCCGTACTTTCCGGGGCCGGAGTGGTGGGACGTATCCGCCGTGGTCCCGTCGCTGCCCGCGGCGACGACCGGGATCTGCCAGCCGCCGGTGCACGCCCTGGCAGTCCGGCGGATCTGGCAGCTCACGCCCGCCGATGCGCGCCCGGCCATCCGGGCGCGCATCCAGGCGCTGTATCCGCGGCTGGTGGCCTGGCACCGCTACCTCGCCACCGAGCGCGATCCGGAGGCATCGGGGCTGGTCACCACCTACCACCCGTGGGAGGGCACCGACAACTCCCCGCGCTGGGACCGTGCGCTCGCCCGCATCCAGGCGCCCGACCCCGGCCCGTACACCCGGCTGGACGAAAGCGAGCTCGGCGACCCGTCACAGCGCCCGACCAACTGGGACTACGACCGGTACCTGACCCTGGTAGAACTGCTGCGGAAGTACCGCTACGACGACGGACTGATCTACCAGCACTACCCGTTCCTGATCAAGGACGTGTTCTTCAGCGCCGTGCTCGTCGCGGCCAACGCCGCGCTGCTCGACCTCGCCGACGTGGCGGGGGCGAGCGACAGCGACCGCGAGACACTAGCCGGCTGGCTTGACCGCGGCCGGGCGGGGCTCGCGGCCCGCTTCGACGCCAGGTCTGGTCTGTGCGCTGACTACGACGTCCGCGCTAAGGAAGACATCCGGCTGCGGACGTTCGCCACCTTCGCGCCGCTGTTCGCGCGGACCGCGGACGCCGGCCAGCGCGACGTTCAGCTGCAGCTGCTCGACTCCGCGGACTTCTGCGGTCACCCAGGGCTGCACTGGCGCCTGCTGCCGAGCACGAGCCCCGCCGAGCCGGCCTTCGAATCGCGCACCTACTGGCGCGGACCGGTCTGGCCGGTGATCAACTGGCTGCTCACCGAGGCACTGACTGCGCTCGGCGCCACGGACCGGGCGGCGCAGATGCGCCGCGAATCGCTCGCCCAGATTGCCGGGAACGGCGACTTCGCCGAGTACTACGAACCGTTCACCGGCGAGCACCTCGGCTCGCAGCACCAGTCCTGGACAGCCGCCGTCACCCTCGACTGGCTGTCCGCCGCCAGCTAACCGCCACCCCGCCCGGCCACCCCCGCCACCCCCGCCACCCGCCACCCACCACCCGCCACCGGCCACCGGCCACCGGCCACCGGCCACCGGCCACCCCGCCACCGGCCACCCCGCCACCGGCCACCCCGCCACCTCAACCGGGTCGATTGCGCTTTCGGTCCCGCCTCAACCGGGTCGATTGCGCAAAGGGTGTCGATAGAAGGTGCCGTTTGCGCAATCGACCCGGAGGGTGGGGCTGCCCCGGAGGGTGGGGCTGCCCCGGAGGGTGGGGCTGCCGCGGAGGGTGGGGCTGCCGCGGAGGGTGAGGCTGCCGCGGAGGGTGGGGCTGCCCTAGGGAGGGTGGGGTTGTCTGGGGAGGGTGGGGTTAGCGGTAGCCGGCGGCCTGGATCTGATACAGCTCGGCGTAGCGGCCGGCGCGGGCGAGCAGCTCGTCGTGGCTGCCCGCCTCCGCGACCCGGGCGCCGTCGAGGACCACGATGAGATCGGCCATCCGGACCGTGCTGAACCGGTGCGACACCAGGATGGTCACGCTCCCGCTCCGCCTCGCCTGTTGCGCCCGGGAGGCGTACCGCTCGAACAGCTGATGCTCGGTCTCGGCGTCGAGCGCCGCCGTCGGCTCGTCGAGCGCCACGACCAGCGGCTCATCACGCATGAACCCGCGGGCGAGCGCGAGCTTCTGCCACTGGCCAAAGGAAACGTCGACGCCATCGGACCAGGTCGGCCCGAGTTGCGTGCGCAGGCCAGCCGGGAGGGTTTCGAGAAGATCCCGCGCACCGGCACGGTCGGCGGCGGTGACGAGCGCCTCCTCGACATCCAGTCGCGGCAGGTCACCGATGCCGATCGTCTGCCCGGCGCGGAACTCGAAGCGGAAGAAGTCCTGGAACGCTCCGGCCAGGCGTTGCCGCCACGCCGTAGCGTCGACGCGGGCGAGGTCCGCGCCGTCGACGAGGATGCGGCCTCCGGTGGGGGAGTAGAGCTTCGCGAGCAGCTTGACTAGCGTCGTCTTGCCCGCCCCGTTCTCGCCGACAACCGCGACAACCGCTCCGGCCGGCAGGAACAGGTCGACATCGTCAAGCGCCAGGCGGTCCGCGCCCGGATAGCGGAAGGAGACGTGCTCGAACCTGATGCCCTCGGTGAGAACGTCCGGCGCGGGCTGGTCCGCGTCCTTGACGGCCGCGCTCGCGTAGTCCTCAAGCCAGGCGAGCCGCTGCGCCCCGTCCATCCAGGTGCCGCGCAGGAAGCCGATTTCGCTCACCGTCGCAGTGAGGTAGGACGAGACCCTCCCGCCCGCGGTGAGCACGAGGATCGCCCCGGCGGCGGAGGCGTGCGGCCCGGTGGCGACGAGGACGATCGCCCCGACATAGCCGAGCGCGAAAATGGCCCAGCCGCCCGCGTACCAGGCGGCCGACCGCGACCTGGCCGCGGCCACCGGGCCGTACCAGCGCTCCCACGCCAACCGGCGGCGGTCCCCGAGCGCGCGGCCGATGCCGAGCACCCGGAGTTCTTTGCCCGGTGACGCGGTCGTGGAGAGCTGGAACAGGTGGGTCGCGAGGCGGGTTGACTGCGCGCCGCGCTCCTGGGCGGTCCGCTCGACGGCCGGGCGCCAGGAGGTGGCCGCCACGGTCGGGAGCGCGAACAGCACCAGGGTCACCAGCACCGGGTTCACGGTGCCGAGGAGCGCCACGGTGATGGCCAGCCGGATGAGCCAGCCCGCGGTTGAGAAGACCGACATGTACATGTGGTCGAGCGTGTAGATCTCGTTCCGCAGCACAGAGAGGCGGTCCAGGTACTCCGGCCGCTCCTGGTGCTCGATCGTGGAGATGCCGGCCTGGAGCCGGGCCACATGGGACTCCAGGGCGATCGTGACCTTGTCACGGAACCGCCGCGTCACCCGCTCGGCGATGGTCGCGAGCAGCCAGCTCGCCACGACGGAGACCGCGAGCGCGATCAGCGCGAACCGCAGCAGGCCGGGCCTGTTGTCCAGGAACCCCTCGCCGAGAAGCTTGAACCAGATGGCGAGCAGCGCGTCGGGCACCGCCGCGGCCACGGCGAGCAGGAACGAGACGCCCATCAGGGCCGGCTCGTAGCGGAAACCCAGGCGGCACAGCCGCCACATCGACCGCAGCGCCGGTGGCAGCTGCCCCGGGCCCGCCCCGTCAGGAGAGGACATCGAAGGTCGCCTCCTCCTCGCCCGCTTCGGCGGTACCCGCCGCGAACCGTTCGGCCTGGAGCGAGAACATCCGCCAGTAGCGGCCGCGCAGCGCCATCAGTTCGTCGTGACTGCCAAGCTCGACGACGGCTCCGTCCGCCACGACCGCGATCCGGTCGACGTGCCGGACGGTGTTGAACCGGTGCGAGATGAGGATTGTCGTGCATGAGCGGGTCGCCGCGAGGAGGCGTTCGAAGATTTCCATCTCGCCCCGGACGTCCAGCTGGGCGGTGGGCTCGTCGAGCAGCACCAGTCCCGCGCCAAGCCGTACCGCCGCGAGCGCCCGGGCCAGCGCCACCCGCTGCCACTGCCCGCCCGACAGCTCGGTCCCGTCGGTGTAGCCCTTGGCGAGCACGGTGCCGAGATCTGCCAGCGAGGACGCGCCCGCCTCGGCGAGCGCGGCACGGACGGTGTCGTCGAGATCTTCCCGGGGACGGCCGGCGGTCTGCGCCGGCACCACGTTCTCGCGTAGCGACAGTTCGAAGCGCACGTAATCCTGGAACACCGCGGTGACCTGCCGACGCCACCCGTCAAGGTCCAGTTCGCGCAGATCTACGCCGTCCACCTCGATTGCGCCTGACTGCGGGTCATACAGCCGGCACAGCAGCTTGGCCAGCGTGGTCTTGCCCGCCCCGTTCTGCCCGACGATGGCAACCGAGCTGCCCGCCGGGATCTGCAGGCTGAATTCCCGGAGCACCGCGCGTTCCGGGGCGGCCGGATAGGCGAAGGTCACGTCCCGGAAACGGATCTCGTGCCGCGGCATGCCGTCCGCTGACCGGGACCCGGACGTGATCGTGCCCGCCCGGCTCATCGCCGCCTTCAGCCGGGCGACCGCCGCCGTCGGCGCCGCGGCCCCGTCGAGCGCCCAGTTCAGCCCGCCGAACGCGATCATGGACGTGCCCGTGGCCGCCGTGGCGTAGGCAATAAGCGCGCCGAGCGCCAGCCGGTGGTCGAGCGCCGCGGCCCCGAGCGCCCACAGCACCACGACGTTGGCCGCGAGCACCAGCGCGAGGCTGAGCAGTACCGAGCGTTCCCGCATCCGGGTCGCCTCGTACTGCAGCCGGTGCAGCCGCCGCCTGCTGACCAGGAACCGGTCGAGCACCCACTCGGGCAGCCCGAAGATCCGCACTTCCTTGGCCGCCGGCGGGTCAACCGCCAGCCGGTAGGCGTAGTCGGCGTCCCGCTGCGCCTGCCGAACCTCGTCGGTGTTGCGGTCCCTCCACACGGCGCTCTCGCGCAGCAGCCAGTGCGTCCCGAGCCAGCCCCCGGCCAGCACCGGCGGTGCCCACCAGGCGAAGCCGAACAGGACGCACGCCTGGGCCAGCCCGGCCACCATGTCCACCAGGCCGCCGGCGATGAAGTCCATGGAAATGGACAGCGGCGGCGCGGTCACGCCGAGGTCGAAGTCCCTGGCGACCTGAAGGTCGGCGGCCAGGCCCGGATCCTCAAGGTGCCCGATTCCCGGGACGGTGACGCACGCGCCGGTCAGCTCGTCGTAGAGCCAGGCCGCCGTCCGGTCCCCGAGGTTGGCGCTGAGCGCCACGTGCAGCGGTCCGAGCACCTGCATCAGGACGAACACCACGCCGACGGCGACCAGCGGTGCCGCTAGCCCGGACCGCCGATCGACCGCGGCCACCAGCACGCCGGTGGCGATGGCGAACCCGGCGGGCAGCAGGCCCCTGGCTCCCAGCAGTCCCCACCAGGCCGCGGCCATCGGCCGGTCGGCACGCCACAGTGCCGCCGCCAGCCGTGCTTCCTGCCGGTCGAACACGCGCCCAAACATGCCTAGAGTTAATCAGCACTGAGATTCGAAACGCAATCGGTACGTCCGGATTGCACCAGCAGAAGTATCGGGCGGGCTGGCACCGGAGCCGCGGGACCGTTCGGGATAATCGATTCCATGCGACTCATCAGGTTCCGGGCCGGCGAGGGCCGGCCACGCGCGGGGGTGCTCGACAGGGGCGTTGTGACCGAGCTGGCGGCAGTGGGTTCCCTCGCCGACCTGCTCGCGCTGCCGCTCGAGCGGATCCGCGAGGTCTGCGCGGACCCGCAGGGCACCTCGCTACCGGTCGACGACGCGGAACTGCTCGCACCGGTGGACGGGCGCACGGAGGTGTGGGCGGCCGGCGTCACGTATGAGCGGTCAAAGGCCGCCCGGATGACGGAGAGCGAGCACGCCGCCGACGTCTATGACCGGGTGTACGCGGCGGAGCGGCCGGAGTTGTTCTTCAAGTCGGCGGCGTGGCGGGTCAGCGGCCCCGGCGCCCCGGTCTCGGTACGATCCGACTCCTCCGTCGACGTCCCCGAGCCGGAGCTGGCGGTCGTGCTCAACTCCGCGGGCGAGGTCGCGGGCTACACCGTCTGCAACGACATGAGCTCGCGTTCCATCGAAGGCGAGAACCCGCTCTACCTGCCGCAGGCGAAGATCTACCTGGGCGGCTGCGCGCTCGGCCCGGCCATCAGGCCGGCCTGGGAGGTTGACGACCCGTACGAGCTGACCATCGAGATGACGATCAGCCGGGGCGGCTCGGTGGCCTGGGAAGGCAGTTCAAGCACGGCGGCACTGCACCGGAGGATCGACGAGCTCGCCGTCTACCTGTTCCGCGAGGACGAGTTCCCGGCCGGGGTGGTGCTCTCCACCGGTACCAGCCTGGTGCCTGATCTGCCCTTCACGCTCGAGGCGGGCGACGAGGTTCGCATCCAGATCCCGGGGATCGGCGAGCTCGCCAACCCGGTGGTGCGCGGCAAGGCCGCGGTCGCCGCGCACCACGGGTTTCGCCGAAGCGTCAGGCCCAGCTGACGACGTCGTCGTGGTCCAGCCGCGGCAGCCGGCCGAACCACGGGTTCTCGCCGGGGTGACCGATGTTCACGACGAGGATCGAACGGTACCGGCCGTCCGGGAAGAACTCGCGGTCGAGCCCGTCGGCGTCAAAGCCGGTCATCGGGCCGGCCGCTAGGCCGTTGGCGCGAACCGCGAGGATGAAGTAGCCAGCCTGTAGCGCGGCGTTGAAGTTGCCGCCCTTGACCCGGAGCTCCTCGTTGCTCTCGAAGAAGTCCTGCATCTGCGGACGCATCGGGAAGACCGTCGGGATGTGCTCGTGGAACCGGGTGTCCACGGCCAGCACGGCAACGGCGGGCGCGGCCGCGGTCTTGGCCTGGTTGCCCTCGGACATGTACTTGACCAGGCGGTCCCGGCCCTCGCCGGGACGGACGTACAGGACCCGCAGCGGCTGGGTGTTCGCCGAGGTGGGCGCCCACCTGGCCAGCTCCCAGATCTCGGTCAGCTCCTCATCGGTCACCGGGGTGTCGGCGAAGCTGTTCGCGGTCCGGGCCTCGGTGAACATCAGGGCGCGGCCGGCCTCGTCGAGCGGGCCAAGCAGCGGGCGCTCGGCTACTTCAGTCATAAGGTCACTTCCTCTTAGTAAGTACTGCAGACGATTGAAACGTCAACCACTGCTACTTACTTCCCGTGACCTGCGCCACAGTGGTCCCGCTAAGGCGCCCAAAGTATCCCGCATCACTGGCCGCGTGAGTCAGTTCGCCGTCGTGGTGCTCGCCGTCGTGGCGGTCGCCGGCCGGTCGGCCGCCGACCGCTCGGCCGCCGGGCGGTCGGGGGTCAGGCAGACCATTCCCTCGCTGAAGCCGGCCGAGCCGATGCCGAACGCCGCGTTGAACCGATCCAGGTTGACCACGGTCAGCAGGGCGGTCAGCTCGACCAGTTGCTGGTCGGTGAAGTGCTTCTTCATCCGGTCGAACAGTTCGTCCGGGACCTCGACCGGGGTGCGCATGACCCCAACGGCGTAGTCGAGCGCGGTCTTCTCTCGCTCGGTGAACAGGTCGCTGCTCTGGTACCGGGGCACCGCCAGGAGTTCGTCATCGGACAGCCCGGAGTTGCGGCAGATCTGCGAACCGAGGTCGACGCACCACTCGCACCCGATCATCTGCGTGGCCTTCAGCTCGACCAGGTTCTTCAGCCGCTCGTCGAGAGCCTTGCCGGTCCGTACGGCTCCATTGAAGAAGCCCATGCCCATCATCATCTTGGGCCGTACCGCCCAGATGACGGCCGGCTCGATCCCGCTGCCCAGGGCGGGGTCCCGCCCGGTCAGCTTCTTCATGCCGCGGCGCATGAAGAAGTAGGTGAGCTTGGTCATGGGCCCGGCCTTGTCCTCCGGAACCCCGGTAATCCGTGCCATCGGAACACCTCCCAGCGCGCGCCGGCTGACGTGCGGCAGCGCTCACCCAATGAGACGTCCCCACGGCAGCAGAGGTAACACGTCCAAAGGTTCAGGACCTGGCGGCTCGCTTCGCGGCGAGCGCGGCGACGCCTTCGATGAACACGTCGACGCCGAACTGATAGTGCTCTTCCGGGTCGTCGCACGCGGTCATCGGGATGGCGCACTCGACCGTCCGGGGATACTTGCTCGGCGGCAGTGTCGCCATGACGACCTGCTTCTTGCGCTGCAGTTCGGTCCGCTCCGCGCCGTCGAGGATCTCGATCCCCGGCTCGCTCATCACGAGCATGAGGCCGGTCCAGAACGCGGAGCGGGCTACCGCGCTCGCCTCCGCCGGGCTGAGTCCGGCGGTGCGCAGCAGGTCGAGCGTGACCTCGATGGCGTTGAGCGCGGACCCGCTCTTCTCGATGTCGGAGCGGGCGAGCAGCTGGGTGGCGGCCGGATGGGCGCGCAGCATCGCAAGCAGGGAGCTCAGCAGCCACCGCAGTTGCTCCGTCCAGGGCGCCGAACGATCGACGGTGAGGTCCATCTCGCTCCACAGCCGCTCGGCCAGCCCTTCGAGCAGCTCGTCCTTGCCGCGGAAGTGCCAGTACAGCGCCATCGGCGTGACGCCGAGCTCGGTCGCGAGCTTGCGGATCGTGAGCGCTTCCAGGCCAGCCGCGTCGGCGAGCGCGAGCGCCCGGTCGACCACGGCGGCCCTGGTCAGGCGGGTGCGCTCGGCCTCGTCGGAGGGCTGCGAAGAAGTCACTTGACAACTATACGGCGTACGGGGAAGGATGAGCAACAGCGTACATGTACGACGTATAAGAACGTCATACAGGTACTAGCTACAGGTACGCCATACAGGTACGTCGTACAACACATCCGGGGAAGGACCGAAGCGATGCCGGAACGAGCACGGTGGTGGGCGCTGACGGCGGTGAGCCTCGCCACGGTCATGACCTATCTGGACAACAACGTGGTGAACGTGGCGCTCCCGACGATCGAGCGCAGCCTGCACCTGTCGGTCAGCGGGCTTGAGTGGATTGTCAGCAGTTACGTACTCGTCCTCGGCGGGCTCCTGCTGGTCGGGGGAAGAATCGCCGACGTCTACGGCAGGCGCCGGATGTTCCTGGCCGGCCTTGCCATCTTCACCCTCGCCAGCCTCACCGCCGGCCTGGCGGGCAGTGCCGGCATCCTGATCGCCGCGCGGACCGTACAGGGCCTAGGCGCGGCACTGGTGATGCCGGCCGGCCTCGCGATCATCACCGCGACGTTCACCGAGATCAGGGAACGCACCGTCGCGATCGGCATCGCGGGCGGGGTGGGCGCGCTCGGCCTCGCGATCGGCCCGGCGATCGGCGGCCTGATCAGCCAGCACCTGCACTGGGGCTGGATCTTCCTGATCAATGTGCCGCTCGGCGTGATCACCGTGGCGATCGCCATCCCGTCCGTCACCGAGTCGCACGGCCGGGCGGAAAACGGGGCGAATCTCGACATTCCCGGCCTGATCTCCTCGACGATCGCGCTCTTCGCGCTGACCTACGCCCTGATCGAAGGCGAGGACAAGGGCTGGACCTCGTCGCTGATCATCGCCGCGTTCGCGGTCGCCGCGGTCGCCGCCGCTGCCTTCCTGGCGATCGAGGCGCGCAGCGCGCATCCCATGGTCCCGCTGCCCGTCTTCCGCTCGGCGCCGTTCAGCGGCGGGCTCGGCACGATGATGATCTGGTCGTTCGGCATCCTCGGCATCTACTTCTTTACCTCGCTGTACCTGCAGGGCAACCTCGGGTTCTCGCCCAGCAAGGCGGGCCTCGCGTTCGTCCCGATGGCGCTGTGCCTGGCCTTTGCGGCGGTGGTGTCGCCACGCGTGGTCGCGATCCTGGGCGGGCACCGGACCGTGGCAGGCGGCATGGCCGTCATGACCGTCGGCCTGATCCTGTTCGCCCGGCTCGGGGCGGGCGCGACATTCAACGACTTGCTGCCCGGGTTCATCCTGTTCGGCCTGGGCGCCGGCGTGCTGAACGTCCCGCTGACCAACGCGATCCTCGGCGGTGTGACCGCCGCGCAGGCGGGCGTCGCTTCGGCGCTGCTGAACGCGTCGCGGGAAGTCGCGGGACTGCTCGGCGTGACGGTGGTCGGCGCGGTGATCAGCGTCCGGGAGGCGAGCGCACTGCGGTCGGGTACGCCGCGGGGACAGGCATTCATCGACGCCTATCACACCGGCCTGTGGCTGACGATCGCCCTGCTAGCGGCCGGCATGGTGCTCAGTTACCTGACCCTGCGGCCGGGTCAGCGGCCCGCCGCATCGGCCGAGCCCAGCCTTGACGAGCCGCTCCAGACCCGGCCGTCAGTCACGGTTACCGAGTAACGCAACTGCGGCGAGCACCACGGGACCGTTCGGAAGATCAATATCAATCAATATTCCGAACGGTCCCGTGTTTCACATCCTTCCGCCAGCCGATTCCTGCTGGCGTTGTTAGCCGTTCTCGTGGTTAATGGGGGTGAAACATTCCATTACACGGTGGACACCTTTGCGCGGCCAAGTAGGCGCAAGATCGGCTAGGTGCTACCGATAATGCCCCGAGAGGACGGCTATGAGCACTGACGCAGGCGGTGCCGGGAACGTAAGTACAGAATTGCCGGAGCAGACCTCGCAGGAATACGCGGCATTCAAGGTTGAGCAGCGCGGGATCGACCTGATCCCGCTGGCCGAACGCAAGATGACGCCAGCCGGGCTCTTCTGGCTCTGGGCGGGCGGCGTCTTCAACGTGGAGTTCTTCTTCTACGGCACGCTGATCATGACGTTCGGCCTGTCGGTGCCGCAGGCAGTGGCCGCGATCCTGATCGGCAACCTGACGTACCCGTTCCTGGGCTGGGCCAGCCTCCAGGGGCCGAAGACCGGGACCACCGCCTTCATGGTCTCCCGCGCTCCCTTCGGGCAGAACGGCAACCGGCTGGTCGCGCTGTTCAACTGGGGGACCCAGGTCGGATTCGAGATCGAGGGCATCTACTTCGTCGTCGCCACCGTCATCTTGCTGTTCAATCACTACAACACGTCGGTGAACACGGCCGGCAAGATCGCGATCATCATCCTCGCCGTGCTGGTGCAGATGGCACTTCCGCTGCTCGGGCACGCGACGATCAGCAAGGCGCTGCGCTACCTGGCCTATCTCTTCATCGTGTTCTTCGTGGTGCTCGCTATCTTCACGTTCCAGAAGCTGCACCTGACCGCGTTCCACGTACACCCCGCGACGTTCGCCGTGTGGACGACCGCGCTGGTGCTGATCATCTCGGTCGGCGGTCTTGGCTGGACGGAGAACGGGAACGACTACTCCCGCTACCTGCCGCCGAGCACACCCGGGTACAAGACGTTCTGGGCGGCGACCCTCGGCGGGGCGGTCCCGTCGGTCATCCTCGAACTGCTCGGCGTGTTCGCCTTCACCGTCACCACCAAGACCGTCGGCATCGCGCAGCTGGGCGTCCCGCAGTCGTTCGACGCCTGGTTCGTCGTGCCGTTCCTGATCTTCGCGGTCTTCCAGCTGCTCGCCATCAACACGCTCGACCTGTACTCCTCCGGTGTTACGCTGCAGGCGCTCGGCCTGCCGGTCAAGCGGTGGGGGGCGGTCATCATCGACTCGGTTGTCTGCGGTGTGGTCACCGGCATCATCTTGTTCCACGGGAACTTCTACTCCGACTTCGCCGGGTTCCTGCTCTACATCGTCGTGTGGCTGTCGGCCTGGTTCGGCGTCTTCATGACCGACTACGTGCTGCGCGGCAGGCGGTATGACGCGGAGTCGCTCGCCGCGCAGCGCGGCGGGCTGTACTGGCGCAACGGCGGCGTGCACTGGCCGGCGGTCATCGCGCTGGCCGCGGGCATCGTCGCGGCGCTGATGTGGATCAACGCGGCCTACGACGTCCCGGCCTACACCGGGCCGATCTCGAACCACTTCCCCGGCCTGGCGGGCGGCGACTTCAGCTGGGCGCTCGGAATCATCGTGAGCTCGCTCGTCTACCTCGCGCTCGCCGCCCGGGGCGTGCGCAAGGAAGCGGAGGCGACAGCGGCGTCTTAACCAATCGTACGGATTATTCCAAGGGTTCTCCCAACGAGTACTCCTTGGTGTCCCAGGCCCGCCCCTGATACTCGTAGGCATGAGCAACATGTACGAGGGTTTCGGTGCGGACGACATGCCGACCGCACCGTATAAGCTCCCGGGCTCGGCACCCGGCGGCCTAGGCCGCGGTGGTTCAGGTAACGGTGGTTCAGGTAGTGGCGCTCCCGGCGGCGGGGGCAGGTGGTCCCGCGGCAAGCGGGCCGCCGCGCTGCTCGCGGTCTGCGCCGTGGTCGGTGGCGGCGCGTTCGCCGCCACCGAAGCGGCCACCGGCTCGCCGGCCGCCGCGCAGTCGGCGAACACCCAGTCCATCCAGGCGGGAACGTCGGCCAGCGTCACCGCGCAGGCTTCGACGCTGCGCGACGCGCTCGGCGCGACGGGACTCCGCCGGCTGGCCCGGCTCCGCCGCCTCGGCGGCCTGTACGGCCAGTACACCTTTGAAACCGCGAGCGGTCCGCGCACACTGGCGTTCGAGCGGGGCACGATCGTCACGGTCGGCGGCGGCGACGTGGCGGTCCGCGCGGCCGACGGCACCACGTGGACGTGGACGCTCACCGGCACCTCGGTCGTCCGCGAGGACGGTACCAAGGAACCCCAAAGCGCGCTGGCGCAAGGCCAGACGGTGTTCGCGGCCGGCCAGGTCACCGGCGGCACGAGGGACGCCTGGCTTATCGTGATCAGGAAGGCGGCCGGGACGGCGGCGGCGCCTGCGGGCGCCGCCTAGTGCCGGGCAATGCGGCGCGAGGTGTCGTGGCAGACGGTGATCAGATTCCGAAGGTGCTCGTCATCGACGACGAGCCGAACATCCGCGAGCTCGTTCAGGTAGCCCTGAAGTTCCACGGTTGCGCGGTGACGCTCGGCGCGACCGGCGAGGACGCGCTGGCGCTGGCCGCGTCGGAGAAACCTGACCTGATTGTGCTCGACGTGATGCTGCCGGACTGCGACGGCTTCGAGGTGTGCAGGCGGCTGCGGGCCAACGGCGACGACGTGCCCGTCATCTTCCTTACCGCTCGGGACACGACCTCCGACACCGTCACCGGGCTGACCATCGGCGGCGATGATTACATCAGCAAGCCCTTCTCCGTCGATACCCTCGTCGCCCGGATCCGCGCCGTGCTGCGGCGCACGGCGCTGCACGGCGCCCACGACCCGGGCACGACCGGATCGGCGGCCACCCTCCGCGTCGCCGACGTGGAGCTGGATGAGGATCACTGGACGGTGCACCGGGCCGGCGTCCCGGTCGAGCTGTCGCCGACCGAGTTCCGGCTGCTCGCCTACCTGATGCGCAACCAGGGCCTGATGCTCACCCGCAAGCAGCTGCTGGAGAACGTCTGGGGCTGGGAGTACGCCGGGCAGTCCCAGGTCCTGGAAACCTACGTCAGCTACCTGCGCCGCAAGCTCGACCCGCTCGGCCCGCCGCTGATCCACACCCAGCGCGGCGTCGGCTACAGCCTTCGGCCGCCGTGACGGATGACTTGCGGGGACGCCGCCAGTCGCTCTCGCTGCGCGCCCGGCTGCTGGCCGGGCTGGTCGCCCTGACCGCGGTCTTCCTCGTGGTCATGGGCGTGGTCAGCACGGTGGTGCTCAGCGCGCTTGAACAAAATCAGCTCAACTCCAGCCTGCAGCTGGTCATCCGGCAGCCGGTGTCCGCGATCGCCAAGGGACCGGACGGCTTCGCCGCCGCCTACCTGTCGGCGCGCACCGGTGAATACGGTGAGCTGACCCCGGACTCGGCGGCGGGGGAGGAGCTCCGGCAGTTCCTCGGCACGCTCGCGGGACAGTCCCGCGCCCAGCTGCTTGTCTCGCTTGCGGCCCGGGGCGTGGCCGAGCAGCCGTTCGACCTCTCCGTGCCCGGATCCCCGACGCTGCGCGCCGCCTGGCGGCCGGTGGACGTGACCGCCGCCAACGCCAGCACCGGCCTCCCGCTCGGCGGGAACGTCATCCTCGTCGGCCAGTCGGCGTCCGCCATCGGCAACCACGTGCGCGGCCTCGTGCTCACCGAGCTGATCACCGGCGGCATTCTGCTAGCCCTCCTCGGCGTGTGCGGCAACTGGCTGATCGCCCGCGGTCTCGCTCCGCTGGACAACATGGCGCGGAAGGCGGACCTGATCACCAGCAGCGGCGACCTCGCCGCGCGGATGCCCGATCCCGGTGACCGGCATGAGACGGGCCGGCTGGCCGGGGCGATCAACACGATGCTCGACCGGATACAGCAGGCGTTCGGTGCCCGGCTGCGATCGGAGCAAAAGGTGCGGCAGTTCGCCGCCGACGCGTCGCATGAGCTGCGAACGCCGCTGACCACCATCCGCGGCTACGCGGAGCTTTACCGGCAGGGGGCGCTCGGCCCGGACGAGCTGCCGAACGCCATGCGCCGGATCGAGCAGGAGGCCGACCGGATGAGCATGCTGGTGGCCGAGCTGCTCGAACTGGCCCGGCTGGACCGCACCTCATCGCTTGACCTCACCGAAACCGACCTGGCCGCCGTCGCCGTCGATGCCGTCGCCGACGCACGGGCCGTCGAGCCGGACCGCCCGGTGACCGCGGAAACGCCGCCCAGCCTGGTGGTGATCGCGGACGAGCCGCGGATCCGCCAGGTGCTCGCCAACCTCCTCGGCAACGTCCGGGCGCACACCCCCGCGGGAACGCCCGCGGTCGTCCGGCTCCAGGAGGACCGTAACGGCGCCGTGCTTGAGGTCGCCGACGCCGGCCCGGGGATGTCCGCGCAGGAGGCAGCGCGCGCGTTCGACCGCTTCTACCGCGGCCCGCGCGGCAGCGAGCCGAACGGCGACGGCACCGGCAGCGGGCTCGGGCTGTCCATCGTGCAGGCGATCGCGGCCGCGCACGGCGGCTACGCCCGGCTCCGCTCCGCGCCCGGCGCCGGGACCACCGTGCAGCTGTGGATCCCAGGCAACGCCGACGCCGCCGCCGGCCGCCCCCCGCGCCAGTAGGGGCCAAACGGGCGTACCGCAACCAGTGGGGGCACAGTGACGACGCCGCCGCTGGCACCAGCAGCAACACCGGTCCCAGCAGCTGACCTTGTATGCGAGCCGCACATTATCGCGGTCGTTTTGTCCAGGTCTGTCCTGCGGCGGGCATACAAAGTCGCCGGGCGGGGCTACCGGCCGGGCTCA
>Ga0335075_10001416_pt1 | contig 39693 bp, 38 predicted proteins | sample Lox_Sample_24_FD_206723 | JGI IMG/M metagenome (GOLD analysis project Ga0335075, IMG submission 206723) | Soil microbial communities from Loxahatchee National Wildlife Refuge, Florida, United States - Lox_Sample_2.4 | ecosystem: Environmental > Terrestrial > Soil > Wetlands | place: USA... | reverse complement strand
GGTCGATCTTGGAGGCACAAAGATTGCGGCAGCGCGCGTGGATAGTGCAGGAAAAATCACGCACCGCGTTGTCGCTCCTACCCCGGCAAGCGGTGGCGAACCCGTCGTCGCCGCGGTGATCGACATCCTCCATCAACTGCCGCAACAAGGTGTCTGTGCACTCGGCGTCGATGTGCCGGGATTGGCTTATACCGACGGAAGCGTCTGGGCCCCGAATCTTTCCGGCTGGAAACGCATGCCTCTAGGCGCCATGCTGAATGCGCATTTTCGCTTGCCAATCTTAGTCGAAAGCGACCGCAATGCATTTGTGACTGGAGAGGCTTGGCAAGGCGCCGCGAGGAACTGCCGCGATGTCGTGTTTCTCGCCATCGGCACCGGAATTGGTGCGGGCATCATCAGCGGCGGATGCCTTCTGCGTGGTCCGGGTGAGTTGGCCGGCTGCCTCGGCTGGATGGCAACGGGTTCTCGCTACCTTCCCCGATATAAAGAGATTGGCTGTCTGGAGTCGCACCTGGCTGGCCCGGGAATTGCGAGAGAGGCCAGCCGAATTCGAAAAACAGCGACCACCACACGCGAGCTCATTCAACTGGCCAGGCAAGGCGACCCGGTGGCAAAAAAAGTGATCGCGCAAACCGGAGAATATCTCGGTCTCGCTCTGGCGAACTTGGTCAGCATCCTGAATCCGGAGATGATCGTCGTTGGCGGCGGTGTGGCAGCGGCGGGGAATTTATTGCTGGCACCCGCGCGCGACACGATGCGCCAGTGGGCGCAGCCGCTGGCAGCCAAACAGGTGCGGATCGTCCGTTCTCGCTTGGGTGCGCGAGCGGCGCTGCTGGGCATGGCAAAAATGGCCTTCGACCTCGCGTCCCGTTGAATAATGTTCGAGCGTGACCGTTAGCGGTCACGACGACAAGAACCGCCAAAACATTTCTGAGTGCGCCATGACATTGCGAAGCGAAAAAAATAGAACGATTCGGCGCACTGGTCTCCTCATCACCATCAACGCCTGCATGTTTGTGTTCGGCATTGTCCTGCTGCTGATGGGCTCTCTTCTTCCAACTTTGAAATTTGGTGATGCGCGCGCCGGCAGTCTCGGCTCGTTTCCGCTCATCGGAATTCTGGTTGCCACGGCACTGGTTGGCCCCGTCCTGGACAAGCTTGGCGCGAAAGCTGCCTTGGCTGTGGCCCTCGCGCTCATCGCCTCCGCGCTCGCCGCCATTCCTTCGCTTGAGAGTTATGCAGCGATTGCCGTTGCCGCGCTGGTCTACGGCTTGGGAGCGGGCGTGCTGAACGCTGCAACCAACACCCTCGTCTCCGGTCTCAACGCATCGGGACGAGGCGAGGCCTTGAACCTGCTTGGATTTTCTTTTAGCATTGGCGCGCTGGCGGTGCCTCTGCTCATGTCCCTCACGCGAGGAAGGTTCTCCTCCGCGACCGTTCTGTACATTTTGGCAGCCGCCTCTGCGGCGATTCTTGTATCCGTCCTCGTGCAGCAGTTTCCCCCGCCAACGCAGGCGAGTACGCCACTCGGAAGCCTGCTGAAAGTTCTCCGCCATCCTCTTGTCTGGCTTTTTGGCGCGCTGCTTTTCTTTGAGTCCTGCAATGAAAATTGCATGTTCGTGTGGGCCGGCAAAATTGCGCAAGAACTGTTGCATGCCTCCGCACAGCGGGCGGAGCTAGTGCTTCTCGGACTGAGCGCCTGCATGGGCGCAGGGCGTCTGTTCGCCGTGGTCTGGCTCAAATGGATCGGCGACCGCAACACCGTTCTGCTCTCGGCCGCCTTCGTCGTTGCCGGCGCGATCACCGTGCTCAGTTCTTCAACGTTCACCGGCGTGGCAGCAGGTTTCTGCGTGATTGGCTTAGGACTCTCTGCCATCTTCCCCACGATTCTGGGGATGGCAGGAGATTGTTTCCCGCGCGAAACAGGAACTGTCTTTGGCGCCATTATCACCCTGGGTTTGGTCGGCGGCGTTGCTGGGCCCGTGCTGGGCAGCTGGGCCGCCACCTTCAACCCGGCAAGGATCCTTGTAATTCCACTGGTAGCAGCGATTGGCGTGGCGACTATTACCTGGATCGTCTCCCTCCGCAAACACGCAATCAGATAACCATTGCAGCTTATCGTGAATTGACATCGCGCTGAGATCGGGGATCAACCGGTCGGGTATCCTGCGATAGCAGAAGGCGCATCGAAATGTTGCGCGTGACTCCGTTATTGCGGATTCCGAGTTCCCACCCTCAGAGGAGTGCAAGTGAAGTCAGTTCGCCCGCGTCGCGTCCGGCATTTCTCACTCTGGCTCTGCTCGCTCCTGCTCGGCTTTGCCTACCTGCCTCGCATTGCTACGGCGCAAACAACAGCTCCTCTCGCGCACGAAAAACCCGTCATCGCCGCCATAACCGCCGGCGGAGTCGATGCGACGATTCCTGCGCTCTTCATCAGCGATATCCACTTCGATCCCTTTCACGATCCAGCCAGAGTGAGCCAACTTGTCGCCGCTCAGGTCAGTCAATGGGGCTCCATTTTGTCGCGTCCGCCGTCGCCCAATCAGCCGAAGACATTCACAGCGTTGCAGCAAACTTGTAATGCCCGCGGAGTCGACACACCCTACACCCTGCTTCGTTCCAGCCTGCGAGCGATGCGTGCACGACAACCCGACGCAAGATTCATGTTAGTCAGCGGCGACTTGATCGCCCATGACTTCTCGTGCCGGTACAAAACGCTGTTCCCTCACGCCACTCCCGCCGAGTATCAAAGCTTTGTCGAGAAAACCATCCGCTACATGGTGGGCCAGCTTCGCGCGACCTTCCCTCGCATCCCAATTTACGTGGCGCTCGGCAACAACGACAGCGCCTGCGGCGATTACCGCCTCGACCCCGGTAACAACTTCCTCGCCGACACCGCACGCATCATGGCGACCGGGTTACCTGCATCCGATCGCGCTGCGGAGATCCATGACTTCTCGCAAGCCGGCAGCTACAGTCTCACCATGGCGCCGCCCATGCAAAATACGCGCCTTATCGTTCTCGACGATCTGTTTTTGTCGAAGAAATATCGTTCCTGCTCCGGCCAGCACGATCCCGCCCCGGCGGATGCTGAAATCGCCTGGTTGCGGGATCAGCTTGAACAGGCGCGGCAATCCGGCCAAAGAGTCTGGGTTATGGGCCACATTCCCACCGGCATTGATCCATATGCGACCGCGAGAAGGCTTGGCGCCATGTGCGGCCACGTGCATCCGGTGATGTTCCTTTCATCCACCAAGCTGGCCGATTTGCTGATCGAGTACGCTGATATCATCCGCCTGGGAATTTTCGCTCACACCCACATGGATGAAATTCGCCTGTTGCAACTGGAGCCCGCCGAACCGAACTCCGCTTCGCCCGCCGTCGCCATCAAAATGGTCCCGTCGATTTCTCCGGTAGATGGAAACGATCCCTCGTTCACCATTGCGCGCATTAGTCCATTGACCGCGACGCTGCAGGATTACAAGGTTGTTTCCGCATCCAACCACACCGGCATTGCTACAAGGTGGTCTGTGGAGTATGACTTTGCCCAGACCTTTCATCAGCAACAATTTTCGCCGTCCACTGTGCGAGCGCTTATCGCGGAGTTCGCCGATCCTGGCGCGGACACTGCCGTGAGCCAGCAATATATTCGTCACTACTTCATCGGCGATCGATCATCAGAACTCAAGCCCTTCTGGCCGCAATATGTTTGCGCGCTGGCCAATCACACGGTCGAGGCTTATTCTGCATGCATCTGCCTAAAGGCCAAGTGAACGCGCCGCACGCCACCTTCCTCCACGTTTCCGCGTACACTCGCTAAAAGTAACTGGACTCAAGCAGTAAGCAATCAGGAGGAATCACGATGGTCGATGGCCTGTTGTACGCGCTCTTTGCAGTCCTGGTGATATTCATCATTTCCACCATTCTCGGTTCGTTTTTCTCGGTACGCACGCAGACCGCCGCGGTGATCGAGCGGTTCGGAAAATTTAACCGCGTGGCCGAGCCAGGATTGAACTTCAAACTGCCTTTTGTTGAGACGAAACATGAAGTCAGCTTGGTGACCTTTCAGTTGGAAGGATCGATTGAAACCAAAACCAAAGACAATGTGTTTGTTCAATTGCCGGTGAAGGTTCAATACCGCATCATCGACGCACCACAGTCCATTAAGGACGCCTACTACAAACTGGCGAACCCGAAGAGCCAGATCGAATCCTATCTTTACAACATTTTGCTGGGGCACATTCCAGAAACCACATTGGACGATGTTTTCTCGAATCAGCCGGCGATTGCCCAGCGCGCCACCACCGAACTGTCGTCGGAGATGAAGGATTTCGGCTACGAAATCGTCAAGGTTTTGATCACGGACATTATTCCCAATGAGGGAGTCAAGACTGCGATGAACCGCATCAATGAGCAGACGCGATTAGCCGTTGCCAATCAAGCGCAAGGCGATGCGGAATACATTCTGAAGGTGCGGCAGGCGCAGGCGGATGCGGAAGTGAAGCGACTGGAAGGCGTGGGTGTTGCCCAGGAGCGTTCCGCCATTGCGGAAGGATGGGAACAGGCCATCACCAAAGTGAAACAAGGAACCGACCTGGATGATGTGGGCGCCAGCTTCCTGCTGCTGTTCACCAACTGGACGGATATGTTGCGCGTGGTGGGTGGCTCGACAAATTCCACCATGGTGTTTATGCCTGCAGGTCCAGAGGGGCTAGAGAATTTTCAGGCGACCATGACGAATGCATTGTTGACTGGACACGGCAGCAAGAAAACGATCTGACCGCCAATGCTAGGCTTCTTCCCCACCAAGGGCATTACCCGCGTTAGATCGGAGATTCCATCTCCGCGTTGTGCGGTGTCTTTCCGCGCGTAATCACGGCGCGCTGTGACCCCGTCTCTTGCTTTCCGGGGGCGCGTTTTTCCTGCGGTGCAGAAGCGCCGCTCCGAAAGGCACCACTCAGCGCGGTTCCCAACGGCCGCAGATTCATCGAGGGCTGTGCCAGCACTGCCTGGTGCTGCGTCACAATAATGACTCGCGCATTTTCTGTGCCGGAACAGTGATAGCTGTGCGGCGTACTCGCGTCGAAATATACCGAGTCGCCGGGCGACAAAATATAATTCTGCGAGCCGTGTCGGATATCCATTTCTCCGCTCAGTACATACAGAAACTCAAATCCCGGGTGAACGTGCGAGCGCACTTCGATGCCTTTTTTGAGTGGAATAAATTCTGCCAGGTATGGATCCAGTGTGCGATCCGGAACCAGGTATCCCAGACTCTCAAAAAAATAGGTTGGATCATCGACGCCACTCTGCGGCAATCGCACCCGATCCGATTGTCGATGCACGCGAAACAGCGTCCTCGGTTCTGGATCGAAGAAATAGGAAAGGTCTTTGCTGAATACCATGGCAATGCGCGCCAGGTTCCGCAGCGTTGGCACCACCCGACCGGTCTCCAGCTGTGACAAAAAGCTGGCGGAAAGTCCGGTATGCTTTCCCAGTTCGACCAGACCCATCGACTTCTTCAGGCGAAGCCGCTTGATCCGTTCGCCGATTTTCTTTTCCCCGATAAAGGATTCGGCGGTTTCCGGATCGATCTGTTGCGCGGGGTTCGTAGGGGGGGCTGTTTTTTCCATTTCATGTACTTCCATAATCACTTAGATGCCTCGCCGTGAAGGCACGTCGCTGTTTATGTCACTGGAATACAATTCCACAATATAAATAATTCTACGTCCACAACGTGGCGTACCCGACGAAATTCTTGGGCGCTTTTCTCGCATTTTGTTCGTATTTCTACAATCTGTATCGACAAAATCAATGGGACCGCTTAACCATTCAGCTGCCACTGAGACAACCAATTTTGTCGCCGCAAGCCGTCTTGCATCCAACTCTCCATCGCCTCAGATCGCGAAGCGTCCGGGTGGTCATGGAAATATTTCCTCAAGTTTTGATTGCCGGCGCATCCGGCCTCGTGGGTCAATCGTTGCACCGGCACTTCCTCGCGAACGCGGTTTCCTGCGCGACCTTGACACGACATACCGCCCAACCTGGCAGTACCGAATATTTTTGGGACCCGTATCGCTTTCAGTTTCGCGAAGACATGCGCCGGCTCAGCGGCATACGCGCCGCCATTCTTTTATCGGGCGACAATCTGATGGACGGTCGATGGACTTCCACCAAAAAGCAACGAATTCGTGAGAGTCGCATCCGTACAACCCAGTCGATGGTCCAGTTGTTATCGCATCTGGAGCAGCGTCCGGAAGTCCTGCTCTGCGCCTCTGCCGTGGGCTTTTATGGCGACCGCGGAGATGAAATCCTGACGGAAGGTTCCGCCGCCGGGCACGGCTTTCTCCCCGATGTCTGCTGCGAGTGGGAGGCGACGGCCGATGCCGCGATCAACCTGGGAATCCGCGTTGTCCACCTGCGCTTCGGTGTGGTCCTCGCCCGCCAAGGCGGCGCACTCGCCAAAATGCTTCCTCTATTTCGCCTGGGATTGGGTGGCAAGCTCGGTAGCGGACGGCAATGGATGAGCTGGATCGCGTTGCCCACGCTGGTCGAAGTTGTCGAGTTCTGTATGAATCACCACCCGGTGCAGGGCCCGGTCAACGTCGTCGCCAACCCAGTCACCAATGCCGAATTCACTATCGCACTTGCGCACCATCTCCATCGGCTTGCTGTGGTGCCAGCACCGGCCTTTGCCCTTCGAGTGGCCTTTGGAGAAATGGCGAATGAAGCATTGCTCTCCAGCACCCGCGCTATCCCCGCCAAGTTGTTGCAGGCCGGTTTTGCCTTCAAACTTCCAACGTTGCAGGATGCATTGCAGCAGCTTTTGCCCGCCTGATGTGCGCTACCCTCGCGGTCCCTCAACTCTGCTAGGCTGAAAATCGCAAGCGTTTTCTTACCCATTGGAGGGCGTCTCAATCCAACCGTGCACCAATCCGTTCCGCATTGCGCAAACCAAAGCTCGCCCGCTGCCACTTTTGTGTCGCGCAGCAGTGATCGCAGCCGTGTCGATTGCGTCGTCGGCGTTTCTGCTGGTGGGATGTGGTATGGCAGCCGCCCCCTCGCCGCCATCGCTCGACCTGCCGAAGTTAATTTCAAACCTCACCGCGAATCGCACCGGCAATCAGGTTCATCTGGCCTGGACCACTCCCAAAGAAACGACCGATCACCTCAAGCTAAAAGGGTCGGTTCGGCTCCGCATTTGTCGAACCCGACAGACGGCTGACTCGCCCTGCGAAACCATAGCCACCATTTCCGCCCTCCCCGATAAACCCGCAACATACGCGGATGTCTTGCCGCCCACCCTCACAGCGGGTCCGGTCCGCCCCATTACCTATCGGGTCTTCGGCATCAGTAAACACGACAAAACAGCTGGCCCGTCGAACGTCGCCACCGTGCTCGCCGGGGCAGCGCCACCAGAAGTGCGAGATCTATCTGCCAACGTAGTCGCGCGCGGAGTTGTGCTGCATTGGCAGCCGGTGCCCAATCTTCCCCCGGACACCAGCATTCAGATTGATCGCACTTTGGTGACGCCCGCGGTCGCGCCCAGACCAGCGAAGCCGAAATCGATGAATCCTCTTCCCAAATCGACGGAACCGGCGGAGCAGAAACTTCGCGTGCGTCTGGTGCCGCCCAATTCGCAGCACACCGCCGCGACCGATCCAGGAATCGCTCTTGACCCCACCGCGCAATTTGGTCATGAATATACCTACAGTGCTAGCCGCGTCGTTCAGCAACAAGTCGGTCAGCAGACGTTGCAACTCGACAGCTCGCAAAGCCCTGCGGTTCAGGTTGCCACGCGCGACACCTTCCCGCCCGCAGCCCCTACCGGTCTTGTCGCGATCCCAATTTCTGCGGTGATGAACAACGGCACTCCGGAAGTCGACCTTTCCTGGTCTGCAAATACTGAGGCTGACCTGGCACAGTACCGCGTCTATCGCCGCGATGTCACCACCAACCAGCCCATGCATCGCATCGCCCCGGCAGGCAGCTCCGGCTCCGCGGTCGACGTAATTGTTGCCCCGGCCTACCGCGACACCCACGTACAGGCTGGCCAAACCTACACCTACGCGGTCACCGCCGTCGATACATCCGGCAACGAAAGCCCTCGATCTGCGGAGGTCACCGTCACTGTCCCTACGTCCTAACCAACCTGTTGCACCTATCCAAGGAGAAGCATCGTGCAGTATTGCCGTTTTCAAACGCAACAAGGTCCCCAGTATGGCGAAGTCACCCAGCGCCAAGGCGAGTGGTGGATGGAGCGCATCCTCCCACCGCCGGTGGAAGACCTCACTGCCTCTCATGTCATCGAAAGTTTTCCCGCGCAGCCACTGTCCGCACTCACCCTGCTGGCTCCAGTCACGCCGTCGAAAATCGTCTGCATCGGTCGCAACTATCGCGACCACGCGGCCGAGCTCGGCAATGAGCCCCCGAAAGAACCCCTGCTGTTCCTCAAGCCGCCCTCGTCGTTGCTCTCGCCCGGCGGCATTATCCGCCTGCCAGCTCTATCTCAGCGCGTGGACTTCGAAGGCGAACTCGGCATCGTCATCGGTCGCAGCTGCTACAAACTTAAACCCGGGGAGGACGTCCGCCCCTATATTCGCGGCTATGTGGTTGTCAATGACGTTACCGCGCGCGATCTGCAAAAGACCGACGGCCAATGGTCCCGTGCCAAAGGCTTCGACACGTTCTGCCCGGTCGGTCCCATCGTCTCGGATGCTGTCAATCCGGAGGCCGGCGTCACCGTCACCACGCGACTCAACGGCGCCGCCAAACAGCATGGTCGCACCACGGATTTCATCTTCAACATTGCCACGCTTTTGCGCTATATTTCCGCCGCCATGACCCTGAATCCAGGTGACTTGATCCCAACCGGCACTCCCGCAGGCGTTGGTCCCATGCAGTCCGGCGACGTGGTTGAGGTCGACATCGAAGGTCTCGGTATCCTTCGCAATTTAGTTCTCGAGGAGACCAACTGACTGCCGCGAATTACTTTGAAAATGCTGGCAGACCGTTTCAATGCTTCCACATCGAATTAGCGGTCGGACTACACTAGGAAAAGAGGTACGCGGCATCGTCGATTTCATTTCGATGCATGTCGATAAATTATTCTTGAATCGCCTGTCAGAATGATTCCACAGGCGATTCGTCGCATCAAACAAAGTAGTACAAGCAGGCCTTTCCACTTCGCAAGCAGATGCAGCAGCCAGGAGGAAATAATGTCAAAGTCAGTGCTTGAACAGCTTCGCGCTATGACCGTGATTGTGTCGGATTCCGGCGAGATTGAAGAGATCGAAAAGGTCAAGCCGCAGGATGCCACCACCAATCCTTCGCTGATTACCTCCGCCGTTCAGATGCCGCAATATCAGCCCATCATGGACCAGGTGCTGCTCGCGGCAAAAAAGAAGCTCGGCAGCAGTGCGTCAGATAAAGAGGTTGCCAACCTTGCCTTCAAAGGGCTCGCGGTCGAATTCGGCAAGCGCATTCTGAAAATCATTCCCGGCCGCGTCTCCACCGAGGTGGACGCCCGTCTTTCCTACGATACTGACGCCACGGTAAAGCAGGCGCGCGAAATCATCCAGCAATATGAAGCCGGCGGAGTTTCGCGTCAGCGCGTGCTGATCAAGATTGCCTCCACGTGGGAGGGAGTTCGCGCCGTCGAAATTTTGGAAAAAGACGGCATCCACTGCAACATGACGCTGCTATTCGGCCTGCACCAGGCCGTCGCTGCTGCCGACGCCAATGCCACCCTGATTTCGCCCTTCGTCGGCCGCATTCTCGACTGGTACAAGAAAGACACCGGCAAGAACTACCAAGGAGCCGATGATCCCGGCGTGCAGTCCGTCACCACCATCTATAACTACTTCAAGAAATTTGGCTACAAGACAGTCGTCATGGGAGCAAGCTTCCGCAACTTGGGCGAAATTGAAGAGCTGGCGGGGTGCGATCTGCTGACTATCGCACCCAAGTTGCTGGAAGAGCTTGAGCAGAAATTTGAGGATCTTCCGCGCAAGCTGGATCCCGCCAAGGCCAAGAACATGCAGATCGAAAGATTGACCATGGACAAGCAAACCTTCGACAAAATGCATGCGGAAAATCGCATGGCCCACGACAAATTGAAGGAAGGCATCGAAGGTTTCAGCAAGGCGCTCGAAAATCTTGAGCAGTTGTTGGCGAAGCGCCTCGCAGAACTGGGTGCGAATCAGCAGCAGACCGTCGGAGCTGCCAACTAGGGGCTCTGCAGCCATCGTCGCGGGCGATCCGATTCCCTCATTTTCGCTCAAGTGGAGACTGAGGGATTGCCCTCCCGACGACCTCGATGGAACTTATCCTGAGCGAAGTTAAAAGGCTCCGGCAATGCACCTGGGAGTGCCTGCAGTTTCCACAAAACACTGTGTCATCACAACTGAACATCGCCGTGACGCTTGCAGGGCTGCAACTTTTCCCTGGAACGCGATCAGACTTTGGCTACTCGCACGAGGATTCCGTCGACCCCTTAGGAGGTTCCATCGTGATTCAAATGGTAAAAGACAGGATCATTCGTCTCGGTCCAGATAGCGGCGTTGTCCAATCTGTTCTCAAACTTCGCGCGCGCATGAAGGGGCTCGTTTTAACTTTTGGCGATTCATTAATAACACTGTCCCGAAAAGACCAGAAACTTATTCTTCAGAAACGGCATTTGGTGTATGTCCCACTTTTCATCGACGGATACGATGTGACATTTCAACACTTCGAGCCGATCTTTGTAAACGGAACAAATACCCTTGATTTTTCAGTTCCAGCGCTGCGGACCTATAAAGGAACCGGGCTTTCTCTTTACTGTGCTTCCTTGCCGGAAGAGAACAGCATGGAAATGTATACTCGATTTCATAAGCCCTCCGCCGGTGAGGTCATCTGGGATGTGGGCGCGAATGCCGGCGCGACCACCTATCATTTTAGTAAGGCGGTTGGAGATAGTGGTCGAGTGATTGCTTGGGAGCCGGACCCTTTTAATTTTTCCTACCTGCTTAAAAATATTTCCTTGCATTCCCTTAGCAATGTAACGGCTGTGAACAAGGCGCTATCTGGAACGACGGGCACAGCGTTGTTCGATATGGATGGAAGCACTGGGGCCGGTATTTCGGAGCATTTGGTGTACAGCCAAAAAGCAAACCGATCTGCTGTAGAAACGCTTTCTTTTCAGGATGCCTGTGCCCAATACGGAGTTCCGGACTTTGCGAAGTTGGATATTGAGGGAGGAGAAGTGGATGTGATACGCGGAGCGCTTCCTTTCTTGAAAGCGAATCGCAATATAGATCTTTCCATCGAAACTCATAGAATGCGGGACGAAAGCTCAACCGAAATACCTGTAAAATCTTTACTCGATTCCATTGGATATTCCGTGATCTGCTTTGAAGACGCTTATGGCCAGCATTTCTTATCGGCAACTGGTCGCGAGAAAGCCGACAGCAGAACATAACCAGGGAATGCGTTAATCCAACGCCAGTCAAGCGCCCTTACCTCGCCGAACCATCTCGCGGCTAGTTCCCTCTCTCCCCAATCGCACTCATACGCCGTGACTGCTAACCAATTGCGTTCCCGCATGCGAATTTTCTTTGAATTTCTCGTGAAAATTTGTACAGTACTTTCAACTTGCCTGGCATCGAACTCGGAAAGGATCGGACCGGCGCCGCCGTACGCTCGGCGCACGAAAACACGACAGCACGAAGTCCGCGACCTGCACGGCACCATCTGAATTTTTCATGGATAGGAGCACGCCATGTCTGCCAATTCGACGCCCGCAGAAAATCCGCTGCGGAAATTGTTTGAGGAAATCGTGTACGGCTGCTACAGCCAAACCTCCGAACTCAACGATGCTGAGATTTCGAACTACGTCGCCGGCATTCTGACCGACTTTGCCGAAACCGAACAACTCTATCGCATCCGCGACCGTCGCGGCCGTCCCCTGCGCGAAGTCAGCGACATGCTTGTCGCATCCGATCCGGTCTACGGAGACGCCTATTCGTTTCCGCGCGAGCGCGAGGTCCGAAAGCACATTGGGGACTTCAGCCTCTTCTTTGCCGGAATGTTCCCGGAATCCGCCCAGTGGCAGCGTCGCAATCAGCAGGAGAGTCTGCAGGCCCTCAAACGCGCCGGCAAAGAAAGCTACTACATCGTCTCGCAGTTCAATGTGTTTGAGTTTGAGCAGGAAGCGCCCCTGTTCGCGCGCCTGGCCGACGCCTTCGATGCCTGCGCCGACGGGCTGATGCAGGTGCGAAAAGAACTAGATCGCCGCCGCTTGCTGCCGCATCCCAACTCCACGCCGCCGCCAAAACTTCTCATGTAGTTGGCGCCAGGAAAACCAGCGGGCTCTTTCGGCGTTCTTGCAGCAGCGTTGTTGGATATTGCCCGCTATTACTTCATTTTCGAATAACCGGTCGGACGCATATAAACTTCGTCGACCTTGTAGTCGCCATTCACCTGCTCAATCAAAGGTGCGGCTGCCTTGAAGTATGGCTGAAACTCCGGGTCGGCATGTAACGCACTCCAATTTGCTTCTGCAGATTCTCGGCTGGAGTGAACAACCAGGTATACGAATGTGTTGTCCCACCCACGGTCATTTTCGTTCGGCACCCAGTAACCGACTACTTTAAGACCATGTTTGGTCTGGAGTTTGGAAACACCGCGGAATACCGATTCGAGCTCCGGAACCTTGCCGGGCACTGTGTGGTAGATCATCAGTTCGAAGACGTGATGGCTGTCTGCGTGGACTTTCTTAGGGTGATTCAATCGTGCCGTGAATAACACACCGGCAAAAAAAGAAACCACGGCGATGCACAAAGGCTTCCACCCTTTGACAGCGCAGTGTCGGAGTGCGGCCCTGAGGAATGTAGGAATCTGTTTCACGAAGTGTTCCTCCAGTTGTCTGAATCGCGTCGGATCGCAGAATAATACCAGATTGAAAACTAAAACTCCCCGCCAAAACATGAGCGACCTGGCGAATCTAAGCGTCTTCGAACAGTTCGCCGAACAATTCGTGGACCTTCTCCTTGGCATCTTTCAGCACTCGGCGTCCGTTGGCTGTCGCTGAATACATGCGACGGCTGCGCCCATCTTCGCCATGTATGGAACGCGAGCGCAAAAGAGAATTCTTCTCCATGCCATGCAGGATTGGATACAAGGTCCCCGGGCTCAACCGGTAGCCATGGCGGCCCAGTTCTTCAATAATTCCCAGGCCAAAAAGTTCCCCTTCCGCGGCATGGTGCAGAATGTGCAGGCGGACCAGCGCGGTGTACAACTTCGGATAATGTCGTGTCTTGCGTCGCTGTTGGGCCATAGCGTAGTATCGAATTTCGATATCGGATTTCGTAAATTTACATCACGTTCACATCTACTCGGCAGTATAGAGGACCAACGGAAAACTTTGACATCGCAGCCGCTGAATTCACAGGTTTGCAATCGAAGACGGAAATGAAGACGGAAGACAGGAAGACGCAAATGGACCGATATGAAAAAGCGATTGTTCTCGTCCGCGTCCTTGTCGGCTGGGTCTTCCTGTCAGAAGGAATCCAGAAGTTTCTCTTTCCCGCCGCGCTCGGAGTAGGCCGGTTCGCGAAAATCGGCATTCCCGCGCCGCAGGTGATGGCTTCCTTTGTCGGCGGCGTGGAGTCTGTCTTCGGCGCTCTGATTCTCCTTGGGCTCTTCACCCGGCTGGCGACAGTGCCCCTGCTCGTTGACATCGTCGTCGCGCTCCTCACCACCAAAGTTCCGTTTCTGGTCAAACATGGTTTCTGGGCCGCTCTTCACGAGTCGCGAACGGATGTGAGCATGCTGCTCGGGCTGATTTTTCTGCTGATTGTAGGCGCAGGTTCCCTCAGTCTGGACGCCCGTTTTCGTCGTCGCACCGCCATGCCGTCTTAAAGTGGATTTGCTGAAGGAGATTCTCGAATGGAAATTTCTTCACGCGCGCTGGTCACGCAAGTCCATGGCATGCTCTTTGGCGTCTTTTTCCTTCTGCTTGTATTCGGGATGGTTGTCGAACTTTGCCGCTCCAGTTTCACTTCGCAGCCATCGCAACTGAGCGCGAAAGGGCTGTCGCTACAGCGCTTCTACCTGGTTTTCACCGCGGTCGTAGGCTGGTTCGCCGTTCTGACCGGTGCGTATATTGTCTACCCATGGTATCGCGCCATTCCGCCCGCCACGGCCAATCTGGCGAATTATCCGCAAGCTCTCCTCAAGTCGAGCCCCACCACCGCAGGCTGGCATTCGCTGGGCATGGAATGGAAAGAGCACGTCGCATGGTTCGCCGTCATCGCCATCACCATGGCGGCATGCGTACTCATTCAGTATGGCCGCGCGATTCGCCAGCATCCACAAATGCGCAAGGCGGTGCACGGCTTTGTCGTTGTCGCTTTTTTGTCGGCGATGGTCGCTGGACTCTTTGGCGCCATGTTGAATAAGCACGCGCCCGTTCGAGGCGGCACCATCCACCAGCTCATGCAGGAGCGTCGATGAATTCTTCGCAACAAAAACACGAAGCCGCTGTCTCCAACTCCACTGAATCTGTCCTGCCGAATGGCCCCGGTGCCGCTGCAATCTTGTCCGCGGGCATCGGCTGTTTCCTGCTCAGTGTTTTCGCCGTGATCGCCGACGCGTCTAAGCCGGCCGCAAAATTCTTCACTTTCTACGTGCCGACCGGCCCGCTCTCCGGAGTCACCACCACCGCAATTTTTCTGTGGCTGGTCACATGGCTGGTCCTCGCGCGCTTGTGGCATCATCGAACTCTCCCCTTTGCAAAGATCAACATCGTAGCGTTTGCGTTTCTATTTCTGGGTATCCTGCTCACCTTTCCGCCCTTCGCGGATCTGCTGCTGGGGAAATAATTCGCTCTGGGTTGGATTCATGAGATTCCGTCACCGCTGGAATAGATGTGCACTGTTGCTGTTGATACTGGCGACGGGCAAACTCTGGGCCCAAGGTCCGCCGTACCAAACCGATGATCCGGTCCCGGTCGACCTGCACCATTACGAGTTTTACGTGTTCGGCAGTACGGACGGTACGCCGGTAGAAACCGATGCGACCGGGCCAGCCTTCGAGTTCAATTGGGGTGCGATTCGCAGGGTGCAGCTGCACGCCATCCTGCCCTGGGGCGTGATCGCGCCGTCGAACAATCCTGTCTATCTGCCCGGCGGGACAGGACCGAGTGCGTATGGACTGACTGATATGGAATTGGGCGCAAAGATCGCCTACGTTAAAGAATCGAAGTATATTCCCCAGATCGGCACCTTCACGATGTTTGAGATGCCGACCGGCAGTTATTCCAAGGGACTCGGCGTAGGGAAGGTTTGGTACCGGCTTCCCCTGTGGCTGCAAAAAAATATCGGACCTTGGCTGCTGGACGGCGGCGCCGGCGAAACCGTCGTCCCGCAGATCGGCTACCGCGATTTTCCGTACGGCGGATTCCTGCTGAAATATACTTTTCCGGGCGATCGGTTAGAGTTGGGCGGCGAGGTGTTTGCCCACGGGAAAGAAGGGTTCGCCGCACCACAAACACAGGCTTCCACCATGATTGATCTGGGCGGCTACTACCATTTCAAGCACAATCCAAACGAGCAGTTCTTGTTCTGCTATGGTCACTCCGTTGCCGGTCAGACGGAAAACTATGCCTACGTCGGCATGTACTGGACTTGGGGGAAGGATACTGACGAGAAGAAACCGGACGCGGCCACCACCTGGTTACATGAACCAGGCAACACAACCGGATTTCAATGACCGCGCTCTCCATCAGATGACGACCGTGTGCTTTAGAAAGCTGCGCTAAGACGATTGGGTCGGCGATCGCAACACCATCGCCGCTGCCAGAACCACAAGTCCCGCGGGAATCCACAACGCCCTCTCCCGCAGGTCAATCGCTCCGTATGCGCCCATCAGTGCGCCAACGCCGTAAGCAATCCAGGTGGTAAAGAAGACCGCCGACCTCTCGCGGCCTTCCGTGCGCTTCTTCGTTTCTTCGGCTTCCGCAATGGCCTCGCCAAGGTTTTCTAGATCGCCCGTGATAAACGCAGTATTCAGCTTAATCGGCCCAATCCGCTGGAATGCATTGTTCTGCATCCCCATCGCGAACGCCAGCACCAGCAGCAGCACGATGCGTAGCGTGTCCGGATGCGGCGTCACCGCCAGCCAGCTCAGGACAGCCAACTCGATCGCCAGCGTAAACAGCTCTCTCTGCCGCTCGCGTCCGGCCGTCAGCCGCCGCAATACCGTCTCCGCGATGAATATTCCCGCAAGAAACGTAACGACGACGCCAAACCGCAGTGCCGCCTCGCTCCAATTACGCAGCACGACAGACGCGGCAAACAACACGGTGTTGCCGGTCATATTTGCGATAAAGATTTTGCCGAAGAGGATGAAGGCAATCACGTCGACCGCGCCGGCGACCATGCACAGCGTGGCCACCAGCGGAATCGCGGCCTGAATCGCTCGTCTCCGGGAATCGACCATGCGCGAATGCCTTCCGGGGAATTAGGAAATTACAGGATGTAGCGCGACAAGTCCTGGTCTTTCACGATGGAGGCCACCATGTGCTGCACATAGGCCGCGTCGATGGCAATTACTTTCTCCGTGCCGTTAGTTCCCTCGCGCTCCAGCATCGGTATCGTTGGAGAGGTCTTGGCCTCCGCAGCTTTGTCGGCACTGGCCGCCAAATCGAGAGTCGCATCGCTTCCGATCGCTTCGCCTTTTCCTTCCGCGCCGCTGCGGTTTTGCCTGGCCAGGTCGGGCGCGTCGAAACTGATTTCATCCAGCACCCGCTCCATGATGGTGTGCAACCGTCGTGCGCCGATATTTTCCGTCGCTTCATTCACGCGGAAGGCGAAGTTCGCAATTTCCGCCAGAGACTCCGGAGAAAACTCCAGCTTCAATCCCTCTGTCTCCAGCAGCGCCGTCGACTGTTTCACCAGTGACGACTTCGGCTCAGTAAGAATCTTGATGAAGTCTTCTACCGTCAGCGATTGCAATTCCACACGGATCGGGAAACGTCCCTGTAGCTCCGGAATCAGATCGCTCGGCTTGGATACGTGAAACGCACCCGCCGCGATAAACAGAATATGATCCGTGCTCACCATGCCATACCGCGTGTTCACGGTTGTACCTTCCACGATGGGTAGAATGTCGCGCTGCACGCCCTCGCGCGAAACGTCCGGTCCGTGTCCACCCTCACGTCCGGCAATCTTGTCGATTTCATCTAGAAAAATAATGCCGGAATTTTCAACTCGCTCGACTGCAATCCGCGTTACCTGATCCATATCGATCAGCCTCTGCTCTTCTTCCTGCACCAGGTATTCGAACGCCTCGCCCACCTTCATCTTGCGCTTCTTCGTGCGCTGTCCAAAGATGTTCGGCAAAATGTCCTTCAGGTTGATGTCCATCTCCTCCATGCCCTGGTTGGAGATGATTTCCAGTGATGGCGTGCTGCGCTCGCGCACGTCAATCTCGACCATGCGTTCATCCAGCTTGCCTTCGCGAAATTGTGTCCGAAGCTTTTCTCGTGTGCGCTGGTGAGAGTCGCTCGGCGGCGTTGGCGTTGGGCTGGGGAAAACAATCGTGTTATCGCTCGACTCATCCACGCCGGAAATTGGCGTCGGCGCCGGTCCCGGCATGGGAGCAGGCACAGCCGCAGGCGGCAGCAACAAGTCCAGCAGCCGCTCTTCGGCATTCAACTCGGCCTTGTCTTCCACCTCTTCCAGCTTTTCTTCGCGCAGCATATCGATGGCGATCTCAACCAGGTCGCGAATCATCGATTCCACATCGCGCCCAACGTAGCCCACTTCGGTAAACTTCGAAGCTTCAACTTTCAAGAACGGGGAATTCGTCAGCTTCGCCAGCCGTCTTGCAATCTCAGTTTTCCCAACGCCCGTCGGCCCAATCATGATGATGTTTTTGGGCATGATATCGTCCGCCAGCTCCGGTCCCAGCTTCTGGCGCCGCATGCGATTGCGCAGCGCGATGGCCACCGCGCGCTTGGCAGCGTGCTGGCCCACCACATACTTGTCCAGCTCCGCCACAATTTGACGGGGCGTCATTTCATCCAGCGACAGCGCCTGGTCTTCTTCCACTCCAGGTAAATAAATGGCCATATCCACTCCTCGTTCTGCACCACGACGTTCCTGCCGCGGCCAGGCCAGGCCTATAGTTCTTCGATGGTAATTTGATCGTTGGTGTAGATGCAGATCTGGCCCGCGATGCGCAAGGATTTCTCCGCAATGTCGCGCGCCGACAGTTCTGTGTTCTGGATCAGCGCACGTGCCGCCGCCAGCGCATAGGAGCCGCCGCTGCCGATCGCCGTAATGCCTTCATCCGGCTCGATCACGTCGCCCGCACCGCTGATCAAGTAAGTCTGATGCAGATCCGCGACCACTAGCAGCGCTTCCAGGTTGCGCAACATCTTATCTGTGCGCCAATCCTTCGCCAATTCCACCGCCGACCGCCCCAGGTTGCCCGCATATTGCTCCAGCTTGGCCTCAAACCGGCTGAATAAAGAAAACGCGTCCGCCGTCGATCCGGCGAACCCCGCCAGCACCTTTTCCTGGTACAGGCGGCGAATCTTGCGTGCCGTATGTTTAATCACGCTCTCGCCCAGCGTCACCTGGCCGTCGGCTGCCATCACAACGCGATCATTGCGCCGCACACACAACACCGTGGTCGAACGAATTCTCGTTCGTTCAGGTCCAGTTCGCTGGCTGGAAGCACTTCTACGGCGGGAGACGGAAGAACCGGTAGCGTCGGGGCGCACATCCGGGTGCAAATTAGGTTCGAACATCGTCAACTACGATTATAAGGCAATTGTTTACCACTTTTGCTCGAAGCTCTACCCTCCGACCCGCCACTTCCGCTATCCTCAAGAGGAGCTCGCATCAGCGCAAATACATTCGACGAGCACCGTATGCAACCTTGGTTATCGCAACACGCACCTCTCATTGCCACCACCGCGGCCTCGGTCGCTGCTGTGGGCGGCGTCGCCCTCTGGTGGGTCCTCACGCATCGCAAATCCGCCGAGGAACGCGAGCGTCTACGCCGCGAACACCTTGTTCTCCATGGCCGCATTATCGATGGTTCCGTCCTCGACTGGTCAGAGCAGCCAAACTCCAGCGATCTGGGAACATTAATGTACCGCTACTCCATCGGCGGGGTCAGTTATGAGTGCGCTCAGGACCTTACATTCATGAAGGGCACCGCTTTGATTGATGCCACCTGCCTCGGCCGTCCTGCTTCGGTTCGCTACGATCCTAAAAATCCTGCGAACAGCATTATCGTTGCCGAAGGCTGGAGCGGGCTGCAGCACCCCAATCGGATGCTGGTCCCGGAGATTGTCGCGATCACAGCGTCGCTGTCTGCGATACCTCCAGCGGTAAAATGAATGTATGCACGTGCATGCGCCAGCCAACGATAAAACGAAGAGCATACTTCGCATTTCGCTGGTGCTTACCTTCGCCTACATTCTTCTCACGTTGTTCGTCGGATTTCGCGCCCACAGCCTGGCGCTGATCTCCGAAGCCGGCCACAATACTTCCGACTTTTTGGCGCTGCTGCTCTCCTTTGTCGCTGTCTACTTTCATAGCCGCCCGGCCACCGACAAAAAAACCTTTGGCTATCGCCGCGCCGGAGTGCTGGCCGCGTTCGTCAATGCGCTAGCACTGATCGGAATTGCAATCTGGCTGTCGGTCGCTGCGGTTGACCGCTTCATGCATCCGCAAATCGTCGAGCCGCGGCTCATGATGGCCACCGCCGCCGTCGGCGTCGTCATGAACGGCATCCTCGCCTGGCTGCTTTCCCGGGTCAGCAACGACGTTAACATCCGCGGCGCCTTCATCCACATGCTAGGCGACACGCTTTCCACCGCAGCCGTCATCGCCGGCGGCCTGGCCATTGCGCTGACTGGGATCCAGTGGGTTGACCCGCTGCTGTCGCTCATCATTGCGGTGCTTATCTTCTGGTCTTCGCTGTCGATCATGCGCGAAACCCTCAACATCCTGTTGGAAGGCGCGCCCGACAATCTTTCCCTGACTGACATTCGCGATGCCATGCAAGTGGTTCCCGGCGTGTGCGGCGTCCACGATTTGCATGTCTGGTGCCTCGGCTCGCATTTGAATGCACTCGCTTGCCATGTCACCATTCTCGACATCCCTCCGTCAGAAAGTCGCCGAATTCTGGCCGATATCAATCACCGCCTGGGCGAGAGCTTCAACATTCGCCACACCACCATCCAGTTTGAAATGCGCGACGACGCCGGCTGCGCTGTGGAAGATGGCTGCCTGCCCACCGACGAATCCCTGGCCGCCGCTCACACCCATTCTCACTAGGCAAACGCAGACTTGCTCCTAATTGAAAAGGTGTCATTCCGAGCGAAGGTCGCCGCGGGTCGCCGTTGCGACCAGTCGAGGGAGGGTATCGATCCGGCTTGGTACACAGCGAATCTCGATCCCATTGAGGCGCTCCGCTACGAATGAATAAAGGTTGTCGACTTTCGGTGCTAACCGCTTATAATCACAACCAAAAGAAGGCGCAACAGCGATAATCCGAAAGAAATGAGGATCGCAAAGCCTTGAGTTCGCAACTACAAACCCATTTGCCGAGCGCCCGAACCTACCTCGCGCCATCGCTGCCGCAAGCGTCTAATCGCCTGCTCTCGCTCGATCTCCTCCGCGGTCTCACCATCGCGTTCATGATTCTTGTCAACGACGCTGGCGATTTTAATTCCGCCTACTGGCCGCTGCTTCACTCTCGATGGAATGGCTGCACTCCAACGGATATTGTCTTCCCCACGTTTCTGTTCATCATCGGAATCACCACCGTCATTTCGCTTTCGTCGAGGCTCTCGCGAGGCACTCCGAAGCGAACGCTGTTCCTGCAAATCCTCAGACGCTCCGTTATTTTGTTTTTGCTCGGCATCCTGGTCAACAGCTTTCCCTTCTTCAACCTGCACACCATGCGTTTTTTCGGGATTCTTCCGCGCATTTCCGTCTGTTACTTCGTGGTCGCAACCCTCTACCTGTTCAGCCAGGGATGGCGCGACAAACTGGCACTGTTCATCGCCATCCTGATCGGCTACTGGATATTGCTCCGGTTCGTCCCCGTACCCAGCTACGGTGTCCCCACGCGCGGCGTTCCTTTCATGGATCCGCTGCATAACCTCGCGTTCTGGGTCGACCGCAGCTTGTTTTCCGCATCTCATCTGTCCGACGGCACTCACGACATCACCGGCCTTGGCAGTACGTTGCCCTCTATCGCGACAACGCTTCTCGGCGTTTTAACCGCGCAGTGGCTGCGCACCTCCCACACCTTCACTAGAAAGGTTAGAAACATTGCCCTCGCCGGTTTCGCCGCTGTTCTCCTCGGCGGTCTATGGAACTTCACCTTCCCCATCAATAAGGAGCTCTGGACCAGCTCCTTTGTCCTCTTCGCCGGCGGCATCAGCATGCTGTTGTTGGCGCTGTTCATGTGGATTTTCGACCGCGTTCCTTCCGCTCTCTCAGCTCGCAAGCGATCTCCGCTGATAACCGTGCTGCTGGTCTTCGGCACAAACGCGATCACCGCCTATGTCTTCTCAGAACTTCTGGCCTCGGGGCTTAGCAGCATCCCCATTCATCCAGGAACGAACCTGCAGGAGATCCTGTACCTGTCAATCCTTCACATCGTTCCCAATGCACCCTTCGCCTCGCTGCTTTACTCGCTGGCTTACGTGGCCGTCTGCTGGCTCTTCACCTACCCGCTATACCGGCGCGGCCTATTCATCAAAATCTGAGATTTTGGACGCGCCTTACGTTGGCCGGTCGACATATTTTTCTACTTACCCGTGATCTGAGCGCTACACTGTATCCGCGAACCGGCCGACCCCACGGCAATGTTCCATGAACTCAATTCAGCGAAGACATCCCCATGGAGCCGATTGGCAGGTAAATAGTGATCAGGATTTCGAACTTCCCAGTAATTCTGGCGGTGCTTTCTCTACTTGCTATGTGGTTAGCGGGTCGAATTGGGTGTTATATCCGTGAAAAACGAATGGCCAGGCGGGGGCCGCCGAGTTCGGATTTCAACATTGCTCTCACCGCGACCTTGACGCTGCTTGCACTCATCATCGGATTCAGTTTCTCGCTGGCAATGAGTCGATACGATCAGCGCAGGAACTATGAGGAAGCCGAGGCCAACGCCATTGGAACGGAATATCTTCGAGTTGACGTGCTGCCGGCAGCCGACGCGGCAAAAATAAAAAGCCTTCTGGAACGATATACAGATCTGCGGATTTCATATTATCGATCGCGACCTGGAGCCGCACTGAATCAGATCAATGCCGAGACGGCGCAGCTGCAGGACCAGTTGTGGCGGGCTGTGGCTGTCCCCGCATCGGCGCCACCGACTCCCGTCTCCGCCCTGACCATCGCAGGAATGAATGACGTTCTCAACTCGCAGGGATATACCCAGGCTGCATGGTGGTATCGCATTCCCAGGGAGGCGTGGATTCTGATGGTTGTCATTGCGCTCTATGCCAATTTCCTGATGGGTTTTGGTGCCGAGGGCCCGCGGACAAATTCTCTGCTGCTTGTACTCCCGTTTCTCGTGTCCATCTCGTTTCTGCTGATCGCGGACATCGACAGCCCGCGTGGAGGTCTGATTCGCTTGAATCCCGTGAACCTGATCGCGCTCGCGCAGTCATTGCATGGACATTAGCCGCGCCTGCAATTCACGGCCGGCTTGGATGTCGCTGAGCGTCAAGCCAGCTCTGCAAAATCAGCACAGCCGCGATCTGATCGATCACATCTTTTCGATCCCGTGCGCCCCGCCCCACCAAGTCCAAATGGCGATGCGCTTCGGCTGTGCTCATTCGCTCATCCCATAAATGCACCGGCAAGTTGAATTCCGCACGCAGGCTGTCGGCAAATTTCTCCGCAGCAATCGCCCTCGGGCTGCGATCGCCGGAAAGATGAATTGGCCATCCAATCACAATTCCTGCGCAACTGTGACGTCGCAATAGTCGTCCAATCGACCGCAAGTCATTGCGTGTCTTGGAGTGGACGATCGTTAGCAAAGGCTGCGCTGTCAGGCCGAGCTCATCGGAAATGGCGACGCCGATTCTTCGCGCTCCGTGATCCAGCCCCAAGATGCGCGGAACTGTCTGAGAAGCGTGGGTTTCATCCAACGACGGCGACGAACTTGGCGGAGTCTCCACGAAGGTGATGGTACCCGAAATGCTGCGACCCGGGCCCGCAAGTGGCTCATACCACCTACAATATAGGGAGGCGTTTGGAATCCCTGGAGTTCGTGTCTGCCGTGCGTGCATTCCTAGTGTTTCTTCTAGTTCTGATACTCGCTACTGCAGGCGCATACTTCCTGCTGATTTTGCCCTTTGGCCCGTCGACGCGCACCTTGGTGACCATCGCACCGGGAACATCGGTGAATGGCATCGCGTGGACGCTCCAGAAGAATGGCATTATTCGCAATCGATTCGCGTTCGACCTGGTGGCGCGGTTGGAGCGGGGCACGCTGAAGGCAGGCGTCTATCGCTTTGATCATCCTGCGCCGCTACTGGACGTGTACCACCGTATCCGGATTGGCGATGTTTACACGGTTGCGCTGACCATTCCAGAAGGCTTCAACATGTTCGACGTTGCGGCCGCTGTAGAGAAAGCCGGTCTGGGTTCGCGCGAAGTGTTTCTGACCGCTGAGGAACACGATACTGGCATGATTCGTGATCTGGATCCCAAGGCCCCGAGTCTGGAAGGATATCTTTTTCCGGACACGTACAAGCTGGCGCCGAACATGACGCCCGAGCAGATTTTAGGAGAGATGGTGGCACATTTTCGTCAGGAGGCGCAGCGGCTGGGGTTGACGCAAAATATTCCCGCGACGGTCACGTTGGCCTCGCTGGTGGAACGGGAGACTCCCGTGGGCAGCGATCGCCCCATGGTTGCCAGCGTGTTTGAAAATCGGCTGGCCCAGAACATGCCGCTCGATACTGATCCTTCCGTGATCTACGCGGCCCTGTTAGAAAAGCGCTACCGTGGCGCAATCTATGCATCTGATCTAAAGGCCCAATCGCCGTATAACACCTACACGCATACGGGATTGCCTCCCGGGCCAATTTGCAATCCTGGAATTCCGTCATTGGAGGCTGCCATGCACCCGGCTCAGACCAACTTTCTTTACTTCGTCAGCGATCCCTCAAATCCAGGCCATTCTCGCTTTGCGGCCACGCTGGCGGAACATGAGAAAAATGTGGCGGCGTATCGCAAGGCGCAGTCCGCGCAGCAGCCAGGGGATGGTAGATAATTTTGCAGCGACTGCTGGCTAATCTTCGTAAGTATTTCTCGGCTCCGGCTTTTGCCAGCCCCTCCAATGGCGCGCCAATTGTCTGGCGGGTAATGCTGGCATGCCTGCCGATGTTGCTATTGTCCGGCTGCCTGAAACATACCCGCATTCTGGAGCGTCCACAGGCGCCTGCCGTGGTGCTAACCGCCACCCCTCAGCAATTAATCCAACAGCTCGACGAGCGCTATGACGCCATTCATTCAATACTTGCGAAGGTGATGATTCAGGCCTCGGTCGGCGGGGCCAGCAAGGGCAAGGAGACCGATTACACATCTTTCCGCGGTGATATTTTGCTGCGGCAGCCCTCCATGTTGCGCGTCCTCGGGATGATGCCTGTTCTTGAGACCCGCATGTTCGATATGGTCAGCAGCGGAAATCGCTTTACCCTGCTGATTCCGCCCAAGGACCTCGCCATCACCGGCACTGGCACCGTCACCACCCCGTCGAAGAATCCGTTGATGAATCTGCGGCCGGCGGTCTTTTACGACTCGATGTTGGTCAAAAAAGTGGAGCCAGATGACCTGGTCTACGTCACCAGCGATACCGGCATCGTGCGCGATCCAAAAACGCATCACCTGATGGCCGAGCCGGACTACGAGCTGGGCATTCTGCGCCGTATCGGCAACAGCCAGCAGCTCATGCCGGAACGGGTCGTACATATCAGCCGCACCAATCTGCTGCCGTTTCAGCAGGACGAGTATGATTCTCACGGAATTCTTGTGACCCGTACCCTCTACACCGACTACCGCACCTTCGACGGCATTCCATATCCGACGAAAATTACCATCGACCGCCCCATCGATGGGTATCAACTCACCCTGACGATCGAGAAGCTGACATTCAATCATCCTTTGGCGAATGATCAATTTGAATTGAAGATTCCCGAGGGAACAAAAATTCAGAAGCTGCCGTAGGAGTTCCTTAGGCACGGCAGTTCCTCCGGAATCGGCACCCGTTGTACCTCCTGCGCCTGCTTCACGTCCTGCTCCATCACCTTCTGCCGCCGTTGCGAACTCCGGAAGTGGCGCAGCAAAACGAAAGAAAAAAAGACGAGCGAGACAAAATCACAGCATTGCTTCGCTTCACCTGACATAGCAGCCAGGAGCACTTGATCAGGACCGTTTTTTACTCTATGTAGTCGCCGACGCCGGCACGTCCGGCTTTTTTCGCAGAAACTTCAAGGCAGGTGCGGTCATCGCCGTGGTGATCAATGCCACCAGCACAAGAATGGTGAACAGCTGCGTATTGATCGCACCGGCCTGCAGCGCCAGGTTCACTACTACCAGGTCAATCAAGCCGCGGGTATTCATCAGGAAACCCAGCAACATGGACTCCCGAGACGGCAAACTCGATTTCCGCGCGCCATAATAGGTCCCGCCAACTTTGCCTGCAATGGCGATCGCCAATAACACCAGAAACCAGAAGAGCACATTTTTCCCGCCCAAGTCGCGAAACTCCGTGTGGATGCCGGTCACTGCAAAAAATACCGGAAGCAGCAACACAGAAACCAGAGGATGAATCGTTCGCTCCAACTGGCGATGCCAGTGGTGCAGCCGAGGAACGCACATACCCGCGAGAAAAGCTCCGAAAAGCGCATGCACGCCCAGCCGTTCCGTCACGAAGGCGCACCCGAGGATGAAAACCAGGAACACCGCCAGCAGTACATTGGAAATGTTGGGCGCGCCTTTCCAGCGAACCAGCTTGGCGAGCGCCGGACGAACCACGCCCAGCAGAAAAACGCCGAACACCACCAGCAGCAGCATCTTCAACAGCAACATCCATACGGAGGAGTTGATGGAATCGATCATTAGCGCGACCGCCAACAGAATCCACCCCAGCACATCCGCAATCGCCGCGCATACCAGCGCCAGCATGTTCAGCTTGGCATCGCCCGTTCCGTTATCCCGCAGCATGCGCGCCAGAACCGGAAACGCCGTCGTGCTCAGTCCCACGCCCACAAACAGCAGGAACGCCGTGAAGTTCGGATTGGTTCCGTGAAAGTTACGAAACATCACCACGCCCAGCCCACAGCCCAGCGCAAACGGGATGATCATGGAGAGCAGGCTGATCTTCATCGCCGCCTGCCGCTGCTGCCACACCGACTCAAAATCCAGGTTCATCCCCTCCAGAAACAGATAGAGAACCATACCCAGTTCACTCACTAGCGTCAAATCATGCAGTGAAGCAGGAGGAAACAGGTTGGCGATCAGATGGGGCATGGCGTATCCGAAGACTGAGCGCCCTAGAAGTATGCCACCCAGCATTTCTCCCACCACGCGCGGCTGGCCCAGTTTGCCCAGCAGGACACCGCACATGCCTGTCACCAACACAATTACGGCGATCTGTAATAGGAATAGTGCGAGTGCGCTCATGGGTGTAGGGAATACCTTTTCCTGTTGTATCAGGATGTGGGACGCAACGCCGTGAAAGGGAGATCGCGACAGACTCTATTTTCCCGGGCAGCTAGGCCGTGTCCGGCACGACAGTCTTTGTTCGAGTTTCGAGTCCACCCTTTGACGCCAACGGTAGATCAAAACAACTTCTCCCGGCGGCGAATTCTGCGCAAAGTTGTTGAGTCAAACTCACCAGGACGCTCAGACGCGGGTCGGCGTATTCTGTTTTGCTGCGGCGAGGATGGACTTAGTCGCCACCAGAAAGGGTTCCCATGAAATGCACATGGATATTGACGGCAGTGCTGTTGCTGCCGGTTGGCATGACGGCACAGAGCGCGCTTCCGTCAGGAACAATGCTCCCTGTCAACCTCGATACCGGCCTCAATGCCGCCAAGTCGCATCCCGGTCAGCAAATTCGCGCCACAGTCATGCAAAATATCCCAGGCACACCCATCCGTCGGCGCGCAAAAGTGCTGGGACATGTGGTGCAGGCGAGCGCTTCAAAGGATGGACCTTCGAGGCTGGAAATCAGCTTCGATGCGGTTCAGGTTCACGGTGCCATGCTTCCCATAGAAGCGGATCTTCGGGCGGTGGCTGGGTTCATGACTGTGGAGGAGGCAAAGATGCCCGAGGTGATGTCATCACGAGCGATTCCGCCGGATGAGTCGAACAGCACGCAGATAGGCGGCGATCAGGTCTATCGCGGAGGCGGTCCGGTAGTCGAACGGGGACGGAAAGTGGGTCAGCCGACACCCTACGGCGTTCTCGTGCTCCCGCAGGTCGATCCTGAGCACCTCTGCCGAGGGAACGTGGGAGATACCACACGACCCCAGGCCTTTTGGCTTTTCTCTGCGGATGCATGCGGCGCTTATGGTCTCAGGGGTGTCCGCATCGAGCATGCGGGACGAACGCATCCGAGAGGCAAAATCATTCTTGTGCGTGACAAAGGAAAGCTCGAACTCAGCGAAGGCACCGGGCTGTTGCTGCGCATCCAGGGTTCATAAAAAACGCGGATCGCAGCATCCTTCTACGAATCGACATGACCAGATTGCGCGAGTTTGCAATCTGCGAGCGTGCAGAACCATCTCTCCAGTCGCTGCTTAGTAGCGGTTGAAGTCGCGAATCGTGTCGCTGGCGGCATTGGCAGCTTTGCCTGCGGTATCCTGCACCGCACCCGCAATCTGATCGGCCACCCCTCGCCCGGCCAGATCATCGTCGCCCGTAATTCGGCCAACGCTTTCTTTCACTTTGCCCAGCAGATCTCGCCCGGTTCCTGCGATGCGCTGCTTGCTTCCCCACAGATCCGTTCTGTCTGCGGCTGCCTCCAGCTCATCGAACTCTGCTGCGTACCGGACGGCACGGCGATCCAAAAAGATATATGTGGCGACAATGCCGAGAGCGAGAGGTATCCAGACTAGACGCTTCATTCGTTTTTCTCCTGTCACAGGTAGGATGCCGACGGAATCTTCGGCAATTACGATGAGCCAGACTGTTTGCCTTGATGAAGGCCAGCTATCGCCATCGATCCCAAAACTGCAGCAATAGCCCAACCACTGCAGAAGCCCCCAGTCAGCCTTCCTGCATCCTACGCTGTAGGGCAAGGAGAGGAAACCATGACCCCCATTCCAGAAAAAACACGCAAACCTGTAGGCGCAGATTCGAACCCAACCTCAACCACCGAATCCCACCCCCGCCATTGATCGCAATGCCCCTGCCGGAACCAAAAATTCCCTCGGAGCAGAGAGCGTTCGCGACGGTCGTCCCGCCACCAAAGACAACGTTATTGAGGCGATAGACGAGATGGAGCCGGGCACTACTAGCTTGCGCCAGAAATAGTCAATTATTTTCAATGCTTTACATTGTGTATTAATTTGATATAAATACGCTCATATAATCTGCCTGTATATGCTATAGTATTTCTAGGCGTACCGGCTGGGGTGCCGAATCTCGCCCGCCGCGTCTCCACCTATTTCAAATTTCAAAAAACCTCAAGGAGGAAGATCCATGGCCATCACACGTTGGACACCATTTCAAGACATGTACACGCTGCAAAACAGCCTCAACTCCTTTCTGCGCGAAGTAAATCGTGGCGAGGATGAATCCCTTTCGTCAAGCGCGTTTGTTCCCCCCGTCGACATCTATGAGGATGCGAATCACATCGTGCTCAAGCTCGAAGTTCCCGGAATGAAGCTCGAGGACTTCAATATTCAGCTGGAAAATAATGCACTCACGGTTCGCGGCGAGCGCCACTTCGAGAAGGAAACCAAAGAAGAGAATTATCACCGCGTCGAGCGTCGCTACGGCAGCTTTGCCCGCGTGTTCACGCTTCCCAACACGTTGGACTCGGAAAGCGTGAAGGCGAACTATGATGCAGGCGTCTTGACCATCGAACTGGGCAAGCGCGCCGAAGCCAAGCCGAAGCAGATTAAAGTTTCGGTTAGCGGTGCGACGACTGGGCCAAAAACTGTCGACTCCAAATCAACGGAGTCGAAACCAACCGAGTCCAAACCTGCGGCATAATAGGTTCGAGGCAGGATTCGGATGGACTCGATTCATCTGAGACAGGGCAGGGGATTCGCAGAAAAACGCGGCTCCTGCCCCGTTTTCTCCATCCATAGAATTAGATCGCATCAGAAATTCCACACGAAAGCAGGACACGTATCATGGCCGTTCGCTGGGACAAACTTACCGTAAAAGCGCAGGACGCCGTACAGACGGCCACCAATCTGGCCAGCGACAACGGCAATCCGGAATTGCAGCCGACCCATCTGCTGTTGGCATTGCTGCAGGATAAAGAGGGCATCGTCACGCCCGTGCTACAGAAGGCCGGCGCCAATCCAGAAGCCCTGCGCGCCCGACTCGAGAAGGCGCTCGCCACATTTCCCAAGGTTTCCGGTGACTCCAACCAGGCGCAGCCCTCGAAAGCCTTCCTCAAGGTGGTCGAGCAGGCATTTCAAGAAGCCGCCAATTTTAAAGATGAATATGTCTCTACTGAGCACCTGTTGCTGGCCATCGCGCAGCAGAAAAACGATCCCGCACAAATGGCGCTCGCTGCGGAAGGTGCAACTCACGATGCCATCCTGCGCGCGTTGACCACCGTGCGCGGCACGCAACGCGTCACAGATCAAAATCCTGAAGCGAAGTTTCAGGCGCTGGAGCGCTATGCTCGCGACCTGACGGAGTTGGCGCGTCGCGGCAAACTCGATCCCGTGATCGGCCGCGATGAAGAAATTCGTCGCGTGGTGCAGGTGTTGTCTCGCCGCACAAAAAACAATCCTGTGCTGATTGGCGAACCCGGCGTCGGCAAAACCGCTATCGTCGAAGGCCTCGCGCGCCGCATCGTCTCTGGCGATGTACCGGATGTGCTGCGCGACAAGCGCGTCATCTCGCTCGATCTGGGCGCAATGCTGGCCGGCGCAAAATATCGCGGAGAATTTGAGGATCGCCTGAAGGCCGTATTGAAAGATATTGAAGATGCACAGGGCGGCATCATTCTCTTCATCGACGAGTTGCACACCCTGGTTGGTGCGGGTGCGGCAGAAGGCGCCATTGACGCCAGCAACATGCTCAAGCCGGCCCTGGCGCGCGGCGAGCTGCGGGCCATCGGCGCCACCACGCTGAATGAATATCGCAAGTACATCGAGAAAGATGCTGCGCTGGAGCGGCGTTTCCAGATCGTCTACGTTGGCGAGCCGAATGTCGAAGACACCATCGCAATTCTGCGTGGTCTGAAGGACCGCTATGAAACGCACCACAATGTGCGCATCAAAGATTCCGCGATTGTCGCGGCCGCGACCTTGTCGCATCGCTATATCTCCGACCGCTTCCTGCCAGATAAAGCCATTGACCTTGTCGACGAGGCTGCGGCCTCGCTCGCTATTCAGATTGGTTCCGTCCCAACAGAAATCGATCAACTCGAACGCCGCGCCACCTCGCTTGAAATTGAGCGCACAGCGTTGAAGCGGGAGAAAGACGAGAACTCCAAAGAGCGTCTGAAAGAAGTGACCAAGGAGCTGGCAACGCTGCATGAGGAAATCGCCGCCCTGCGTGCCCATTGGCAAAAAGAGCGCGGCGACATCACGCGCCTGGCGGAGTTGAAGAAGCAAGTCGAAGCCATGCGCCAGGATGCGGAGGAGCAGACACGCCGTGGCAATTTCGAGCGTGTCGCGCAAATCCAATACGGCGAGCTGCCCAAGCTGGAGGCCGAGCTAAAGAAGCTGAACGCCGCGCAGGAGGGCGCCGCAGGCGGACCGCGAATGTTGAAAGAAGAGGTTGACGAAGAAGACATTGCCCGCATCGTTAGCAAATGGACTGGCATTCCCATCTCCAAAATGCTCGAAGGTGAAGTGCAGAAGCTGGTGCAGATGGAAGATCGTCTGCGCGAGCGCGTCATCGGTCAGGACGAAGCGCTGCGCGTGGTTGCGAATGCGATTCGACGCTCTCGTGCCGGCCTCAGCGATCCCAATCGTCCCATCGGCTCGTTCATTTTTCTCGGGCCCACCGGCGTCGGCAAAACCGAAACGGCACGCGCCCTGGCGGAGTTTCTCTTCGACGATGAGCAGGCCATGACCCGCATCGACATGTCGGAGTACATGGAGAAGCATGCGGTTTCGCGCTTGATTGGCGCGCCTCCGGGCTATGTTGGCTATGACGAGGGCGGTCAGCTTACCGAAGCTGTGCGTCGTCGCCCGTATTCTGTCGTGCTGTTCGACGAAATTGAAAAAGCGCATCCCGATGTCTTCAACGTGTTGCTGCAGGTGCTCGACGATGGCCGCCTCACCGACTCACGCGGCCGCACCGTCGACTTCAAAAACACCGTGCTGATTATGACCTCCAACCTAGGTGCGCAATTTCTCAACACTGAAGCGCTGGAGGATGAAGCCAGCTTCGACGAAGCGCGTGAACAGGTGATGCAGGTCGTGCGGCAAAGCTTTCGTCCGGAGTTTCTGAACCGCGTCGACGACATCGTCATTTTCCGCCCGCTCGGCGAAGAACAGTTGGAGCATATCCTGACGCTGCGCATCGCGGACCTGAATCGCATGTTGGCGGATCGTCGCATCACTGTCGAGATGACCGAAGCAGCGAAACGTCAGCTCTTCTTGACCGGCTACGATCGCGCCTACGGAGCTCGTCCGCTAAAGCGCGCAATTCAACGGCTCATCCAGGATCCGCTCGCCATCAAGATTCTCGATGGCGAAGTGGTGCATGGCGATCACGTGCTGCTCGATGCTGATCCGCTCCACAATCAGCTGGAGATCAAGGTGCTCGCGCGCACCGAAGTCAATCTCGGCTAGCGGAATCCCAGGCCTCCAACGCAGCACAAGAAAATAGGAGAATTCATCATGAAGGTCGGAATCATCGGTTCTGGAGAGGTGGCGCAGGCGTTGGGAGATGGCTTCCTCGCCCACGGACATGAAGCCATGCTCGGCACCCGCAACGCATCCAAGCTCGCGGGCTGGCAACGCCAAAATCCCAAGGGCCGTGTGGGTACCTTCGCCGAAACAGCTGCCTTTGGAGAGATTGTCGTTCTCGCGGTCAAAGGTCTGGTCGCGGCCGAAGCCCTGCGTGGCGCCGGCATCGACAACCTTGCCGGCAAAGTCGTAATCGACGCTGTCAATCCCATTGCTGATGAACCGCCGGATCACGGCGTCCTCAAATTCTTTACCGGTCCCAATAAGTCATTGATGGAGTCCCTGCAGCAGCAATTTCCCGCCGCCCATTTCGTGAAGGCATTTAATTCCGTCGGATGTCAGCTCTTCGTCAACCCAAAATTCGATGCAGGCAAACCCACCATGTTCATCTGCGGAAATGATGATTCAGCCAAAGCCACGGTGAAGAAAATTCTCGATCAATTTGGATGGGAAACTGCCGACATGGGCACTGCAGAGGCCGCGCGTGCCATCGAACCGCTCTGCATGCTCTGGTGCATCCCCGGATTCACGCGCAACCAATGGAGCCACGCCTTCAAACTGCTGCGTAAATAAAATCGGGTCACAAGACCAACTCGCGACGTGGGTTTGTTACAGAATGCGCCGTTCTTGCAGGTAGCGTCGCAATCTCAAAGTTCATTGGCCCGCTGAACAGAAATGGCGCTAGAATGGCCCAACTCCAAATTTGCTAGCGAGACAACATGCTCTCTTTGCGACGTGCTTATTTTCTTGCCTTGATTCTTCTTCTGACCGCCGGCCTGCAGGCCAAACAGCCGACCGAATATTCCATCAGCCGACAACTGGACAAGTTGCAATCGCTTTCGACCGCAGACAGTTCCGCAGTCGCGCTGCAGATTGCTACCGACATTCGCACTCTGCCACCGGGGATGGAGAAAGTAAAACTGGCAGACGCCCTGTCGGAAATGGTGACAGGGGGCAACCCCAGCCCTCAGCTCCTGCAGGCAGTCGCCACCACCCTCTCGCAGGCGCTCTCGGAACATCCGATTCCAGAGAAAAAAGATCAGCCCGCTGCGCCCTATATGAACCTGGCAAGGTATGTGCGATACGAAAATGTCACTGTAGATCTGAAGGCTTCCAGCCTGGATCATGCCGAGAAAATCCTAGCGGACAACGACGCCTCTCTCGACCATGTGGACTTTACATTGAAGGACATGCATGGCAAGAAAGTGACGCTGTCGCAGCTTCGCGGCAAAATAGTCCTGGTCAACTTCTGGGCCACGTGGTGCCTACCCTGCCGGGTCGAGATGCCGGCTCTGGACGCCATTTATAAACGGCTCCAGTCGCAAGGAGTGGAGGTACTTTCTATCACCAAAGAAAACGGATTCCAAGTGTCCCTGTACCTGACTCAAACCAGCTACCATCCTCCCATCCTTCTGGATGCGGGGGGCAAGGTGTTCAAAGATTTTCACATTACAACGATTCCCAAAACCTTTGCTTTCGATCGCGAAGGCAAGCTCGCTGCCCAGTCGATGAATCAATGCTCGCTCAATCAGTTTCTGGCTATGATCAGAAAGGCTGATCTCCAGAATTGAGATCGATCCAGCCTGGACGTACTCTCAGCTTTGACCCATGAATGCGCACTAACTTACGCCTCATAGTCCAGTTCTGCAGCGACAGCCAGCAGCGGCATCAGCCAATCCACAAGCTTCTGGTGTACAGGATGCGTGAAATAGGCCTCGAGCGCCGCTTGATCGCTGAACTTCATCACCCCACCATGGGTAAACCCCTGCGAACGCGGCGAAGTGTTCGCGTTGTAGCTGGTCTCGATCAATCCCGGAATTTGCCCCTGCAACCCGCGAATTCTCTCCGCCGCCTGTTGCTTTTCCTGCTCGCTGGCCTGCGGTTTCCATTGAAACAAAAACACATGAATCATCATTGACGCGAATCGCCCCTTTTCTCTTCGGATCATGAATCCTCTCCAGCATTCGGTGAATCTGGTAATAAGAAGTGTAGCCGAGGAGAGTCGGAAATGACCGTGACTTGGATAACTGTTTGCGCCCTTGTGGTGTCCATCGTTGTATGGAGCAAACGCAGGAGAGATATCCAGCAGATGAAGCGGCACAGCATCACCCCGGAAGTCCTCTATGCGTTGTTAGCCAGCCATCAAGACGTACTTGTCTTCGACGTGCGAGAGCCCCTCGACGTGCTCGTCGATTCTGAGATTATTGCTGGCGCGAAACGACTCGCCCCAAGAGAGGTGCGCGACAATCCATCGTTGATACCAAAAGAAAAAGATACAGTGGTGTATTGCACGTGCCCAAGCGATAAGACCAGCCGAGCGATCTTGCAGCGAGCGCTGGCCGTAGGCTTTGTGCGAATCAAATTCCTGAAAGGCGGACTGGAAGGCTGGAAAGCGAAGGGCTACCCGGTCGAGCCATTCGAGGAAACGTTCCGCCTCGACACTGGCACCTAGCAGTGCCTTGGAAAATTTCGGATGTTTAAGCCATCATCGCTTCCGCGCCACCGCGACCCGCGGAATCCCTTGCAGGTCGGCGATAAACTCCACTCCACCCCAATCCGCGTTATTCACCAGCGCACGAACTGCTTCGCGCTGGCCCTGGCCAATTTCCATCATCAGCCATCCGCCGGGTACCAGCAGTGGAAGCGCATCCGGAACCAGTCGTCGATAGACTTCCAGTCCCGTCGGACCGGCGAACAGCGCCTGCGCCGGCTCATATTCGCGCACTTCCGCAGGTAGCGACTTGCGTTCCGAATCGGCGACGTACGGCGGGTTCGACATGATGGCATCGAAGCGCTCGTCCGCAACTGCACGTAACAAATCCGACTCGACGAATCGAATCCTGTTCGCCACCTGGTTCACCTGAGCATTCTGCCGTGCCACAGCCAACGCCGCCGGGCCAATATCCAATGCGACAACTTCAGCCGCAGGCAGCGAATGCGCGAGTGTCACAGCAATCGCGCCGGATCCCGTACCGACATCTGCAATCCGCACACCCGCCCGATCCTTCAGTCGCGCGATCGCAGCTTCCACCAGGTGTTCCGTCTCGGGCCGCGGAATCAGCACATCCGGCGTCACATGAAATGTCAGCCCAAAAAACTCCTGTTCGCCGATAATGTACTGCACGGGTACGCCGCGTAAACGTTGCTGTATCTCCGCGTTGAAGGCTTCCGTCTGCAGTGCCGTCAGCGGCCGCTCACGATACGCATACATTTCCGCATGCGGAATTCCAAGCACATGACGCAACAGCAGGATCGCGTCCGAACGACTGCGCGCCGCAGGGATGGAGTCAGACTCATCCAGTAGGGAAGTCCCCCACGCGATCGCGTCGCCAATGGTCATCGACTCCGCGAACATTCCTCTCATACAGTCGCCGCATCGTGTTTCAGCCGCTCCGCCTGATCGTGCGAAATCAGGGCGTCGACAACAGGTTGCAGTTTCCCTTCCATCACCTCGGAGAGTTGATGAATGGTCAGGCCGATGCGATGATCCGTCAGGCGGTTTTGCGGGAAATTGTAGGTACGGATTTTTTCGCTGCGGTCGCCGCTTCCCACCATCTGCTTGCGTTCCTTCGCCAGCGCCTGTTGTTGCTTCTCCATTTCCACTTCGTACAGCCGCGATCGCAGCACCCGCATTCCCTTCTCGCGGTTTTTGATCTGCGATTTTTCGTCCTGACAACTCACCACAGTTCCCGTGGGCAAATGCGTGATGCGCACCGCGGAATACGTGGTGTTCACCGACTGTCCACCAGGCCCTGACGAGCAGAAGGTATCGATGCGCAGATCCTTCGCCTCAATCTTGATGTCCACATCCTCGGCTTCCGGCAACACCGCCACTGTCACTGCGGAAGTGTGCACGCGTCCCTGCGTTTCCGTCTGCGGAACGCGCTGAACACGATGTACGCCGCCTTCATACTTCATCTGCGAAAACACGCGTTCACCTTCAATAATCGCGATGACTTCCTTCATGCCGCGCACGCCCGACTCCGACATGGAGAGAACTTCCACCTTCCAGCGATGCAGTTCCGCAAAGCGCGTGTACATGCGAAACAGTTCCGCCGCGAACAGAGAGGCTTCATCGCCGCCCGTGCCTGCTCGAATCTCTAGAATTACGTTCTTTTCGTCATTGGGATCTTTCGGCAGCAACAGCACGCGAATCCGCTCTTCCACCGCAGGCTGCTCCGCCTCCAGTTGCGCCAACTCTTCCTCTGCCATGGCGCGCATGTCCGGGTCCGGCTCGGTGAGTATCGCCTTGGCATCGGCGATACCGTGCTCAATGCGCTTCAACTCCCGAATGCTTTCCACCACCGCTTGCAAATCACGATGTTGCTTGGCGACTTTCTGATACTGCTGCTGATCCGAGACCAGCGCCGGATCGGCCATCTGGGCAGATAGGTCGTCATAGCGTGCTTCAATTTGTGTCAGTCGTTCAAGCATGTTCCATGTCCATGGCCATTTGTGTGGTACGCCGAAACCGGCCAGTTCAGCGACAATTGAATGAAGTTTCGTGCAGCGAAAGGCGAACGGAAAACATCATAAGGCGGCAGGAGCCGCTAATAGTGCGTCTCACCAGGAGTACGGATTGCCCGCGATAGGTTCAGCGAGAAAATATCTGTTTGCCACATAGGATGTTGCCTGCTCTATGGTAACGCGTTTCCTGGCCAGCCAGGAGAGCAAGAAAGGAGTCCGCTTCGATGGCTGGAACGGATGCCACATGGCTGAAGTTCGCAGAATTAGGCGAAGCGCTGGGCGCTACGCGCAGCAAGCTCGCCAAGCGCGCCGCGATGTCGCAATACTTGCGCTCGCTCGACTCAGTCAGCGTCGGCATCGCCGTTCAATACCTAACCGGTGCGGTTTTTCCTGAAGCCGATTCGCGCAAGCTCCAGGTCGGTGGACAGATGATTGTGCGCGCGCTCAAGACCGTGACTCACGCCGATGGGGATCGTTTCCATGCCGCCTATCGCAAGTATGGAGATCTGGGCGCAGCGGCAGAAGAATTGCTGCAGATGGCCAACATTGGGTCGAAGCACCTCAGCCTGACCGAAATCGCTGCGCGTCTCGATTCACTGGCAACAGCGCGAACACAAGTTGCAAAATCAGCGCAATTGGTCGATCTGCTGCGATCGGTCTCCCCACTCGAAGCGAAATATCTCATCAAGCTGATGACTGGCGACATGCGCACCGGCGTCAAGCAAAGCCTCGTTGAAGAAGCCATCACCGCAGCGACAGATCGCGAGCTTTCGGCGGTGCGCCACGCGGGAATGCTGCTCGGTGATCTCGCGCAGGTGGCGGATCTCGCTCGTCAGGACGCCTTGTCGACAGCGCGTTTCCAAATGTTCCATCCGCTCGGATTCATGCTCGCTACTCCTGCCGCAAATGCCGAAGAAGCCTATGCTCGCTTCGCCGCCGAAGAAACAGAATCCTCCCCCAACCTCGAGCCAGCCGCCCAGATTGAAGACAAGTATGATGGCATGCGCGCCCAGCTCCACTGCGGCGACCCTCAGCAGCCCGGCCGCGTGCGCATCTTCACCCGCACCCGCGACGATGTCACCGCCAGCTTTCCAGAGCTGGCGGAGTGGTTTTCCGCGGTCAAAACTCCGGCCATCCTCGACGGAGAAATTCTTGCGTGGGATTACGCCACCGATCGCGCGCGGCCGTTTACCTCCCTGCAGCCGCGGCTCAGCCGCAAACGCGTGACCACCGCAATGCGTGCCGAGGCGCCAGTCGTCTACATGGCCTTTGATTTGCTTTTAGCCGGCGACGATCTGCTGCTCGCTGCTCCGCTGCGTCTGCGACGCAAGCAATTGGAGGCCTGGACCTCCACAGTGCCGCAAAACGTCGACGCAAAATCCCTGCAGGCAATCGCAGTTTCGCCGCAGGCCTCTCTATTTGCCACCGACATTGTTACAGATACAGATGACGTCCCCGCACGGCTGAAACTAGCCCCCATTTCGCACGCAACCTCTCCCCAGCAAATCGACGAAGCCTTCACCGCGGCTCAGGCGCGAGGCAACGAAGGCCTTATGCTCAAATTGCTCGACTCGACCTACCAGCCAGGCCGTCGCGGGTCCGCGTGGATCAAATTGAAGCGCGAACTCGCCACTCTTGATGTGGTCGTCACCGCTGTGGAATACGGTCATGGCCGTCGTGCTGCCGTATTGAGCGACTACACCTTCGCCGTGCGCGATGGCCGGAGCCTCCGCAATGTCGGCAAAGCCTACAGCGGGCTCACAGATCAAGAAATCCTCGCCATGACGCAGTGGTTCCTCGAACACACCGTGGAATCGAACCGCAGCCAGTTGATCGTTGAGCCGAAGATCGTCATCGAGGTCGCTTTCAACAACGTCATGCAGGGCGATCGACACGACAGCGGCTACTCGCTCCGCTTTCCCCGCATTCTCCGTCTGCGTCCCGACAAGCCGGTCGCGGAAATCGACACCCTCGACCGAGTGGCGGAGCTTTTTCACTCGCAGCACACCACATAAATCCCATCTCCCGTCGCGACACTCCGTCTTTCACGCTTCCCGCTGCGCTACCGCCGCTCCACAGACCTCTTCAAAACCCGCCAACTTCATCGGTATAATAGCTAGATTGCAATAAACCGATGCCGTGGCATCCCGGTGTCAGGGGATTTCGCGTATCTATTGTTGTATCTATGCGGTCCCGGATAATCCCATGACGGAACATATTAAGAAGCAATTGGAAGCCGAAATTCGCCAGTTGGAGCATGAGCTGACGCACGAGCTTCCCTTGGAAATCAAGAAGGCCGCCTCGCTCGGCGACCTCAGCGAAAATGCCGAGTACCACATGGCCAAGCAGCGCCAGGTGTTCGTCAACGCGCGCCTCGGCCAGCTCAAGCAGCGCATGTCAGAGCTTGCCCTGGTCAACCTGTCGAACATTCCCCGCGACCGCGCCGCCTTCGGCTCTACCGTGCTGGTTTATGATTCTTCCAAAGATGAGAAGATCGAGTACAAGCTGGTCACCAGTGAAGAGTCCGATGTCAGCAAAGGCCTCATCTCCACCACTTCGCCCATTGGGCGCAGCCTGGTGGGCAAGCGCGTTGGCGATGTCGCCACGGTCGTTACCCCCAACGGCAACCGCGAGCTGGAAATCCTCGAACTCTTCACCATCCACGACGCCAAAGAGTAGTCTCGTTCGTGCGGCGGCAGCATACCCCTATGGCGGTTTGAAATGACCTGGACAAGCGCGTTCGGTAAAGGTTGCGGTTTCATCCTGCAGAAGATTGTGGATGGTCTGGCCTTGACGCGCATTTCGCCCAATGTCCTCACCTTCATGGGCCTGGTCATCAACACCGGTGCGGCCTTTCTGTTCGGGTATGCCCGGCCCCATAATAATGTCCGCATGTTTGCCTACGCCGGTCTGGTCATTATTGGAGCAGGCATTTTTGACATGGTGGATGGCCGCGTCGCCCGCCAGACCCAGCAGGTCACCGTCTTCGGGGCCTTCTTCGACTCCGTTATCGACCGCTACTCCGACGTCGCCTTGTTCTTCGGCCTGCTGGTCTACTATGCCCGCGCCGACCGCCTGTTCTA
>Ga0335075_10001415_pt1 | contig 39700 bp, 41 predicted proteins | sample Lox_Sample_24_FD_206723 | JGI IMG/M metagenome (GOLD analysis project Ga0335075, IMG submission 206723) | Soil microbial communities from Loxahatchee National Wildlife Refuge, Florida, United States - Lox_Sample_2.4 | ecosystem: Environmental > Terrestrial > Soil > Wetlands | place: USA... | reverse complement strand
AAAGGAGAACCTACGAATGTCCTCGACCGAGGCAATACAACGAATCGCGATCGTCGGAACGGGTGTAATCGGCGCGAGCTGGGCGGCCTACTATTTAGCCCGCGGATTCGACGTCGTTGCGACGGATCCTGCACCGAACGCAGAGCAGAACCTGAGGAAGTACGTCGATGAGGCGTGGAAGATATTGAGCAAAAAAGAGCTGTCGGAAGGAGCGTCGCGCGATCGGCTCACCTTCCAACCCAAAATGAGCAGTGCCCTCGCAGCTGCTGACTTCGTTCAAGAGAATGCCCCGGAACGGCCGGATTTCAAAGCAAAACTATTCGCTGACATGGATGATGCCACGCCGCCCGATTCCATCCTTGCCTCAAGTTCCTCGGGGCTCACGATGGACGTCATTTCTTCCAGCTGCAAACGTCCGGAACGGTGCGTCATCGGACACCCGTTCAATCCTCCACACATCATTCCGTTGGTTGAAGTCGTAGGGGGTGCGAAGACCTCCGAGAAAACGATCGAGATCGCTATGGCGTTTTATGCGTCGATTGGAAAGAAGCCAATTCGTCTATTCAAAGCACTTCCCGGTCATGTCGCCAACCGTTTGCAGGCAGCGCTGTACAAGGAAGTTCTGTATCTCATTCAGCAAGGTGTGCTGAGCGTCGAGGACGCCGACGCCGCGGTCAGCTATGGACCAGGACCTAGATGGGGCGTGATGGGACCGAGCCTACAGTGGCACCTCGGCGGGGGACCAGGCGGGATTAACCATTACATGGAGCACCTCATGGATCCTCTCGCGGGTCTGATGAAGGTTCTCGGCACCCCGAACGTCACTCCGGAGCTGAAGCAGACGGTTACCGAGGGAGTGATGCGAATGGCTGGCGATCGCTCGGTCGAGCAGCTGGCTGAAGAGGAGAACGAGGTTCTCACGGGGCTCCTCAGCCGTCGCGCGAGCGTTGGTCTGTAAGGTCCTGCCGAAACATCATTGAAATCACAAAGGGGAACTTGTTATGAGCACTGCTACTCTCAACCGCATTAAGACAGCTGCGGGGAAGTCACCCACGTCCGCTCGGATTTTTTTCCTGGATGCCGGCGGCGGCCGTGTGTTCTCCGCAAACGCTGACGGTTCCGATTTGAAGATCATCATTAACGAGGGTCGGAATTTTCCGGACGGAATTGTCGTTGACATCGCTGCCGGGCATATTTACTGGACCAACATGGGCAACAGCCCCGTTATCAACGACGGTTCCATTGAGCGCGCGGACTTTGACGGACGCAATATCACGAGCATCATTCGTCCGGGCGGCACCTTCACTCCAAAGCAACTGCAACTCGATGAGAAGAACCGGAAGCTCTATTGGTGCGACCGCGAGGGGATGCGAGTTATGCGGGCGAACCTGGATGGTTCCAACATCGAAACGCTTGTCGATAGCAGCGAGGGTGACTCGCGTCCCGGCAAGGATGCGAAGAAATGGTGCGTGGGCATCGCGGTAGACACTGAAGGTGGCAAGTTTTATTGGACCCAGAAAGGACCTGAAAAAGCCGGTGAAGGACGTATCTTTCGCGCTAGTCTTGAGCTTCCTGAGGGCCAAACTCCCACAAGCCGCAAAGATATTGAGCTTCTCTACGATGCCCTACCCGAACCCATCGACCTTGAGCTGGACCTCTCCAATCGCGCTTTGTATTGGACAGACCGAGGGGATCCGCCGCGTGGCAACACGGTGAACCGCGCGCCTATGGACCCGAAGTCCGGAAATGGGTCAGAGCCCGAGATCCTTGTCAACCATTTGATGGAAGGGATTGGCCTGGCTCTAGACCTGAACGGCGGTCGCATGTTTATTACCGATCTCGCCGGCTCCGTCTACAGCGCCAATCTTGATGGGTCAAACAAGAAAACGCTGCTGATGGGCGAGGGAAACCTCACCGGCATTGCCTATGCGGAGCTGCCGGCCGGGGACTAGCGCTAGAAACGCCTGGCTCACCCACGACTAACGGATGCGACCACGTCGGCTCTGTACGGAGCGCGGTCGCGACTCGACCTTCGAAAGGATATTGCAAATGAATTCTGCAGCAGCGGATCTGGTTACGGAAAAGACCTCTGAAACACTCACCGAAACACTCCAATCCAAATTGAGCAACCCTGTGAGTAATTCGGATTTCGACCTGCATGGCAGCGTGAATGAAGTACTGAAAGCCATCGGACTGACAACCGTAGACGGCGGCGGCAAACTCACATTCTACGGTCAGGATCCGATCCTTGCCAGCCCTCATCGATTTGGCTCCATGGCTGCCGTCGGCCTGGCGGCCAGGAGCATCGCGTTGGCGGCGCTATGGAGATCCCAAACTGGCGAAGGACAAGACATTCATGTCGACGTCCGGAAGGCTCTCCGGCGTTTCTCCGGTTTCTTCGAGGGGAAATGGGAAACGATCAATGGACGTGGTCCGGCAATGGGCGCGTTTCAGGACAACCCATTCTGGGAGATTCCCCTCTTCCGGAAGACACGCGATGGGCGTCACGTGGTGGCTCTCAACGTTTACCCCAGGCTGCAGGCACGCGCACTCAATTTTCTGCGCGCTAATGACAACAACGAATCCGTGAACAATGCGATTCTGCAATGGCGCGCGGACGAGCTGGAGGAGGCCGGGCAGGAGGCCGGGCTTGTCTTCGCCAAGGTGCGTACCTACGAGGAGTTTCTCAGGGAGCCCCAGTACACCGAAGTGCTCTCGAGGACGCCACTCATCACACTTGAAAAAGTCGGAGAGAGTGAGCCGGTCCCGTTCAAGCGCGGAGCAAAGACTCCCCTGGAAGGCATTCGCGCATTGGGAATGGGGCACGTGATTGCTGGAGCCGGCATGGGAAGAGACCTCGCCTATTACGGCGCGGACGTTCTCAACATCTGGAGACCTAATGATACCGAAGTAGAGGGCTTTGTGTGGGATGTGCAGATTGGGATGCGCTCCACGATACTGGATGGCTCCAGGGAAGACCGCGCCAGGTTCGATCACCTGCTGAAAGACGCTGACGTGTTCTTCTCGAATCGGCGCCCAGGTTACTTGGAGAGATATGGTCTCACCGCAGAAGAACTCTGCCAAAAGAAGCCGGGATTGATTCACGCCAAGGTGGTCCTCCACGGCGAACGAGGTCCCTGGTCAAATTGGGTTGGCTTTGATGAGATTGGCGCTGCCGTGGCAGGCTTGTTTGCCATCGAGGGAACACTGACTCAGCCTTCGTCGCCGCCGATTATCCCGATTTGCGACAACGTGGTGGGCTGGCTAGGCACCGTCGGCATTCTTGAGGCACTGCGACGCCGTGCCACCGAAGGCGGCAGCTATCGCGTTGTCGTTTCCCTGACCAGAACCGTGCTGTGGCTGCTCTCGCTGGGCGTATTCGATAGAGCGTATGCACAGCAAACCGCCGGCTCTACCGACGAGCACGCGTTGGTGGCTCCTGATCTCTTCACAGCAGAAACGCCGTTGGGCAGGTATCAAGGGATGACCGACCAGGTGGTTCTATCTCGGACTCCGGGTTCGTTCCGGACCGTGCTTGTGCCGCGGGGATCGTCAAAGCCAGAGTGGCTGAACGTCGGATAAGGATTGTTGCCCCAGGCAGTGAAGCCGCAGCTTTGAGTTCCACTGCCCTGGCTTCTATCCGCTTGAAGATTCCCGGTAAGTGCTACATCGACCAGGAGGGGATTCGGATGTGTATTTCACGCAACAGGTCTTTCGCGGCGATCCTCGCATGTGTGGTTCTCAATGCATTTTTGGTGGCAAAGGCTCAATCGCCCTCCACCCTCCGCAACACGGTTACACCCACCTCGGCTGAGGCACAATCTTCCAGCGCGATATCGAAGCAGGCTGCGAATCCGCTTGCGACCATGTGGCTCATTCAGTACCAACAGAATAACGATTGGGTTGGAATGCCGTCGAACCATGGCAACCAAGTCGAAAGTAACCTGCAATTCCAGCCGCTCATTTCCCTGAACCTTACCGATAACTGGAATCTTGACGTACGCCCGGTATTTCGACTGTTCAGTTCTGCACCGTACGTTAGCCCAGCGCAACGCGAACTGCGCGTCACAGGTTTCGGCGATACTGTTTTTGCGTTCGCGTTATCTCCGAGTCGCGCACTCGTGGGTAACTGGTTGCTGGCAGCCGGCCCAACGTTCGTCTTCCCCACTGCAACTGAGTCCAAATTGGGTCAAAGTAACTGGCAGGGTGGACCAACTGCCGCTCTCGGGTACACGGGCGAGCATTTCATCGCTTACATCTTTCCTCAACAGTGGTTCAAGATCGGTGGCGACGGTAAGACGACTAAACAACTGGACGCCCAGTATGCCTTTGTTTACTTTCTGCGAAATGGATGGAGCGTTGGAACCAATCCGGATGTATTCGTCGATTGGGAAGCACCACCTGGTAACCAGGTGACATTCCCGGTGGGCCTGCAAATTGGGAAACTTCGGAGACTTGGATCACTACCGGTCAAGTTCGATGTCCAGGCGGAGTATTACGCTCTACGCCCGGAAGCTTATGGGTCTAAGTGGGGGGCACAGTTCCAGATCACTCCCGTCGTACCGTCGCTGATCAAAAAACGAATTCTCTAAGTGCGATTGTAACCATAAGACAGGAACGCTCAACCGTAATCGAGTGGTGGCGTTGGAGGGATAAGGTGGTTCCGATTTACAGGTGCATCCGGTGGGCTGGAGAAAAGCGTTCCACATGGGGAACGGCTGCCCTCCTTTGCCTCGCGCCATGGAAGCTGCATGCCGAACAAGCCGTTTCCGGTTCGAGCACCAATATCTTCTCCTCCTTTTCCAGGCCTTCGATCGAGATCGATCATCTTGCCACATTCGTCTTCTGCATTGTGGGTGCAATCTTTGTGGTGGTCGGATCATTGCTGGCGTATGTGCTTGTGCGGTTCAGATCTCGAGCCGAAGACGAAACGGAGCCCCCACAGGTATATGGAAGCAGCCAGGTCGAGCTCGCCTGGAGCGTTATTCCTGTGCTGATTGTCCTCGTCCTGTTTCTCGCGACGGTCCGCGTTCTTTTCGCGGTTCAGGATCCGGTCAAGCCACAAACAGCAGTCGACGTCACCGTGGTGGGTCATCAATTCTGGTGGGAGTTTCGTTATCCAAAGCTCGGCATAACTACTGCAAACGAACTGCATATTCCCGTCAGCAGCGCAGATCACCCCTCTCCCACCTTCCTCAAGCTGATGTCTGCTGACGTGGATCATAGCTTCTGGGTGCCTCAACTCGGCGGAAAAACGGATCTCATTCCAAACAAAGTGAACCAAATGTGGATCGACCCGGTGAAGCCGGGACTGTATCTCGGGCAGTGCGCACAATTCTGCGGTATCGAACATGCCAAGATGCTTCTCCGTGTGTACGTCGACACCCCCGAGCAGTTCGCTTTATGGGTGCAGAACCAGCGCCAGCCGGCACGTGAGGATGCAGCGGTCGCGCATGGTCGAAAAATCTTCGAGACAGAGGCATGCATAAACTGTCACACCGTATCGGGAACAGCGGCGACCGGGACATTTGGTCCCGACCTCACGCATCTGATGAGCCGTTCAACCATCGGCTCTGGAATCGCGGCAAACAACCCGGCTAATTTACGTGAATGGATCAGGGATCCTGATCACTTTAAGAAGGGTTGTCTCATGCCGGCAATGCAGCTGAGCGACGAGCAGATCGATGCGGTAGTCGCGTATCTTTCCACACTTCAATAGAGAGCTGGAGACAATGGCAGATCAAATTCTGACAATCCCAGGCGACATCACCACGATCGAGAGGGGAGCGGGGCCAACGCTGCTTGAAAAGCTCCATTCGTGGGTCATTACCGTAGATCACAAGAAGCTGGGGATTCTCTACGTCCTCTATGCGCTGTTCTTCCTGTTGGTCGGGGGTGGCGAAGCCATGTGCATCCGCATCCAGCTCGCGAAACCTGACAGTCATTTCCTTGATCCAGCGACATTCAACCGCTTCTTCACCATGCACGGAACCACGATGGTTTTTCTCGTCGGAATGCCGATTCTCTTCGGCTTCGCCAATTTCGCGGTTCCATTGATGATCGGGGCGCGCGACATGGCTTTTCCGCGACTCAATGCCTTCAGTTTCTGGTTAACGGCGTTTGGCGGGTGTCTCCTGTACTTCAGTTTCCTCGGCGGGTTCGGTCTGTACGGGATGGGCAGCGCGCCTGATGTCACATGGTGGGCCTATGCTCCACTCACTGCACGCGCATTTTCGCCCGGACACAGTACAGATTACTGGGCACTGGCATTGATCGTAGGCGGGTTCGGGACCCTGGGGACGGCGATCAATATCATTGCCACGATTGTCTCCATGCGCTGCAAAGGCATGACATTGATGCGCATGCCTCTCTTCCCGTGGCTGATGTTGGTCGTCAGTGGACTGGCGCTTATCACCATCACGCCGCTTACCGCCGCTCAGCTGATGCTTCTCGTCGACAGATATCTTGGAGGGCATTTCTTCGATACCCAGGCGGGAGGTTCTGCAGTTATATGGATGCACTTTTTCTGGATCTTCGGGCACCCGGAAGTCTATGTGCTCGTGCTGCCGGCCTTTGGCATCGCGAGTGAAATCATTCCAGTGTTTTCCCGTAAGGCGATCTTCGGTTATCCGGCCATGGTCGCCGCCTCGGCGTCGATCGCCTTTGTCGGCGTCAGTGTGTGGGCGCACCACATGTTCACAGTCGGCATGACGTCCACCTCCAATGCCTTTTTCGCCCTCTCAACCATGGTGGTAGGGATTCCAACGGGCATCAAGATATTCAACTGGATCGCGACCATGTGGGGTGGGAAGATTCGGTTCGCTACACCGATGCTGTTCTGCATCGCGCTCCTGTTTCAGTTCCTGTGCGCGGGCCTGACCGGGATCATACAATCCGTCGCTCCGATCGATTGGCAACTGCACAACTCCTATTTCGTGATAGCGCACTTTCACTACGTGCTTGTCGGGGCAACCGTGATGGGTATCTTTGCAGCTATCTACTATTGGTTTCCGAAGGCCACCGGACGCATGATGAGCGAAACCCTCGGCAAGTGGCACTTCTGGTTGTTCATCATCGGTTTTCATGTCACTTTCGACACAATGCACTTCCTTGGGATTCTGGGCATGCCTCGCTCCATCTACACCTATCAGGCGGATCGTGGATGGGCCACCCTCAATCTCGTGGTGTCGATTGGAGGTTTTATCCAGGGCGTAGCTGTGCTGATCTTTGCCTATAACTTAATCCGTTCATGCTTTCGAGGTGCAAAGGCCGGAAATGACCCATGGGATGCATGGACGCTCGAATGGTCTATACCGTCACCGGCTCCCGAATACAACTTCGCCGTTGAACCGGTGGTGCGAAGCCGAAGACCGCTATGGGATCTGAAACATCCTGAAGACCCGGATTGGAGATACGACCAGTGAGCACATATTCACTCGTGCAGCCTCCCGAGACGGATGCCTGGGAACTTCCGGCGCGAGGACCCGTCGCGATGGTCTCGTTGATCATCGGGGAAACGGCGATCTTCACAATCTTCGTCGTGGCGTATCTGTTCTATCTCGGCAAAAGCCTCACCGGGCCGACGCCGGCGCAGGTACTCGAGATTCCCTGGTTCAACTCGATTTGCCTGCTTTCGAGCAGCCTTACAATCTGGCGTTCGGAGCACGCGATCACAGCCGGCAGAATCGCGCAATTCAAAGCGTGGTGGATGGCGACGATCGCTCTCGGAACGATCTTCCTCGCCGGGACTGCCACAGAATGGCGGAAGCTCATTTATCAGGACGGCCTAACCGTTCACAGCAATCTGTTCGGCACCACTTTTTATTCTCTCGTCGGGCTCCACGCTACGCACGTCGTCGTGGGCCTCGTGATGCTAACCCTGGTTATGGCGATTGCATTGACGGGGAAGATCCAGGCGGAGCACGCGGAAAGAATTAAAGTACTCGCTCTCTACTGGCACTTTGTCGACGCGGTGTGGGTCGTAGTGTTCACGGTTGTTTACATCCTTGGCAGGTGATCTGATGGCCGACTCTCGCATCCAGGGGAATACGTCCCATCCGACGATTCAATTGCCGGCTCCCACGGCATGGCCCGTGATTCTTGCATTTGGGTTTACTCTTGTGGCCCTCGGACTGGTGACCAGCTTGTTTGTGTCCTTGTTTGGGGCCGTGTTCATGCTGGTCGGATGCGTGGGCTGGTTTGCGCAGGTGCTTCCTCACCAGGCACATGTTTCTGTGCCGGTCGATGAAGTCCCCTTTGTCCCGGCCACATCCCGGAAGCGTATCGAGCATATGCACGTCAACCTGCCGCATCGGGCTGTTCTTCCGGTTGAGACGTATCCCGTCAAAGCCGGCATGAAGGGTGGAATTGCAGGCGGACTTGCCATGATCATTCCGGCGCTCCTCTATGGATGGATCACAGAACACAGCATCTGGTATGCCGTAAACCTTCTTGGGGGAGCCGGGGTGGCCCATTGGCGGAACCCGAGCGTCGCGGATATCGCCGCCTTTCATTGGCAAGGGTTGATCGTTGCGAGCATCATCCACGGCATCAGCTCAGTCCTGGTCGGCCTCCTGTACGGCGCCATGCTGCCCATGTTGCCGCGCCGTCCGATCGTCCTCGGCGGAATTGTTGCGCCACTGCTCTGGACGGGTTTGCTTCACTCCACGCTGGGGCTTATCAATCCTGCATTGGACGCTCATATTGCATGGGGATGGTTCGTGGCTTCGCAGATCTTTTATGGCGTCGTAGCTGGTTCCGTTGTTGCGCGCGCTGAACGTATCCGAACCGTCGCATCGCTCCCTCCTGTCGCGCGACTTGGTTTGGAGACACCGGGACTGATTCCCTCCAGAGAAATGGAGGACAAGCAATGACATCAATTGGAAGTCGCATCGCAGTTGCGTGCGTGATGGTTCTCGCAATCTCAGGTTGTGACAGGGCTCCGGGTAACCCTGTATCCGATCCTCCGGTGCCGCGCCCGGAGGCGGAACTGAACTTTGACGTGCTGTATCAACAGAACTGTGCAGGATGTCACGGTGCAGACGGCAAGAATGGCGCTGCACTCGATCTAGCGAACCCGGAATACCAGGCTTGGGTGGATGACGGCGCGCTCCGAAGATGGATCAGCAAAGGAATGCCGCAAACACAAATGCCGGCATTCGCGATCTCAGCGGGCGGATCATTGACCGACAAACAGATCGAGGTTCTGGTGCGAGGCATGCGTCAACACTGGGCGTCAACAGTCCCTGCCCAGTTGATTCGTATGCCCTTGTATCTGCAGCCTGCGGATGCCGATGCAGATCACGGCAAGCAGGTGTTCGGCCAGTACTGTGCTTCCTGCCATAAAGGCGCGAGGCAGGAAATCACGAGTCCGGACTACCTCGCCCTCATGGGCGACCAGGCACTGCGCACCATCATCGTTGCCGGAAGACCTGATATCGGACAGCCCGATTGGGAGCATGAAGCTCCAGGCCGTGCGTTGAGCGATCAGGATGTTTCAGACGTTGTGAAGTACCTCGCTTCATTGCGAATTTCAACCCCGGGTCAACCATATCCCGGACACAGAGAGGGAGCAGAATGAGCACCGAAATTATCACCCCGGAGCCGTCTTCGGAAATTCAGCAGCCGACGGGACAGTCGCGCCGGTGGTTTCTTCTCGGCCTGGGCGCCTTTTTCAACGGGGTGGTCGGCTCGATGTTCCTTATCCCGATCGCCCGGTACCTGCTTTCTCCCGTGAAGCGCGACTCAGCTTACAAGAGCTGGGTTGCGCTGGGCACTGTCGACGATTATCCGGTCGGTGAGACCCGGCTTGCGACTTACGAGAATCCCTTCCGGCGTGCGTGGGATGGAGAAACTGCAGGCGTTGCTTGTTATGTGAGGCGAACCGCGGCGGACAAATTTCAGGTGTTCGCAGTGAACTGCGCTCATCTTGGCTGCCCGGTGAGATGGTTTCCCCAATCACAGCTCTTCATGTGTCCTTGCCATGGAGGTGTCTACTACGCTGATGGATCACGCGCTTCCGGTCCGCCCGAGCGAGGGCTGTTCACTTATGAGTACAAGATTGCGGGCGGGCAACTTCAGATCGACGCAGGCCAGATGCCGACACTCTCGAACACCGCCAAATCAGTTGCGAACGGCGGATGCGAAGGGAATCTGGCATCCAATTCAGACCGGTTAGTCACGATCGAAGGGTCCAAAGGAAACACGCCATGCGCTTCCTAAAGAGTATTTACGGCTGGCTGGAGCAGCGCGTGCAGCTTGAAGCTCCGATCAAGGAAGCCGCACTGCACCCCGTGCCAAGCAATACCGCGAGCTGGTGGTATGTGTTCGGCAGTGCGGCTTTCACGCTTCTAATGCTGCAGGTTGTCACCGGCATCCTGCTGGCGATCGTCTATGTGCCTTCCGCCGGGCAGGCGTGGAGCAGTCTCAACGTTCTGAATCATCAGCTCGAGTTGGGCTGGTTTCTCCGCGCTGTCCATGGCTGGGGCTCCAATTTCATGGTCGCGGTCGTGCTTGTCCACATGGCTCAGGTTTTTCTTTTCGGGGCGTATAAGTTTCCGAGAGAGCTCACGTGGATCGCGGGCGTGTTTCTCCTCCTTATGACCCTCGGCATGGCGTTTACCGGGCAGGTCCTCCGATTTGATCAGGACGCCTACTGGGGACTGGGAATAGGGGCTTCGATTGCGAGCCGCGTACCTGTAATCGGCGGCAGCATTGTTCATCTGATGCTTGGTGGTCCGATCATCGCGGGAGCCACGCTGTCGCGCTTTTTTGCGCTGCACGTGTTCGTGATACCGGGAATGATGCTGGCATTCGTCGGCTTGCACGTATGGATGGTATTGAAGCTCGGGATCAATGAGTGGCCGGCACCGGGGCGTCTGGTTCATCGTTCGACGTATGTCGCTGAATACAAGAGTCTCACGCACAAAGACGGCATTCCCTTCGTTCCCGCAGCCTTGTGGAAAGACGCGCTTTTCTCTGCCGCGATTCTGGCTGCGGTTGTTCTCTGCGCATGTGTATTCGGACCTTTTGGCCCCAGTGGTCAGCCCGACCCCACCATCGTTCAAACGGCGCCACGACCGGATTTCTTCTTTCTTTGGATCTACGCGGCCTTAGCCTATTTGCCGCCATCGATGGAAACCCCTTTCATCCTGATTGCGCCCGTCATTGGCATCGTTATTCTCCTGCTGCTTCCCTTCGTCGCAGGCGAAGGAGAGAAGAGTTGGCACAGGCGGCCGGTCGCCGTACTTGTCCTCAGCACTATCGCCCTCACCTGGGGCGTGTTGACCCACCTTGCATCGTTCACTCCATGGAGCCCGCACATGAAGGCCTGGAGTGGCGATCCTGTTCCGGTTCGCTATCTGCAATCCGTGACCCCGCTCGCCCGCGAGGGCGCTCAAGTCTTTCAGGCAAAACAATGCAGGAACTGCCATTCGCTTGGAGGACATGGAGGCGAACGCGGACCCTCGCTCGATGCAATCGCGTCTCGCATGACAGAAGACCAGATGATTCGGCAGGTGCTCCAGGGCGGAGGCAACATGCCGGCGTACGGCAAGAACCTCTCACCCGCCGAGACGACAGCATTGGTAGCGTTTCTCGAAACGCTGCATCCGAAGGATCAGCCTCCCGCGGTCGATGCCTCACAAGAGGTGCCTCACGGATCTGAAAGTCCGACCCGGCTCGAGGCCAGACGATCAATGGAATAGCCCATGGTTTCCGAACTCTTCACAAGATGGGACGTCCCTTGGTTACCGACAGTCGGCCTGGCTCTTGTGGCTCTGACCTATGCGACTGGGTGGGCTCGCGCGCGCAGGACTCGTCCGGCGGAGCTTCCTCCCTGGCGGTTGGCCGTTTTTCTATCAGGCCTTGCTTCGATCTTCGTTGCCATATCGTCTCCTCTCGACACGTTCAGCGAATCGCTCCTGTTCATGCACATGGCGCAACATTTCGTCTTGATGTCCATCGCACCTCCGCTTGTTGTGCTCGGTGCTCCCGTAGTTCCGCTACTTCGCGGCGCGCCGCGGTCTGTAATTCATATATTCGCGCCCGTCTTTCGCTCCCGCGCGGTCCATGCGCTGTTGCGGCACCCCAAACGCAACCTGTTCGCCTGGTTCTCTATGAATGTCGCCTACGTGGGGTGGCATGTCCCCGCAGCTTATGAGTTCGCACTGAAATCCGAAAACTGGCACAATGTCGAGCACGCATGTTTCCTGCTAACGAGCCTGCTTTTCTGGTGGCCCGTGGTGGGGCCCTGGCCCGCTCGGCCAATCAAATCACAGTTGCTTCTCATTCCTTACCTGGCATGCGCCGATTTGGTAAATACCGGAGTTTCAGCATTCCTTTGTTTTTCAGGACAGTTGATTTATCCAAGCTATGCAGATGTTCGACGGCCATTTCCTTTCAACCCGCTAACCGATCAGATTGCGGCAGGCGCCTTCATGTGGGTGTTCGGTTCCATGGTGTTCCTGTTTCCGGTGGTCTTGATCATTATGCGGGCACTCTCACCGCATGTAGTCGGACTCCCGGATCTGTTGGCAAGTGGCGCTCCAGATAAGCGGACCGCCAGCGGGGAGGCGGTCTAGAGTGGCAACGGACTCCACGCTGCGAATCCTTCAGGAGGAAGAGACCACGGCTGCGATCGGTAGCCGGCCGGTTGCTCGCCTCCTTGCGGGCCTGTGGGCACTTACCAAGCCCGAAATCAATTTCTTGATTGCTATCACAGTCCTGGTCAGCTTTTTGCTCGCTTATCAGGGATCGTATTTGGCCGCCATCTTCCCCGTTTTCAATGCGACCTTAGGCACGTTGCTCGTTTCCTCTGGTGCGGCGGCTCTCAACCAGTTCATGGAGCGTCGATTTGACAGCCGCATGCGGCGGACCGCTCGACGTCCCTTGGTGATCGGTGGCGTGACTCCACGTACGGCCCTGCTGTTCGGCATGACAATCTCCGGAATCGGACTGGTTTATCTGGGCCTCTGGGCCAATCCGCTCTCGAGCCTCATAGCTGGACTTACGTCGGTCATGTATCTGGCTGTCTATACACCCCTGAAACGAATCACTCCCCTGTGTACCGCCATCGGGGCGATCCCGGGAGCGGCACCTCCGTTCATTGGATGGGCCGCAGCTACGGGAACTCTGGGGCATGGAGCCTTGACGTTATATGCCATCCTCTACCTCTGGCAATTCCCGCATTTTATGGCGATCGCCTGGATGTACCGCGACGACTACGAGCGGGCAGGATATCGCGTCCTTCCCTGTTTCCACCAGAGGCGCCTGTTCGCAGCGCTGCAGGCGACTGTTCCATCTGTGCTCATGATTCCCGTCAGTCTTGTGCCGGCGATCGAAAATAAAGCGGGTAGAGTTTACCTGGCCGGCGCCATCCTCCTTGCACTCGGTTTTGCATTGCTGTCGATCCGATTCGCCCGAAACACAACAAATCTGGCGGCGCGCCAGTTGTTATTCGCGTCCATCGTGTATCTGCCGATAATTCTTGGGCTTCTGCTTTTGGATAGACGGTGACCGGGGCAAGTGCGAGGGTGAGAGTCCGGCCCCAAGAATCTCAGGGCGCACCAGGGGAGTGTTGTCGCATCGCTTTGGTTAATTCGACACTTACGACACTTGACACCCAGCCAGAGAGGAAGTTGATTCCATTGCCTTCAGCTGTAAGGGGCTAGCAGCTAGTCCGATTTGGCACTAAATGTGCCACTGTTCGGGTGGCGGCCGCAATGCCGCTGCTGAGTTTGTGGCTTTCCTCTTTGAGCAAGCAATTGCTGAGATGAACCCAGACAGGAAATGAGAAAAACTCGATGAAGGGTTCTCCGGAAAGGGATCAGTTGTGAGTCAAACGGTACAGGTCATCGAATCCCGTGTGCTGAAGCCCATGTGGCAAAAATATGGGACCCCTGTGATTGTCGTCGCACTGGCCGTGGCGATCATTGTGACAGTTAGCCGCAACTGGGATGGCTGGGAGGGAGCACGGGCCAACCAGGTAACCAACGATGCTTCTGTTCGCGGCGATCTCACCCCGCTCAGTACGAAGATCTCGGGCATCGTTCGCGAGGTGAAGGTCAACGATTACCAGACCGTCCATAAAGGCGACCTTTTGGTCCAACTCGATGACGACGACTACAGGGCGCAGGTAGCGCAGGCTACCGCCGCAGTTGTGGCCGCAAAGGCAGCTATTGAAGACAATCGCAAACAGCAGGAGCTGGAGGAGGCGAAAATTGAGCGCGCGCTCGCCGGGGTCGACGATGCAAGGGCCCAGATCACCCGCGCACAGGACGGAAAAGACGCCGTGCACGCAGAGCTTATTCGTAGCCGCGAAGAGCGGACCCGGCAGGAAGCGCTGTTCAGCGTGAATGCCACAACGCAGCAGACACTTCAGACGGCGGTCGCCAGCGAGCAGAGGTTTGCGGCGCAGGCGGCAGGCAGCGATGCTGAAATCGCGCAGGCACGAGCATCGCTAAGCAGCGATGAAGCGGCGGCCGAAGCAGAACGCCGCAGTAAAGCGGTACTCGAATCGGGGCAGGAGCAGCTCGTCGCCGATCTGCATGCCAAAGAAGCGGCGCTCAACCTGGCTGAGGTGAACCTGGGCTACACGCGCATTGTGGCGCCGGCAGACGGAACTGTAGGGGAGCGTCAGGTCCGTCCGGGTCAACTCGTATCCCCAGGAACTCAGGTGATGACATTCGTCGATGTCACTCGCTGGGTTGCCGCCAACTTCCGCGAAACTCAGCTTACAAACGTCAAGACGGGTGATGTTGCGGCAGTTCGTGTGGACACTTACCCCGGCCAGGTGTTCAAGGGCCGGGTTCTCGAGATCGCGCCGGCAAGCGGATCACAGTTTGCACTCCTCCCCCCCGACAATGCCACCGGCAATTTCACCAAGGTCGTTCAACGAGTACCGGTCAAGATCGCTCTCGATAACTCATCTCTGACTGCGCAACTGCGGCCCGGGCTTTCTGCGGAAGTCACCGTAAGAACTGGAAAATAGCCGATGAGCACAACCTCGATTCCCGTTCCACGGCACATTCACAAGAAGCGCTCCGTCGCCACATTCTCCCGATTTGTCTCATAGTTTTCTTCTGGAAATCCGGGGCGTACCTCCGAGAGGCCGTCGTGACCATCACTGAACGGTTGCTCACTCCGGGACTGGCAGATCTTAGGGGAATCGTCGGGGTTGGGGAAGGAAATCGGTGATCCGATGACGCAAGCATCAAAGTTATTTCAGAGGATCATCGTAGCATATGACGATTCTCCTCCCGCTCGTGACGCACTGAGCGCAGGCATAGCACTATGCAAGCTGCTTGGCACTCCACTCGAGACCATTACCGTAATTGAGCCATCTCCGGCATACACCGGGCTGGTTGTCGCCGTCGCTCCAGATGTGGCGCAAGCGATCGAAGCGGATCGAAAGCGACTTCACGAAAGGCTCATAGAGTCTGCCGTTGCCGAAGGGCGGCGGCATTCCGTTGAGGTGACCGGCCATCTTATTGAAGACGAAGAGGTTGATGGCGTCATTTCTTTTCTTCGCGCGAGCAGAGCCGATCTCCTCGTCATAGGTCTCCGGCAACATAGCTCGCATGTTGCTCGACTGTGGAGCACGGTATCCAGCTTGGAGGAGAGGGCACCGTGTAGTGTTCTGGCAATTCATTCGCATCCAGACCGGATGCCAGCAGAAGGCAAAGAGAATGGACAGGCTCCAGATCAGAATCGAGAGAAAAGGGGAATGGGGCAGTGATGTATCCAAACGGCCGGATTGATATCGAATCATCGCCGCAATTGCGGGGCCAGTTGCCAGCGCTCCCAGGAAAGCAGTTGCCCCCGGAACAATCACCGTCGACGACAGCTTCGACATTTGTGACATCTTTCCGGAAAGCTCCACTTTGGGCGTTGCGAATCCGGGCGTTTGTTCAGCGTAATGAAGAGAGTTTGATGTATGCGGCTCATCGGGATGTGGCCATCGAATTGCTCATCTTCCAGGTGAGATCAGCAGGGATCGCCCGTGATTCCTCAGCTGAACGGAGGTCACTATGAGCGCCATCGCAGAAACCATTTGTGTAGCCGATCGTTTGCACTTTACCCATCCGGATGCGTCGAATGCGACCGAGATCTGGCTGGATGGGGTCACGAGACTGTACCTCCTCTCCTTTCTCCTGACAGCTGACAAGATCGTGGCTGAGAAGTGTTTCTCGGATGCGATGGATGAGTACGTCGCCAGTCAGGGAGTGACCCTGGCGGACTGGGCCAGAGGTGCGGGCAGAGCTGCGGTCATCGTGCATGCCATTCAGACGATGCGACCGGCGCCCAAGCGCGCGCACAGCTGGTCATTTGCGCCCGGCAGCAGGCCGCTGGTGGCGGCTGCCCATCAGCCGTTCTCGGCCATCACCGCGCTCAGCGTCTTTGAACGATTCGTGTTTGTCATCGCTGTACTCGAAGGCTATTCCGCGGAAGAGTGTGCGGCGTTTCTTGAATGCGGGCTCGGCGACATTGCTGCCAGCCGCGACCTTGCGGACACCTTGACAGCTGCTGCGGAGACTGAGAACGATTTCGAAAATCCACGTGACACTCTTCCCCTCACCACTGCGCTGGTCCATCAGCATTTCGCCATCTGCTGACCAATGGCCAAGACCTGTTTCCTAAATCGTAATCAGCCAAGCCAACTTCTGCGGGGGCCGAACATGCGTGACGATTCAATTGGACCGATGAGTGCTGAGAACGTCGAGGCGTTTGATGTCTGGGTTTTTCATTCCGAAGAACTGGTGGTTTCCATCGTCTCCAGGCTTGCCCCCTGGAACGCGACGACGGAAGCCTACCAAATCAGCGATGAGGGGAACTTCTACTGAAGAGCAATCGTGAAGAAATCAGGCGCTTCCAAAACCCCGGGGCGGAGCCGGATGCCGACAAACAACGAAAAGGCTGGCAGCGATGAGAATAGTTCTGGCGGGAATCAGTCACAGGACAGCCCCCGTCACACTGCGGGAACAGCTTACCGTCGCGCCCGCCAGATTAGCCGATGCGACGCAGAAACTGCTCTGCTTGCCCGGCGTTCGGGAAGCTATGATCCTTTCCACCTGCAACCGGACCGAGCTGACGGTAGCCTGCGATCCGCAAACTCCGGACTTTTCACGATTCCTTGCCGAGTTCTTCGGCATCGCGGAGACTCAGTTTTTGGGTCATATGTACAGCTACAACAACATCGATGCTGCGCAGCACCTGTTTCGGGTGGCGTCCAGCCTGGACTCTCTGGTTCTCGGCGAACCCCAGATTCTGGGACAGGTGAAAACAGCGTATGCCATTGCATGCTCCGTCGGTGCAGTGGGGTCAAATCTGCAGCTGTTGTCGCAGTCGGCCTTCGCCACCGCAAAGAAAGTTCGCAGCGAAACTAGGATTGGCAGCGCTCCCATCTCGGTCGCCTCGGTCGCGGTTGACCTGATCGGGAAGGTCATCGGTTCGCTTCGCGGACGACGCATTCTCGTGGCAGGAGCAGGCAAGATCGGCGGCCTGGCTGCGGCGCGCCTGATGAGGCATGGTCCAGAATCAGTTGCCATTGCCAGTCGCAGATTCGAAAACGCCCTCGACCTTGCGGCCCAACTCGGCGGTCATGCGATTCATTTTGAAAGCGTGCGGAGCGCGGCTGCGGAGGCTGATGTCGTCATTACTTCCACTGGCACTTCGGGCTATCTCTTTCGCCGCGAAGATGCCGGTGAACTGATGCACGCTCGGACGAGCCGGCCTCTCTTCTTCGTGGACATTGCCGTTCCGCGGGACGTAGATCCCGAACTCCGGCGCGAACAGGGAATCTTTGTATACGACATTGACAGTTTGCAATCGGTCTCCTCAGTTCACAGAAATACACGCAGCTGCGAAGCGGAGAAGGCCGAGATGATCGTCGCGCAGGAGGCAATTCGCTATCAGCGGCGAGCCGTAGCACGCGACATTGCGCCGACAATCCGCGGAGTGCAGGCAGCGATGGAGGCCCTCACTCAGACAGAGTTGCGGCGCTCTCAGTCCAGGCTGCGTGGTCTCACGCCCGACCAACAGAACGCAATCCGTTACATCCTCGGTGGCGTAACGAACAAGATCCTTCATTCGATGATTCGCTGTGTGAAGCAGGCCGCTGCGAACGGAGACTCGGAGGCCGTTGGGACGATATGTGCGCTTCTCGGTGTATCCCCGCCGTCGCTCTTGCAGGCCGGCGGAGGCGATTCGGATCCGTTGGCGATGGATAATGACTTGGCAGGCACAATTGCTTCGAGCGGAATCCGCTACACAGCCACATAGCCAAGACTGTGACATCGAATCCAGACCGACGTCGTGCATTCATCTCGAGGCTGGCGCCTCCTCAGTGTGCCTTGGAAAGACCGATTTCGAATGAGATCGGGTAATGGTCAGAAGCTCTGACTGTGTCGCAGACCCGTCCCTTGTCAATCTGCACGGGACCACGCACAAATGCCCAGTCGATGTGGCGGCCGGACTCCAGAAGATGGCGCGGCGGAGTGGTGGCCACGCGACTCGCTGGAACAGCATCGATGAATCCATACCGCGCAATTGTCTCTGCGGCGGCGGATTGGGAAGCATTGAGATTCAGATCTCCTGCGATGACGGTTGGAGGTGCAGACCTGAGCACACCTGCATCCTTCAGCACCTCATTCATTTGAGCAAGGCGCAATTCATCATTGCCCCGACTCTCCAGGTGAAGGTTGTAAGTTACGATGGGCACTCCATTGGGGGTCCTGATCGTGCAAACCAATGCAATTCTCCCTCCAAGCCTTTCCTGGAAAGGTTCCAGTTTCGGAAGGTACCAATGCGGCTTCCAGAAGCTCGACTGCTGCCGGAAGCGAATGATCCGCGGATTCGAAATCCTCCATCGGGACAATGTCGCCTGTCCATGCCACGCAGGGTTCTCCCTGGTACCCTGCGTCAGCTCGACAAACTCGCGGCCGAACAGATAGTTCAGTCGCAGCTTCCTGGCGATTTCTCGCGCTACGTTCAGCCGATGAGTTCGCCGGGCCTCGATATCCACTTCCTGAAGGAGCAGAACGTCCGCCTTTGTGTCGCCCAGGAACTCCACGATCGATCGAAGCTGCAGCCCGCGGTCGATGTTCCAGTCCACAACTCGAATGGAGCTGACGGGCCAGGAAAGCCACGAACTTGGCGCGAAATTCTCGGCGATGAGTTCGTTGTTCGACACGATCAGGCGACTCTTGACGTTGCGGTAAGACTCGGAAACACAGTTTGCTGAGCGAACTTCAGGTCCAACGGGTCGTCGATCTCGGCCCAGGCCATTCCCTCGGTGCTCGTATAGCCGACAGGTACACCTTCGTCTGCGAGCTCCTGAACCGCGACGTTGAAGAAATCATCCAGACGGCCGGCCGCGACCAAGCCGCTCACTCTGGCAAAGAATGAGCCCTCCACCGCCTCCGAGAACACCGTAATTCCTATATATGTGCCGCTGAACTCCTCGGGCGAGATCTTCTTGCTCATTCGAATTACGCGGTCATCATCAATGATGACTTTCATCGTTTCGTCCCGCCACAGCGGATCGACGATCATGGAGATCGGCGCATAGGTGTGCATGGCAGACTCAAGAATCCCGGGGTCGAAGATGACATCGGCGTTGAGGACAACAAAACTGTCCCCGCGCAGCCAGTCGATGGCAAGCCAGAGCGAAAAGATATTGTTGGTGATCGCAAATGCCGAATTCTCGATGAAGTGAACCCTGAGGTTCGGCTTCGCAAGATTTCTCTTTACGTGAGCGATGACCTGCTCTTTCTCGTACCCCACCACGATCGCCACTTCGTGGATCCCGGCCATCGCCAGTGCCCTGAGTTGGTGGTCGAGAATTGTGGCATCGTCCACTTCGATCAGACACTTCGGACGCTCTCCGTGAACGGAGCGAATCCGGGTGCCTTGCCCGGCTGCCAATATTACGGCCTTCATAATGTCTCCTTAGGGGTGTTCGCCGGTGATCGCGTTCCCATATGGAAGGAGCGAGCGAAGAACCTGCGATTGAAATAGAGGGTAAGAATCCATGTGAGATTGGCGCCGACTGTCGCCAGCAGGAAGATCAGCGGCAGGGCGCCGATAACGGTGAGGATGAATACATAGCAGATGAAGATTCCCCTTCTGATAAAGGCCTCAACTCGGCGCACGAAACGGGAGATCCAGTTTCCTGCGTCGCTTTCCAGTAACTCGTACATCCGGTCACGGTATTCATTGGGACGATCTGCCGTTGTGGCCAGGCGACGCTGGAGGGACGTGACCGCCAGCGAAAGAAGGGTCCCGATCAGCAGCAGAATTCCCATCACCATCGCCGGTCGGCCATAGCGATGACACATGCCGATGGTGATGCCGACGAACAGCAGGACATAACTGAGTCCGTCGGCCAGTCCCTCGAGCCATGTGCCCCGGGGCGATTCCGCAAACTTAATCCGTGCCAGCATCCCATCCACTTCGTCAAAAAGGCCTGCAAGATAGAACAGCGCGGCTCCCAGCACTGAATGCCAATATCCCCCGCGGGCAAACGCGGTGGCGGACAGAAACGAAACAGCCACGCCGCCAAACGTGACTGCATTGGGGCTGACGGAGGTATAAGAGAGCAACCGCACGAATGGACGGCAGAGCCATCGGTTGAAGGACGTGTGAATTCCGTCCAGGACCTTTCCTGAACGTGCAACCAGGAAGCGTTCCGCGTTCGGAATATCCTGGAGGGAGTTAACTGCGACACCCTCAGGATGAGGTGAGGAACAAGTAACGCCCTTACCGGCTGCCATACGCAGGGAAATTAGCGCTGGCTGGGCCCAGTCCGCTGAAGAGCTCGCCTCCACCGGCAGGTTTGTCAGGAATCGCCTGCTGGTGACCCAGTTCCACGGCACCCAAAGAAACGAATCGCTCACCAGCGCCTCAAGCTTTTTCCAGCTGGAAGGATCCCGTGGATCGAACCTGCTGAAGTAAACAGAGCGAACGCGGATCCCACTGGATGCCATGCCATGGGAGATCTCCCGCGCCAATGTATGACTGGCAGCGTCTACGCAGATCAGCAGAGTGTCCGTGGATCCGGCGCGGCTGGCGGTGAGGATGGTCCTCTTCAGTAGAGGAATGCCGGCGACCCTCCGCATCACCAGTTCTCTCAACCTCGATTGCCCGGCGGCCGAAGCGACAAGTTCAGGAATGGCAATAACCGCCTGCATTCAGCTGCCTCCTTCGAGAACGTCTGCCGACGGCGCAAGCTGGAGGGATGCGCGCGGACGCGAGTGGCGGGAGTTCCATGCCAGCCAAACGATTCCGGTGAGCGCCCAGAGCAGATCGCGTACCCGTCGCGTCAGAGCAAGACTCAGCCCAAGCATTGGCGAATATCCGACGATCGAAAAAGCCGCGATCGCGCCTCCTTCGTCGACTCCCACACGCGCGGGGACCCATCCGCTTGCCATTTTCAGCGCGCGCGTGACTCCCTCGATGGCCATGACCGTGAGGAAATGGACAGGCAGATGAAGCGACCAGAGAACCACCACCGCCTCAAGCACGATCAGCGTCTGGCACGTGAGGTCGATCCAGAACATCCGCCTGACCAAAGCGGGTTGCCGGAGGCGATAGCTGCGAATCGAGGCCTCGAAAGAGTGGGCGCGCGACAGCCAGGATGGGGCACGATCGCCAAAGGCACGCACAACCCAGGCCAGCAGCGGACTTCGCCGTGTGATAGCGAAAACGCTGAGAGCGAGTGCAAGGGCCGCGGGCGCCCAGCGGCAGGCCGATCCGTGTGCAGTGACGACAGCAAGACAGACAATTCCCAGCATCGCCACCAGAGCTGATGTCAGCCAATACACTCCTGTGTCCAAAAGCGTAGCCGTGACGGTCGGTTCGGTCGGGCTCTCTAGAAGCTTGATCTTCATCGGTTCCGAGATAACGGGACCCAGCACGGTGAGATATCCCATCGATTGAGAGGCGAGGCGTACTCCGTACAGGGCTCTTCGTCTGACTGCAACCCTTTCGCCCTGCAGCGATGCTTCCCAGGTCGTGCTCTGCAGAAACAGCCGAAGCAGGCTGAGAGCAATGACAATCGGCAGTGCGACAGTGATTGCCTTCAGTTGCACGGCAATCGATTCAAGACCCGCGCGAGAGATTGCCCACGCAAAGAGGCCGAATGCAATGCAGGCGATGGTGAGCTGAAGTTTCTTCATCGCATAACACTCGCGATCGAAACTGGCTCGAGCGATTGCTGCGGCGGCGGATGCAACACATAGTCAGAACTCTCGATTGTCAGTTTCGAGGGTCCGAAGATCCTTACTTCGCTGGTGCTCTCCGTTGTGAAGGCGAGCCAGAAGGAACCAACCCTCTGGTAGGTGTGAACGAAGTGCACGTCATGTACCCAAAATGACGGATTGCGCGCCGGCCGGCCCTCGATGCGAACGATGGAATAGTCCTGCGCATCAACCCAAATGCGCGCGGCCATCAGGTACTTGCTGTCGTTCTTTGGACTAATTGCCAATACGTATGCGGGGCCGGATTCAAGGGTCTCCTGCCCGACCATCCTGAACTCATAGTTGGCAGGCGTGATGCGGCTGTTTTCGCGGGCCTCCCCGCGTGATGCATCGCCCTGTTCTCTGAGCATTTTGCTAAACACGTGCTTACGAATGGATCCGGAACCGTCTTCGGACAGCACCGTGAACTGCTTCACCCCGTCAAACGAGCAATCGACGCGCACCCGCATCTCGGCTCGCCGCTTCCCGTTGACGGCAATGTAGACCTGGAACGCGGTATAGCCTGCCATGTGGGACTGGCGCACCGCGTCGGCTTCCATCATCTTTGCGACCACCTCATCTGTTGAAGGCTGTGGATCACTGGTTTGGGCTAATGTATTTGCCCCTGCAGCGACTGCAATCGCGAGGGAGAAAATCATCTTTTTCATTCCTGGTCTCATGAATCAAAACTCCAGTACGAACTTCCCGTGAAATATCCGGCCGACTCCGTTGAAGTACTCGCCGTATCGAGCGCTGTCGATATCTGCCTGCACGTCGCGGTAGTTGGGGTGATTGAAGACATTGAAGGCGCCGAACCCAATCCGCGCGTGCTTGTCGGTTCGCGGCAGGTGGATTTCCCGCCAGATCTGAGCGTCGGTGGAGACGAAGCGTGGAAACCGCAGATCATTTCTGGGCCCGACGAACTCGCGGTACTGGTTGATCTGCGAATAGGGGAAGCCACTGTGAATGTCGAGAACCGGCGCGAGGGTCAACTTCCAGGGAACGGCAATCTCGCCCGAAGCCAGTACTCGATTGGGCGCGTCGAAGGCGAGGTGGCCGCGCTGATTGGGCTGAATGACCGCCTGAGGATCATTGCCAAAGAACTGGTTGAAATCGTTCAGGTCTCCGAAGGCGTGCGAGTGCACAAAGGATGCGTTCAGAACGCTGTCGTGAAATTGGTAGCGCCCCGAGATCTGGAGTTCCTTGTATCGGTCGCTGCCGTGGTCAGAGAGGGACAGGTCACCGGTAGGTCCGGAGGAGATGGGGTTCAGAAAATACTCCTGCACTGTATTGCGTTGCAGGTAACCTGCACGGATCAGGAGATCGTTCCTGAGTTCGCGATCCACTTCAATGTTCCAGACTTCGCTGCGGGGGTTGCGCAAACCATCGGGGATGACATTGGAGTACTGGGTCGAGCTGAGAACTTCACCCTGAGAGCCGAGCATGTGCAAGGAGCGGGAGGGAAGATAGCGAAACGCCGGGAGGTCAAGGGGCACCCGGTCATAGAAGAAACCAGTTCCTCCCTTCAGTACTGTTCGGTTATCTCGGGTTAGTGCAAGAACGAATCCCGCACGAGGGGCGGCACTGACTGAATCCGCGACGGAGTCATGATCGAAGCGAAGGCCCAGATCGAACGTCAGACGACGAGAAACGGTCCACTTGTCGCCAGCGAACCATGCGATCTCATTTTGATCGACAGAAAAGGCCGAGGGCAATCCAAAATCAATGCTCTCCAGCGGGTATCCGGCGATCCCAACGATCTGAACGGCGAGAAACGTTTGCCAACCCTCATACGAACTGTGCGCGAAATCGATTCCTCCGCTCACTTCGTGCGTTCCGAGGAAGCGGTAAGGATGTGAACGAAAGACCTCGTCCCATTCTGTGCGAGTCGTGTCCCGCTTCTGGCGGTTGAAAAAGCCGCCTTCCGTGGTCTCGACAAGAAGCTCGTAAGGCGAGTCGCTGTTGGGCAGAACATCCGTGTCGAATCGCGTGAAGCTCACCTGTGACGTGAGCAGATCGCCAGCATTCGTAACGTATCGGTCCTGTAGATAGCCCTGAAATCCGCGCTCATGCAGGTTGGGCGTGCTTGCCTGCGGAGTAAACGTGTTGAGCCCATCGTAGTCACTCTTCTGCGGAAAGACAGCAAAGGATGCCGTCGCAGTCTGCTTCTGACTGATGTTGAAATCAAGCTGGGTATAGGAATTGAAGCTCTCGGACCGGGTCCAGGCCTGCTGTGGGGGAAGGCTGTCCACCAGATCGCGTTCGTAACGATATTCAAATGACTGCGTCAGAGCGACCCGATCCTTCACTATAGGGAAGGAAACCGTGACTCGGGGAGTCGCTTCGGCGATGCCCATGATCGATCCATCGACTCTACGCAGACGCGGCAGAAAGTTCTGAAAGGACATGCGAAAGCGGTTGAAATCTCCGATTCGCGTCTCGACATTGGCAACGGCGCCTGTGAACTTCCCATACTCCGGGTCGTACGGAGTGGAAAAAACCTGTACCGACGACACCACATCGATGGGAATGTTGATGGTGGAGGCCCCCGTAGCCGGATCGGTCACATCTGCGTTGTTGATGAGGGATCCATTCTGCGAAGCCCGAGCGCCCTTCATATTGATCAGGCCGTTCAGACCACGAACAACTCCGGGAACCAGTGGCAGCAGAGTCTGCCACCGTTCGTCGACATTCGGCATATTTCTGATCGCCGATTCATGGATGGTGTTGATACCTGATGCCTCCCTTGCATCCGGGGAGTCGGAATTGGCTCTGACCGTCGCGGACTGCACAACGGCCTGGATCTTCATTTCGAGGGTCATTTCTGAAACAGACCCGGCCGTGACCGTCAGGCTCTGTTGGGCCGTCATACCCGGGGCCTGGGCCGTGATTGCGTATGAACCGGGAGGCACCGCATCGAGGGTGAACCTGCCCTCGCTGTCGCTGGTCGCCTCGATGTGCACGGCGCCGTCCAGTGAGATCTTTGCTGAGGGAACAATCGCCCTGCTGCCGTTCGCATCGAGAGTGAATAGTTCCCCACGAACGACACCGTTCGCTGTTCCGCTGTTCTGGGCGAGTACGCACGTCGCAATCAGCAGAATCAGGAGTGCGACGCTATTCGGTCGCATCATCGTGTGCCTCTTTCTGGGCCTGACTCGACACTCGATAACTTGAGCATGCGAACAATCGTGCCCTGGCTCTCGAAGTGCACCTCGTCCATGAGGGATTTCATCAGGTAGATCCCGCGGCCGCTGGGGCACGGCCGATGTTCCGGGTCTGTTGGGTCGGAAACAGCCTCGATTTCAAATCCTTGTCCCTCATCCTGAACAGTGATCGAGACCTCCCCGACGGTGGTGCATCGGCAGGTCACATATACGCTCTTGTACGGACTCTTCCGGTTACCGTGCACGATGGCGTTGGCGAGCGCTTCGCGCAGTGCCAGCTCAATATCGACGCTTTCGCCGTCGCGGAACCGAGCGATGAATTGCATGAGCTCGTCTACGAATGGTGAGATGACCTCAGGCTCACTGGGAAGGGTGTTGGACAGCTGAACGAACGGAGCAGACCTTCCAGGTTGTCGTGCGCAGGGGGATGCGTTTTTTCCACTAACCTTGGTGATCCGGCCTGGGGCGACGTGTCTGAACATTGTGGTCTTCTTCTCATGCGCACGCACGGCCTTCAGCACCGTCGTTCGCTCTCGATCGTGAGTAAGGCAATGCAGATGCCAAACCGTTGAGGCGTATTAAGCGGTTGATTTCAGTGGGGGTGGTCGTGGTTGGTCTCCGCCGAAGATGTCGGAAGACGAAACTGTCGACGATTGCCGAGTGCGAATCACTCTTGCCGAAACAAGACAGGGCGACACGGAGGAGGCAGCGACCCTACGAATCTGTCTGGATCTCGCAGGTCATCTGCCTTCATCAAAGGAGAACGCGCCTGAAGCGGGGAGGCATCTTGTGATGGAAAGCACGCACGATATGACGGGCTCGTAGCGCCAGACGCAGATGGCACTTTTCTGTTCCGTGCGGCGGGTCGGAATAGACTGATTAGGACAAGTGCGCAGTTAGATTCCGCCGACAGGTCATCGGCGCGCCCGCTTTACGCAATCCCTGCCGCTGCTGCGAACAAAACAACAAGAATCACCGTGAGCAGTACGGCCGAGCAATCGCGACTGGGGATGGGCCGTTCCTGCTGTTCGAAGGGCGGGATCCAAAGTGAACGGCGACCAATCCGCGCTATTAGCTATGACATCGAGGGCTGGCTAGGGTCTGCCGGCCGTCATCTCCGCCAGTACAGGGAACCCTGTTTTGGAGTCAGGCTTCACGTTCGGCAAATAATCGAGGTAGCGAATACTGACTTCGACCTGCCCGAGGATTCGGATGTCGATGACAGCTTTCGTCGAAACCGGGAACCAATAGCCATCGCTTTTTCTGGCCTGCCAGGTGAAATGGACATTGCGGACCCAAAAGGATGGGTTGGCCGTTTGTCCCTCGACGCGCGCCAGCGCATAGTCGCTCGCGTCCACCCAAATACGTCCGCGGAACAACAGCTGGTCCCGGCGCTTTGGGAAAAGATCGATCACATATGCAGGCTGGCCATCAAGCAGCTCAGTACCCACCTTCTGGAATGTGTAATTGTCAGGGGAGATTCGGGAACGGGACTGCTCCGATGGACGGGAGGCCTTTGTTTCTTCCTCCAGGATCCGCGGAAGAACATGCTCGTTTGCGGACTCCCATCCTTCTTCGGACGCAATTCGAAACCGCTCGGCCCCCTCCGCGTCGCAAGCCACATGCACTTCCATAGATGCGTGTCTGCCAAAGCGACGATTTTCGACGGCGTATTGGCGGATACCGCTGTAGCCGCCGGACGCCGTTTGGCGCTGCATATCGTGCCGGAGCATTCTGGCCGCGATCTCAGCAGCTGTGGGGCCAGGAGCCGGCGCAATCTGTCCGCGAGTCGTGCTGCAGGCGACCAGTATCGAAGCGACGATAATAAAAAGGTCTCGCATGGTTCCCACCTGAAACTGCATTTGGCAGATGCCTTCGAGGCGTCCGACTGAAGAGCGGCCACGCCTCTTGCGGTAGATTTGCATGGCTGTGAGGAACAGAGCAATTCAATTGCCAGATCGCGATGGGCTGCGGGTTCGTCGCCCACAATCGGTGCGCCAAGGCCGGCCTTAGGGCAATGTCAAAAATGTCGACGACATTCGTGCACCGGTCTTCGACGCATGGGGCAATGGCCTGCGTAACGGTGCCCGCACCAGCCAGCCATTCCCTTCGCCTGCCCCAGGATCAGCGGCTTTTGAATCAATAACCTGCCGTAGCTCCTGAGCAGAATTGGGCTCGTACCATCGAGGTGGGCCCCTTCTGGCAACCGGGATGGCATGTTGCATGCACTATCCGGTTGTGACCACCGCAGACGGTAGCCCCCAGACGGCGATCCGAAGTTGCAATGCTCGAAGAAATGCGCCAACCGCGCATTGCGAGAAGGTTCTCGAGTACCCGCGAGATGACGACCTTTTCGCCTTCGAGCCCCTGCAGCGGAGTTATTGGAATTGAACCGCGATGGGCCGAAGTAGGTCCGTAGAGCTCCGGTTTAGCGAGGGATCAGAATTCTACGTAGGTTTCGACAGGAGGGGCAATTGGATTCAACCAAGGTGCAGCGATTGACCATGAGTGCCGCTCAGCAAGAGTGCAACGATGACAGCAGCCTGGTCTTACGAGCAGCCGGAGGCGATCATTCTGCATTTGAGACTCTGCTTCGTCGTCATAGAGGGACGGTCCTGAGAGTTGCTCGCCGTTTAACGACGGATGCAGACGCAGAGGATGTCACCCAACAAACCTTTCTCAAGGCTTTTGCCAATCTGTCCAGCTTCAGGTTTAGATCCACCTTCCGCACATGGCTGGTGAGCATCGCCATGAACGAATCCAGGATGTGGAACCGAAAGACTCGTCGTCACAGAGAGCTGATTGTGCTTGGCAAAGAAGAAGACTCGCCGCAAATGTTCGATTGTCCCGACTCCGGCCGGGGTCCCGAAATGCGCTACTCCGACGAAGAGTGGAATCAAATTCTCTATTCGGCGATTAGCAAGCTGAGACCTCTTGAGCGAGCCGCAATCCGGACCTGCGATCTGGAGGAACTTCCCCTGGCGGAAGCCGCCATTCTCTTCGGAACGAGCGTCTCTGCTCTCAAATCTCGCAGAAGCCGGGGACGCGCCAGTCTGCGGGAGCTGCTCATGGGGAATCTGCAGATACGGTCGCTAGTCTCGCCTTAGGCGGAAATCCGTGTTGAATGCAGATGAAACGGGGTAAAGGAGGACGTCATGCGTTCAGAATTGGTCTTAGCGGCCGCGAAGCAATGGTCAAACCGCTATCTACTGATGCAGGTTGCCAGTGCCGCCACGCGTAAATTCCATCGGCCACACAGCCGAATTCAGGAAACCACGAACGAAGTTCTCATGCGGCTTGCGGAATCGACGAACATCGATTTGCCCTCTAAGGACGCCTCGCCTATCAACGATCGATTGTGCGCTGCGTCCGATCAGAAAGCAGCCTGATGCACCCGGATACCATTCACAAAGACCTTCCAGGAGCGTGCGTGAGCACTCGCGCGGCGGGCTTTCTGCCTGTCTCGTCGTCCAGAGGGTCGAGCTTCGACATGGGCAGCGTCCAGCTAATGCCTCCGCGAATGCTGACCGGGGTCGGCCGCGGGCATAGTTGAACTTGGGTCCAATCGCCGAAGACCACCACCCAATTCGTGTTCTCTCCGGTCGAGAATCATCGAGTTTTCCGGGAAGGCCTGAATGCAATGATCGCGTCACAGGCCGACATGATTGTCGTTGTGCCCGCAGTGGATGCAACGCAGGCGCTGGCAGAGTTTCGGAGGCACCGTCCAGGCATTGCGTTGATGGATCTGCGCCTTCCTGGCTCCGACGCACAGATGCGCTGACTGCCATGCATGGCGCATTCCCGCAGGCGCGCATCATCATTCTCCCCACGACGGATTCGGATGGAGAAAGCCAGCGCGCACTGCGCGTTGACGCGGCTGCTTACGGCCTGAAAAGCCTGCCTCAGAGGAGAGACTTTGTACGACCGCATGCTTCACGGAGCGAAGTTACAGGGCGGTGGTGTCTTTCTGACGCAGGCATTTAGGCATCTCGCTGAACAAATGTGCCGCGGCGACCCAACGTAGAAGTGCAGAGGGCGGCCCGACTGGACCCCTGCCACCCCCGGGCTAGCCGGTTTAATAAGCAGTTCTGCCGATGTATGTGTTCCCCGTCGGCTCCGCCCCCCACCCCCAACATATGGTGGTGGCAGATAACGCGTACTCCTTCTCACCTCCACGTGCCGAAATCCTGCTCGATGATGTGCTAAAGCGCCGTGCAAAAGCGTGCGGCCAGCCAGTTATGGCACTTCTCCCGCCCCGGTTCAACTACGACTGAGAAGCGGGCCTTCATTTTCAGGTTCGTCAGTGTCGACACTTTCGGCGTGGGCATTCGTGGGTAGTGCGCTATTCCACAGCGGCTCCTGATTACAGGCAACTTATACAGCTAACAGGTTTGGCAACCAGGTTGCCTTATTAGCAGTATCGATGGCTGGTCCATCGACGGGTTTCAGAAGTGCGTGGTTCGCAGTTCATCAGACTCTGCCTGGTTGCGTTAGCAGGTAAGGCAAACACAAACACGCTTCTGGGACCAGGCCCGCTAAGAAGCGGGGAATTCCAAACGGATGGCCAGGAGTAGCCAAGTGATGAAACGACTCTCTCAAATTGCCTGTCTCATGCTCGTCGGTATTTGTTTCGCGGCGACAAGTCTTGCCCAAACTGTGTCGCCTCCAGACCCGCAACCCGGCACGATCGTAGGAACTGTCGTCGACATAAATGGCGGCGTGGTTCCGAACGCAACGGTTGTGCTGAACGGTTCAAATCCGGATGAGCGGCGCTCGGTCACGACGGGAGATAATGGTTTCTTTCAACTTGTCAACGTCATCCCCGATACGGATTACCGCGTTGCGGTGACCGCGCAGGATTTTGCGGCATGGAGTTCGGAGCCGGTTACGGTGATGCCAGGCCAGTACGTTCTCATGAGCAGTATTCAACTGCGGCTGGAAGTTGTGCAGACCACGGTGGTCGCCCTCACTCCCGAACAGGTCGCAACCGAGCAGGTCAAGGCCGAAGAAAAACAGCGGGTTCTCGGAGTCGTTCCAAACTTCTACGTCGTCTATGACCCTCATCCTGCACCGCTGACCGCCAAATTGAAGTTCCAGCTAGCTTCGCGCGCTCTCACTGATCCAATAACCCTGACCGGACTCATGGTCAACGCTAGTATCTATCAGGTTGCGCAGTATCCGGCCTTTCACAGTAATAAAGTTGGTTTCGGCCAGCGAGTGGGAGTGACATTTGCCGGAGCATATTCGAACGTCTTCCTTGGCGATGCTCTGCTTCCCTCATTACTGCACCAGGACCCGCGGTTCTTTTATGAGGACACGGGAACGACGCGGTCCCGCATGCTCTATGCCCTGTCGAACCCTTTCGTAATCCATGGCGACGATGGCCGGCGCGAATTCAACTATTCGGGAATTCTCGGGGACTTAGCCGCCGGAGGGATTGCCAACGCGTACTATCCTTCCCAGGATCGCGGCGGCAGACTCGTAATCCAGAGCGCCCTCCTCGGAATGGGCGGTCGAGCGCTCAATGGCATTATCCAGGAGTTCGTTCTGAACAGGCCCGTATTTCGGCGGAACAGGAAATGGTAGTCGTGAATCTAGTGTGCAGTCCTTTGAGGTGGCTTATGGCAGTTGTTAACGAGTTTCGATGTGAAGTCTGTGGCAGCGTGACTGGAATGCCGGTTCTCTGGCTTGTCATTCAGTCCCGCGACTCCAAAATCACTATACTCCCTTGGGACATTGACGCCGCTCATGCTCCAGGTGCGGCTCACCTATGTGGTGAAACGGACGCGCAGATCTACATCGGACGCTGGATGGATTCTGTGTTCCTGAGACACAAGACGCTGCCTTTTCCGGATGCAGAGCCGTTGCGGACCACTCTGCACGACGATCGCAAGAGCCTTCCCGTTCAGGAGCTGCGGAGCGCTGCCAAAGTCGTGCCGATTCGAAGCCCGCAGGAACAGGCGGCTTTGCAGCGAAGCTAACCAGGAGGAAAGCCTGTGTCCGCGGACGAAACCGATGGCTGGGCTCCCGCCCGATCAGCCTGACTGATATTGTGGCTTGTTTTGAACGTTTCACCCGGCGGGGCCGGCCGAGAATCTGGCTTGCGGGCTTGCCGGTCGGCACCGCGAAGTAATCCGGGAAGGACTCACAGCAAGGTCCGAATACATCAAGGAGGAACTCCAAATGAGAAGCGATCCCAATGACGAGGCTGGCATTGTTCTCGTCTACGCTCTCGTGATGTTCTTGGCCTTTGTCGCGGCGGGTGCGATCGCGGCCGGGATCCTGGTTCACAGCGGTCTCTAAATGCTGCTCCTGGAGACCACGTAGGACGCGCTGCGCACTTACCGAATGAGTTCGACTTGAACTCAATTCGACGGATTAGCAACGGAAGACGGGCTTCGCTCCGGCAATCCGGCGGAGGGTTCGAGTCCGAGTTGTGCCGTCGAACCGAAAACATTCCATTCATGCCGTTTCAATGTCCAACCGGAGCGTCTCGTTGTGGCCTGAATTTGCGTACCGCAAATGCCAGAGGGAGCGCCAAAAGGTTGAACCACCCGATCACGCGGAAACAATCCATAAATGCCAGGAACAGGCTCTGATGCAGCAATTGTTGATAGACAAAGCCCAACGATGCCGGACCGGCATCAGCGCTGGTGAAGCCGTACTGGACCAGTTGTGCGGCGAGGGAATGAGATCCCTGTTGGAAAGCCTGTGAAGCGGAATCAAGGGCTGAGGCCAATACCGACTGGTGGAAATTCTGTCGACGTTCACTTGCCGTGGTAATGAAGGCGATCCCGAAACTACCGCCCCAGTTGCGGAAGAGATTCGTGAGGCTCGATGCCTTGTTGTTTTGATCCGGGCGCAGCTCGGAATATGCGATGAGGCTCACAGGCACAAGGAACAGGCCATAACCCAATCCCTGCAGGGCACGATTCCAGGCATAATGGCCGCTATTGGCATCGAGGGTCATGTCGCTAAAGACAAACATGGAGAGCGCGATGACGCAGAAGCTCGCCATGACCAGAGTTTTCGCGGAAACGATCTGTCGCTGCAGCAGTTGCGCTGAAATGGGGGCGAGCACGGCGATGACCAGAGCTCCCGGCCCGAGCACGAGACCTGCATCGATAGCGCGATAACCGTAGAGGGATTGCAGCATCTGGGGGATAAGTGTCGTGGTTCCGAAAAGCCCGATGCCGAAGATGAGGAAGAGAACGCTTGCGATGGCAAAATTTCGCCCTTCGAGAAGGTGAAAGTCAATGATGGGGTTCGCATTGCGAATCTCCCAGAGGACAGTTGCGATCCAGCCCAGAATGGCAACGAGGATCATGACAATGATAAGGCGGCTGCCGAACCAGTCGTCAATTTGGCCACGATCGAGGGATATCTCGAGGGCTGCGGAAGCCAGGATGATGAGGACGATGCCGAGTCCGTCGATGGACATCCGTCCTTCGGCCTTGGCCTTCTCTCGTTCCTGCGTGAAGTCCTTGGGGTCGTGGATGAGACGGCTTGAGAGCCAGATGGAAACAAGGCCGATTGGCACATTGATGAAGAAGATCCAGCGCCAGTCATAGTTGTCGGTAATCCATCCGCCGAGCACAGGTCCGACTGCAGGAGCGGTGACGATGACGATGGTATAGAGCGCAAAGGCTGCAGCGCGCTTCGCAGGGGGAAAGGTGTCGACGAGGATTGCCTGAGCAACCGGGGCAAGCCCTCCTCCGCCAACACCCTGAACAATGCGGAAGAGCAGCATGAAACCGAGGGATGGGGCCAGCCCACAGAACAGCGAGGACACGGTGAACAACAACACGCAGAGCAGGTAGTAATTCTTGCGCCCCAGCAAACGGCTCAGCCATGCAGTCATAGGCAGAATGACAGCGTTTGCGACGAGGTACGTGGTCAGGATCCAGGTCACTTCGTCATAGCTGCGTCCGAGACCGCCGCCTATGTAGGGGAGTGCGACGTTCGCGATGGAAGTATCGAGCAACTCCATAAACGCCGCGATGGTGACCGTCCCGGCTATGAACCACGGGTTGATTGGCCTAGCGATGGGCCGTGCGGCTGAAAATGGAAGCGATATTTCTCGCATATTGCTCATGGAGATGTCCTGTTCGATTGCTGCCTTAGCGGACGCGCACTTTGGCTTCGACCGACATTCCGGGACGGAGCTGGTGTTGCGGATCCTGACCAGGGTTGATGTGAATGCGAACGGGAAAGCGCTGGACGATTTTCACGTAGTTACCGCTCGCGTTTTCCGGGGGAAATAGGCTGAAGAGCGGGCCGGACGCGCCTGCCAAATCTTCAACCGTGCCTTGATAGTTGTGGTCGAAGCTGTCGACGTGGACGATGACGGGCTCGCCGGGACGCATGCGCCGGAGTTGGGTTTCCTTGAAATTTGCGGTGATCCAGATGTCGTCAATAGGCACGATCGTGAGCAGAGTCTGGCCGGGCTGAATGCGATTACCCGGTTCGACGGTCTTGTGGCCGATCACGCCGCTGACCGGGGCATAGATGGTGGTGTAACTCAGGTTCAGGTCCGCAGTGCGAAGGTTGGCGCGAGCCTCTTCGAGCGCGGCGCCGGCAGAGGCGGACTGGGCGCGGGCGTCGGAAATCTGTTGTGGAGCAGTTTCGGCGGCATCAATTTCGGCTTGACGTTGGGCGACCGTGCGCTGGGCTTCGGCAACTCTTTGTACTGCCGCGGCCTCGGCTGCTTGATCGGCGGCAAGGGCATATGCCGCGGTTCGTGCGTCGGTATCGCGCGCGTCGTAATAGGAGCGCGAGATTTCGCGCTTTTCGACGAGTGCAGCGTAACGCAAGCGATCCCGCTCGGCGTGGGCGGCAACGGCGGTATCCTCTTGTACGCGTTTCTGCGCTGCTTTCAGGAGAGCTTGGGACTCAGTGACGATTTCCACTGCCGACTTCTCTTGCGCCTCGGCCACGTGCAGCCGGCTTAAGGCGCTCGCCTGGGTGATGGACACCTGAAGGCCCGCCGCCTGAGCGTCAGCCTCCTTGGTGTCGAGAATGGCGCGCGCATGGTCGAGAACAGCCTGGTAATCGCGTGGATCGAGCCGCAGGAGTACTGTCCCGGCGGTGACGTAATGATCGTTCTCAACATTTGGGTTCACATAAACGACCGTCCCACTGATGCGCGTACTGAGCTCGGCGAAGTGGCCGTCGACCTGCGCATCATCGGTGATTTCAAACTGCCGCGCATACAGCCACCAGGACGTGCCGCTTGCTGCGGTGACGAGGAGCGCCACGGCAAGGATGATTCGTTTAGCACTCCAGAATCGGGTTGAGGGAACTTGCGCTTCATCGAGAAGTTCGGGCTGCTGCTTGCGTACTTTGTCTACTGCGGTTGCCATAGGTCGCTCCCGTTCTGGTGGAGATCAATGCGTCGGCTGGGTTGTGCCAAAGAGCTCCGGAACGCGCGAATCGGCCGATCCGAGAGCGCGAGCCAGGGAGATTTTGGCTACGTTGAAGGAAAACAGACTCGCAATGTAATTCTCGTTTGCGGCTACCACCGCTTCCTGCGCCTCAAGCACTTCGAGGTAGTTGGTGACGCCATTTTTGTAGCGGTCCTGCGACTGAGCGAGCGCGCGTTCGGCAAGGGCCCGGTTCTCCACAGCCACCTTCACGCCCGATGCCGAGGCCCGGGCGTCGAGCTCGGCGGTGCGCATGTCGTAGTCAGCGCGTCCTTCGAGGTCTGCCAGCTCGGCACGACGCTGCACTAGGTCGCTTTCCGCCTCGCGAATGTCAGAGCGAATCCGGCCGCTGGTGAACAAAGGAATGGAGACAGAGCCGCTGACTCCGTCTACCCGGTTGTAATTGGCAGGGTTGGCGCCACCTGCGCCGTAGCTGGCGTTGAATGAGATCTCGGGCAGGCGTTCCGCGCGTGCTGCGCGCAAGTGGAATTGCGCGGCAGTGACGCCAGCCTTCGCGCTGGCTACGTCGAAGCGAGCCGCTTCTGCCTGCGAAGCTTCCGGAGCATCGGGAAGGAGAGCTACATAGCCATAGTCACCGTCGGGTGTCCATGCTTGGTCAAGCGGAATACCCGTAATGCGGTCGAGCGTGAGCTTGTCCTTTTCAAGATCGTTGATGGCGTCGGTTAGGCGCTGTTCCGCCGTATGCAGTTCTACATCGGCACGCAGCGTGTCGATTTTGGGAGAAACTTCCGATTTGTACTGGTCGGCAACCTGGGTGTCGAGCTCGCGCGCGGAAGTGAGGGCGGCCTGCTCGGTTTCGACGCGCGCCTGGCTAGCTACCACCTGGAAATACGCCGCACCGACGGCAAAAACCACGACATCGCGCGCATCCTTTGTATCAAGCACCGAGGCGGCATCGAGAGCCTTCTCCTGCCGGTAACGATCGAGCAGCGACAGGTTCAACACGGGCGATTCCGCGGTAATGCGTGCTTCAGAGTATCCGAACTGCCCGGAGGTGGGCGGCAGATGGAGACCGGATTGCGGCGGCAGAGCGATATTGAATTCCTTGGTTGAGAGCTGCTGGTAGCTCTGCTCGACGCGGGCAGAAATCTGGGGCAGCAGAGCCGCGAGCGCGTGTTCCCGCTGGGCGCGCGCATCGACACCCGCCTGTTGGCTGTCGATGAGGCCGAGATTGTATTGGAGCCCGCGTGTGATGGCGTCTTCGAGTCCGAGGTGGAGGGTCCTCTTTGTGGCCACGCCGGCAGGTGTGCTGCCCAGATAGGGGTTGAGGCTCTGAGTGGCGCGCGCGCTGGGATTCGTCGTTCCGGCAGCAGGATTGATCGGCCGGGGAGTGTTGATAGACCCAAAGCCGGCAGATGCGCCGCCATCCGGAAATGCCTGGCCTGAGGCCGCTGGAGGGAAGGCGAACACAGAGGCGAACAACGCCAGGGCCAAAATGGGGATTGCTGCGGGCTTGCTTGCCGACTTCATGATGCTGTTCCTCACCGAAAGCTCTGTATACTAAATGCGACCGCTCGGTCTCATTTATCATCATGAGATTCAGAGAGAATGTTCGCGGATTCTTTTAAGCGGATTTTTTTAAAGTGGGGCGCTCAGATTGCGAGGCAGAGGTATGACAAAAGGCGAGACAACACGACAGAAGATCATTGAGCAGGCAGCTCCGCTGTTCAACCGGCACGGTTATGCCGGCTGCTCGATGCAGGACATTATGGCCGCGACGGGGCTCGAAAAGGGCGGCCTTTACCGTCACTTCAGCAGCAAGGAAGATCTGGCCCAGCAGGTCTTCCGGTATTCACTGTCGCGGGTGACCGACGTGCGCTGGGAAGGGATCGGAGAGGTCGAGGGAGCGGTGGAGAAGCTTCGCTTTGTGGTCCGCCGGTTCGTGCAGATGCAGTCGATTATTCCTGGCGGTTGTCCGGTGATGAACACGGCGATTGACGCCGACGATGGGAATCCGGCGCTGCGAAAGCTGGTGCAGAAGGCTGTAGAGGAATGGAAAGACAAGATCAGCCGTATTGTCATGGCGGGAATCGAGCGCGGTGAAGTGCGAGCCGATGTTGAGCCGCGCATCATTGCGAACAGCATGATTGCGGCCCTGGAAGGAGCGCTGATGATCAGCCGGCTGGAGGGCGACCGGACTGCGGTACACGACGCGGAGGCCATGCTTGATAGGGTTTTAGACGATCTTCGACTTCACAGTGATCAAACGTGATCGCACGGCACACGTTGTTGCTTTTGCCTTAGCTAATGCTGCGATTGCCTTCGTCACAAATCCGCTCCGAGTTCACTGGCCTTTACGATGTTCTTGAATGCCTTCTCCAGAACGCTCTTGCCGATTTTCCGGAGGACGAGGCCGGGCAAGCGGCCTTTGATCTTGCCATGTTCCTGATCAAGCCCCAGGATGCGGGCGTGCGGATTGCGAAAGGCGAGAAGACTCAGCCCGTCAGGAATCTCGATGGCGTACTTCGTTACTCGTTGTTCCGGAAAAGGAAGTCCGCCGATCCGCAAAGGAACTCCTGTCTCTGTCCTGGATTGCCCCTCGAGGCTTGCCAGCTTCATCGGTTGATAGTGAGCAACAGGTTCGACAACTATTGACCCCTGAAAGCGGCCTGCCAGGTCTCTTGGGACCCTCTCAATGCTCTCAGCTTTGACCGGACGAATGCTTTAAGACGGGTGAACTTGAAGATGTAAATCAGCTTTTACAGGTGCTTAGGGCTGGATCTCGCCATGGCGGCCGGCGGCAGCCCACAGGCGGCTGGCGCACCCCTCGGCAAACCAGATCTTGCTGTTGAGGCGGTTGGGCATCGACTTCAAGAGCCTTCAGTGGCGGGACTTTCCTTCGCCCAAGTCTCGCCCTTCGCCGGACTGTCGTGCCACCAGAAGGCCTACGGCCCTGGAAAATCCGTTGTCACCTGCCACCCCCCGAGCATCTATTCAGCAACTCTTTGAGCAGGCCGCTCGTCCGGATGCTCGCCGAGAGAGAAGATCCCACCGTGATTAAATTCTGGCTGACCGGCCTGAACCCGGGACTCGGCGACCGGGTACTGCTTGGGCTCATGAGGGAAAATGATCTGGAGACCGTGGCGCCGGAGGTCATGGGTGCAGCGCGAGCTTTCCTCGTCGGCGGGTAGGGGTGAATTGAATGGATCTCGAATCGAAGCGGCCGCTTGGCCGCTTTTTCGTCTCAGCTGAGACGACGACGCGTGTTCGGTTTCTGAGTGGGTCTTTGCCATGGAAGACGGATGCTTCGGAAACCGATTCGACGACCCGATGGGTGCCAATTTCAAGTTGTCAGAACCGAGAGATTCACCTCAGGCGACTGTGCCCATTTTTGTGCCCACCCACCTTCAAAATCGGTCATAATTGGGGCGGTATGGATAGCAATTGCAACCAGGGAGGTAGAGGCTAAAGTGCACAAAGGATAGGATCTTATAGCAACCCGTAGCAGCAGGTGGAGGAACCGCGCCCACGGCTGTTAACCGAAGGGTTGTAGGTTCGAGTCCTACCTGAGGAGCCAATCTTTTTCAGCAACTTACGCCTCCCGTACACTCCCCGATGATGGACTGACCCCCTAAAGTGAGACACTTGTCTTTTCAACATCTTGCAGGGAGGGACTGCAACTGGCGAACAGACGAGTCGGCAAATACCCTTTATCGTTCCGGCAGATGGCCGTGGCGAGGATGAAGGATTGTCCAAGCGTATCTGCTCTGGCGAAAGAGCTGGATATCGACCGCAGCAATCTGTATGAGTGGCAGCGGCAGCTTGAGCGTGGCAGTGAGGCGAGCGCCAGGGTTACGTCCCCGGTCCGTGAACTCCGCAAGCAGGTGCGTGAGCTGCAGCGTGTGCTCGCGGAGAAGACGCTGGAAGTGGATTTTTTCAAAGGTGCCTTGCAAAAAGTAGAGGCTCGGCGCCAGAGCAGCAAGTGCTCTGGCGGGACGGCATTTACGACCTGATCCGGGAAGTGATGCCGATGCAAGGCGGCCTTAGCATCGAGCGAATGTGTCTGCTGGCGAGAGTGAGCCGGGCAGGATTCTACCGGTTCCTGAAAGTGCACGTACCCCGCGAAGAGGTCACCGAAGTGCGGTCGGCCATTCAACAGGTGGCGCTCGAGCACCGCCGTCGCTATGGCTACCGCCGGGTTACGGCGGAACTCAGGCACCGCGGGATGCAGGTAAACCACAAGCGAGTAGCGCGAATCATGCGTGAGGATAACCTTCTCGCGTTGCAGCCGAAGGACTTGGGGGCCTCCGGGAATTCTAGTGATCCGTTGGAGGCCTACCTGAATTTGCCGTGTCGCATGCGGCTGAATTCAGTCGATCAGCTATGGGTGGCGGACATCACCTACATCCGAGTGCAGGGCGAATTCGTGTACCTTGCGGTTATTCTGGACGGCTACTCACGCAAGGTCGTGGGCTGGAACCTGGATCGTATGCTCACTTCCCGCGTGGCGGCCGAAGCGCTCGAGAGCGCGATCGACCTGCGGCGTCCCCTGCCTGGATTAGTGCACCACTCCGACCGTGGAGTCCAGTAAGCTTCGCCGGAATATGTCGCGATTCTCAAGCGCCACGGCATGGTTCAGAGCATGAGTCGGCCGGCGAATCCGTACGACAACGCCAGTTGCGAGAGCTTTATCAAAACGCTCAAGCGTGAGGAAATCTACGCCAACAAATACCGCGACCTCGAGGATTTGCATAGTCACATCGCGGAGTTCATCGACGGCTACTACAACCAGAAACGACTGCATTCCGCCCTTGGTTACCAAACCCCAGAGAAATACGAACATCAAACGCGACGTAAAACTGAAGCGGAACGATATGCTCCCACACTGCGGTTTTTCGCGCCAGATCCGCGGAAAGCT